>BNJV01001323.1_pt1 | contig 110907 bp, 159 predicted proteins | sample 8540591 | NCBI WGS metagenome assembly BNJV01 (sample SAMD00202457, study PRJDB9452) | human saliva metagenome | host: Homo sapiens
TTTGGCGCGTGTGGAACGACTGGTTTGGCTCGACCAGCATCGCAGCCGGCCACTGATTAGGCTTCCGCTCTTTTGCTAGCTACATCGGCTGGACAGGGGTGATTCATAATCGTGGCATTACAGGCATCACCGGCCAAAGTAAGGCAATGCAAGCTCTACGATCGATGGTGAGGTAAGTGCCATCATATAGTAACGAGCGTGGTTGGCAGCCTACTGTGCAGGGTAGTATGCAATCGGGCACAACAGGGCTTGGCCGGCAATCACTGCCGTCAAGATCAGCCAACTGGTACTCTCGCCCAGACGTACGACATCTACTATGCGCGCCCATGTGAGCTACATTGGCTGGATGGGTTGGGCCAAGAATGGTGAAGTGGCTGGTGTGACTGGCGGGCTAACGTAATGCTATCAGAGGCGATCGAAATAAAGCTGGTGCGCAAAGGGACGCCCCGCCTGGATCATCCAGGGTAGCGTATAAAAATATCGCGGCGCACGGCGACCCATCACCCCTCAAGCTTTCGCCAGCTCACGTGGGCATGGTGGGCTGGCAGCCAGAGGTGCGCGATGAGATGATGAGCGGCACCACTGGCCAGAGCCGCCGCATCGAAGCCATCAAGCATCGCTCCACAACAACGGGCCTGCCGAGCAACATCCAATATTCATCACGTTAGCTTCGTGGGTTGGCAAGATTGGAAACAAGCAGGCGATGTATCTGGCACAACAGGGCAATTCCGCTCCATCGAGGGCGGTCCGCTTCTTGCTCACCGGCAAACTCGCTACTACGTACGACATCTGTTACCGCGGTTACTCGCAATACGTCGGCTGGATGGGCTGGGCCAAGAATGGCCAACCAGCTGGTTCGACCGGTGCCTACCGGCAGCTCGAAGCACTCGAGTGCGCCTTGTGCCCAAAGCATACACTCAGCTTGCCCGGTGGCGCCTTTTTATAACAACCAATACCGCTGTGCCCGATCTCTACCAGCTGAGCTATACTGCCCACATGCTTCGATCGGCTGGATGCCCGATGTCGCACCCCATTATGGCTGGCACCACTGGCAAATCGCTTGCTACCTCGGGCAATGCCGTCTTGGCAAAGCCGTATCGCTGCGCGATGGTTCACCAGTACCATCCAGTGCGGAAGCAAAAACTGCTGACCGGTGGCTCCCATCAGTCACTCTCTCACCATCGCAGCCCTGTGGCACGACTGGCCAGCGCAAAGCGCTCAAGCCCTCAAGCTTGGCCTCAGTCCCGCCGCCGCCACTCGCTGCGATATTTATTACAACACTCACCTCTCCTGGGTGGGCTGGGGGCTGGAAAAGAACGGCGAGGTTGCCGGCGACCGACCCAGCTCACAGGTCGAAGCAGTGATGATTAAGCTGGTGGAGAAGAGTAGCTAGTAACTACTAGATGTACAAAACAATCCTCCCACATCTGTGAGAGGATGTTTTGTATATATCACAACAAGGCAACAGCTTTTACTCGTAAATCGCTGCCACCTTCTCCTCTATGTCTTCCACGCACTGATAGTCGTTGGCAGTTTGGCGGCCACCGGCGACAGACTTGTCGCGCAGTGCTAACTGTCTGCTGCAGGCGCTCTACCGCTGCGACACCAGCTGCTATATCACCCACTGTTGGTAGAGAGAGCGGTTTTCTGCCATCCTTGAGGGCATTCCACATTGCCGCCATTGCGCACCACTACTGCAAGACCACCGAGTTTGCCATCATCTCGAGTGGTGGATAGGAGAAGCTCTCGAGGGATGCTTGTGGCGATGAGGGAATGTCACAGCTGGCGTATGCTCGCCCGACGCTTCTCGAGCGCGATGCGGTGTACGGAGATGTATCCGACGCGGTACCAGTCACGCTCTTTGCGCGGTACGATAGGTACAAGGAACTTCATGCTTCCTGAGGTCGAGCTGGTTGTTGATGATGCGGAAGGCTTCGTCGGTGTTCCTTGTACTCGCTCTTACTATCGCCCTCAGCAGTATCTTGCGACCACTGTTAAAATCAGCGCTCGCGGTATGGATTAATACTCGCGATATCGATGCCGTTCGAGACATACTTTGCGCATCCTTGCGAGCCTTGTCTTTTGAGTCTACGGCACCAGAGCGAGCGGCATCGTTACCATGGCGCACGCCCGACTGGTCGCAGTACGATGCGTTGGCCGCAAAGCGTGGCCACACCGTGCCGAGATAAAATCAGTCTCGAAGTTCTGGACGAGAGTGGGAGGCCGATTGCGCACATTAGGGTGTTTCTTGATGATCTCCACCCGTCGACCACAGCGTCGCCGCTTGTGATGTGCAAAGAAGGCCTCTATCTTCGTCTTGTGCGCTGTAAATACGTTGAGGCGTGGCAATTCGGGCGGTGATTGGTGAGGTCTTTTGGCCTGCTTAAGGGCGTGCTTGCTCACCTGAGATCGATCGCGCACATCAGCCCGCCTTGCGCAGGATATCGGCATGTTTGACGGCAACGATCACTCCACCCGAGATATCCGTTGAGAGAGCGAAACAAAGCCAATATTGCGCGCCAAGCGCTCACGCACAAATGACGCAAAGCGTAGCTTAGCGAGTGTAGACTGTCGAATAATCATTGGTGGCAATGCTACGTGTGCATTCTCGCCCAGCTGAGTGCGCGGTGCCTTTGATCGGTACCAATGAGGGCGATCCGAGTGCTGCGTACCCGTCGTTATCTGCACACCAAGAGAGCCTGCATCTCACCATCCTTGACCACGATTCGGCAAAGGCCCCCACCTGGCTCGCCACCGTTGCTGTCACCTCGACGAGCCAGCCTCAAAGCCATTTATTCTCAGACTTCCGCACGGTTAGAGATCGTATCGATTCCAGTGGTGCAAGAGATGATATCGCAATCCACCATCACTGCGGGCAGCTCCCGCCAATCGACAAGCCTGACGTCATCACCCGCTCTTTAGCATACGGCTCAAAGCGCGACCGGTGCATCGAGAATACCAGCAATCTTGAGGAGGTGGAGCTGTGGATACGCATCAAACAGCCGAGATCAAATCTGGAGTCTCGCAACTCAAAGTCCTCATTGGCGCGTAATACTCCCACTGAAAGTACCCGATGATCAGCTTGATACTCATCCTTCTCGATTGATGCCTTCCTTAAGGTCTTCCAGCGCCATGTGAGACGTCTTGATCATCTCATCAGAGGCAATGCGGTTAATCCATTACATCACCGGTATGGTATGCTTTTTGCAGTTCATCCGCATGGCTGCGTTGTAGTCGTCACAACGTGATCCACAAAAGCTTAAGTGTCTCACGCATGCGATTCACCCCATCGTCGTGGGCTGCTTATCGGCCTGGGTTCCATCTCACTGGACGCCCGGTACTGTCGGTACGTTTGATCGATGACGAGCAGCATCGATATCATAAAAGCAGGTCTTGTTTGAGAGAGAGCTTTGCTTGCTTGATGATTTCCCGCACCGTCTTTGTCGCACTGGAGCGGCGAAAGAGGCAGAAGCCACGATAATGCCAGCGGTCATCCGGAGGAGTCGATCATAAAACGCACTCTCCACCGTTAGCCCTCGACATCAACTGCTCCATTTGGTGTGCCACGCGAGTAGCGCTCGGGGTGCGGCAAGGGTGTGCAGCCGTTGATAAGAGGATATCTTTGTGATGCACTTCTGCTTGCGCTCAGATTTACGATAGCCTGGGCGTACTTCGTGGCGCGCGCTTGCCAAAAGCCATCATCCATCGTCTTTGTTAATCTTCATGCTTTTCTTGGCGGCTTTGGCGTACTTTTACCGATCGCACGTCCTCCTCTGGCGTTACGTGCGGGTTATGCCAGTGTGTTGTATCGCTGCCACAGAGTGCAGCAGTTATCGAGGCGCATGGTAAGCGGTATCTGGCGCAAGAGCAGCAAGGTTTGGTGCGCGCCACACCGCACCTGTTGGTGCGTCAATAGTACGCAAAGATTATAGCGGGCTGTCAAGTAGATATATTGTTTGGTAAACTGAAGCGCACGGCTGAGCTGCTACAAGCCCGGATACTCTGCTGATGGTTGCAAAATCGACGACGGGTTGGCAATCGCTGCCGCTCATCAGTGATATGTGGGCCTACCACTGCGCCTATCATTGGGGCGGCGACGGCATCAGCAGCGGGTGCTGCAGCATGGCGGAAGGCGGCGCATTATACTGCGTCAGGCATATCATCTCGGCAGTGGTTGTCTCCGAAACAACCGACCAGCGGTGGTCGACTCATCGAAAGACAACGCGGTGTCAGTGCTATATGCTTGACCTGAAAGACGCTAGCTCTCATCTGCCGCTGAGCGCCACTACTGCGGGTCGCGCTTCACCTGGGTCTGCACCTGGCGAGCGGCGCTGTCTGCGCTCGAGGGCGCGGCGCTGGGCATCGATGACGTAAGGCTTGGCATCCAAGGTGCTTTCGCTGCCAGAGGCTTGGTAGAACACGCCAATAATAGAGGATCTGCGGCGCATGGGCAATCTGCTCCGGACTGCAAAGAAGCCCGCGTCCAGGCGCAGAACAACTCCCAATCACTGCGTGTGCCAGTGTCGACCGGCATCTTTTCCACCCGCCAACCTCTGAGTAACTGGCGCGACATGACGGCAAAGTGTATAATGTGATTCACCGCGCGCGCATCTGCGTTCCAGTCGGGCTTAAAGAACGGCTGATACGGCCAACCATGTTCATCCATCTTCGTCTCATCGGTGTGAGACAAACTGCGCGCGCCAGTACGGTCGATCGCGGCCACCAGCCCACAGAAAGCGCATCAGGGTGGAGGATATCATCGCAGCGGTCAAGCAGTGTCGATGTATTCGCCCGTAGCCTGCACGCGATGCCATAGTTGGTTGCACCGGCAATGATAGCGGTTTTGTGCAGAATGGCGGGCTGCGGTATGTCCTCAGCTGGGTCACGAATCGCCTGGCGGGTGAGTCTCATTGAGTCGAGGCATCGTCAGCGAGGATGAGCTCCCAGTGCGGGCCACGACTGCGCCGCCACCGACTGTACCATCTCGCGCGGAGTCTGGAATCGGCGTATTATGCGTCGGTACAATGATGGAGATACGCGGCTGCTCGAGTAAGCGAGGGCAAGTGCTGGCGGCTGCTCAGTCGTGCACGACGCTGCCATGTATCGTAGATGCCGGCGCTGGTGAGCATCAGGAAGAATGGGCTCGATACGGCGCTGGGAGGTAACGTACCGCGCGGTGGAGATGGCGATTGGCTGATAGAGGTGCGTCAAACGATGTAATATACGACATTTCTCCTGGCTTTCGAGGTATGCTTGAGCCCGGTAACGCACCACGCAGCCATGATCATAATCACGTTGCACCGAGAAGTGCGGCCTCCTCAGTAAAGGCGATCGTCTTAGTGTCGTCACGCATCGAGCCAGCCTTGATGAAAGTAACTCGTTCGTTGAGGGTTGAGTTGCACGGTATGAGATCGCGCGATTCTTGTTAGCAATCTTTCACCTAACTTGGTGAGGTGTTGGGGCCATGAACATACTCACCATTCTCGCGGGAAGTGCTACACCAACGTGCTTGCACTGTTGCTGCTCGCTCTAGTCCACCGTCATAGTCTCGTTATACTCATACACCGTTTGCTCACGTGCCATCGCTGCCGCGCGAGTGATGCATCGAAAGTCGTCTGATGATTTCGCTCGTCTAACCCTTCTGACTCGTTGTAACTCTTAATGTTGCTCCGGCTATAGGCGGCGGCGATACGGTAGCTAACGCCGATCATCTTCCACATCCTCGATAAATACCGCCTTGTTGCAAAAGCGCTCACGCGCAGACGTATCCGTGCGTGACGCGAGGATAACGGTGCGCTTTTCGGCGCTTGGGCTTATCAAAGTAAGCATACGCACTTCTTTCGAAGGCCATCCCCTACCGCCAAGACTTCATCTAGTGAGTGAAAGATATCGGCGTGGGCACGAATGGCGATAGAAAGCCAGGCGCACACTGCATCCCACTAGAATAATTCTTGAGCCGCGCTCCTCCGCACCAAAGTCACCCAGCTCAGCAAAATCGACAATTTTTATCATACACTTTGCCTCCATCTCGTCATGACTTTAAAGCCCAGCAATGCACCGTTAGGAGAAGACATTCTCGCGGCCAGTGAAAGGCTCTGGGTTAAAGCCAACACCAGCTCGATAAACGGCACCAGCGAGGCCACCCACCTCGGCTTGCTCCCGCTATCGCGATTGTAGATGCCGGCAATCGTCTTGAGCAGTGTGCTCTTGCCCGAGCCATTGCGCCCAACAATACCAAAGTCTCCCTCGTTAATGGTGAAGTCGATATCGCAAGCGTGCAAAGATCCGATATCCTTTGCGCCCCTTGAGGAATATTAACGAGCTTTGCTTGATGCGAACTCGCCTCCAGTGGGATCTTGAAGGATTTGGTGAGGTTATTGATAACAACGATTGGTTGCGCCATCTAGATACTCTCCGCAAAATACTGCTGGTTGCGCCGGAAATAAAACACTGCCAGCAGGTTGATAGTGATAATCAGGGCTCACAAATGGTATGAGGCACCACAGGGGTACGCCACGAGGTCATGAGAGCTGGATGGTCTGGTGTGTTACCAGTACCTGGCAGGACATCTTGGATGATCTGGGCGGCTGGGTTGTGAACGCATGAGTATGTGGCGCAGCAGCCGGCATGCGCTCCGTACCATCTGCAGAGAGATAAATAACCGGTGTGGCATAGAAGGCCGCCTGCATGAGGTCTCCCACGAGATGGCCAATATCGCGGTATTTCCACGTTGATGCGTCGCCAGGGAAAAACGCCACCGCCAAGGAAGCTCATAAAGCTCCGAGGATCAGTGGCACCACAAACTGGCGGCCTCCATCGACCAATGCACACCATTAAACAAAGTAAAAGCCCAGAATCACCACCATAATGATGGCAAGGGTTGATAAAAGGCGGGGATAGTGCCGGATAACAATGAATATACTTAGGAAGAGGTGATCTTGCGGATCAGGTCACGCCGCGCGAGACGATCGACTGCACAACCCCTGCACCGTTGCCTCGCTAGAGTTCACTTGGCGCGATCCCCACTAAGAGATTACACCGGATGGTGCTCGATGATATCGCGACCAAGGCCGAGGAATTTGATCGAACACGACAAACAAAATAATAAACCACAAAATAATATCGAAGCGAGGATTGACCACAAATGCCCAGCACCACCGATCCCTGGTGGCGTGGCTTCGTCCGTTACGACCAACTCGCGCAGCAAGATGCGGTTTTTCGTTGCAAAAGATTTGACTAACTCATGGTTTCTCTGGCCGTTATATATATGACCGTGGTAGCAATCTCGCAATCATGGTTCTTAACGTCTGGAACGGCGCCGAGTGATGCCCTAGAGTGCATCGATTCATTGGCGCAGCGAGACGCTGGTGCGAAACCATTGGCCAGTGACGGTCGACGACGACTCACACGATGACTCGGTGGCACGCTTCCGCTTCATATCAAGCTAAAGCACCCTGACGCTCCAGTCTCGTCATCATTGGGAGTCAATTGCAACCTCAGCTGTCGCCAGTGGCGTGTGACTACAGGCCTGCGCTGCCTGGAGAGCCAGCAATTTTAGCGCGGTGGCGTGCTCCAGCCTCGACGCAGTAGCCAACACACGCTGGTGCCAAACAGCGGGTGGACGAGCTACGAGCTCATCCGCACTGATGGTATTGCTACTGGGCTGCTGGCTCGTCGCGATGGGACGACCGTCGATGGCTCGGGCGACTTCTACACCACCTGTTTGCCTGGCCCGCGCCGCGTGATGAGCCAATTGGCCCGGCCTGCGCCAGCAGAGGCCGGAAGCGGTGTTTGGCAGTTGCAACGGGTGGTGGAGCAGTGTATCGCTTGGCCACTGTTCGACACTGTTGATCTTTTGACGAAGCACTTTCTTCGTATATTACGAAAGACGTCGATCTCAGTCGTACGCAGCTGGCTTAGAGGCTGGACGGTGCGCTTCACACCGCACGCCGTCGCGCGTACCACAAGGTTGGTGCCAGCAGCCAGCAAAGTCGGGGCTCGCGGTATACAACACCTTTAAGGGGCTTGCCGCTCATTTTATCAGAATGTGCCGGGGCGGCTGTAGTCGGTGGCGTGCGCTTGCCTCACCTGGTGGCTGATATTCTTGAGTGCACTGCGCCATGGCAGTGGCTGTCCAGCACTGCGTGCGGTATGCTCACCTCTGTTGTCCACCAGCCAGCGGCCTATCACGGCAGCCTTTGCTATCCAGCGGCGGCGCAGGGTGTCAGTCGATTATATCCGTGAGTATTATACACAACGGCCCACTACCCAGCGAGACAGAGCCTACTCCAAGTTTCCGAAAGTACCGGCAAATGACTCGATTTGATTTGTTCTACCAAAACAGACAGGCGAAATCTCAAAATACTTGCTGATTATACCTCTCTCTTCTTCAGTAATACTCTGTCTAGATTAGCAAAGAGGAAAAGGAGCTAGTGCCAAAGAGAGGAGCAGATTGCACTGGCTTTACTTGATAGTTATACCGAAAATGTTCCGGCGAGATTCTATATGGTGTTTCCCTGTCTGCTGGTGGCCAGCCTCAGATATTTTCTTGCATAATTATACTACGAAGGTGGCGTTTGGCGCTCTATCAATATGTAATTATCCTGTGTCTTCTCACCCCTACCCATGCACACGCCATAATTTTGCATATTCGCCATCTATTACGTACACACAATAATACACTACACGTCTTCTTGAATATCAGGCCAAGCGGTGCTTGGCTAGGCCTGGTGTGGCAGCGCCACTGAGGTAATGTTGCTTAGGAGAGTCTGCAGCTGCAGCAGCGCACTGCTATCGTCCTCAAATTCACAGAGTGGCAATCGGTGGCCACGCGGCAAGGCCGGGTGGTGTGGTGATTGTCCGCAGGCTGTCAATCCGCCGTTGTGCCAGCCATTCAGCGTCTCTTTACCCTCGATATTGGTGGCTACACACACGAAGCTCACTCGCTGAGAAGTCCTCTCCATCGCCAGCAGGTGTTGCATTTCGCTTACTGGCGTAATCGCAGCGAGCGCTCATCCATCGAGCTGCTGGCCCGCATCAGCGGTGGCATCGATGTGGAGGAGCATGCGGAAGCACCAGCGTTCTTTCGCGAGGCCATCACACGCACGCAAACGGTTCCCTACCTGTAGCCCGAAGCACTGGCTGAGTGTCTGTCGCTGCCAGGTAGCAAGCCTTTGCAGCTTGAGGGTGTGGTGGCCGGGTGTTTGCGTTAACTTATTGACCAGCAACGATTGTCTCTTACTCCGAGATTAACCCACTCGCTGTGACGACGGATGGCCGCTCGTACTGGTGATGCCAAGATGACGATTGAAGCGATGCGGCGCTGTATTTCGCCACCCGCAGTGGCACGAAAGCAGCCTAGATCGCCGATTTCGTCACGCACTCGGCCATAATGGGACGGTTGCGACGATTGCCAGCGAGTGCAGGCCTGCCAGCAATGCGCTGAGCCGTTGATGCGGTGACTGCCCGCGGTGTGCAGCCGGCTAACTGCCGGCATTGGTGGCTGCAGCCACTCGGAGAAAGATCCTGGCTGGCTTCCGGGCAGATTGCCCGCTTCCCTGCGGTGGCGCTTGTTATTATCAATAATATCTTTTGGTGGTATTTGTGCGCTGCGGTGACGTAGCGGCGGCCATCATTAGCCAAAGCGGCTTGTTGCCAGACCTCCCACCTGGCCGTCGCCTGACGGGCGGCCGCGAAGCCGAGGCTGAAAGGCACTGCTCGCCCGCGAGGCATCGCACTCTGTAACGCAATCTCTCACATCCTGGAGGCTGTATGATGACTGATGTCTTTCGCGGCAAGCATCGTCGTGTCGAGGGTATAGCGGGCAAAAACGGCTCATTTCATACCGAACGTATGCAGCTGGCAGCGCACTATGCTCGTTGGCGGCTGTCGCCCAATCGGTCGGTTACAGAGGTACACAGCGTGCCGGTCTTCCGGGCGATTCGCGCGAGGAATTCGAGGCGCAGCAGCCTGTTGATATTTCCGTCATGTGCCGGCTTAGCCCATGCCAAAGGCGGCGATTATCGAGCAATCCGGCGCAGAGGTGCCGCTCATTATCTGCATTACCGGTGTGCCCTGTCCACGATATGTTGCATATAAAACAACGCCTGGCAACCAGTTCTTCGGTTTTGATCGGCCCCAGCTGCCCTGGCGTTCTCATCCCGGCGTGCACAACCGGCATCATCCCTGCCACGCTCGCCACGCCAGGCCACGCTGCCGTCGTCAGCCGCGGTGGTACGCTCACCTGCGAGCAATGATAGCCTTCTCGCTCAGGGCGGGTGATGACAGCTGAGCGCTCTGTGATTGGGATTGGCGGCGATATGATTGGTGGCGGTGGCACGCTGTATTGCTTGCACGGTGTGTTTTGAACAGGATGTGGCGGTAGAGCAGATTGTGTGCTAATCGGTGAAGAGGTGGTGGCACGAGGCAGGATTGCCGCGGCGGATTATATTAAGCGTCATGTCGGCAAACCGGTCTGTAGCTTACATTGCGGGCCACGTGCACCATCTGGGGTACAAATGGGTCATGCTGGGGCGATCCTTGGCACCGATAAAGCTCGAGTCGGCCCAGTCCGAGCGGCGTCGGCTCGAGTCCAGTGGCGCAGTGGTGGCGTCGTCTGTTCGGTCGCTCATCCGCGCTCATACCAACCAATAAGTGATACAATAGGGAAGGCTACGATGAAAACAATCACCATTCTTATCCCTGCCTACAGCGAAGCAGCTGTCTTGCCGCAGCTGGCTGCCGCTCGAGGCGCTGCAGCTGGTGTCGATCGCCGGCGCTACCAGTTCAATTCTTATTTAGTGATGGTGGCGGCCAGGATCACGCACTCGAGCTCATTCCAGATCGAGCGAGCAACGCTTTAATCCCGCCAGTGCCTGCCTCAATCTCTCGCGCAACTTTGGTAAAGAAGCTGCTATGCTCGCTGGCTTCGACCACGCCGCGGGTGATGCTGTCGTGGTAATTGATGCCGACCTGCAAGACCCACCAGAGCTCATCCCGCAGATGATTGAGCTGTGGGAACAGGGGCACGATGATGTATGCGCGCGGCGCCAGAAGCCCTTCAGGCGGACTACGCTCAAGACTGCTGCGTGGTAGTGTACCGTCTCCTCCAGAGTACGACGCATATTCCTGTTCAGATCGACACGGGTGACTTTCGCTTGCTCGGCAAACGCTGCGTTACTGCCATCACCCAGCTGCGCGAATCTCAGCGCAATACCAAAAGCGATCTTTAGTTGGGTGGGCTACAAAAAGAAGGAGATTCTCTACGACCGCGACCCACGGGCTGCCGGTACTATCAAGCAAAATCCGCGCACGCTCATCAACCTCGCTATTGATGGCATCACGAGCTTTACGACCGCGCCACTGCGCATCTACAGCCGATCGCTCGGCTGCTATTACTGCCACGCCAGTCGCCTCCATCTACATCCTCTATCTGCTCATCCGACCACTGTTTGGTGTACCAACTGGGTGCAGGCTATTCTGTCGCTCATAGCGGTGGATTCTCTTCCCTTGAGTGGGAGTGCAGCTGCTGAGTTTGTGATTGGCGAGATACATCGCTTGGATCAGTGAGACGAAGCAGCGCCACCTCCTCTCGTTGAGAGTATCGTGAGCTCGTACACTGCAAAATAACAGCGGTAAGTTGCTGCGGTTTTGCGCTCGTTGGCGGGATTAATACAGTGATCGATATTGGCTTGCTATTTGGGCTTCTGCGCTTGGCGTCGAAGCTTGCGTCTTACCTGATATCGACAGGCACGGCCTTGCTATGCTTTTTGCTTTCTGCTAATAGAGTCGTACACTTTTCATGCCCAGAGTGTAATGTGCGCCAGCAACTGATCTTGTTTGTCGTCGTCACCCTGGCGGGCTTGTGGGGCTGCAAAATGCGGTTATCTTCTGCATCTCACCCATCCTGGCCTCTGTTATTCATGCCGAGTCACTTGTGCTGGTTGCTTGCAAAAATCATTGCCACTGGTGCATCGCTGGTGTGGAATTATTATTTGTACGATCGTGTTGTTTTTCGAACAACAAAGAGATAGTATTTTACTTCAATACAGTTTTTGGAACAATAGCTCTACAGCCCACCATATGGTTTATAAGCAACTATTGACCTGGTAATCATCCGCCACCCGCACAATATCATCCCTCTGTTGATGGGTGCGCTGGGTCGCGTGTGTTGCCAGAGCTCAGCAATGATCGTTGGGTGCTGAGCATCACCGCAGGCACGATGGCGCTCCCCTGCCGCCAGCCTCACAACACCACCTGCCCGGGCTAGTGTTGACTGAGGCGGTAGCTCATCACTCATGCTACAATAATACGCGCCAGCGGTGAGAAACCGCCACAGCTCCGCTCGTCGATGATGATATTGCCAGCTCGAGGCGCGCCCCTGGCCAGACAGAAGTCTTGGGGCTAAGCGGCGCAGCGAGCATTGTCGCCAGCTATTACTTCCGATGCTGCAAAGAAATCGCCGCAAACTGCCCCTGCCTGCGCCGGGTCAATGGCGACACAAACCCACACCCATGGCCGCTGGCTATCTACCCCAGTAATGTGGTAACCCGCCTGGTGAATAATATATTCTATCTGCGCCAGATTCGTCTGGGCTGTTATGTGTTGCGGTAGTTCCGTCATATTATCTGTAATATGGGTATTATAGCACTTTTATATACAGTTTGTATTATTTATTGGATTTGGTGATTCCTAATCCTCACTACCCCTCCGATGGAGTGTGAAACAGATTGCAATAATCTGTTTTCCAGCCGCAAGAGGTCGACACCTACGGGAATATCTGACCCTATAGTGTTCTGGAGGAGGTGAGTGAGGCGTAGTAATACAAGAGATATAGCTTTTAAATTTAATGCCACCCGTCTTGACACGCGTGCCCATCTGGCGCTTTTCGTGCGGAGGACCGTATGCTGTAGCGAAGGAGCTTTTCACATTGCAGTGACGCCCGCGTGATCAGTTGCTGGCACGGGCACATGCCGTCGCGAAGCTGCTCCGAGCGGCTGGAGCGGTCGATACGACCAACCGCTTCTCCATCGCATCCTCGTTCCTACCAAGGACCGTGACTTACCGGCAGCCGCACAGCCCTTAACTTCACCATCCGCACGGTCGACTTTGCTAATTACTCGCTGGCAGAGCAGCTAGGCTTCCGCCGCCACCCTAGGCCGAGCCAGGCCCGATTTAGTACACTCTTCAGGCGCCGTGCAGCAGCCGGTACTGAGGTAAACACGTTACCACGGTGCACGATATGACCCTCCTCAGGGCAGTATAATTCCGACATTGGCTGGTGTTTCATCTTAAGCACGTGCGCTGGGTGTTTGCGACGGATTGCCCACGCAGCGCGAGCATATCATCACTGCTTTCTCAGACAAACCAAGCTAGAGAATACCAGGACTTTCCAAAGATCCCCGATAGCAAAATATCAGTCATCTACTGAAGCGGGCGAGGTGCACCCTGGGCAGCTCACGCCACATATCGACCTTCCCTTCAAGCGGTTTTATTATCTACGTTGGGCAGCAGCCTGACCACAAGTATTTGCGTCGCCTTTGCGGCTGACACTGTGCAGCCACTGCTGAGCCGCTGGCCAGATCTTTGGCCTGGTGCGTTTGTAAGGGCGGATGAGTCAGAAGACACCAAGCGCAATCTAGCCTCACTCACCAGCAGCAGCATACCGCAACATCCGGCACTTCACCGTTTCATCCCCGATGAGCAGCGCGATCGCTGCTTACCGTGCCGAGGCATACGCCGTCTTCCATCACTGATGCTTGAGGTTTGGCCTGCCACCACCAGAGACGACGCGACGGCACAACCCTGTTATATCGAGAGCAATGCCTCGTGTATGCCCGAGATTTTGGGCGATGCCGCCGAGTACTCGACCCACTCGACGTTGATGCCATCGGGTAACGCAATCGACCGCGTCCTCCAGCCAGCCAGCCTGTCGCCGCGAGCTTATCGTCAGCAAAGCCCGAGCTGCTCGCTACTCGTGGGAGCGCTGCGGCAAAAGGAAAAGCGTTAGCGGTGTATGAGCAAGCACTTGGTAAGCAGCGTATATGCATAGATAACAGAGTAACCTATATACAGTAGCAGCCCTATAGTTCGACAAAGGAACCTAAAGGATGCTATGCGGCTACATCTGAGGTACTGCTCGTCGCTCGTTCTACTGGCGCGTACAGCAGCCCCTGAGCTTTGCGCTATTTGGTACTTCCTCACGAAGTATTGAGTAACGTATTAGGGCTGCTATATCGTCAATGATGGGTTCTCTCTCACACCTTCTACTGTTTGATGTATATCAAAACTGACCACCATCGTCTGTTGAGAATTTTATAGACCCGATCACTCAGCCCTCTCTGTCATCGACCCCGATCTGTAGTTGGTCGTTAGAGGTCATATTTGTAGTTTATATCACGCCTCGCTACTCTTCACTCATTGTAATATCTATGCTTACTTGCAGCTAATCAATGGCTCGTAAGCCACTACCCCTTAGTTGTGTTCTTTTGCACACGTATTACCTGCGAGACGATTATCATCCGTTCCTTTATAGTGCTATATGGGCAGCTTTTTGCCTTACATCTGCAGAAAAAGCCATAATAGTCTTGGACCCATTTGCTCGGCAATGTTTCGAAGATCTAAGTGTAGGTTGTTATGTAGTTCTCTGCCTACCTGGGCGCCATTGCATAGGTCACCATGGTGTATAAGTGGCTCATTATTGAGCCGCTTATCGACGAGAGTGTTAAAATCTGCTGTTGCTAGTTCTTTTGTCTGTTCATATGAGTCTTCGTAATGTAAACATAGTTCCTCGTGGTTCTTAGTATGTAATAATGGTATAATACTCTCTCTCTGCAGTCAACAGTTTATTCTACTCGTACGCCACCTTTTCTGCAAAGATATATAGAATAAGGGGTAGAATGTTCTTTAGTGTTTCACGTCCCTGTTGTGGTAGACTTTTACCCAGCCCTTCCAGCTGGATAATCACATGGCGCTCGCGGCCTTTCGCCTTCGGAGATGGTCGTGCCCAGTACCAGCCGTGCAGCGACTTGCGTGATGGCGTCGATCGCTGGGCTGAGGTGAGCGGTGTAGGGCTCACCAGTTTCAGCACGCGCTCGATCCAGCCCCCGGCTTTGTCGGCATCTTTTCCTCGTGCTGCTTTTATGGTCGGCAATATCAACACTCCACGCGCACTATGGCACGCATGCTGCGCCCGCAGTGCCGACGAAACGATGTATTGCAGCGCCCGCAACGTCTCTGCTCCGCGGCCAATCAAAATAGCTATTAATGTCCGGACGACTCACCCGGTGAGGGTCATTATCGCCATCGTCATCACCCGATACCGCAATATTTTCGCCAAAAATGAGATGATGTTCTGGAGATATTCGGGCAAATGTTACTGATTGGTATCGATCCATCGCTCCTCTCTGTTATTCTTTGGCTTTGATGCGTGACGTTGGCTCTGTAGCCGCTTTGGCGCTCTTTGTCGACTTTTTCTTGGCAGGCGTTGATATCTACTTCATCAGCAATTGCTCAAGTTCTTGCTTGTCTTTGCGAGGAGATACGACTGCTGCGCCACCGCTACGATATTAGACGCTGTGTAGTAGAGCGCCAACTCCCGGCAAACCCATCATGATCGTAAAACATCATCACTGGCATAAACTCGCCATATTGCGCATCATTGCCGCGTTCATCTCAGAGGGGTCAGCCTCTTTTGCCAGCGGCCGTTTCCCTTCATGATGTCGCGGAAGCGCTTGCGCCTTGCCAGCTGGCATAGTCTGCTGTCGGTCATCACATACTGCGTGAGGGCTGAGATGATCGCAAGAGCGAGGAGCGGCCAGACAATACCATCCTTGCCAAGTGCCACCTTGGTAAGGTCAATAAAGCCCAGCATGGTGTGATTAAACTGCTCGGGGTGGTGAATGATCGTCTGATAGCATCGATATTCTCGAGCGGCTCGAGATATAGCGCCACTTGGTCGCGGTGGAGCGAGATGATCATGATCACCTGGTAGAGGCCGATAAAGATCGGAATCTGAATAAAGAGCAGAAGAATCGAGCGAAATGCCGTTTTCGATACCGTACTTCTTATACAGTTCCATCTGCTGCATTGCCTCTACTTGGCGGTTGCCATTAGCCGCTTTCTTGATCTTGGCGAGCTCAGGCTGCATCTTGCGCATTTGTTTGCTCTGGTGGAGCTGCCGCTTGAGCAGTGGGTAGAGCAAGAAGCGGATGATGACTGTAGAAAAGAATCACCGCTATGCCAAAGTCACCACCAGGGATGATACTATGATAAAAGCAAAAGTGCGTTAAAAATGGGCTGTAAAATTATTGTCTCAAACATATTGACTCCGATTACTGCATTTATTGTATCATAGGTGGCCACGGAAGATGAATTGTGGCGAAGTATTTTTGGAAATCAATCGTTGATATATGCGATACACCACTGCCAATACTACATATAGAGTATAGCCCTTAGAAAAGGACACCACCCGCTTGCCTTTCATTGGTATAGAATGACAAGAAAAGAATTTTTATAAAATGTTTTGAGTTCTAGTTTCCACTGTTTATAAAGAACTATTTGGCATTGATTTGACTCAAAGTACTATGAAGTAGGTCGCGCAAAGAAGACTGAAAGGATATAAAGTACTAGTCTATCTTTTCTCTCTCATCGCTAGGCGCTGCCTCGCCAGGGCAAATACCAGCTCGCACAAGAAGATTTTTCACCACCAGCACTCTAAGCTCATCGTGCAGTGTGGCAAGCACCTCGCTTGAGGTAACGATGAGCGCAACGTCGTACACCCCTGTAAAGTGCGGTACGTGCTGGCGCAGAATCTCGTAGATATGGCGGCGAATGCGGGTTGCGCCCACCGCAGATTTGTGCACCTTTGCTCACCACGGCAATTCGCGGCATACGCCGACGCGATTAGCCACGTACTTGACAGTCAGCAGGCGCGAACGCTCGGCACTGGCATGGCGACACAAATGGCGCAGCCCACCGCATAGCCATGAAACCGATATCGTTGCTGTACATGGCTGTATTATAGCAAATCTACCCGCAAGCAGCGAGATAAAATAACCCACCAAGCGGTGGGTTATTTTCGTCATTGCTATCGTCACACTACGAGAGTGCGAGGGCGAGCGCGGCCCCCTGAGCGCGGCGGCGCGCGGGCACATTGCGGCCTGCCTTGGTAGCAATCCGTGCGCGAAACCCGTGCGTCGAGCGCGATGACGAGTGTGTGGTTGGTGAAGTTCGTTTTGGCATATCATTGCTATTATACGCGATTGCCCACGATCTTTCAACTTTTCACCTTTTTAGTGGATTTTTGTTCCTATCAGCCTTCGCGGTAGTATAGCCATAATGGTATTTATCCACATTTGTTCGTGAGTTATCCACACTTTAACAGAGGTGAGTGTATTTTGTGGCACAAACTGCACCCTTGTTACTCTTCTCGCTTTCACCTGCTGTTGTATTTTCTCACGGTTGTGGAAAAAGTCGGTTTCTATACTAAAAAGAGTCATTGTATAGCAAATAAGGAGTCGTAAAAAGCTAGTGTACCACAGCCTGTGGAAGAGTGTTTTGGGTGAGATTGAGTCGTCGATACCAAGCGGTATCTTTTCGACATGGTTTGCCAATGCCGAGATGCTTAGCAACAAAGATGGGTGATTACCATTGGCGTGGCGAATATCTTTGCGATTCGCGCAGTTTGAGGTTCGCTATGATAGCATCGTCGAAGCGCTCCAGCACGGTGGTGTGGGTGTCGCGCATCGCACCACGTGGTAAACAAGCACGGCAAAAACGCACTGTGATTGGTCGCGAAACCACTGGCCAGCCAGCCGACCGCGTCGAGGAACGAGCGGCGGCACTCATCAACAAAGCCAACTGCCTCATCACACTCTAGCTCTCCGACACCAGCAACCAGCCTCAATCGCGCGCTATACCTTCCAGAATTTCATCGTCGGCTCGAGCAACGACCTCGCCTACACTGCCTGCCAAGCGGTCGCAAACAGCCCTGGTAGCAGCATAATCCCTCTTCATCTACGGTGGTGTCGGCCTCGGTAAACACACCTCATCCAAGCGGTAGAGCAGTGAGTTCTTGCGCGCGACCCGCAAAAAGTCGCCTATCTGAGCTCGGAGACGTTTGTCAAAGAATTTATCGAGTCAATCCGTTTTAAAAGGCTGGCTTTTCTGACCGGTATCGCAATGTCGACGTACGATCGTCGACGATATGCAGTTTATTGCTGGGCGCGAAAAAGACTCCAGGAGGAGTTCTTTTCATACCTTCAACGCCCTCCATCAAGCCCTCAAGCAAATCATCATCGGTAGTGACAAGCCACCACACAGCATCCCTACTCCTGACGGAGCGCTTGCGCAGCCGCTGAATGGGGAATGGCGATCTGATATCCAGATGCCAGACTTCGAGACGCGCTGCGCGATCGTCGAGACCAGCAGCTTCGCTGGCGTAACGCTTGAGCGCGACACCGTGGAGTATCTTGCCAAGAACGTCACAGACAAACATCCGCGAGCTAGAGGTGCGCTCAATCAGCTCTTGCCTATGCCGAAAACGCGCGGCGTTGCCCCTGATGTAATGACAGCAGAAGGCTTTGCTTGGTAATGTCCGGCGCAGTCGCCTCAGCATCTCACCGCCAAACAGATTATCGATAAGACCGCTCGCCATTTCCAGATCGATAAGCAAAGAAATCTGTGGTGCTAAGCGGGCCAAGCATCGTTGTGCCGCGGCAGATTGCTATGTATTTGCTGGGTGAGCGAGCTCCATGAGCTTTCCACCATTGCCAATGAGCTGGGCCGCAAAGACCACACTACCGCCATCCACTCGGTCGATCGAAAAATCCATTAAGCTGACTACCTCATCCGTGAGCAAGTCGCTGACATCCGGGATAAGCTCTGTGCCTAAGCCATGTGTCGCAGCACCTGTGGAAAAGCCGTGCACAGCTGGTCGTATAACCAGCGGACGGTTCGTGAGCGAGCCATCCACAGCACCAAGAGCGCACCGCCTCCAGCCTCATTGGCTGGTGGATAACCGCCACTTCTCCCCCGATTTATCCACGCCAGCGATCGCAGCGTTTTGCACAAGTAGATAACAGAATTTACCTCTGTTGTCTGTCATGGTTTCCACAGTATCCACAGCACCTATTACTATATCAACCAGATAAAAAGAAAGATTTGTTGATATGAAAACTGTCTGTCACACAAGAAAATCTTGCCCGGGCGCTCGGGGTTGTCGGGCGAGTTGCGAGCAAACCAGCTGGCCTGCCGATCTTAAATAATATAGTATTCCGCACCGAAGATAATCGCTTTCTTCTCGCTGCGACGAACCTAGAGATTGCCGCTACCTACTATATTGGCGCAAAAGTAGAGACGCCGGGGTGATTACCCTGCCGGCTAAACTTGTGAGCGAATTTGTGGCGAACTTGCCCAAAGGGCCGATCGAGCTTGAGACCGATGGCACGCGTATGACACTGACGTCTGGCGGGTATACCTCGACGATTAATGGCGTGGTGGCGGATGACTTTCCGGAGCGCCGACGATTGATGAAAGAGCAATCGGTCGCGCTATAGCGATGCTGCGGCCGATTTTAAGCAGGCGGCAGCCCAGACCTTGGTGACGTGCAGCAATGACACGACGCGGCCTGTTCTGACTGGTGTGTACTGGCACACAGTGGATGGTGCGCTCTATATGGCGGCAACGGATGGCTATCGCCCTTGGCCGAGCGGCGCTTGATGGCGACCAGAGCCAGATTGCAGCCATTGCCTGCCAGTAGTTTGCAGAGGCGCTGCGCTCGCTCAGTGACGGCATGGAAGAAGTGGAGGTGCTCTTTGACGAGACGCAGGTGCGCTTTCGGCTGGAGGAGGTAGAGATTACCAGCCGCTTAATTGATGGCACCTACCCAAATTATCGGCAGCTCATCCCTGCTCAGTCCGAGACGAATGTGACGCTGGCGGCACGCGAGTTCTCACGAGTCGTCAAGGTGGCTGGGCTCTTTGCGCGTGAGTCTGGTGGCAGTGTCACGCTCACTGCCGACTATGAGGCGCAAAAGTTGCGGATTCACTCCATTGCGTCCGAGCTGGGCGAAAATACCTCCGAGGCGGAAGCTGAGGTGTCGAGTGATGGGCAGATTACGCTCAATTCGCGGTACATCAGTGATGCACTAGGTGTTCTCGATGGCGAGACAATCACCTTTCGCTTTAGTGGTAAGCTCTCGCCCTGTGTCTTGACGGCCGCTCAGCCCGAGCCAAACTACATTCATATTATTATGCCACTGAAGAGCTAGCGATGAAGATAACGCGGCTAGCAGTGCAGCATGTGCGAGTTCATACGCTCAAGACGCTTAACCTTGAGCCGGGCACGACGCTGATTTCTGGCCCAAATGGCTCTGGCAGAACATCGCTTATCGAGGCGATTCATATTGCGCTGCGTGGTACGTCCTTTCGCGGTGATGATGAATCAGTCTGCCAACATGAACAAAAAGTTATACAATTGATCTCGACGGATGAGGCAACACTACCGCGTTCAGTACGATCGCCGCCATGAGACGAAGCGTAGCGTTTTCATCGTTGATGGCGCAACCTATGGTCGTCTTCCCTATGGCAAAAAATATCCGATCGTCCTCTTCGAGCCAGATACGCTGCGAATTATCACTGGCTCGCCACAGCGCCGGCGTGATTTTCTCGATACGCTCATCCAGCAATATGATGCACACTATAGCCACGAGCTGAGCCGCTATCACCGAGCACTGCAGCAGCGTAATAAGCTACTCAAAGACCCTGCTCTTAGCGAGGCGACACTTTTCTCGTGGAATCTTATCTTGAGTCAGTATGGTGCGTCGATCATTACGAAGCGTCAGCGGGTGCTGCGTTATCTTAATACAAAAAGCAGTGCTATGTACCAAAGCATTGCGGGTGTGGCGGATAGTGTCGCGCCACCACTCGGAGGTAGCGCAGCATGACCGCGCAGCAGCTCCCTGCTGAGTATGAGCAAAAAACAGCGTATGATACAGTGGCCGGCGCGACGAGTGTTGGGCCACACCGGCATGATATAACGGTGCTGTTTCGGGGCAATCCAGCCGCCAAGACTGCATCGCGGGGCGAAATCCGCACCATTGTGCTTGCTCTCAAATTTCTCGAAGCAGCCTACATCCAGCAGCAAACAGGCCAAGCACCACTCATTCTGCTTGACGATGTCTTTGGTGAGCTCGACCAGCAGCGTCAGCGGCGCCTCCTCAGTGAGTTCGTCGATAACCAGATTGTGATGACGAGTGCGGTGGGGTGAGGTGAGTAGGGATAATTAATTAGTCAGCCAATCCATCAATTTTTGAATCAAATAAAAAGGTGTTGATAGGCTTGTATCATCTTTTTGAATATATTGACATTTCAATCTTTATTTACGCCCGGCATAGCTATTTTTAGCTACATATGATAATTGCTGATCACGATTAAGAATAATGTCAAAAAGTAACTGTAGTTTCCCCTGTTTTTATCTATTATTTGTTTGTAGCTGTCGAAATTGATAGTTACTTCAGAAATTATTTTCTCTTTTTGGTAGCACGCTTATCTGAGTATTTTTGATATATACTTTATATTGACCAACTTGCGGTTCAGTAAAGCCATGATTTAGTAATTCAGATAACCCAAGATAAAACGATATCATTACGAGAACGGTATCGTTCAGGTACACGACCTGGTGGATTATAGACAGTTTCACCCGAGTAAGGGTCTGTATATGATTTACTTTTTGATTGATCTTCAGTTTTTGATTGCGATGGGGTGAGCCACCACCAAAGAAGAGTGACAACACTAAGAATTGCTACGATAATAGCAGATAGTATAAAAAGCTGTTTTTTGACTGAGCTATCCATAGTTTAATTTAAACCTCCATTATTTTGTTATAGCCCAAACATTACCCTGCCGTGCATAGGGAAGGATTGCATTGGGGTCCCACTCCTTTTTGCTGTTCTCTTGCCCAGCTTGTCCATTTGAATCAGCAATTTTCCACTTGCCGTCATTTGTTACTCCACGGATAACAATAAAGTGCCCGCCAGCAATAAAAGGTGAAGGACCAGCCCCAGACATATTAACTAGTGCACCACCACGGAGTGCTTCGTTGATTGCAGTGACATCATTTGCAATATTCTTGGCTTTAAGTCCCCAATGTTCAGCAAGCTTTTGGACTTACATCCCAGAGCTACCCACTCATGGGCCATTCCGTTATCTGCAGCAAACTTTGATGTCTCTTCTGGTGTTACCTTTTTACCAGTCATTGCTGTAATAATGTTTGACATAGCAGAAGGACCACATCCTGCTGAGCAAATAGTGTTGGAGCCGTAAGAGATTAGCCCATGGTTGGTCGCATTGGTTATGGACAACAAAACCATCGTCCATATATGATCCTGCACCATTGCTCCCTCCTATTCCAGTACAATTTGATCCTGAAGATTGAGATCCACCACTCCCCGATGATGAGCTACCACCCTGACGAGGAAGAGTCGAAATTTTTGATTGAAAACTGGTGTATATCTCGTTTGCATACTGTGCACGCTTTCCTTCTTCCCCAGCTCCGTATCGTTCAAATTTTTCTCCAAATTCGACAGCTAATTTGCCAACGTCAGAACTAGAATCGTTCTTGATGGCTTCTAAGCCAGCTTTCTCAGCTCCATTCAACTCTTCCCAGAGAAACTCTAATTGTGTTTCAAGGGTATTGTAATTACTCTTTGCTTTAAGATTATTTTTGCGTCCGCCAAGCCATTGTGCGATACCATAAGCGCCAATACTATTTTCAATAGTTGGATTGATTCTTGACTCTTGTTCTAGATTTCCTGCAATTGCTGCTGCTTGGCAGAGATAAACCTTTTTCCGACAAAGAATCTCAAGACTTTTTCAATATTATCATTCCCAACAAGAGTGGTGCTGGCACCTGCGCCACCCTCGCCAACACCAGTAAGGCAACCCTTAATGCTATAGAACCTAATTGCCTGCATGGGGTATGAAGCTGGTGATAATTCGGCATAAACAAACGATGGCTGAATTACTATCATAAGACCAGCAAAAACAAGAGCTAAAAACCTATTTTTTTTAGCCGTCGTAAATATGAAAAATGTTTTCTTATGATGCTGCATTTCCTTGTCCTAGATCGATATGTAAGTGATTACAAGAATCATCAAACGATTGCCATCCCTTTTTGAGTAATAGCATTATTTAATGCACCACGTGCTCCTCCACAGGTTGACTGGCCAATACCGCCACCCCTGAGGTAGTGCGTTAGCATTTATTAGTTCCTGTACCGCTTGAGCACATTCCTCACCAGCGCCATCACCGCAGGAGCCGATTGGGCTTAAGTCGACAGCTCTACCTCGGGGGTGTTGGCTATACCCTCCTGCTGTCATTTGTGTGCGCATAAGAGACGACACTGTGATCTTATGTTTTTGGCCAATTAGGAGAATGACTTGAAGAATCTGTGGGTCAACATTACGACTATATTGGGTTGGTACCAGAATCTGGTATAGCTGGCTGGCCTTTTTGCGGTATTTTTCAATCTGGCTCTTAGAGTTGTTTCCCCAGAGTTCCAACCATAGTCTGCGACAGTAATATTTGGATTGTCTAGAATTTGTTGAGCAAGAGATTTAGCATCACCCGAGGGGAGTGACCCACCTTGAGATTGCTGTTGCCCTTGAGAATTGCTACTACCACCATCGTCAACAGGTGGGTTGTCCATAGTGTCAACAACCCTTTGGTCGATAGTAAACAAAGCAGCTAGCTTTTTCCTCAGAGTCAAACTCACAATAACTAGTGTCGACACCGTTCTCTCCATCGGTGCCTTTGCCACACTTCTCTTGCCATTCTTTGAGTGTACCACCGGTTGCTTCGCCTGTTTCTTCGTTATACTGGCCTGCAAAGGCATCTGCGACTTCCGAAGGGTCTTTATCCAGATCAAGTGCTCCACGAGACACACTACAGAATGACTCTGCGCCAACACCCCTTTAAGTTTGGGTCATCACGCGAGCTCCAAATCTTTGCAACTTTATCATCCTCTGCATATGCTTGAGTACCAAGCAGCGCAGGAAAGATACTTTTGGTAAAGAAAGTATACTATTTGTGAAATTACCTAAACTAGAGAAACTACTCATATAAGGTATAAATGAACTATAAATGCTGCCCATAAAAGTATGGGGCGATTGAGATATCGAAGGGGCTATGATTGAACCTATATTCTTGAGCATATGCTGAAATTAAGCTTAGTAGCTTCTCGCTTATATGCGATCGTTTGGTCCGTGGTCAATACACCATTACCACCAGCTGCAGCTGATTCAGAGAACATATGCAATATACCGCTAGACATTGCATCACCAGCATCTTCGCTATCGTGAGAGCTATCCACTAGCGTTCCTGCCATAGTATTAATAAGTTTGCCGAGAATTGGAGCCATAATGCTTGATATGACAGGTGCAGCCATTTCTGAAACAAGCTGGCCAACAATACTTGTCCAGCCTCCAGCTACTACTGAGAGGAGCTGACCTGCACTACTGTTGATACCTGTACACGATGTTTTAAGGATACCAACATTAGCGCCAAGTGCGTTAGCGAGGCTATTCATTTTACGCGCCCATCCACCACCTGGAACATACTGAGTCCAGTTTGAGGTATCTGACGAAACTAAATCGTTATACATAATTTTGCTTATAGCCATGGCTTTCAGGGCAGATCGTTTTTGTAATCTTACCTTCTTTTGTTGACCCTTGTAGCCATAAATTTAGCTCCTAATTCGGCCATAGGCGTAGGGTTGCTTGTTCCAGCTCTTGCATGATCTGCAGCAATAGCAAACAAAGTTTCAAAGTGGATCAATTGCTCCATTTGGATAGCTCAGATTGTTTTACTGATAGATTGGGCACCGTCTTGTACCATACAAAGCCCACCAGCAAGCATTGCAGCAATATTGCCATTTTTGCCGACACCCTCTTTGATGAGCTTGGCGGCAGCCTCTTTACTAACTGACTTTGATGCACCTTCAGCACCTTCACCAGCTATCTTTTTCGCTTCGTTGCCAATATCAGTATCTTCGGTTATCTTTTTCTTTCCCTTCTTCGTCGGATTCCTTCGCTTCGTATTTACCCTTTACTTCTTTGCCTTTGACGGCATTATCAATACCTTCATCGACTTGTTTTTGTTTTTCGCTTCGGCTAGACGATCCTTTTTGTAAGTTTCCATCTGACATTGGCAGCTACTTTATCAGAAAACACTACCCAGCGAGGGTGCGTAAACTTCGTGAATTACAGAGCGGACTTCCGTATCCTGGAAAAATTTTTCTAAAGTCTGGCGAATCAATAACTGTACCATCACTACGTGTAATACGCAGTTGGTCTGGTTTTACACCCTAATAAGCCAACATCCTCACTCTTTATAACCTTACCATCTTTGAGAGCTTCGATTCTTCTGTTTTCAAACCGTTTAATCATATACTTTGACAAACGACCATAGCGTTGGCAGACACGAAGTGTGGAGCATATACCACCAGTCGCCTTGCCTTCGATACGCTGATACATAATCTTATGGGCACGCTTTTCAAAGCTAGTACTGTGAATCCCACTTGATGACTGAATTTTGCAACCAGTGTGAAATAGAAAGACTGGCAAAAATTTGCTGGCGTCAGGCAGGAAACTACCGCCAAACATCATAATAGCGAGGTGATTAAAGGCTTATTTCGTGCACCAGTTATTGTACCGCGTACTTTTACCAAAGAGAGAGGTTGATTTACTAGAAGGCAGTATTTGCAGGGTGAGACATTTGTATTCCACCCTCCTCCTGGCAGCTCCCTCCTGGCCTCGGACGGGTTGGCATAGTCGCTGCCAGTTGCGCCAGTGCTGCTGGCGTTGCTATGGGCGGATGAGCCACTCCTGCTGTTCTCGCGCGACTGGAGGTCTTGGGCGGTGTTGGATTGGCTATGATCACCACTGCCAGCGTGGTTATTTCGGCCAGCGAAGGTGTCGTTGCTCCAATGCGTATTCCCCGGATTATGCCGGTCAAGATCGGGTTTTTGCTGGGAGGGGATGGGGGTAGGCATGGTGGACTACGACCTCACTGGCTGCTGGTATACAGCTGTTATTGGCCACCGGGTTAGTAGTGATGAATTGCGTCTCGGTCTCGCTGGCAAAAATGCGAATATGGACGTGGTTTTGCCCAGCAAAGAAGAGGCCATCGCCCACCGGGAAGTTAGACAGGCGCTTACGCTCTTCCTCGGTGAGTTTGAGACCTCAGCCAGCACATCCACTGCACTGGTCGATTGCTTTGCAAGAGCTGGAGCGAGCTGTTTGCTCAATAGCTCGGCCCCTTCTCGCTCCCCCATAAAGTCCTCTACGTCCTGCGTGATGGTCGTCAGGCCCAGAGAGTACTTACGGGCTCGCTTGGCTAGGCTATGGAGAAACTCCGCCGAGTCTTCGTACTTCATCAGCTGCCAGGCCTCATCAACGATCAGCATCCGCCGGCGCTGTACGGTGCGAGCGATATTCCAGATGTGGCTCAACACAATATACATTGCTACTGGCCGCAGGTCGTCCTCGAGGTCGCGGATGTTAAACGCTGACCATGCTGTTATTAATATCAGCATTGCTCTGCTGGCTAAAGATGCCAGCGAGAGGTGTACTGTGTATTTGCGTAGGCGCTGAGCTGGCGATGGCTACCCACCATGTGAAGGAGGGTGTCGTAGAGGTCAATGATTGTCGGTGGCTGAGAATTATGTGTTAGTGGATCGCTGGTAATACCAGCCCGGGCGTAGGTATCGATGAGCGCTTGGTCAAGATCGGCCTCCTCGGCTGGGCTGAGCAAGGCAATCTGTTGCCCGCCCACCAACGATGCCGCCCAGCATAAGCTTGAAGAGTCGCTGCAGGGTGATGAGATTCACGCAGCGCGTCGGTTGCTTCGTCGCTGTCGATTACTCGGGGGAGGTCGAAGGGGTTAATCCGCGTATCGCTGCTGAGGCTGAGGCGAATGTAGCTGCCGCCGACGGCATCGGCCAGCTTCTGGTACTCGTTCTCCGGGTCGATGACGAGGATGTCGGTGCCAAGCATCATACTGCGCAGCGCCTCGAGCTTAACGGTAAAGGACTTACCAGCACCGAGACTTTGCGAGGACGACATATTCGCATTCTCAAGAGCTAAAGCGGTCCGAAGATGACCAGCCCTTGGTTGTGCTGGTTGACACCATGAGAATACCCTCGCCGTCACTAAGGTCGGCACTGGTAAAGGGAAAGCATTTGTGCTCACCGCGCCGAGTGTTCATGTTGCGGCGGACTTGCAGCTGGTCGGTCATTTGGGGGATGGTGCTGTTGAGGCCTTGCTCTTGCTGGTTGCTGGCGGTCTTACTGTAGACCATATTTTGGCCAAAGATTGTCTCGATGACGTGCTGAACAAAGCTCAGTTCTCGAGGCTGTCGGCATAGAGCGTGACGTAGAGCCCAAAACGGAAGAAGCGCTCAGCCCCGAGCTGTAGCTGGTCGCGCAATTCCTCGGCATCGGCCAGAGCGGCTTCGCGGGCTGGGTCACGCACTTTACCCTTCTCGGAGTTCAGCGCCATGTCGGCCTCAAGCTGCGTCACCTTCTTGCGGAGGTTATTGAGGACGATCTCTGTCTCGACAGGGTAAATAAACATGCTAATATCGAGCACTTGGTCGATGTTGATCAACCCTGACAGCCAGCCTGTGTAGAGCTCACGCGGGTAGCCATAGATGTAGAGTGTGCGGCCATACTTGGTGCCGATGCGGAAGTACGTGCTGTGGATCTCGAGACTGCTAGGGGCGATCAGGTCGCGCAGCGTCGTCATGCCTTTGATAAAGGCTTCTTCTACCTCTGCTTGCTCGCGCTCGCGCTGCTGGGCGGCAATGTCGATTGGATCAGGTCGTCGTGCCATTAAAAATCTCCTTTGTGATATGCTGTCGAGGTTGGGACAGCTCCCTCGCCTTTGCGGACGAAGGTGGAAGTCACGTTATTAAAGTCGCCCAGGGGCTCGCGCACCGCTGTGTCGGGGTTGTACATGTTGTAATAGAGAGTGCCGAGCTCTTTGGTCTTGAGCTGCACTGCCCGCACGCCAATCTGCATCAAGCCGTTGAGGATGGTGTCAGCCCGGTTGCGAATCTCCTCGCGGGCTCGCTCGTAGGTTTCTTTGCTGATTTTTCGTCACGGTGTTGGTGTTCTTGGGGGCGAAAGAGCTTCGTGAAGAACCCTTTACTCTGGTCGAAAGTGTCCCTCCCTGCTGGGTAATACGGGATGACGACGTAAAGCTCTTGTCCATGATGTTGGCGTTTTTGCAGAGGTCGTCGATGAAGTTGATATAGTCTTCCATCAGTACGCTGAGCAGCATGTTGTCTTGGGTGCGCTGGATAGCAACGAGCTTATCAAATACGGGCCAATATCGACCCGCTGCGAGCGGATGCTGAATCTGCACTGGGAAGTATGGCGCGTGAGAGTTCTGGTAGCTTCTCTCCACCTCCTCGCTCACGAGCGCTCATGAGATCGAGTTAATCGACTCACAGGCAATGACGGCGCAGGCTGCCATCACCCATAATAATCATATCATCGCGCAGCTCCGGAGGAGGAGCTATTCTGCGTGGTAGCGGGCTTGGGTGGAGCCTTTTTCTTGGTGTCTTGGGTGGGCTGATCATTCGTATTACCCTGCACAGCTGGTGGCTGAGCCGGTGCTTGCACGGCAGGGTAGTGCTCTGCGGTGGAGCAGGATATTGCAGGTAATTAGCTGGTACCTGGCCCGCTGGCGCAGCGCCCTGGCAGCAGCTATAGCCAAACTGGCTGGGCAGCCCAGCTGGTGGCTGTTGATTGTTGGGTGAGTTGGCGACACCACTCTCCTTCTCGTTTCTTGGCGCAAAGGGATGACAATCTCATCATCGTCATCATCCACAACTAGCCTGCTCTTTGATGTTGAATCCAGTTGGCTTCATTGGCAATGGCGGCAACGGACAAATCAGAGTTGCTGGCTAGTCTAATTATATCAGGCGAGACGGTGTTTGTGCTGGTGTTTGGCGGCAGATTGTTGCGTTGCTGGGCAAGCTGCTCCTCACGCAAGCGTTCCTCGCGCGTGGGGTTGTCTGAGCGTAATAACTGGGGTCGAGCGGCTGGATGACCGACTGGTGAATACTGGGGTATGGGTTGTAGCGCACTGCCATATCGATGACATTTTATCATCAGCCAGTGCTGAAGCGCTCTCGGTAAGGACACGGCGGCTGGGGTGGGTGCAGGAGCCGGCGTAGACTGAGCTGACGCAATGGGTGTGGTTGCTGAGGAGGTGCTGGCTGCTGGGGAGGATGGGGTGTGGGGATTTGCGGATAGTAGGGGGTAGCTGGCGGGGTGGGTTGCTCTGCAGGTGTCGGGGTGAATGATGGCTGAGTACTGGCAGGAGACGCTTGAGTTGATGGATAGCTAGGCGTAGTTGTGAGTGCGTGTGGCTGACTTTTGGGGTGCTAAAGTGGCACGGCATCGGTGGTGGGGTGGCGTGCTGGCGTGGGTTGGCATCGATTGCTTCGAAGATGGTGCTTCTTCTGGCTTGGGCTCTGGCGCAGTTTCTGCTGTGGGCTTGGGCGGCGTGTGAGGGCTTGCTGAGGCGTCTGGCAAGAACCGAGATCATGCGGAATAACAGCGGGCGGTGCCATTGGCAGAGACTGGAGTGAGTCATGCTCTCGCGGCATAGGCTGTGGCTCGGCAGTGGGTGTTTTCGTCATGCGCCGCATCATCACTGGCGAAACCTCGTATACCTCGGTGGGATTGCTGAGGTGGGTATGGGTTTGGTTGATTTTTGGTAGGCGCTAGCATCGGGCGAGAGCTTGCTGATGCGAGCGACGCCGTACGATTCTCCGGGAAGCTCGTGGACGAATACGACACCGCTGGGCGCTGAGGCTCTGGTGCTGAGTATGGTGACTCAGGCATACGCTGAGGCGCTGTGTACTGGTACCAGCCAGCATCGTCAACTGACTGGTGGTTGGTACGGTGAGTGCAGCCTGTGGGGGTGTTTGGAGCTACCTGGTATGGCTGCGGCTGAGCTTGAGCTATGCTGGCCATGCCGGCTGATATGGCACGGGAGCTTGCTGGAGCGGTTGCCCGCATCAGCTACGGCGAGCAGTGCGAGCCGGTGGGGCTTGCATGCGCTCAATGGCGGCTCGGCGCCGGGCTTGGTTTGATTGCTCAATGCGCCCGCGTCATCGCCCGCGCTTCGCTGCTGTTGTCATCAAACATATCCGAGGTTTGCTGCGCCTCGAAATAGAGCATCACTAATCATCGACCTGTGCATCGGGCACGCGGGTGTGGCGAATGGACCAGCCATGAGTATCAGCCAGCTGCGACAGATACGCTAGGCGGCGCTCGGCTTCGTCTTGGCTGAGATTTTTCGTTCGCTCAATCTCTACCTTCTCGGGCACTGTAATCTCGATGAGCGAGTTGATACCATCAGGCTGCCACATGCGCCGGCGTGGCTTGGTGTAGAATGACACCACCGCCGCGAGGTAAACCTCCATTGGCTGATCCTTACGCAGTGGCAAAGCTAACGCAAACGGCAGAATAATCGGCACTGGAATGACCGCCAGCGGCAAAAACACCTGTGACAATCCCCACGCCAATGCAATCCCTGCCGCCGCAACCAGCAGATAAATAAACTGGCGAAAGCTAAACGGCCCAAGAATCTTATCCTCTGCCTCTACATCCTGCGCAACCTTATATCTCGACATAGTTTATGTATTTATTATATAGCATAGGGGGATGAGTGGAGAGATACAGCAATACTTCGTTATTTTATTTTTACGACCTCGCCAAGAGAAGCGACCACCCCACCTCCTTGATTTTGGGTTTGATTCTTGAACGCGTTGTCAATATTATTTTTACAGCTTCCTCAGCTGCCGAGACAAGTTGACTTTACAATGCGGCTAGATCTACCTGAGTTTGCTCTATTGGCAGTCTCTACAGCCTCTTGTTTAATGTCGGCAGCTTTATTAATACGATCAGGATCACTAGCATCGAACCCCATAACATTCGCAACAGTTGCCTCTGGTGTTTCTTGACCACGCTCAGTTTGTAGGAACGATATTAAAGATTGGAGCGGACTCTTTCTTGGGCAGTATCGTTAAAGTTTTTCCATAGCGTCCTTAATAATTTTCACTTTGCCCAGCACTCTTCGATGCTATCGTCTCGTTAGACATCTCACCATTACTGAGCCTGCTTGCTACTGCACCAATAAGGCCATTCTTTGCAGCGAGTTCAGTACTAAATGCGCCATCTTCTATTTTACCAAGTACCAGCACCATACGCATCGGCATCACCTCTACTGCGTGCACCAGATGCTGCAGATATCGCATATGCCCACTTCCTTGCTGTTATAACTATCGTTGTTGCCAGAATCGCCAGTAGCTTTCAAAATCTCAAACCTTTATCGAACTTGCCACGCTGACACTAGCATGGTCAATGCGCATGAGCCCGTTCCATAGCTGTCAGTTTCTTAAGCTGCCTGTTTCTTGTCTCTAATACTGCCCGAGACTGCTGCATCTGCAATATCTGTGAATGAATAGTTATTAGCGAGCCATGTTTGAGCTTCGTCTTTTTGCTGGTTGCGTTGTTCGGTCTCAAACTTGCTTGCAATCTGAGAGCGACGGTCGCTTCTTGCGACCACCAAAGGTATTATATAAAAACCACGAGCTCCTGTTGCGTTAGCAAACTGCCCCCATCATCTTTCTGTTACGCTCTTGTTCGCGTAACCTTGCCTGCTGGATACCGTAGCCGATTGATGTTTTGCCCATATTTTTCGCGAGTCTTTGCCAGAAGTTTTGCATTGCTTCGCATACCCATATGTAACGGCTCCTAATGCTCCCATCCGCTCCCATCGCTCCCATAAGTAAAGCTGGAGAAGCAAGAAGCGGAATAAACATAACACCAAGAGCTGTAATTTGGCTTGTTACATCATCCTTCGCGATAAAGATGGAGGCTGCTACTTTAGACATACCAAATATAACAGCAATCGTTGGATACACTGCAAGTAAGCTTAGGAACATCTTCCACCACTTATAGTAAGTTTTTCAGTATTGGGAAGAAGAAGTGCCACAAAAGCAAGTGGTGAAATGACTGCCAATATAACAATACCAGCATTGCGACCTAATAGGATAATGAAAGCTAGTAAGAGTCCGATAAGTGCACCGAGTGCAATAGGGCCAAGAAGAGATATATTTGCAACCAACAGAGACCCTCTGCCGCAACAAAGAGGTGCCAGCTGCAACGGTGCTACCACCAGCGAGAGCTACTTGAGCGGTCCTCTCGGCAAAACTTGTTTTGTCAGCACCACCAGAAGCTAGAGTATTAATGAAGCCATACAAAGATCCACCAAGAACATTAGACATATCAATAAGGAATTGACAAACAATAAATGAAACATTAATTGAGATAGATATCATAATCAATCTTGGTAATATCCGTTTGATCCCATAATTGGAAATACCAAGACTTGTGACGTGTGAATATATAACGAACAGAAATGCTGCAATAAGCAGAATATTAGCTATATTGCGAAATGCCGACCATGATTCATTTGCAGCATCTTTTTGGAATATTTCGTGATCAAGAGACAAAAGTCACTAATAATTTCCATACAGCCATCAATTGCTTTTCCCCATAAAGTTTACGACAGGACAAACCATCCATCCGATAGCACCTGTTGCATCAGGCATGTATTTATATCTTCATCCTCTTTATCGCTATCATATGTACCAGTAGCTTTTCTTGCAGTGCCGTCGCTTTTTGCCCTTACCAGCCAGACGGTTCTTGTATGCCTCGTTGTTATCAGGGAACTTTATTCTTTGCAGTCGTCAGCGGTCTTTGCTGACCGCCCTTGCTACACTGGTCTACACCAGCTTTATTACCTGAGCTTTTTCTCACAGGTATCTTCTTTGATCCATTTTGAATAGGCATCAGCTTTTTGCAGCCATCGCTTTTGCTATGTCTACACAAGATAGATTCAGAGTTATTTCCATTACTGTCGAGATACTTTTTGTTTTTATGGTTTTATCCCAAGGCCCTCCTCTAACAGGGGTCATGTAGTAGTTCTTATTGCTGACATTCCCCTTGCCATCAGCTGTTTAATGTTTTTAATAGAATACTTATCACTGTCAGGATAATCCTTGCTGTTACTTCAGCACCACCCACCTCGCAGTACATTGTACCAATATAAATACTCAGCTGCATCACTCATCCTTAATTTAGCATTTGTAGAGTGGGCTCCTTTTGCTTTTAGTTTATCAGCAATGGTTTGTGAAATTCCACCAAAACCTTTTGCTAATGTAAAATCAACAGTGAATGGTCCAGTGCCGCTAACACAATCTTCATCATGGCCTGGGCTACTAGGAGTGCCTTTGCTCCAAAAACTACACAACATTTCAGTTGGTGACTTATACCCCCACAGTGTTGCTGCATCCTTTACCCAAGACGATTTCTCATCGAGGTCACAATAAAAACCTGTGAGGCTGCATGATTACCCCATGCCTTATCGTTCCTAACATACTGCGAACCAACGTATTTTGATAAACTCTTAAAAAACCAAGAAGGGCCTGAAGTATATCGCTCTCCTGTGAACCAATTACCCGCCTCAACTTCGTTTGCATCTATTTGATTACCATATATCTTCATGGTGTGCAGCGTATTGGTTTCTTTAGAGTCGTTTTATGTGTAGAGCAAAAGCTAAGAGCCTGCGCATATGCCCAGCTTGCAGCTTGCTGCTTGTGGAGCCATCTGCGACTCTTCCTTTGCGCAGGACTACGGGAGAAAATGTTGTTGCTAACAAAGAAGCTACAAACAACACCGCTGTAATAAAAGAGAAAAACGAGAGGTGAGAAACACTTCTTTTTGCTACTTGTCATATGTCTATTTAAGCACAGATATAAACAACAAAACAGACACAAAATTCATCTAACAGGCAGAAGTAGAAAACAATATCATATAGACATTGCCAGCAGTTTCTAATGACTGGTGCTAAACACTATAGGTGTAAAATATATTTATGTTTGCTATTTTTAGGCTAGTAAAGATACTAAGAATAACACTGGTCTAGTAGAAACATTTGTTCTTGCCTTTTGCGTAGCATGCCCAAATATTGAGCTCTCTACGAGGGCTCGCTGATTACTTGCGTTTGAGTGGGCTGATAGGATAGTATATGATCTGCTCAGCGCCATCATCAGTGCTAATAGCGCAAGGAACATAAATAATAGTTGTTGCCTTTGATGGTTGATCATCTTGACCATTGTCATTAGCAGGTAGATCATCTTTGACTGGCTCAGTTCTTTGGCTTGTGACTGCTTTGTTATAAAAATAGAAGTCCCCTCGATGCGCTTTTGGTCTGGGAAAGGGGTTATCATTGTCATAATATAGAGGATCTGCCCAATAGGCTCAGATCATCCTTGTAGAGGATGGCTGTATAAAGTTTTGTAGTGTCATACTTGGGGCGCCTTCTGACTCGCCCGCCCAAGCAGACGTGGAATACTGTATCATCTTGATAAGCTCATCTCGATAACTTGTTGCTACAGAACGGTCTGGTGCTTGTATGAAGCTCTTGCTTGAGAGAACACAAGCATCAAGCAGTTTCTGTGCTATGCTAATAGCTTCATCTTTATAGCTACTCACCTTATATTTTTCTACAATAGTCTGAGCAACATTAAAAACAAGAGCATTGTGATCAATGATCTGTGGTAAGCTATAACCAACATCTACACTTGGCTTCATGGTGGCATTTTTGCTCAAATTTTTCAAGTTGCTCACTATTCATTGTTGGGTATCGATCGGTCATCTTGTGTAGAGTTTCGTCTCGATATTGGCCAACAACAGCTTCAAGAAGTACTTGCTTGGTGCCTTCCCACTGAGGTGCTTTACCAAAGTAATCGTTTGAAGGGCTGTCAACGGGTATCTCTAGCAGTGACTTAAGGCTTTTTTGGGTTTCTGCAGATAAACTCGTAACATAATCCGAGTTAAGCAAGGCTTCTTGCGGGGATGACAGTGGCTCATATGTTTGTTCGGGTGAGCTTTGGGTAGTATTAAGATCAAGCTGAGGCATGCTAGTATCACGGCTAGCTTTTACAGAATCGTCTAAACGAGCAATTACTCCACCTCCAATGACACACGTGGCTAGGAAGCCGATAGATAAAACCTTTCGTCGAGTCCATTTTTTATCAGAATCTTCTTCTGTAGGGTTTGGTGTGTCTGCTTCGTTTTTAGGTTCGTCGTTCTGGTCGTTCTGTAATTCCTGGAACTCCCAGGGTGTATCAGGGTCACTTGGGTCAGGGTCGTAATCAGGAAGACGCTCAGGACTGAGGTTTCCTTGGGTAGGCTGCAAATCAATGCTGTTAAGGACACTACTTACTAAGTCGCCTTCTGTTTGTGGTGTTTTATCTTCTGCGTGTTCGTGGTAGATATTTCTGTCATAGCTTCAATCCTCCCCAATACAGGATTGAGTGGTTATGTGTGTTGCATTATATATGCGCACTTGCGTTTCATGCTACCATTGTGTTGCGCGGCAGGTCAAATATTTTTGGCCTCTGTTGAGAAAAGTGAATGGCGCATGCACACAGAGGATAGTATATGAAATATACTCGAACATTATTTTGGCAAAATGGGAGATATTTTATACATACCACATGATAAAGAAAGTATGATAGTTTGTAACCATCCAATCATGCAAGAATAGTTATTGATCCTTCCTATGCATTTATATTTAAAATAATTAACGATACGAGACTGACAAATATAACACCAATACAAAAAATATTCACACTAATAAACTGCGAAACATTCGAAACCCATACATAGTGCCACCCCACCCCACATCCGCTATAATACAGAGGTACGGAGAGGTGCAAGAGTGGTTGAATTGGCACGCCTGGAACGCGTGTGTGGCGGCAACGTCACCCAGGGTTCGAATCCCTGTCTCTCCGCCATATCAGCGCCAGGCGGCACGCTGCCATAGGAGTGCGCTGCTGATTTGTCTTTTGCATAATGCGTGGCCATAGATGTGCACTTTTGGGCAGATTGGGCTTGCAGAAATGTTTTTGACGGTTTATACTAAAGGATGAATTAATGGTACGATCTTCTACACCAGTTATAGAACTCCGAGGCCTCACCAAGCGGTATGGTCTGGGCGATGCTGCCCAAAACGCCTTGGACAACGTCGACCTGCGAGTCGAAAAAGGCGAATTCATTGTCATCAGGGGCCCCAGCGGCTGCGGCAAGACGACATTGCTCAATATCATGGGCTTGCTCGACCGCGCCGATAGTGGCGAGTATTTTCTTGATGGGACATCGGTCGCCACGCTGAGCAAGCGCCAGCATGCGGATTCAGCTCGCGGCGAGATTGGCATCGTCTTCCAGAGTTTTAACCTGATTAATCGCCTAACGGTGCTCGAGAACGTCGCCCTACCCCTGAGCTATCGTGGAGGGATGCGCCGCGTCAAGCGCCTGGAGCAAGCCAGTGCGGTGCTGAAGAATTTCCACCTCCAAGAACGCGAATATTGCATGCCGTGGCGGCTCAGTGGTGGGCAGAGTGCGGCGCGTGGCGGTGCTCGCGCCCTGGTGAACCACCGTCGATTATCCTGGCTGATGAGCCAACGGGTAACCTCGATAGCCGCTCGAGCCATATCATGTATGGAAGAACTGGCTCAGCTGCACCGCCGAGACAATACTATCGATTATGGTGACGCACTGGCCCAACCTCACGAGCTACGCTAGCCGTGTGATTAAGATGCTTGACGGGCGAGATTGCCAGTGATGAGCAAATGCGCGCTACTGCCGCTACACCAACGCCAGTGGCCCGCAAACGCACGCGTGCGCCGAGCAGCGCCTGCTGGCAAGACTGCACCGACGATTGCAGGGCACGGCATCGGCTGCTCAGCCAGCTGCGCCGGTCAGAGGCGATTGCTCGCGGTCGTCCCGCCAAAAATGCTACACCAGCACCAGCCGCGCCAACAGTGGTCGACTACGAAGATCCGCATACCCAAGATGGCCCAACCATCGAGCCAATGCCAGTTGCTCCACCAGAGGTGCCGCCAGCCTTGCCTGCTGCGTCGCAGGCTCCGTCGGTAGCGCAGCCTGCTCTGGCACACTCTGCTGCGCCGGCTCACTACAGCCTCAGTTACCGGCTCGGTCTGCACCAGCTTTGCCAGCGCAACCTACCTCAGCTCAATCCCAACCAGCTGCACCACAACCAACCAACCAACCGGCAGCACCAGTGGCTCATACTGCAGCTCAGCCATCATCCACACGGTCTGCTGCACCGGCCGCTCAGCCAGCTGTGGTCACACCAGCCCAGCAGCCCACTCCTCATCGTCTGCTCACCAATCTAGCACAAAGGAGCCCCAGGCATGATAATCGTCGACCATTTTCGAAAATGCAAGCAGTAGCTTCCGGCGCAATCGCGGCCGTAATTTGCTAGCAACGCTGGGTGTGGCAATTGGTGTGGGTAGCATTGTGGCGATCTTGGCACTGAGCGGTGGCCTGCACAATATCATCTCCCAACAGGTGTCCGACCTCAATAATAACCTCATCGTGGTGCGCCCTGGCGTGCAAGACAAGAGCTTCTCATCGCTGGCGAGCTCGGTGGCGCAGTACAACTACAATACCAGCACCATCACCGAGTCCGACGTCGAGGCAGTGCGCAAGATGCCACATATCCGCGCCGTGGCGCCAATGATGACCTCTGAGAACAAGCTCGGAAACGGCGACCGAGAAGCCACCACTACTGTTGTAGCAACTTCGCCCGACCTCGCTATCACGAGGTCAACTGAACACGTGAGGAGACTTCCTCGAAGGCGGCACGCACGACGCTAAGCCAGCGGTGCTTGGGCCAAAAGCTGTCAGTGCAGCTGTTTGGCACCGAGCGAGTCGATTGGCCAGACCTTTAAGATCCGCGGCAAGGAATTTATCGTGGTGGGGGTGATGCGTGCTACAGAAAATCCGCTGAATTATAACAATGTCGATTTTGACAACGCAGCTATCATCACCACCGAGGCAGGTAAGAAAATCCACAGTGGTCATACGCAGATCCAGCAGATCAACATCAGGCTGATGCGTCGCAGCAGGTAGGGGCAGATTGCTCAGCAAGTTAAGGATGAGATCAAGCAAAACCACCAAGGCGAGAAGACTTTACCGTGGCTACAGGGCGATGCAATTGGCCAGCCAACCAACCGGCTCTTCACCCGCGCTGCCCAGGTGTTGACGCTGATTGCAGCAATCTCGCTGCGTAGTTGGCGGCATCGGCATCATGAGACATCATGCTGGTGAGTGTGGTAGAGCGCACGCGCGGGTGGGCATCCAGCAAAGCAGTTGGTGCGACCGATGGCAACATCATCACGCAGTTTGTTATCGAGGCGCTGGCGATTGGCTTGCTCGGTGGTATCCTGGGCTACATCCTGGGCTACATAGTGGCGCTGAGCTTTAGCCTGTGGCTGTCCCTTTGCACCATCGCTAGAGTGGCAGACGGCGGTGATGGCAATTGACGCCTGGCACTGGCGGTTGGCCTCACCTTCGGCCTCTATCCAGCCATCCGGGCCGCGCGCAAGAACACGATCGAGTCGCTACGGCGAGTACCACTAAACAAGATGAGTTACTTTGATACAGAACCCGCCTGAAATGTGGCGGGTTTTATAACTCTATCCTACTCTACTCTAAATATAGAGTTTTTGCGAGTATGAAGTTTGAAATTTGCAATTTCAAGATATACTACCCTTCCCTGCCTCACGCCATTCAACGCACACCAAGGTAGCAGCTGGCGAATTCTGCTAGTATCATGCCGTGTAGCACCTGCTCTACCTCTGTCTCGCCAGCAAGCAAGAGAGACTTTGCATGGGGTCTGCGGCCACTGAGGCGGCGATCGAGCGCTGCCATGCGCTGCTGGGTAGTGACGTCATTTTTCTCACCAGGGTCGAAAAGTGCGGATGAAACATCTACCGGATGACAGCCAACCGTGAGCGCCAGCCGCTCGGCCTCGGCAAGAGTGGTGAAAAAGGCTACATTGTGCGCCCGCTCCTGCCAGCACCACTGCCGCCCACTGGGCTACTGGCGCGAGCGCCCCACTACCACAAAACACCGCCGTCTTGCCTGCTGCCTGACGTGCAAGCTGCTTGGCGAGGTTGCGAGCGGTCGGCACGGTAGCATCCCACTGCTGCAGCGCGTCGCTCACATAGGCTGCGCTATGGGCTATAGCATCCACTACATTACTATCCAGCAGGTGGTAAGCTACCAGTAACCTACCAAGCGTCGTGAGTATGCGCTGCTGTTCCATCTGTCCTTCCCTATTAACAGCTGGCACGACGGTAGCTGCAGGGTATGCTGCGGTGCACTCAGCCACAGCAGCATCGGGTGAGCAGAACAGTCGGAGCAGTGTGCTGCTGCTGTATGCAGCGCAGTATATTCTTCACCTGGTCAGGTGAGATGCTAGCCTCGATAATAATCACCAGGGCTATGTGTATCCACAAATGCGGGCACTGCCTCGCGGCACAACTGCGGCACAGCCATGTGAGGCTGCATGAGCTGCTGAGCGACGCAAGCCAGCACCGCTCCACCATCCGTTGCTATAATAACAACATTACGAATATCATGCTGGACTGATATATGTGAGGCTGGCTAGCTACCTCTGTTGGCAGCGTCGTTTGTTTCCATAATGTTGCAATGTGGCGCAGCGCGGCTTCGGCACCGCGTTGGCGCAATGTGGTCTGATCATCAAGCATAATCGTCTCCTTCTGCTTGCAAGAGTATACCCTCCCATGATACATTAATTAGCAGAGAATCACTAAGCATATTTGGAGACAGGTGGGAACCATGAATATCAGCACTACATCACAATCAATTACCGACGATCAAGAGCTTGCTAAGGTGCTTGCTGGGATCGGCCCACAGGTGGGCACAGCAGCGTCGCAACGGTCGCAGACGATGATGTCGGGGCAAGGTGCTGGCCGTTCGTCACTCTCCGGGTATGTCGGGCAATATGGGCTCGTCTGTGCCAGTGATGTCCTCGCAGCAGCAGCCGTCGCAGCCTGCGCCTAGTGGTGAGGCGCTCAATGGCGTGAAGCAGTCGGCCATCAAAGAGCTGCGCCCACTGGTGGATAAGCTCAACGTTAGCCCAGATGAGAAATTCGATACCTATCTCCTTTTGATCCGTTCGACAGACGACAAGAGTTTGATAGACCCAGCGTACCAAATCGCCAAGTCCATCCGCGACGAAACCCGCCGCGCCCAAGCGCTGCTCGACATCATCAAAGAGATCGACTATCTGTCGCAGCGGTAACGGCTCATCACGATAAGAATAGGCATTATCACCACTGATGTGGTGATTTTTGTTATAGAACTAAAAATGGTATATACACAAACACAACCATGACAAAAACACACGCCACTATAAGCCACACCATAAACAGCAAACGCTATGATGTTGGTACAATGCCATCGCCTATATCGCCGAGCCAGTGGTCGACGTCTTCTTCGAACATCGAAAAAGCAGCTTGTTACCGTTGATGCAGCGCTGAAGAGCCAAAAGCCACACCTCTCGCCTACCTCGTCGAGCAAGCGAGGCCGTAACTGGGTGAGGAAAAACGTCGCCAGCGACGCTCGGCTGCTGGGAGAGAGTGCTGTGGCGCTCGTGCAGCACTATGCGAGCAAAGAACAGTGGTCGCATGTGGATATGGCGCGGCTGCTCGCGGCGTATCCTGGCTGGATGGAGGCGACCGAACAAGATGATACGGCGCTGACTCGGCAAGAAAGAAGCAGCGAATCAAAGAAACTCACGCGACTTTAACCATGCCCTGCGCGATGTGATAGACAATGCCACACACGCCTGCGAGACACGGAAGTCGATACCGTCTGTATCGGATATAGTTAACGGTTTAGAAGCCGTGTGCCCAGGCAAGAAGCATACTCAAAACAAGCAAGATCAAAAAGATATGCTGTATGCGACAGTAGCGGGCATTCGCAACGAAGTGCTCTTCATGCGGGTGCTGGATGAAGCGGGCATTGCCCTATGGGCCAGGTACGGCCAACCAGGATATGCGCGGGATAGATATGATAGTGAATGGTAAGCTTATCGATCTCAAGTCATCTGAACACTATGTGCATGAGGCCCAGGAGGATGCTGCTGAGCATGGCGATGACAGACGGATCTTTTTCTTCCCAGGTGTAAAGAATTATGAATATCGCAATAAATTAATGCTGCCGAAGGAAAAAATTATCCGAGTTGTGCCACGAGTGGTAGCTCGCATGTATAGCCATGGTATTCTGGATTGAACTGATACAACAGAGGTAGATCTCACGATAGACAGGCGACCATAACAGAAATAAAGGAGGTGTAGTGCCATATGCCGCACGAAATACCACGGCAGCCGTCAGACAAAGAGCATAGAGACATGCGATGCTCAAAAGTCAATTGCTCAATCGATCCTCAAGAAAAGACCATGGCCCTATGGTGGGTCTGAAGACGAGCCAGGGCCGCTCTCTATCCAGTGGATGTCGTTGCAGTATGCCGAGGATGGCTGGTCGGCAACTGGCTTAACCACTGATAGGCGCTATGTAAGGTAGACATCAGCAACGATGCAGACGATGTGATACTCGAAGTGGAGGCTATGCAATCCGACGGAGAGACAGACACCTCACAGGGTAGTTAGAGCGGGTATCCGTAGGGTAAAAACACTAACTTAGCGCCCGATGCACGCTTGCGTGGCGCGAAGCTGGCTTTTTCTTGCGCTTGGCTTTGGAGATAGGTCTGCTGGCGTCTTTTTGTGCGCTTCTTTTACTCTTGCCTTTCGCTGACTTCTTCTTTGATGCTTGCCGTTCGCGAATGGCATTCCGCACCTCTGTTATTTCGTCCCAGGGGTGGCTGCCGTCGGCTCGTTCGATGGTCTTCTCGTGGCCTTTGCCGAGGAAGACGACGGTGTCGCGGGCGGTGCGGGCACGACGGACGGCAAAGCGGATGGCCTCGGCGCGGTCGTGGATAAGAAAGAGGTTGGTATCTTGGGTTTTTGTCAGCGGCTTCTGCGCCTTTGGCAATTTGGCTAAGGATGTGCTGCCCGTCTGCATCGCGGTCATCTTCTTCGGTGAGGATGAGCTCGTCGGCAATTCGCCCTGCGATCTTGCGCTTGGATGGCTCGCTTCGACTCATCGCGCTGGCCAGCCGAGCCAAACAGGACGATCAGCTTACCCATGGTGCTGGCTCGCACACTGCCAGCAGCCGCTCGAAGGCATCGGGCGTGTGGGCAAAGTCGACAATGGCGGAGAATGGCTGCCCAGCATCAACCACCGTCATACGGCCCTCCACCCCGGTAAGTGCAGCCAGGCCCTGCTCGATCTGTGCCCGGCTGAGGGCCTACCCTCGTGCCCCTACTGCTACCGCAGCCAGGCTGTTGGCGATGTTGAACTCACCCGGCATATTGATGGTGATGTGATGCATCTGCCCGCCATGAGCCACACATCGTAGCGGCTGCCCGAGGCGGTTTGGGCGATGTTCGTGGCGCGAATGTCCGCCTGCAATGCCACCGCACAGGCTGCGCGGCACCGCTTGCTCGAAGACCGCCGCCGATGGATCATCCGCATTGATAATGCCAACCCGCCGCGCGAGCTTGAAGAGACGTATCTTGGCGGCGCGGTAGCGCTCGAGTGTCTTGTGATAATCGAGATGCTCGTGGGTGACGTTGGTCATGACGGCAATGTCGATCGGGACGCCAAAGATGCGGTGCTGCGCCAACGCATGGCTCGTCACCTCTAGCACTACCACTGCACATTACGCCGCCGAAACTCCGCCAAACGCTGCTGCAACAGGGGTGCAGACACGGTGCTCATATGCTCGGTTTGCGGTGTGATGTCACTGTTACCCCATAGGCCACCGTCGTCATTGGGCCAACGTTATAGCCCCGCCTCGACCAACATGCGGTGGATCATAAAGCACGTCGTGGTCTTGCCGTTCGTCCCTGTTACACCAATGACATGCATGCCCTGGGCTGGGAAGCCTTGGTTGAGTCGCTGCCACAGTAGCTTCGAGCAGCCGATAGCCTGGCTCTAGCGCTGCCAGCACACTGGGCGGGAGGGTGTTCTTGAGTGTTTGTTTCAGAGAAAATGCCATGGCACATATTATACCACTTTTGGTAGTATTTAAAACCATGAGAGGCATGATTTTTTGATTAAGCAAATGTGCTACGATGAGGGCTGTAAAACACTCGGTTATTCTCACTATTACCTCCCCCATACACCCGCTTCCGGCCCATTATAATGGTGAATGTCTCTCTCTAATATTCATCGTGTGCGCCTGGGCTAAGATTGATTATTGCGATTGACCCACACGCCATCGGATGAAGGGATTGGCTGGTGGAGCTAACGCTGCAAAAGTGAGATTATACGTATTTTTCTACACCGTTATGTTATTTTGGAGTAAGTTTTCTGCGTTGTGTACCCTCCTTTGTTATAATAACCCTATGAAGATTCTTGGGATTGAGAGCAGCTGCGACGAGACGGCGGCTGCGGTGGTGGCCGATGGGCGGCGCTTGCTGAGTAGTGTGGTGCACTCGCAGATAGATATTCATGCCCAGTATGGCGGTGTGGTACCAGAGGTAGCAGCGCGGAGCCATATTGAGATGATTACCCCAGTGATTGATCGCGCATTGGCCGAGGCGGCATGCAGCTGGGACGAGATTGATGGCATTGCCGTAACGTATGCACCTGGGCTGGTGGGGTCACTGCTGGTCGGGACACTGGCGGCGCGGACGCTCGCACTTATGCACAAGAAACCGCTCTATGCAATTCATCATGTGGAGGCGCACGTCTATGCTAACTTCGTGGTGGAGGATGGCCGGCCAAAACCTGAGCCAGCTTTAGCGCTACCCGCTGCGCAGCCGAGCTTCCCTATGTTGGCGCTCATCGTCTCTGGTGGGCATAGCCAGTTGGTGCTGTTTCGGGCGCATGGCGATTATACCTTGCTTGGCCAAACGCAGGATGATGCCGTGGGCGAAGCCTTCGACAAGGTAGCAAAGATCATTGGCCTGCCCTACCCTGGCGGCCCAGCTATTGCTGCTGCCGCTATGCAGGGCGACCCGCAGCGCTATGCTCTGCCCAAGGCGCGGATGCAGGGCCAGTACGATTTCTCCTTCTCGGGCCTCAAGACGGCCGTGCTGCGCCGAATGCAAGCCGAGGTGGGCAAAGATACCTCTTTTCCTTCGCACGAGCTCCCAGCGCTTGTCACGCTGCAGCAGCGCCATGATATGGCGGCGAGCTTCCAACGTGTGGCGGTAGAGACGTTGGTGGATAAGACGGTGTTGGCTTACGAGCACTATGCGCCGCGCTCCGTTGTGATTGCTGGCGGTGTGGCAGCCAACCAAGAACTCCGGTGCCAGCTGCGCACCGCCCTGCCCTGCTCTATTAGCTACGCACCAATGGCCTTTTGCACGGACAATGCTGTGATGATCGCCACACGGGCTACTACTACGCCCAAAGCTGGCCGCACAGTCGACCCATACCAGCTCGAAGTCCAGCCAAGCTTGTCGATGCGCGAAGCGGTATTGGGCTGATAATTAGCAACTTCTTTTTGCGCGAATCTGCCTGGCCAGCGCTGCGGCACTACTAACCGTTTCGTCGAGTGTGCGATAGATCAGGGAGCTCTGGCTGCTCGAGGTGTGCTTGCATTTCGATATCAAATGGTCGGTCGAAGCTTTTTGTCAATGCCTAGCACGATGGGTGAGCCGCGTCCGAGTTCCTTACCAAGCTCTAGTGGTGTAATGATGCCCGGCCCCTTGACGAAGTAAAACATGACCACGCGTGCAAGCTGCAAGTTTTCGGTGTTCCCGTGATCTGCTCCTTCGCAATATCACCAACGCGCGGAATTTCCTCTGCACGTCGTGGATTGGCGATGATGAGCTCATCATCGTATGCTTCTGTTTGCTCAATATTTTCTAATAATTTTTCTGCTCGCTTTTGCCAATCTTCTGCACCAGAGATAGGGCCTGCAACGAAGATGTCTGGTCGTAATTCTTGCATAGATAACGCTGATGTTGGGCGTTTGACGAGCATGGCAAAATAGTATCATGGACTATTGCAAAGATCAAATACTATAGATCCGAATCATTAAAACCCAAAAACTTACGTAACTACAGATCACCCTCACTGCGACACCACACAAACATATTCCAGTCAGAATATGCTACAGGGATTATCCATGTGCTTTGCCGCTACCCTCCATATATTTTCTTGAGCGGCGGGCGTACAGCGAGAGCTGGTGCGGCGTTCAATTTAGGTTGATAGGCCTAAAAAATAAGCTGAAATCTGCAAATAGCAGGTCATTCTTCCGATGACAACGACCCTACTATCTTTATCTCATAGAGCGTGAAAATTGTTGCCAAGGCAACATTCTACCGTGCCACAATTTTTCGCGCCGCACGCACACAGCGAATCACCTGATGCATGAACGGCCGAGCAATATATTCATAGCAGCCAGCGCGTTCCTCCAGCTGGCCGCCAAAGCCTTTCTTGAGTGATACACTCCCCTCTTGCTCAGGGGAAGCCGTTGAAGTTTCCGCTTGTGCCGTAGAAGTTATAGCGCTGAGCGCCAAGGCTGATGGCACGGCGCATTGCTGCGTAGTGCAGCGCGTATGAGCCAGAGAACTTAGCGTGCTGATCGTCCGAGCCACTGAGGAAATACACCACCTCGTTATCATTCGTGTGCGTGAAAATGGCAGCGGCCAGCGGCAGCACATCGCCATTGGCCGCTTGACGGAGCGCTTCACAATCTGCCAGGCGCTTGGACACCGCAGTGAGTTGGTTGTCGAGCTCCTTGCACTTGCCCTTGCGTCTGGTTCAGTCGCTGGTATATCGCGCTCGGCTTGCAAACTATCGTGCTGGGCACTGAGGCGAGCTTGGTAACCAGCAAGGTCAAGCTCGGCAATGAGAAACCACGCTTGCTTGTGATGGAAGGCGCGGAACAATTGCTGATAAAACGCTTCGTTGCGCCCTGAGAAGCCACGCCGCGTGCCGGTATCGATCAGCAACTTCGCAAATGGCGCGAGGTCGTCTACCGCGGTAATCTCGCGTATCATCACACCATGTTGGTGGCCGCCTTGACGCAGCTGCGCGTCTTGGCGTCGAAGCTCTTGAGTAGTGCTGCATCGTCGTGGTAGGGCGAGAGATCTTTGGCAAAGAACCAGCGCACATAGCGCGCGTTACGGTCGGTCTGCTGCGGGGGGATAGGGTGGAAGCCTGCCTTTTCTAATTGTTGCAATGCCTCGGCTGTACCTGCTACTTCGAGAAGCTGAGTAGGGTCACTTCCCTGCCGCAGGATGAGTGGTGGCTGCAAGCGAAGCAGAATACCTTTATGTGCTTTGACATATTTCTTGAGTTCTGTCAATAATGTACTGAGTACTGCTGAGTTGTGATAGTCCACGAGCGGTCCTACAAACACTCAAACTCGCTATAACCCAAGTGCGCCATTCGTACAGTACAGCGGTAGCCACCACGCGCTCACCCTCGGCAAACAGCCCCAGATAATGTGGCTGCCAGCCCAGCTGTGCCACCCGTTTGGCAGTAGCGGCCGACTGGACGAAGCTCCCCAGTGGGTGTTGCGCGGCAAATTGCTCGAGAGTGGATGGATCGATAGGTTTGAGTTGCATAATGATAGCGATAGTATAGCATTTTTGAGTGGTAAGAGGAAGAGACACTCAATAGCAAGACGTAGCAGCCTTAGACTTCTCATAGCGCACGCACCTTTGGGCCGAATCGACAATATGTTGCACTCTATTCCCCATTTCGTCGCAATATATATAGAAATTTTTGCAACAATCATCAGTGAAAATCCGCCACAAAGTTGCTATACTAATGTTATGAAACATTTTTTACAGACTGAGGCATGGGAGGCCTTTCAACAAGCGCAGCAGCGCCACACGGTGCGGCGAGCAGACAAAGGGTGGCAGTATTATGGCATTATTGAGCGATGGTCGGCTCAACCATCGGTTGTATGTGCCCTATGGGCCCGAGGCGGATAACGATGCCGCTCAGGAAGCACGCTCAAGGATATTATTGCCACAGGGCGGCAGTATGGTGCAGAACTTTGTGCGGGTTGACCCCCGGACGACGCGGCTCGAGCAGTTGCAAAACCTCGGCTTTCGCAAGGCAAAGAGCCTCCAGCCCGATCGAACGATTATAATGATGTGACGATGGATCACGACGCCATTTTGGCCAACGCCAAGCAAGCGGTGCGCTACACGTGGCGTAAGAATCAGAAGGCCGGGGTGCACTTCCACCAGTTATGAGCCGGCGGATATTGAGATCTTTCTTGATATGATCCACGACGTTGCTAAGCGCACTGGCATGCAGCCGCATAGTGATGGGTACTTTCGCCAAATGGCAGAGGTGCTCTCTCCACGGAGGCAGCTGGCCTGATGTATGCCACGCTGGAAGACAAACCGGTTGCTAGCCTTATCTTCTTTAGTGATGGTACGACGATGGCCTATGCCCATGCTGCGTCTTACACCGCCCAGCGCAACCTCAGCCCAGCCACAGCACTGGTGGTGTCTGCCCTCTTTTATGCGCACGATACCGGGCACAAATTTTTCGACTTTTATGGCATTGCGCCAGACGATGTGCCAAAGGATCACCCCTGGGCGGGCTTCACGCACTTCAAGAAGTCGTTTGGTGGTACGCCAGTGGACTACATCGGCACCTGGGAAAAACCTCTCCACCCACTGCGCTATCGGCTGTATCACCTCTACCAAGCGCTGTACCAGCACGTGCGCAGTCTGCGTCAGGCATCGTATCGTCGCTCGCATAAGTAGCAGCGTGGTATTACTGTAGAGAAGGCGCTCTATCGGGGCGTCTTTTTATATTACCTCTCCCCTACTCTACTGACGTGACTTCAGACAGATGACGATATGAGATCCATATGCTGATGTGGGGTGATAAAGCTGATAAAGCCGCACGCATTATTCACGTGAAATAGAGATACGTATAGGTGAAAATTGGGCTATCACTTCCCTACTGTAATTCAATTTTGGTTGTAACTATGATAAACACAACTTATCTTTATCTCTGATTTATTATTCATACTTCCCTTTTGCATTGTATGAAGCGCGTTGATGAATGCAGCATGATGGTATGTGAGCAGACATTTGCAGTGCAGAGACTTCTGCTGTTTTTCTTGTCAGTCTGTTCATTCCTCATGCTCTACTGGATGAGAAGTAAAGACCTTAATTGCTTTAGTTACAGGCCGTCACATCACACCTTCCACGTGAAAAATTAACAATAGGAAACTATCAGAACAAATGACTGCTCGATAGTGACTAATCTGCAAAGCGAGAAACAAATCATATCATCTTAATCAGCTGCGTCTTAGCCTCATCACCAACCCCTGTCACCCCTGCCATTGAGCTGTCAAACGTGCTATACTAGGTAGCTGAAGTTGCACCAAAAATCGGCCTGGCAGATGCTGCACACATATTTTTCACGTGAGTATTGACCGCGCCGTTTTCGTGTGAAAAGTATCAATAATCTGTAAGGAAGCCACCGCCATGAAACTTGCCAAGACCCTACAACCCTAACGAATATGAGCCAAATATCTACGCCATGTGGGAGAGTGCTGGTGTGTTTCGGCCAAAAGGGGAGGGTACACCGTATAGCATCGTGATGCCGCCGCCCAATGCCAATGGCAACCTGCACGTCGGGCATGCGCTGGGCTCGGCCTTGCAAGATATCTTGGTGCGCTACCACCGGATGAAGGGTGACGACGCGGTGTTTATCCCTGGGGCAGACCATGCTGGCTTTGAGACGTGGGTGGTGTATGAGCGCGAGCTCGAGAAGCAGGGCAAGACACGCTTCGACTATTCGCGTGATGAGCTGTATGCATAGGTGTGGGACTTTGTCGACCAGAAACGGGGCGATATGGAGCTCCAGCTACGTGCCCTCGGCGTTGGGGTCGACTGGGAAGATATGGTCTTTACGCTTGACCCTAAGGTGGTAGAGACAGTCTATGGTACCTTCAATAAGCTGTGGCAGGGATGGGCTGATCTACCGCGGTGAGCGGATCGTGAACTACTGTGCAAACACCAGACCAGCTTTGCTGACATCGAGGTGGTGCACAAGACGGAGAAGTCTAAGCTGTGGCGTATTGCGTATCCACTGCTCGATCATATTGGTGAAATTATTGTTGCTACGACGCGGCCCGAGACGCTACTGGGAGATGCCGCCATTGCTGTCAACCCGGCAGATGAACGCTACAAGAAATTGATCGGCACTAAGGCGCTACTCCCACTAGTGGGACGCGAGATCCCGAGTGTGCTGACGAATATGTCGATATGTCATATGGCACTGGTGCGGTCAAGATCACACCGGCCCATGACCCAAATGACTTCGAGATGGGGCAGCGACATGGGCTGCCGGTGGAGCAGGTGATTGGTTTTGACGGGCGAATGACGAATGTCCCCGCACCATTTGATGGTCTCACTACGACGGAGGCACGCCAGCGGGTGCTGGAGGCGCTGGAGCGAGAGCTGCGCCGTGGCGAGGAGGAGCTGGAGCACTCGGTGGGGCACTGCTACAAGTGTGATACTGTCATTGAGCCGATGGTGAAAGAGCAATGGTTTTATCTCGATGCGGCCATTGGCGGATGCAGCGATTGCTGCTATTGAGCGCGGTGATGTGACCTTCACTCCTGCCAACAAAGGCGGGTGGTCATCGAAATACCTACGCGAGATCAAAGACTGGAACGTGAGTCGGCAGATGCCGTGGAATATACCCATTCCAGCCTTCCAGAGCACGACTGATCAAGCGACTGGATCTTCAACATAAATGTCAACGAAAAAGAAATAGTTGTAGATGGCACAACATACCGTCGAGAAGAAGACACACTCGATACCTGGTTTAGCAGTGGGCGAGTGGCCATTCATCACCACCGACTATTTGCAAGATGGGCCGCTGGCGAAGTTCTACTAACGCAGTAATGGAGACGGCGGGAGATATCCTCTTCTTCTGGGTAGCGCGGATGATGATGCTTGGCCTGTACTGCACGGGACAGGTGCCATTCCGTCATGTGTATCTCCATGGGCTGGTGCTGGATGAGCATGGGCAGAAGATGAGCAAGAGTAAGGGTAATGTGATCAACCCAATGGAGGCGATCAGCCAGTATGGCTCAGACGCACTGCGCATGGGGATTATCGCTAGCCGCTCAGCCGCTCAGCCGCAAGCCTTTAATACCGGCAAGGTAGTGGCAGCGCGCAATTTCTGCAATAAATTATGGAACATTGCTCGCTTCATCGAGGCGCAGGTGGGGGATACGCAGCCCGTGCACGTACCGACGCCACAATCGATGGCTGACCATTGGATCATCCGCCAGCTGAGCCGGGCAGGGGAGACGATGGAGCAGCAGCTGGCGCAGTATCGCTTTGCCGAGGCGGCAGAGACGCTCTACCACACGGTGTGGGATGATGTGGCCGATTGGTATATTGAGGCCGCCAAGGTGGAGCAGCACGCTGATATGCTGGTGTGGGTGCTCGACACGTGTTTGCGCTTGGCCCACCCATTTGCGCCATTTGTGACGGAGACGATTTGGCAAAGCCTGAGCTGGCACAATGACCTCCTAGCGGCAGCGCGATATCCGCAGGCTGAGGGAATATAACGAGTTGCAAGCGGCTGAGTTTTGGCCCGGCTCAAGCGGCTCGTGACCGAAGCGCTACGTAACCAGTGAGTTGCCAGGCAATGAGCGCTATACGATGCTCTATATGGATGACGCGCTCGTAGCGGATAATGCTGAGCTGGTGCGGCGCTTGGCTGGTCTGGCGGCAGTGGAGCATACTGATGTAGCACGTGGGCTGCGCTTGGCTGCTAGCGGCCGCGATGCCTGGCTCGACGTAAGCGACGAGACACTCTATGAGCACCAGACGAACCTCGAGAAGCGCTTGGTCGCAGCGCAATGACGCCGCTAAGCTAGAGAGCCGCCTGGCAGAGCGAGGCGCTACGCCAGCCAAGCGCCCGCCCACCTGGTGGAAGAATCGCGCCAGCAGCTGGCAAGCAAGCAGGCGTTGATCGAGCGGCTGGTAAAGGAATGCAGGTGATCGAATAGCGGTACTGAAAATTTGAGGGTTTACTGATAGAGAAAGCTACCATCAATATGAGATGGTAGTTTTTTTGATGAGTAGAGATAATGAAGCATGCTGGCCTAATCGCTTGCGCTCTAAATGACCCATAGAGTGCTGGCAATGAAGGAAGCGCAAGTATAGAAAAGGGGCTATTGTGATAACAAGCTATAACGACCTAAAGCTGAAAAATCTCACCCCATCACACAGCTATTCGCACCCGTTTTGCTGAGGTCTTGTGGCGAGCGAGATGTACTAGAGTGTTCGTCGCATGGATTTATATAAGCGTAAATATGCTATGGCAAGCAGCTTCCACATCTCATCAAGCGAGAAAATAGGGAGAGGGCTCATGCAAAAAGAGAATATCTCGACATTGACACAAAACATACTTGACAAAATAAACATCCTGATACCATGAATATGAACAAAAATAGAACTAACGAAAATCACACATCCAAAAGACACAATGAAACACAAACACCACACTACTTCACCCCAAAACTATCCTCGCGCAGGCAGCCGTGGCGGTCTTTTAGCCTAGCGACTGCGCTGGGAGTGTTCTTGCACGATGGGCAATTTGATAAGATGACCACTGCGCTTCTCACCTCGAGCCTGCCGTGCTGCGTAGCCGTGGGGCACCAGGCTCGGCAGGAGCCAGATAAGCTAACGGCTGGCCGCACGTTCACCCACATCATGCGTCGCTGGGGCACAAGGCGGCGCATCACGGGCAGCACCACACGCCGAGTGTGCCACCGCGCGATGATGAATACAACTATGTGACGCACAAGCAGCGAGGGACGCGCCACGCCTTTGATAATCAGTTCTTGCCGATTGTTGGTTAGTTATTGATGGTGATACGGATGCCCAGCGGCAATCTGCTGCGCCCGGTAGAGTTGCTCAGCCAAGATGAGCCGCACCAACTGATGCGGGAACACCAGGCGAGATAGCGACCACACTAGGTTGGCGCGCTCCATCACCGCCTCCGTCACGCCATACGCGCCACCAGTGATAAGCATGAGTGGCTTACCCTGGGCCATTGGCTGGTGTAGGCTGCGCGAGAGGGCAGGGGAGTCGAGCATTGTGCCGCGCTCATCTAGCAGGACGACGTATGCTTGGGGCAGCGCCCGTAGAATCTGCTGCGACTCCTCACGGCGTGCCGCATCGCCACTGTGCGAGCTAGCGGGGAGGAGTTTCCACTGCAGCTGCCAGGCGCGAGTCATGCGTTGCTCGTAGCGTGCAATGCCATCGATTAGCCAGGGCTCGTGCCGCTTGCCAACGGCGATGATGGTGATCATGCGTTGGCGTCTCTACTACTGGACACTGCTGCAGCAAGACGCTGAGCGGTGGTAGATAGGTGACTGCTGGTATCAGTCAGGGTAGCCATGATGGAGTTGCAACACCTCGCGGTCATACAGTGGCACAAGATGAATGTGAGCGTGCGGCACATCAAAGCCCTCTACCACAACGCCGACCCGCTCAGGCTGAAGTGCCACCTCTATTGCGTGGGCAATCCGCTGCGCTACCGCCCAGAGGTGCTGATACACCTCAGTGGGGAGCGCCCACAGCGAGTCAATCTGCTGCTTGGGTACCACCAGTACGTGGCCATCACTCAGCGGGTTAATATCAAGAAAGGCAATCGCCTGCTCATCCTCATACACCGTGTGGCTTGGTATTTCACCTTTGATAATTTTGGTAAAAATAGAATCCTGCATGGCTCTAGTATACGCGAAGGTGGGGCAGGAGCTCAAGGATATCCGCTGCGCGATATTTTCGTTCGGCAGCGCATCTGTTATAATGAGGGCAGACCACGTGAGAGGTGCAGGAGTGGTTGAACTGGCCGCTCTCGAAAAGCGGTAAGCCGCAAGGCTTCGAGGTTCGAATCTCTCTCTCCGCCATGTTTCTGATACTGTTAATCTGCAGGCTGGTGATGCTTGTAGATTTTTTATTACGAAAAACACGTGATTACTTTTGTGCGCCATGCTTCCTCTCTTTCTGTTTTTGCAAACTCAGGCAAGACGCAATAAAAAGCGCACACCGCGAAGTGTGCGCATATGTTTCGTGTGAGAAGAGAGCCAGCGGCGCTGGCTAAATAGTCGAAGCGCCGGTGTTGCTGCTGTTGGTCGTGGTGTTGATGTTGCCACCAGGGATGATGGTGTTGATAACAAAGTTCACCGCGGCATGGGCGAGCAGCGCCACCACAACACCAACGAGGGCATACATAATAGTATTCTTCGCGCCCTGCACCTGTGATGAATTACCACCAGAGACGACATAGCGAATACCACCGAAGATGATCATAATGACCGCGATAGCACCAACAGAAACAGCATAATGTTGCTTACCCGTGTGAAGATACCGGCGTCACCAAAGAGATCGGCTGGCTGGTCTTTGCCCCGTGAGCGGCTGGCACCATCTGACACGCCGCCGATTGCAGCGCTGGGCGGCGCAGCAGCAATTATCCCACCCCGATGAGGGCAAGAGCACTGATAGATAGTAGACATTTTTAGCATAATAAACTTAGCTCCTTTTATCTTGTAATTATACGATATGGCGTGTCGAGAGGAAAGCGGTGAAATTTCTCAGCTTGTGGTACTGCGGTGACTCGCTTCCTTCATCTCGTTTGCTAGTAGCGTCTTGAAAACTTGCTAGTATGACGATATCCTGAACCTCAACGTGAGAAATTGGTATGTTAGTGGGACGCGCTTGGCAGTCTACTTATTTATATTGCTTGATAAAGGGAAGGGGAGTGCAGGAAATATATGGCTCACGACACTGCGGCGAAGTAGGGATAAAATTGTATCTCACAAATGTCTAGCGCAATTGCCTGACCTATGCTACAATAGCCAGTGCACGTTGGTGCACAATCCGACACGCTGGAGGAGTACCCAGTGGCTGAAGGGGACGGTTTGCTAAATCGTTAGTACGGGGAGACCTGTAGCGGGAGTTCGAATCTCCCCTCCTCCGCCAGGATTGTTTGGGCTATGGCTATTGGCTCGGTGCTTTATGACGAAAACAGCCGCACAGTAATATCCACAGCTCAAGAATGACAAGCCAAAATAGACGAATGCTGAGGTTGCTTAGCAATCTATAGTTTTAACATAAAACGCAACACAACAGGAGATAAACGAATCATTGTAGATATTACAATGATATTTTTATTGTGTAGAACATAGCAAAATACACGAGGCCATCAATATATGCGAAGTATCATAAAATGTCAAAGAGCACTATCTGGGGTATGATCTATGTATGTACGATATACATGCAAGACTGGCGAGAGGGGCGAAAGTATGGGTGTCGGGTGGAGCTTTGGCCCGATAATCTCGCAGGTATGCGGGTTATGGTTAATTGACCAGTGCGGCCATTATGATAGAATAGTCTTTGTAACGTAAATCTAACGCCAACCGACAAGGGAGGAAAGAGCAGTGAAGATTAGACGTCAAAAACGTGGGATCGTCATGCGCATCGCATCGGTTGTGGCTGTGAGTGGGCTCGCTATAGGCGGGCTTTTTTATGGTCTCAACTCGGTGAACGCAGCCGGTCTGAATAAAAACTATAGTTATATCAAGGCAAATTACGCTGTGCCGAACGCCAACGTAGCCTGGGTGTCGCCCAACGGGGATGACAATAAGGGTAACGGAAGCGAGTCGGCACCGTACAAGAGCTTTGGCCGCGCCGTCACGAAGATTAGCGATGGCGGAACCGTGGTGGCAAAGAGTGGTATCTACCGCGAGCCACACTTTTTTGTGACAAAGAAGAATGTCACTATGCAGGCAGCACCCAACGCCGAGGTGTGGCTCAAGGGTAGCGACGTGGTGACCAACTGGTCGCGCGAGGGCAATATGTGGAAAGCCACCGGCAACTTCCAGAACTTCTGCCACGTCTGTACGACCAACATCAAGCCAGAAGTCGAAGGTATGGCTGCCTACCCAGAGCAGGTCTTTATCAACGACAAGCCACTGACGCAGGTGGGGAGCAAGGCTGAGGTCGGCCCAGGCAAGTTCTATGTAGAGGACGCCACGCAGACAACGCGTAATGGTGGACACTTTAACGCAGGCAGGCAAGACACCGTGAGCTACTATCTAGGCTCAGACCCTACGGCGGGTACAACGGAGATCTCGCAGCGCACTCGCGCCTTTACCACAACAGGCGAGAACTTCAAGCTGCAGGGGCATTAATATTTCGCAATATGCGCCAAACCAAACCTGGGGCTTTAAAGACCCGCAGCTAGATGACAAGGCTGGGCCAATCGCCATCTCCATCAACGGCAAGAACTCGCTGGTGCAAGATGTGATCGTGGCGCAGAACTCAAACTCGGGTTGTTCCTCGATAAAAGCCTCTGGCAGCGTGGTGAAGAACAGCCAATTCCTCGACAACGGGGTAATGGTGCTGGTGCAAACCGCATTGAGAATGCTGTGTTCGAGAACAACACCTTTAGCAACAACAACGCCGCTGGCTTCGAGGACCAATGGTAGCTACTGTACCTCATGGTGCGGTATGGCCGATGTGAAGGTGACTCATGCCGAGAACTTCACCTTCCGCAACAACGTGGTGGACTACTCGAAGTCTGGCTCGACCAACTCCGACATTGCTGTGGCCAAGCGCCACCAGCTGCCAGGCTTCTGGTGTGACGAAGGGTGTATCAACACCAACATCGTCAACAACTACTTTACCAACGTGCAGATGGCGATCTTCTACGGTGTCGCACACTGGTATCATCGCCTCGAACATCATCGAGGGTTCGGGTTCTGGTATCTTGGTGTCGGGCAGTAGCAAGACGAAGATCTATAACAACTCTATCTCACGCACCGCCTACCCAATCCGCGTCCGCGAAGACACCCGCAGCAAAGGGGCTGTACGCCTACCAAGGCAGCACCTGTACTGCACCGAGAGCTGGTCGCAAGCTAAGGGCCTGAGCTGGGACACAACGGGCACAGAGATGTACAACAACATCATCTCATCGCGTGCCGCAACAGCTAAGGACGGCGACAGCCCATACTGAGCATACGGTGTCCGCACCAAGAGTGGTGCCAACATTGGTGGGCCAAAGGTTGGTACGAATGAGATGTTTGCTGGCCTCGACTACAACGTCTACTACCGCAACGATACTAATGTCGACAAGACGGTCTTTACCTGGGACTTAGCCCAGACCGACGCGCCGATCGACGTCCTCTTTAGTAAGACATCCGACATTGCTAAGGATGGCCGAGTCAGCAGAGCTATCGACGGCCTGGAGCGCAACTCGCTCGACCAAACTGGCTCACGTAGCGCCAACCCATTCTTCACCAGCGAAGCTGCAGAACAATAACGACTACAACAAGAGTAACTACACCATTAAGGCCGGAAGCCCCGCTGCCAGCAGTGGTAAGGAGCTGCCTGCCGACGTGGCGAAGGCAATCGACCCAAGTGGCGCGACTGTGAAGGCCGGCACTAAGGTGAACTCGTGATGCACTGGTCAACGCCAACATGACCGGCGGTGAGCCAAACATTAGCAGACAGGCAGCAGCACCCCACAGCAGAACAACGCCAATGGCGCAACCACCAACGGGCAAGCAAACCCAAAAGCGCCGGGCATGGGCAGCGCCAGTAAAAGCTGACACTGCTCATGCAGCCCAAACCGCTGAGGCCGACACCAAGAGCGACAACAGCGCTGTGTCGATCCCAGATGCTCGCCTCAAGGAGGCAATCAACAAGCGCCTGTCTGAGACTCTTGGCGCACGCCGGGGCGCCGCACAGGATGTGACAGCAGGCGAGATGCAAAAGCTGACTGGCTTGTCGCTCATCTTGCCTGGTGATGCAGCAGATGACCGCAAAGTCACTGACCTCACCGGCCTCGAGGCAGCAACGAACCTCGACTGGCTGGCAATCGACGGCAACAAGGTGAAGAGCCTTGCGCCGCTTGCTAAGCTGACGAAGCTGACGTCGCTCACAGCGTATTCAACCAGATTGAGTCGCTCGACCCAATCGCTAGCCTGACGAACCTCAAGCTCGTGATGGTCTCAGGGCAGCCCAATTGCCTCGACCAAGCCGCTTGCTAAACGCACAGCTCAAGCGAGTTGCTCTCTCGGGCAAAGATGGCTTCGTGCTAGACATTGCCGACGTCGCAGCCAGCAAGGGCAGCCTGGGTCGCTCTCGCTCTACGACTACAGCCGCAAGACCACACTGGCCAACGGTAGCCAACTGGCGACATTTGGCAGCCTCAAAAAGCTTCGCCTCACTGGCGTTAAGCTAAATGCTGCCGATAGCGCCGCCATTGGCACGCTCAAACTCGAACAGCGCCGCATAGACTAGGTTCCTCCCCATCAGCCAAGTCTGGTAGCGTATACAAAAAGCCGAGCAGAAATGCTCGGCTTTTTGGTGGGGAAGAATGGTACAGAAGTGTTTTTGTATGATGCGATAGGACGCACGGTAGCTATACGCTTACTAGGAAGTCTTGTGAAATAATATGGTTCCTACAAATCACTCAGGAGGGCTGTATGAGCGGCTGAGGCTGTAAAATACAAGGGTAGGACCATAGACATTGCTTAGCTTTTCTTGGTATTTGAAGGGTATGTGTCTACCTTGTGCAACAAAAAACTCAGCATGCAACAACATGCTGAGTTAGTATTCTGTATGGTACACTCGGCGCGATTCGAACGCACGACCTTTGGCTCCGCAAGCCAACGCTCTATCCAGCTGAGCTACGAGTGCATACCTGGGAAACAAATGTTGCCCAGACCAAACTATAAGGTGCACTGGATGATACCAGATCGATTATTATTGTAGCACAGAGGTGCACTGAGGGCAAGACGCCGCGGCCAAAACCGCTACTGCAGCCGCAAATAAATAATCAGCCGCTCGAGCAAATCGGGCTTGCGCTCGCTCATTGGTAGGTGAAGGCGATGAGATCAACGAGTTGCTCGCCTACGTCCTCGGGGAAGTACATGACGATGGGCATGGCAAAGCGCTTGCGTGGGATGAGATCAATCAATTCTGCGTGGGCTTGGCGGTGACGCTAAAGGAACGGAAGGTGTCGTACGGTAGGCACGCTGGCCCACCACCACCTCGGCGTGGCTAGCGCTGTGGTTTAGCAAGGCAGCTGGCCGCTGCAGCGAGACGATCAACGCCACCGCCATGATGGGGATGAGCAGCGCAAAGGTGTGGGACTTAAACAAAAAGATCGAAATCGCGAAGAGTACCACCACAACCACGCCAAAGATCACATACCAGCCACGAGGGCGAGTGGTGTCATTGACCTCGCGCTCTTGCCAAATGAGAAGCGGCTCGGTGGGGTCGGGAAAGGGCGAAACCCTGCGACGAATTGCTATTAGCCTCACTCGGCCCACGACGAATCTCGAGCGGTGGATTGGGCTCATCTGTAGCCTGTGTATCGGCACGAGCGGTGCGCGATGGGTCAGCTGCATCTGAGGATGATGACTGATCGAATTGCGATGGCTGCATATGTTTAGTATAGCATAGAACATCGGCGAAAGACGATGGTTTGGGGTGAGGGAATACACCGATATAACCTAGCCGACAACAGAAGAATCTATTGTGAATCTAGAAGACCTCCGTTGTTCAATAGCATTTAGTTGTTTTTCTAGATCATCAATTATAGGAATAACTGTAAACTGCAGATCATGAATTGCTTGATGTTCTTCCTTATCACCTGCAGCTATGGCCTTAGATTCGCGCCCCTGCTAAATAGGCAAGCACCTTTCGATGGTAATACAGCAATGAGATAACTTCTCAAATAGAGATTGTTCTTTATTTAATCTGCTCAGTAACTACTGATTAGATTTCGATCTTTAATATTTTTAGGGCTAATCCCCTTTAAGCCAGCGAAGAATTCATCGGAAATAAAGGGATTTCTATGGGGGTGCCTTCATAGCTTTCGTCGTTTGTTATTACTTTTCTATATCTAGGATGTTTTTCTCCGCTTGGCTCTTCTTGATGGAGTGCTGTTGAGTCGAGTGTGTCCATCGGCATGGCATCGCACGCTGTAGATCAATGCCAGAGACCGCGTCTATTTGTGTTTCTTTATGGTCTTTTGCGCTCTGGGGGGTTGGCTCAGAGAGGCTTGCTCTGGAGTGTGAGGTTGCTGAGTAGGGTATTCAAATGTAGACATTGTGTAGGAGCCTTTTTAATTATTTAGATTTATAGTATACAACAATATAGAATTATGCAATAGAGGTAAGAGGTTTTGCAACTACAATTTGTGATGGACAACATTACTTTCTATAAAGAAAACCCTCTGCAGCCGAATTGCTACCGAGGGTTCAGTAAGCACGAAATGGCGGAGAGAGTGGGATTCGAACCCACGGTAGAGAGGTGCCTACGCCGGTTTTCAAGACCGGTACCTTCAACCACTCGGTCATCTCTCCAGTCTCGCTTATTATAGCATGAGATGTGGCAAGGCAAAAGATGGGGGCGACCAACTTTTGCGTAAGCCCTCGATATTATCCTTATCCCCTTGTTTTGCAGAGCCGAAACATTGCTCTTTCTCTCCAATGTTGATTATAGATGGGCCAATACCACAACGGCTTACGCAAATGGCTGATGGGCCACTACCACCGCAATAACCTGCTGTGCACCGGCAGTGCGAAGGCGACGCGCGGCGCGAATCGTCGCACCCGTTGTGAAAATATCATCGATAAGGCGGTAGGTGACCTCTGGTGAGAGTGTGCGGGGGGCAAGCGAATGCCTGGCGGGCTTGCCGCTGACGCTGGGCACAGCTACTCCCCAGCTGCACACTGTGCTGAGCGCGCGTCAGGACTGGCTGGCAGGGCACGCCACGCAGCCGGGCAAAGGCTTGGGCCAGCAACCGGCAGTGGTCTGCCCGCGCTGGCGCTGGTGTGCCGGAATGGTTGGGATGGGCACAATGATGGTATCCGCTGGTAGCGGCGGTGTGACGGCGTCGAGCAAGTCTGCGAGGTGTGCTCGAGCCGCCTGAGCGCGCTCAAATTTGTAGCGGTTTATCAATCGCTCCAGCGCACCCTCACGCTGCAGGGCACACCAGGCAGCTGCATAGGGCAGCGTGCAGGTTTGGCACTGGCCGAGACAGGGTGAGGCTGGCCGCACTCGAGGCAGCGGTAGAGTGGATCGCGAATGATGTCATTTTTACAATTATCACAGAGCAGTGTCCCAACGATGTTGCAGCCACAACAGGTATGCGGAGCGAGGAGGTTAGCAAGGTGAAGTCGGTATTGTGATTTTTACACTCATGAGGGGCCTCTCCAGTTGATTATACGTCATCGATTAGCTATAATAAATCCAGACTGTTGTCGAAATGGTAATTTGTGCATTAGCAAAAGAAAGTATGTGGAGGAAATATTTGGCGAGTCAAGATGATGATCTTTTGATCGGTGATGAGCTTGCGGCAACTTTTTGGAGGTGATGACTCACTCGCACCAGCTGTGCCAACTCACCAGCCGATGAATCACCAAAGCAAAACCCAATGCCTGCCCAGAGCCAGTAGAGCCAAACTTCGCCATGGGGCGAAGAGCCTGCCAAGTGAGGAGACTACCTGGCCAATTGGCAGTCGATGTATGAGACCGAGACACAGCTCGTGGTAAAGGCCCGCACCGCTGGAGTGAACCGCGAGGATTGGATGTGAAGATCAACGATGGGCTGTTGACGATCGTTGGTACCCTGAGTAGTGGTGACGACACTGTAGCACCAAATGGCACAACCAAGAGTGCTACTGGGGCGAATTTAGCCGTACGCTGGAGCTGCCCGTAACGGTACGCGAAGATGAGGACGACCGCTGTGCTGAAGGATGGTGTGCTGACCATCACCTTTGAGAAGGTTAAGCAAGAGCAGGCCAAGAAGATCGATCCTGTAGAGAAGGAAAACGAGCTTTGAGATGATGACCCGCTGGTGCGTTGTTTTGTGCTGCGGGAAGTGGGTGATGCGAGCCTGAGACCTTTTTATGTTCTCTAGGTATATATCTCTATTTCATTTAGTAGAGCGTGAATATTGGTAGCAGAAGGTTGTCATTTAGTATTAGCACTGGAGACTGGTGTTCTAGAGAAGCTTTTTGCAATAACTGTAGGAGAAATGGTAGTGAGGAGAAGGGTTGAGAGCTGTTGAGGTGCTTGGGCTAGATATAGCTCATGCGAGAGGTGCGAAAGTGAGTGGGGCGTAATGATTTTTGTAAAACGGCTCTATTAGAGTATATAGTTGAAGAAGCTAAAGAATACTAGAAACTCCCCAAAACACCTCCTGAATGGTGTGATGGCTTATTATGAGGTTTCTGAGTGTAAAGTATAATGAGCGCAGTGTGATGATGATTCTCCAGTCAGGGTGAAATGGAATAGCATGGCTAGTGCTACGCAAAAACAGTCAGTATCAGACGCCATCAGCAATAGACAGACTTTTTGCGTAAGTGTCGTCGAATATATCCTCGACAAAAGATACCACCCTGCGAGAGGGTGGTATAAGAGCCAATGAAGAAAGGTGAGTTGTGTTGTGCCCTGGTTGGCACCGATGTTGACGACGACGAAGTTGACGACGCGTAGGCGATGATCGCGACGACAAGACCAACGATGGCGTACATGATGGTGTTCTTGGCACCAGTAACGGCGTTTGAGTCACCATTTGATACGGTGTAGCGCACACCACCAATCACAATCATGATAACGGCGACCGCACCAGCGATGAAGAGAATCACGTTGACGATTGTTTGGAAAATACCAGTACCTTCAGTACAACCTTCTTTTTCGCTACCAAAGAGACAACTCGCTGGTCACTCCCTTTAGCAGAAGTAACCCTTTCTTGAGGCCAAGACCGTTGTCGGATGCAGCTGCCCCCACGTGTGGTGCTACGAGCCCAGCAACACCCGCAGCCAGCACTGGCACGGCGAGTGTAAGCATAGCACGATATTGATTTTCATTGTCATCGTCCTTTCTATTGGCGTTAGTACCATCTTGTACTACCTGTACTATCTATATATACCAAAAATTTGCCAAAAATGTTAAGAGCTAACGGAGAAAATTACCGAAAAAGAGCCCTATTTTATTGCTGAATGCAAGCAAAAGTGGGCAGTAGTAATGACCAACGTAATTATATTGGGCGGTTGGAGTAGATTGGCTGCCGCCACTCACGAGGTTATCAACGACGAAATTGACCATGGCATAAGCAAGAATAGCCACAACAAGGCCGACAATAGCGTAGAGAATGGTATTTTTGGCACCCTGGATGCCGTTAGAATCGCCATTGGATGTAGTGTAGCGAATACCACCAATGACAATCATAATAACTGAAATGGCGTCAAGCACAAAGAGCATCATGTAATAATACTCTTAATAGCTGTGCCAACATCAATCCTATTCTCGTTGCCACCTGCCTTGTTAATGCCATCTTTAATCTTGCTTTGTGCAGTGGTATCTGCAAAAGTATGCAGTGGTGTGAGGGCACTCACAGAAGGGGCGATAAAACCAACAAATAGAGCTGAACAAACTCCAGCACCGAAAATTGTTTTTGCTACGATATTCATATGATCTCCTTAGTTAAATTTATAAAAGATTATCAGTTATCCAGTTAACAACACTATGATGACATGATAGCGATCACTAGCCCTGCAACTGCATAGAGAATTGTATTACGAGCAGCTTTCACTACCTGCGGGTCGCCTCCTGCTAAACTAAAACGAAAACCAGCATAGACAATCATCAAAGCGGATATAGACCAAGAATGATTAGTGCGGTATTGATGCCATTTTTGGCGATTGACTCGGGGGTAACACCAGCACCGCTTGAAGTTGCAACCTTGCAGCCATCTTCTCCATCATTATCAGTAGCATTTTTACACGCCTCATTACCATGAAGCGACTGAGTAACATTAACGTGTGCGTACGATGGTGCTGATAGTAGAACTGTGCTTGACGCTATAGAGCTAAAACATACACATAACCGGTACCGAGGTAAATAAATACAGTTCTTTTTCGAAGTTGAATCATGTACCAAGAACTCCGTTTATAACAGTGTTAGTGATGACAAAAGCAAGAAGAATAACAGCCAAGCCGACACAGGCAGCTAATAGGGCATTTTTGCTCTTCGAACTTGGTTAGGATCATCTTGGGAGGTAGCGTACATAAACCCTGCAATAATGATGGCTATAACTGCAATAATACCACCCCATATATAGGCTACATTGAGAATATCTTTTATGATAGAACTGTTATGAGCACTGCTGTGATAGCCTATTTCTGACGCTCTGATCTCACGGAGTTTATCTGTTGTTGCGAAAAAATGTGTAAACATTAAATAACTCCTGCCACCATATTAACGATTGCTGCTGCAGATATTGCAATGACGAGTCCAATTAAAGCGTCCCTAATGGTGTTTTTTGCTTTTGCCATTGATTCTGGGTTTCCAGCACTAACTATATACATGTACCCGCCTTTGATAATAAAACCAACTGTGACATAAGCAACAACAACCATTGCTCCCTGCAGTACATTTAGGCCGATAGTGAGAAAATAGGTTTCTACGCCTACTTTCTTTATATTTGCGCAATCGCTCTTGTCCTGGAGACCACGATACCAAGCTGGTATACCAAGAAAATTTGGTGGAGAGCAGGGCGCTGCAGCTTGTGCTGGAGAGGGTGGAGCAATAATAGATAGACCTGCAATAACCATAAGGGCGTAGGCTATAACATGCTTTTTCATGATGCAATAACACCTCCTGGCACGAGGAAATTAATAACAACTCATTACGGCAAAAGCTAAAACACCAACAATAACATTTGTGATGATACTCTTTGCCTTTGCGGTCTGCTGTATATCACCACTTGCGCTTGAGTAGAGGATGCCAGCATATGTTAAGCCGCCTACTGCAGCAACACCAACACCAATTGTTAACAACTTTAAAATACCCTTTAAAGTATTGATGATGTTTTTCTTGGCCGAGAGCATCGTTGTCGCTATTTGAGACGCATCGTGCTTTATCGAAGTCTATTACATTGCATCCACCCCTGGGGCCGCCATCACCTGCACTGGCGCAGCAATACTACCGGCAAACATCGCCAGTATTGCACCAAGGCCCAAAATCAATCGCTTATATTTCATGATACTATTCCTACGCTGTAGTGTATACGATATGGGCGGTGTTGTAAAGACTGGGGTGGGGTGCGAACAGAGTAGGGGCGAAGGGTTGTATATTGACGTTGTTATAATGGTGTATAAAATTTGAGTTGCTAGATCTATCGGGCGATTTCCTCTTTCTGTTGTGTTGCTCAGGAGGAGATGATAAATTGTGGATGGTTATTGTGGCTCAGCACTGGGGATATGGCCTTAGGGCAATGGTAACCCGTATAATAGCTTAGAGGACTGCGCGCTATACAAGGTTTTGATATGCAGGCAGCAAAAACTTGACCACTGTGCTATATTATGCTAATGTCGAACAAGACATGAACAGAGCGTGGCGAGCGGTTGCGCGGGCGAGGGGTTGTCTGCGGCAATATACAGGGTGGCTGGCACTATTAGTGACGGCACTCTTGGGGCTCACGCTCGCTACCCCTGTGCCGGTGTATGCTGCTGAGACGGCGCAGCGCCAGGGCGAGAACCTTATCTTTCGTCATAATACCTTCAAACCATACCGAGGGAGCGACAAAGGGTGGCAGATCGCGGCTTGCCCGCGGGTGTGCACCTCTATGAATATGAGCCGACGACGAATCGACGCCAGACCATCATATTCCCAGCTGGTAGTGATCCGCTGCGCGCTAAGGAAGCGACGTATGTAGAATATATCTTCGTTGAGCCAGATACGTACAACAAGATGGATGATGCCATCGCCATCACCGTCTCGGGCAGCAGGAAGCCGCGCCGCAAAAATAATGGTGGCCAGAATAATCAGAATAACGGGGGTCAAGCTGGCCAAAATGCTGGTAATAATCAGAACAACGCCAACGGCCAAAATGGTCAGAATAACGGCCAGCGGCGGGAAACAACCAAAAATAATAATCAAAAATAACGACCAACAACCCCGAGACAAACCCGCCGAGCAAGCAGACAAAGACGATGGTGCCACGACCAGTTGTAGTGGCACAGCGCTGGGTAGTATTGGCTGGATTGTTCTGCCCGGTGAGTAACTTCATGGCGTGGATCACTGACCAGCTCTACCAGCAGGTGGCGCAGTACTTTGGCGGTGCAGCCGCTGCAATCCAGTGGTGATGGCACACTCTTTCGCTTTTGGGCGATCATGCGCGACTTGGCCAATATCGCCTTTTATCATCGTCTCGCTCATCGTGATTTATTCGCAAGTTACCAGTGTTGGTATTAGCAATTATGGCATCAAGAAAATGTTTCCGCGCCTTGTTGTGTCGATTATCGTCGTCAATATGTCGTTTTGGCTGTGTGCGGCGGCGATCGATATTTCCAATATACTTGGCTTCCAACTGCAGCAGCTGTTTGTCAATATTGCCTCGACGGTCAATGGGGCGGATTATAACACGCTTAACAAAAATTACGTGGCCTAATGTCATGAGGTGCTCTGCTGACGGGTAGCGCTGGTGCAGTGGGTGCGGTGGTGGGAGTGAGTGCACTGGTTGGCGCGACCGATGGGGCGCTGGCGATGGCTATTCCGCTGCTGGTGGGTGTCCTGCTGGCGGTTATCATCGCTGCGGTAATTATTGCGGCGCGTCAGGCGCTCATCACCATTCTTGTCATTGTCTCGCCATTTGCTTTCTTAATGCATGTGCTGCCTCAGTACAGAGAAGTATTTTTGATAAGTGGAAGGATCTCTTTATGACGATGATGCTGATGTTTCCGCTGATGTCGATATTGTTTGGTGGGTCGCGCCTGGCAGGAGTGGCTATCCTGACTAATGGTAAGGATGCGAATAATCTCAACCTCATCATCCTTGGCTTGGCAGTGCAGGTGGTGCCGCTGGTGCTGACACCCTTTGTGGTGCGGATGAGCGGCTCACTGTTAGGGCGGCTGGGCGCGATTATGAATGATCCACGGCGTGGCATTGTCGACCGGACGCGGACTTGGGCGCAGCAGCGGGCGAGACCTGCGCAAATCGCGCGTGCTGGCTGGCGATGCGCAGCGCAACTGGCTGGGTAATGCGGCGCGGCGGAGGGCCCTGAAGAAGCGCGCTATTCGGCAACGAACCGATGCTTACACTAAGCGCTTTGAAACAATGGCCGACTTATCGGCAGTGGGGCGGAGCAACGATGAATATAACCGCCATACCGACCTGCGTGGCGAGGAGGGGAGCAGCACGGCGCGACCGAGCCTGAATGCGCGCCTCTTGCAGGATGATGAACTGAAGCAGCGAGCGCTCATGCCCCAGCTCACCACTGATGAAGCCAAAAATGCTGCCCTACAAGCTCGACGCGCTCTACGATGAGCTGAAGCTTGGCGGTGAGGTGCCGACTGGCCTGAACCATGGTCTGGGGCGGCGTGCCTATGCCGCAGCCGAGGTGGGTGCGCTAACGGAGATCCGCAGTGCGATGGCGCAGCGTGAAGTGCGGGCGAAGATCGACCGTGAGCTCTCGCCGATGGAGCAGTGGCCAATGCCGATGGTGTGGTGTTGCGTGATGGCGATGGCGTTGCTCTGCGTCGCCGGATGGTCGATGGCCAGACACTGCAAGACTACGCCACAGGGGTAGGGCATAAGAACCTGATGGTAGCCGGCCAGACGGCGCGGCTGCGCAAGGAGTTTGGTGAGCATGTTGCGGCCGAAGACCAGCTGATGCGCCACTTTAAGCTCAATAGCAGCCAATGGCAAGCTATGGCTGCCACTGGTGATACTGCCATCACCCCTCACCGATGCCAGTGGCAAACCAGCACACCTTCCGGGCAGATAATGAGTACGTCAAGGAGGCGGCCATCGAGCACCAATTCCGCGCTGGCTCGGCTGGCCAAAAGCGTGAGATCATCCGCGAGACTGGCCGCGAGATCGAATATGTGGCAGACGATGGTACGGTGCAGGTGCGTCAGGGGTACAACTACGATGCGCGCGCCACTGTCTCGGCTGAGGCGGTGGCCTCAGGAGTGGCAAGTGCGGTGCCATTTGTGAATGACGTGACGTACGATGCGATCTTTGCGCGGCGAATACAACGGTGCGGCTGCCGAGAAGATGCACTCGCTGCGGCAGGTCTTTGAGGGGCGGCTCAAGGCAGAGAACTTCGCTGGGGCAAAATGATGGCGCGCTAGGGCTGATCTACAGCATCCCTGACTTGCCCGACTACCAGCAGATCAAAGACTCGTATCTTCGCACCCTCTCGCCCGGAAGCGTGCTGCCATCGAGCCGACTTTCGATCAAGCCTCATGCTGAGCGTCACCAAGCCCTTCGCCACGATGCCCTATCGCATTCTCAATACTCAGGAGCCCGCCGCAATACCAACGCCGCCAACCGCGCTGTGTGATGAGCGGTATGCAGAGCAGCCACAGGGTAGAGTACACTAAACACTCCGCAGAGTACGCGGGTGCTGGATGATTACAGTAGTGAGGGTTAGCCTCTTCCTGTGCTTTTTGGGCTTTTTCTAGGTAATGCAGAGATTTTTATATGAACAGATACCCGGCAAACATTGTGCCACTAATAGCTGCTCCAATAGCACCTTTTAGTAGCTTGGTCGAATGAATCTTGACGTCGTTGCGAATCGAGGTTGGCGAACATCTGTCGGGTCAACTGTCTCTGTTTCATTTGGTGTAACTACTGTAACATGTGAAAAATTGACGATGACTCATCTGGCCCCAACGCGCACCATAGCCGGTAGATAGCCTCGATTCCTGCTAGGCAACGCTGCCCAAGACTACCAATAAGGACACCATTTCAAACGCTCTTTCAAGTCTACCGAGCCGTGATGATTTTCTTGCTCGATCAAGAAGAGAATCGATGTATGCTTGGTGGATTATTCTCTGATCTGATTTACCATACTCGTCATCTACTGCAACTTCTGAGCTTGCTGGCGTCTCGAAGCGGGCGGTTGATGAGGTGCGTGGGTAACTTTGTCGTCCGGGCGGCGGGAAGATGGCATTGGGCTGTCGTCGCCTCCGGTGTGTTTTGTATCGGCGAGGGTCGACGTGGGCAGCTCGGTTGCAAGGTCAGCGGATTAGCCTCATATGGTGCGGTATTAGCTCTTCTGCCGGGCATTGTTTTCTCCTTGTGATTACGAGAAGTTATGTGTGGTACTTGTATATTACAAATTGGTGGGGATTTTGTCAAGAGGTAAAATTTGAGCTCATAACCCACCGACCAAGCGGTGGGCTATGAGGCAAGAAACAGAGGTAGTGCACTGGCTTCTTCCTATAGTGGGCTAGCGCGCTGTGCTGCTACCGGCGGGTAAAGATCTCGCGCAGGCTGAGTTTCGCGGCTGTACTCCAGCGCACCAAAGCGAAGAGGCGCACGCCCATCATGATGGCGATGGCGGCACAGACAGCCAGGATACTAATGCTAATGGCGGCATCCATGGCGCTGAGGTTGCCAATCGCATTGCGCAGCATGAGCGGGATGGGTGAGGTGAGTGGAAAGCAGGTGAGGATCTTGCTTGGCAACGCGTCTGGTGTGGAGATGAGCATGGCGGCGGCATAGAGCGGCGCAAAGAGCAGGATCATGATGGTAGCAAAAGCTCCCGCTTCCTGGCGGTTGGCACTAGCAGCACCGATTGACCACCAACATGCCGGTGAAGAAGAGAAGCTCGCGGCAAAGGCAAGGAAGCCTACCCCAATCCGCACAGGGTCGACTGCAATGTGCGAGAGGTCGACATCGGGCAGCTGCAGCTGATCTTTGAAGAAGAGATAAGCAACAAGCACTGGCAAAATAACGAGCAGCCCTTGGATAAACGCCAGGACGATGAGCGAGATAATCTTCCCGATGATGAGCGTGCGAGCACGCACCGTGGTGAGGATCATCTCAATGACGCGGTTTTTCCTTTTCCACGTTGTGCTGGTGAGCATTTGGTTGCCAAAGAAGCTAATGAGGAAGTAGAACAGCACCAAGAAAAAGCCCAGGTAGGATCATCTCGTTGATGGCATTGTATTCTTTGCCATTTTTGTAGACGGTGTTTTTTTGGTGTTGACCTTGTCTTGGATGACCATGCGCACTGCTGGGCTGACTTCTGATTGGACAGAGTTAGAGAGCAGGCTAGTGGCGATGCCGCTGTAGCGGCCGTTGTCGAAGAGCCCAACATCTTGCCATAGACTTCACCCGTTCTTTGGCGATGTCTTTCGGGTAGTAGATGGGCATCGAGCTTGCCTTCTTGGACCTCGCTTGATGGTAGCGTCTTTGTCCGCGGCAGCGACAGGGCTGAGACCTTGTAGCGGCAAGCAGTTCTGGCTTGATGAGCTTGGACTCATCCGTCACGGCAAAGCTGAAAGGCCTGCTTCTCGAGGTTCTTGGCAGCATCCTCCGAGGCTTTGTTGGAGAGGAAGATAACCCCAAAGAGCACGGCAAACACCAGTGGGAAGCTGATTGCCGCAAGCCAAAAGCGACTTCTTCTTGAGCGAGCGGGTAATCTCGAAGCGGATGACGGTAGATAAATTATGCATATTAGTTGTCCTCCTTGCTGGGCTGGCTATAGACCTGGATGAAGATATCGTCGAGCGATTGGCACGCAAACTGCGCGCGCACCTCGGCCACTGTGCCATAGGCATGAGCCACGCCGTCTTTGAGCAGCAAGATGCGGTCGCACAAGCGCTCAACTTCGTCCATTTGGTGGGTGATCATTACTACTGTGGCACCCTTGGCTTGGTGCTCCTCAATAATCTCCATGAGCAAGCGCCGGTTGACGGGGTCGAAGCCCTGGTGAGCTCGTCGAGAATGATGAGCTCTGGGTCGTTGATGATGGTGATGCCCAGCTGAACCTTTTGTTGCTGGCCACCACTGAGCTTGTCCAGGCGGGTCTTGGCTTTGTCGGCCAGGCCAACCCGCTCGAGGAAGGCGAGCGACTTGCTGCGTGCCTCGCTGCGGCTCAGACCCTTAAGCTGGCCAAAGTAGACCATCGTGTCGATGACGCTCTCCTTCTTGTAGAGGCCGCGCTCCTCTGGCAGGGTAGCCAAGTGACGTCGCCCGAGACAGAGTATGGCGTGCCATCGATGAGCAGCTTGCCACCAGTTGGTTGATAAATACCGAGGTGAGCGGATCGTGGTGGTCTTACCCGAGCCGTTGCTCCCCAAAAACCCAAACGTCTCGCCGCGTTTTACCTCAAAGCTGAGGTCGTCGATGACGCTGGTCTTGCCAAATTTCATCGAAAAATGGCTGACGGTGATGATAGAATCTGTTACTTCCATAACACTATCATATCATATCGAGGTGCGATGTGAAGCAGCGATATAATATCCAAAAACGCAGCTTGCCAGCCATGCTACAATACTCCTATGAAACTGAAACGACTGATGATGCCGCTGCCGTATCGACGTTTGGTGATTGCATTTGTGGCGGGGTTTTGTGTGATGGTGTTTGAGCTGGTGGCAGCGCGGGTGATGTCGCCGGTGGTGGGGGCATCGACCCATGTGTGGGCGAGCATCATTGGTGTCATTATTGCAGCGATGAGCCTGGGCTACTGGCTGGGTGGTGTGCTGGCCGATGCACGCTCGCGCGATGGCGATGTGGCCTGGCTGCTGCTTGGTGCGGCGCTGCTGATGCTGACAATGCTGTGCCAATACCACGATATACTGCGGTGGGTGGCGCAGCTACCGATCGATATCCGCCTGCAAGCTACGGTGGCGGCGAGCCTACTTTTTGCGCCGACCAGCCTGGCGCTGGGAGCAGTGAGCCCCTATCTGGTGGAGCGGCAGACGGAGACGCTGGCGCGAACAGGGCGGTCGGTGGCGTCACTGAGTGCGGTGAATTGAGTGGTGGGATCGTCGGCACCTTTGCGGCGGGGTTTTTCCTGTTTGGCTGGCTGGGGATTCACGACGTGTTGGTGGTGCTGATAGCTTGCTTGTGCTGGCCAGCTGGCTGGTGGTGCCAGGCCAGCGCTGGCAGTGGCGCGTGGTGGTGAGTGTGCTGTGTGGGTTTGGCACTGGGCTATCGCGTGGCACCAGTGGTGCGAGCCCAGGCCGCGCAGACGATCGATACCGCCGCTGCGCACTACACACTCCAGCAATGGTATCGGCAGGATGGCGCGGTTATTCGCGGGATTGCCAGTGGCCCGGCCGGTGTGCAGTCTGGTGTGGTGGTTGGGCAGCCGCAGCAGCTGCCATTTTAGTATACGCGCCAGATGATGAGGCGGTGGAGCAAGCCCCGCAGCGGCAGCGCATTTTGCGTGCTAGGTGGTGGGACCTTTACGGTGCCGCGCCTCCTTGCCCAGCGCTATCCGCAGAGTCAGATCGATGTGGTAGAGATCGATCCAGGGCTCTTGCCGGTTGCCCGCCAGTATTTTTATTATCGCGACCCAGCCAATGTGCGGCCGATCTTCCAAGATGCGCGCGTCTTCCTTGAGCGCAGCACCGAGCAGTACGATATCGTTCTCGTCGATGTGTATAACGACGGTGATGTACCTGCCCTCACTGGCAACACAAGAGTATACTACCGCACTCAAGCGGCATCTTCGCCCGCATACCCGTGTGGTGGTCAATATGATTGCCAGCCGCCAGCCAGCCTGCCAGCCACTGTTTGCTGCCCAGGATGCGCCGTATGCTGCTCTATTGGGGCAGGGGAGCTTCCGCTATGAGCGGGCAGATGGCTGGGAATATACTAATGTCGTGGCGACGTACGGTGGTGGCACCGCTCACCAGCCAGCCCCCTTCGCCAGCCAGCCACCCTACCATGATGATTATGCGCCGATGGAGCGATTGCGGCAGGAGTGCCGGGAGGTGTCTGAGCGTAATACGCGCTCTTAGTGACGTACACTCGTTAGTTAATGCGCTGTATTTTCTCACGCTCACCCTCCCCACACTCCCTTCGATAGATCGCTATAATGGTCGATATCTTCCAGGATCGACCTCTTGCGCTGGGCTGAAAATCGGTCATTGCGACCGGTTTTTACGATCCATCGGAGTAGTGCGGAGAGATAGTTTGGGCTAGTGGCGGTAAGCTATTATCAAAATTATTTGCTATACACCTAGCTGCTCTATCGCCAGACAAGAAAATATTTGGAGGCCAGCCACTCAGCGAGCGGAAAATCACTATAGTATAATCTGGCCGGAACATTTTCGGTCTGGCGATGAGAGTGGCATAGTCTGCTGTCTTCATAATGTTCTGGTACGGATAGTGCAATAGAACTCTACCCGCGTGCACTAGCATTGGCCTCCAGATATTTTCTTACACGAAGCTATGGTGTGCCGCCAGCATTCACAGAGGTCGCCCGCAAAATCGGTTGTAGTTTTCACAAAAACCCTTGCCAAGCACCACATCTGGCGTCTATAGTAGGATACAGACGCTACATATATAGCGAGCACACATAAACACGGAGAGACAAACAATACAGCTTGGCTCAGGCGTGCCCCTGGTGGCTGGTTTTGTGCACCGTATGATAAGGAGCCTAAGGGGAGGATGATGACGATTCATATTACTAAGCGTGATGGTACGACCGAGCCATTCGACACAACCAAGATAAATGCTACGTTGCTGGCGGCAAGCCAGGGGTTGGCCGATCCGTTGCAGAAGATCGTGCAGATTGCTCGCGAGCTGCAGCTGACGCTCTTTGATGGGATGACGACCAAGCAGCTAGAGGAGACGCTCATCCAGACGACGGTGCAGAATATTAGGGATGACCCAGACTACGACACGATTGCAGCGCGCCTGCTGCTGGGCACGATCTACCGTGATTTGCTGGGTGTATATACTACTGATGAAGAACTGCGCCAGCGTCATAGGGAGGTTTTCCCGCGCTATATTCGCCAGGCAGTGGCCGATGGCTTGCTTGACCCCCGCATGCAAGATGAGACAATCTTCGACCTCGAGCGCCTGGCTGCCGCACTTGACCCTAGTAAAGACAGGCTTAGCAAATACCTTGGCGTGGTAACCAACCGCAATCGCTACGCCCTGCGCAAGCAAAACGGTGAGCCGCTCGAAGTGCCGCAGTTTACTACTATGCGCATCGCCATGGGTCTGAGCTACAATGAGGAACACCCTACTGAGGCAGCCATTGAGTTTTACCAGCACATGGCTAATCTCGAATACAGCCCGGGCCGGAGCACCCGCGTTAATGCTGGTGGGTTGTTCCGCAGCTGAGCAACTTCTTCGTCATGGAAGTGCAGGATGATATGGAGTCGATTGCTAAGGTGTGCGCGATACGATGTGGATTGCTAAAGGGACGGGCGGCATTGGTATTAGCTTTACCAAGCTGCGGGCGGCGGGTAGCCCCGTCAAGACAACCAACACAACAAGTACCGGGCCAATCCCCTTTATGAAGATGGTCGACACGGCGCTGTTTGCGGTGTCACGCAAGGGTAAAAAGATGGGCGCAGCGGCTGTGTATATGGAAAACTGGCATATCGATTTCAAGGAATTTATAGATCTGCGCTCTAACTCCGGCGATCCGTATTTGCGGACGCGTTTTCCTCGACTACTGGCGGTGTTTATTAGTGATGAATTTATGCGCCGGGTGCAGGCTGATGAAGACTGGTATCTCTTTGATCCAGCCGAGGTGAGTGACCGAGCGAGCTGTATGGCGCGGCTTTGCTAAGCGGTATGCGTATTATATTACCCAGGCCGAAGCGGGCAAGCTACGCGCTTATGACAAGCTACCTGCGCGCCAGCAATTCCACAGAATTCTGAGTAGCCTGCAGGCGACCGGCCACCCATGGCTCACCTGGAAGGACGCTATTAACCTCCGGGCGCTGACAGTAACACTGGGACTATTCATCTCAGCAACCTCTGTACAGAGATCACTTTGCCGCAAGATGAGCACAATATTGCGGTGTGCAATCTGGTGAGTATTAACCTTAGCGCCTTCCTCGATGATGCAACTGGGGAGTGGGACTGGCCACGGCTCGAGCAGGCGACGCGCTCAGCCACGCGGCAGCTCGATAACCTTGTAGACATTACCACAACACCTATTCCGGAGGCGATGAATAGTAACGTGCAAAATCGAGCGATTGGCCTGGGCTTTATGGGGCTTGCCGATGTGCTAGAAAAGCTCGAGCTGAGCTATGAATCTGAGGCGGCGTACGAGCTGATCGATCAGTTGGCGGAGCTTTATAGCTACTACGCCATCGATGAGTCGGCTGAGCTGGCAGTGACGCGCGGTAGCTATCCTAACTTTGCTGGCGGTGGCTGGAGTAAAGGAAATCGCCGATCGACACGATCGACCGACTTGGCGCGCAACGGGGTGAAGCGGTAGCAATTAACACGACTCGCCGCCTCGACTGGGAGGCGCTGCGCCCCAGGTGAAAACGCGGCATGCGCAATGCCACGCTGATGGCTAGTGCGCCCACCGCCAATATCTCGCACGTAACGGGCACCACTCCGGGGATTGACCCGCACTTAGCCAGATCTTTAGCCGGAGCACGCTTAATGGCAAATTCATGAGGTTAATGCCAACCTTGTGCGCGAAGCTCAGGCACTCGGCCTGTGGGAGGAGCTTAAGGATGAGCTGCTTACTAACCAAGGCGACATCCAGCACATGGACGCAGATCCCTCAGGCGGTGCGCGATGTGTATAAGACGAGCTTTCAGCTGAGCCCGTATGCCTTCATTGAGGTGGCAGCCCGCGCTCAGAAGTGGGTCGACCAAGCGATTAGCCGCAATATGTACTTCAGAATCGCGTAATATCGAGGGTATATTACGATCTACAGCGAAAGCTCTGGCGTCGCGGCCTGAAAACGACGTATTATTTGCACGTGAAGCCGCCACCAGTCGAACAGGTCTCCATTCGCGCTAACAAAACCGAGCAAAAATCTCACGCAAGACGCCAAGCGCGTGGGCTTTGGTGGCTTCTACCGCGCACGTAAGAAACAAGAGGAAGGGAAGGAGAAGGAATCGTGAGCCACGAGTATAGCAGCGATACGCCAAAGATAAGGGTGGACTCAACAGGTCATGAGATATGTAGAGTTGTCCAGTTGATGAAACGCAGCGACTGGAGCTTGCACTGGGTAGCGTCCAGCACACTATCGGTACTGTAGCAGTTGCAGAAGGAGATAGTACAGCGTCAATGCATTATATACAAGATGCACTTGATGCTGGTATGGACTCACCACTCTTCCCAGCACCAGAGGCGTCCGAGGCTCGCGCCCTGCGGTTGGGCAGCATCACTCAGCAAATATGGAACGAGAAATATAAGCTTAGATAGTGTAATAATTAATTCGTTTTTACAAAAACAAGGAGGTAATAATGGGCATTCTAGGATCAGGCGTACGCGATGGCTTGCAGCTCAAGCCGGTGCGCTACGACTGGGCGTACCACTAGTACAACCAAGCGGTGGCCAACACGTGGTTCCCCTAATGAGGTGCAGCTGAGTCAGGATCTGGCGGATTTTTGAAAAATTGAGCGAGGACGAAAAGCACGCCTTGAAGACAGTGATTAGCTATCTCAACCCCCAACGAGCTGCTGATTAATAAATCGCTGGCTTTTGGTATTTACCCCTGCGTCAACGCCGCTGAGTGCCACCTGTATCTTTCGAAGCAGATGTGGGAAGAGGCCAATCACTATGACCTTCGAATATATTATCGAGACCTTCCCGTTTGACCGTGAGGAAATTTATGCGGCCGGCTGGGGCAAAAATCCCTGGCCGATACAGCCGCCTTCCAGACCAAATACGTTACGCGCATGATGGAGGAGCGCCGGATGTGACGACGCTAGAGGGCAAGAAGGACTTTGTGCGCAACCTGGTGGCATATAATTATCGTGCTGGGGGATCTGGTTCTACAGCGGCTTTATGGTGGGGATGAGCTTCCGCCGCCGCAATCTGCTGCGTAACGTCGGCACTGCTTGACTGGGTGACGAAGGATGAGAACTGCACCTCGGAATTTGGCATTAACCTGCTGCTGACTATTTTGCACGAAAACCCGGACCTGCAGACCGAGGAATTTGCCGACGAAATCCGCAACCGATCCTGAAATGCCGTTGAGCTCGAAAAGGCCTATAACAAAGACATGCTGCCGCGCGACATTCTGAGCCTCAAAGCCGTACGTCAATCAATACGTGATGTATATGACCGACCGGCGGCTGGAAGAGCTCGGTTTTGAGCCGGAGTACAACGTCACCAACCCGGCCAAGTGGATGGCCGCTGCCAACGACACGCTGGAGCTGGTGAACTTCTTCGAGAGCACGAATACGAGTTATGAGGTGAATACGACGAAGTAGCTGCTGGCGCGTGAATCACGAAAGCAGTTTTCTGGGCTTGTCGTATCATAGCGACGTATCGCCTGAGGGGTTATTGCCAGACAAGAAAATATCTGGAGGCCAGCAAACAAGCAAGCGGAGAGCTACTGTAGCATAATCTGGCCGGAACATTTTCGGTCTGGTGATAGCCCCTCAGGCAGTATCTCAGTCCACGACAGATAGAGGTAATACAAGAAAGGAATATGAGTTTATGAATACTCTCACGACAACAGATCCTCGATACAGTACCAGTTGGTGCACTGGCTACGGTGAATCGCGACCGCACGCCGCTGGTGACGCCGCTGCACTTTGTCCGGGTGGGGGATATGATCGCTTGGCTGTCTGATCGTGAGGCGCGCCACTCGCACAACGCTTTTCGCACTGGGCGGGCAGAGTTTGTGGTGTGGAATGACGCAAAGCGGGCTGTCTATCCACACCACGGTGCGCGAAGCCCGCGAGGACGAGATCGCGGCCGATACCGAGGCGTATACGGCTAAGCTGAAATTTTTCGCCCCAGTGTGCCCAGCCGCAGTGGTATGTCGCACCAATTGGCCAGCTGGATGATAATTCTACAACAGAAAATTGGGTGCATTACCTTGCATAAAACGCTATATATAGCGTAGAATAGACATTATAACCACAACGGGTCGGGAGAAATTATTATGACACAAACCACAGCACCAATAGCACCAATCACAGATACAACAACGACAACCACCACGCAGGCGCAGACTGCCAAGCCTCGGCTGACGGACGACATGACGCTGGAGGAAAAGCTTGATGCTATCGAGCAGGCACTGCTGGCTGCTCAGCAGGTTGCCATTGACCAAGCAGCAGCGAGTGGCACCCCTGTTATCATGCCAGACCCAGCGGAGCTAACGATGTGCGAGGGCTGCCAATAGGTGGCGCTCATCGATAACCAGCAGAAGCCAGCTACCAGGCTGGTTTTTGCTGATATACTGCTTATGGATACATGCTACAATAGAACGCGAGAGGGAGATTGTAGTGACACAGACCACCAACCAGCGTATATTTTTGTCACCGGTGGGGTACTCTCTGGGGTGGGTAAGGGTATCACGGCGGCCAGTATTGGCGCGGTGCTGCAGGCCAAGGGCTTATCTGTCTCAGTGCAAAAGTGCGACCCGTACCTTAACGTTGATGCTGGGCTGCTAACCCCAGGAGCATGGCGAGTGCTTCGTCACCAAAAGATGGGGCAGAGACCGATCTCGACCTTGGCCACTACGAGCGCTTTTTAGACCTCGAGCTCACCAGCGTAATGCCACGCTGGCGGGCGGCTGCTGCGTGACTTGATCGCCGATGAGCGGGCTGGGAGATTTGGTGGCCAGACGGTACAGTTGGTGCCGCATCTCACCCAAGCGATCAGCAGAGCCATCCACCAGGCGGCGGCAGGGCAGGTGCACATTGTGGAGATTGGTGGCACGGTGGGAGATTATGAGGGGCTAGCTTCGTTGAGGCGATCCGCGAATTCTCATTAGAGGTGGGGCGCTGAGCACTGTCTCTTCGTCCATGTGGTGTATGTGCCGTTTCTTGTGACGAGCCAGGAATACAAGACGAAGCCAGCCCAGAACGCCATGGCTGACTTGCGTGGCTTTGGTATTATGCCCGATGTGGTGGCGGTTCGCACCGAGGGGCAGCATCGCGCCGCCGCGGGGTGTGGCGGATAAGATTGCCATTGCCAGTGGGGTACGGCCAGAGGGGATCATTATGATGCCAAATGTCGATACGGTCTACAAGGTACCCCTGATGGTGGCGCGCGAATTAGGGCCTATGCTGGCGAGCTTTACTGGCAATATGACGGTACCGGATATGACGCGTTGGCAGCAGCTCGTCCGGCACGATAGCCAGACCTACCGCCAGCGGCTGATGATTGGCCTCGTGGCGAAATATCATCGATAATCGCCGATACCTATCTCTCTATCACCGAAGCGCTCAAAGCCGCCGCCTGGGCGCACCGCAGCGAGGTAACGATCCAGTGGATCAATGCCGAGACAGTGACTGACGCAGCGCTCAGCGCTGTGGATGCTGTGGTGGTGCCTGGTGGCTTTGGCAAGCGCGGGGTAGAAGGGAAGATTGCGGCGGCGAGTTACTGCTTACAGCACAATATACCGTATCTTGGTATATGCCTGGGGATGCAAGTCGCAGTGATTGCTGCTGCCGCCGCGGTGGTCTGACCCAGGCTGGCAGTGCTGGGTGTGGTGCTGCGCCGGATGATGCCGTCATCTACCTCATGCCTGACCAGCAGGGCAAGCAATCGACTGGCGGGACGATGCGCCGGGCAATTACCCAGCGGTGCTGCAAGCTGGCTCGCGCACCGCTAGGGTATATGGGACAACGGAGGTTGTGGAGCGTCACCGCCACCGCTATGAGGTGAATCAAGCGCATCTTGCTGCGATTAACGCGGGCGGGGTTGTGGTGTCGGGTACGTCACCCTGATGGCAGGCTGGTTGAGTTTGTCGAGGCACCGACCTGCGACTACTTCGTTTGCGACTCAGGCTCATCCAGAGTTTACCTCGCAGCCATTCGAGCTCATCCCTCTTTGCTGGTTTAGTGCAGGCGGCGCTCAAGCGGCAGAAGCGGAGGAAAGGGCGAGCGTGAGTCTTCTTGCTGTAGCCTCATTACTTTTTGTGCTAAAAGTCTTGGCTGGATAGCATCAGAAGACCTCACCCTCCATTAGGATAAAAGCGAGTCGAGAGTTATAGTCTTGAGAGGTGGAGTTTTGTATATAATACATATATAGCTAAACGATAATATATAAAGTCCTCACCATCACCCTAGCTGTCCCATTCCATCCTCTCTCGCTGCATCTGTTGTATACTATAATCATGGAACAGACGATTCGTGATGCAGTATATACTCTTTATCAACAAACACCGCCGGTGGAATTGACGCAGCCAGAGCCGAAATTTGGCGATTTTGCGACCAACGTCGCCCTCAAGCTGCCAAGCCACTGGGCAGAGGCCGCGCGAGATTGCCGAGGAGGTGGCGGCGGTGCTGCGCCAGACTGGCCAGTTTTCTGACGTGAGCGTGGCGGGCCCGGGTTTTATTAATCTTCGCTTGGTGATGAAGCGCTGTGGCGAGGCAGCCAATACCGCACCGCAACAGATATACGGCGGCATGCGCTACACGCTGGAATATAGCTGCCCCAACGCCTTTGCAGGGCTGCACACTGGCCACTTGTACCAGACGGTGTATGGCGATATATTGGCACGGATCATCGAGGTCGGTTGGTGCGGCGGTAGACCGAGCCAGCTTTGGTGGTGATGTCGGCCTGCACGTTGCTAAGTGCTTGTGGGGGATGCGCCACACGCTCGGCGGCGAGCTACCAGAGAAGTTACCAGAGGTAGAGAGCGATGTCTTTGCTCGGGCACGGTGGATTAGCCAGGCCTATGTGATCGGTGCTAGGGCGTACGAAGAGAACGAGACGGCGAAGCAAGAGATTATTGAGTTTAACAAGCTCGTCTATAGTTACCACGAGCATGATGAGCACAATACGCCGCTCGCTCAGATCTATTGGACGACGCGCCAGTGGAGCTTGGATTACTTTGATGCCTTCTATGCGATGATTCAGGTTGATCATCTCGACTACATCCCGAGGTAGCACTGCACCGATTGGCCTGGCCGTGGTGCACGAGCAGCTCGAGCGGGGGAATTTGCAACGGTCTGAGGGGGCAGTGGTCTTCGTCGGTGACCCCGCGAAGCATCTGCACACCCGCGTTTTTGTGACGTCCAACGGCCTACCAACGTATGAGACAAAAGGATATTGGTGTTATCTGGAAGGAGTGGCAGACTACCACTTCGACCACCGGATTCTCATCACTGGCAACGACCAAAAGGAGTATATGCGCGTGGTGTATGCTGCGGCAGAGCTCTTCCGGCCTGAGCTAGCTGGGCGAATGACTCACCTGACTAATGGTACGGTGCGCTTTGGTGATGGTAGCAAGATGAGTTCGCGCCCTGGGTAATGTGGCGCGAGCGGCCGATATGCTTGCCATCGTTCAAGAGCGCGTGGCACGCCTCACGACAGACCAGTGGTGCAGCGCCGGGTGGCCCTGGGAGCGATCAGTACGCCTTTGCGGTAATCGCATGGGCAGCGATATCGCCTTTGATATGGATGAGACGGTGAGCTTGCAGGGTAATTCTGGCCCCTACATTCAATACGCTCATGCTCGAGCCTGTAGCATTCTAGCCAAGGCGAGTGCGAGCCTGCCGAGCCGACTGATTGCACTGATGACGAGCGCCTGCTCCTGCGCAAGCTGAGCGAATATCAGAGGTCGTCGAAAAGGCCGCCCGCGAATACCTCGTGCATGGCATCTGCCACTACCTCTACGAGCTTGCCCAAGAATTTAACCGCTTCTACGAGAAAAACCGTGTCGTTGGTAGCCCTCGCCAGGCCGAGCGCCTCAGCCTGGTGCAGCGCTACCGTGACACTCTGGCTGCTGGCCGCTCTGCTCGGTATCGAAGCACCGGGCGGCTGTGGTGGGTGAGCGTACGCCACACCAATCCATCTATCTTAGATGAGTCGCTGATGGCAGAGCTCAAGACACCAAGACGTGGTATAGCGGAGAGCAACCCTGAGATCGGCCGCCAGCGCTTGCCCGATTCACTCAGCTCAAGATCATCGGCACGGCATACGAGCAGTCGCCGCTGACGTTGATGACGCGATTGAAGCAGCTATTCTTGTGGGTCGCTGGTGCGGCAGACGCTGAATTCGAAGACATGGATGAGGCAACACCACTGCTGACTGCTGAGCTTATCGCGCAACGTAGAAGGCTAATTGCTATGGCTACACCATTGTGGCATCGGGTGCCTGGATCAAATAGGGGATGGAGCATTATGTTGGGTATGTTAACCAGCATGCAGTGGTTATGTTGTTTGACCGCACGAGTGGAAAGCAAGCGCTCGTTTTTGCTCGATGTTGCAAACCAAGGGTTTTACCAAGAAACGACCAAGGCGGTTGGTGGTGAAGACCCGCTTGACCAATTATGGCGTGGTGAGCTGCGCGCGATTAATACCCCTGCAGACTAGTGAATTATTACGAAAAAGTCGATATAGATATCCAGGTAAGCGCCAAAAGTTCATAAGAGATCGGTTCTGGCTAAAGCTTTGACAAAGATAGCCGCCATCGAGACGACGATGAGTATGAGTATCTGCTCCATAGCCAGCTGCAGCTCATTACCATGCCATCAGTGCCGGGCCGCGAAATGCTGCGCCTGTACCACAATGTGATTATTAATACACTTGGCACAACCCCGATCCAGTTGCTGCGGTGAGGATATTATTGATCAATTTGCTGGTATCTATCCAGATATTGATCCACGCAACAAGCTTGAGCATGCAAAGGCTCTGCGCACAAAACTCATCGATCAGCATATGGGGATAGCGCCCTGGCCTTAGCGGATGTGATCAAGGCAAAGCTTGCTGCCCGACGATACTTCGGAGAGTCGGTTCTTTAAGGGTGAAACACTACGCAAGATTGCAAAAAGTTGAGGGCGACCCCAAGAAGGCAGCCGAAGCGATAGAAGAGTATAATGGGTTGTTTGAATTGCCATCTGATAATGCCGAGTTCTTGGCGAGCGTAGGGGCGGGTGGTGGCACATAAACCAGTGCTATCACGTGGGTTTGAGAAGACGCGTATGGAGAGGATCGCAGCTGCCAAGCGAGATAAAGAGAAGATTGAGAAGCGATTAGCGAAGTCCTCGCGCCATAGAACACCACCAACACAAGACCGCTAGCAATTAATGCAGAATATGCTATAATTTGAATAAACAATGGTTAATAAGGAGAACCTATGGCAGAACGAACAACAACCAAAACCAAAGCAGCTGCTACAAAGAAGCCTGCTGCACGCCGCACCGCAAGGCTGCTCAAGAGGCTGCAGCTGCTGCCCAAGCTCTAGAGCAGAAGATGAAGAACAGCCACCTTGGCGGCTTTGCCGACTTCATCCGCGAGCAGGGTGTGGTTGGCCTGGCTGTTGGTTTGGCGATTGGTACCGCTGCCGGTGACACGGTCAAAAATTAGTTCAGGGTTCGTAGCCCGTAGTGCAGTTCATCGTCGGTTCGCAGAAGGGGCTCGAGGCTGCTACTGCGCACGTCGAGATTGCTGGGCGCAGTGCCGACTTCGCATGGGGGCCTCGTGAGCTCGCTGATCACTTTGCTGGCTACAGCGTTCGTCATCTACCTCATCATCCACCTGCTCAAGCTCGACCGCTTGGACAAGAAAAAGACTAAGTAGGCAAGAGCCTGCATAGTGATTAACCACACCCACCCAGGGTGTGGTTTTTCTATGGTGAATAATAAATTTGCGCACTGCCCAAATACCTACGTAGCCTGAACACAATAATGAACCATTCGAAAATAACAGGGGTAGGGAAGGAGGATTTATCTCATAATTGCCTCTTGGAGCGAAGAGATAGGAGGGTGAGGCAAAGACACCTGAACAAAAAAATAGTACACTAACTTGTGTATTAGTAAAGGAGATGTGGTGAAAAATGAGCGGTATCGCTCTTTGTGTGGTATACTATGTTTTTACGGTTTGACCACGATGATGCGAACGCCTAAAGATATACTGCCATCTTTCAATCACGACCCAGCGCTCCAACTACTCCAAACGGCACGCCGTCGCTTTGAGGCGGAGACAGGCACTCATGAGATATGGGTATGCTGTGTCTGCTGAGCAGATGCAGCGCGTGCCGCTCGAGGTACCGCTTGATGATATCCCTGAGTATATTGGTATCAGGGTGGTGCAGCACGCACTGTGTTGGCATTGCTGATTGAACATACTGCACCGCTCGCACCACCACGCGATATTGATCTTGTCGTGCTTGGTGATAGTGTGGATCGCCAAGGCTATGATGCCGCGGTGGTTGAGCACACAGCCCAGGCGCTTGCTGCGCACTGCTCGCCGCGTGATGCTCAGTATGGGTATGGGGCTGAGTATATTGGATCGATTGATGACATATGGGTGCACATGATTTTACGATCAACCAAGTGCTGCTGACAAAAGAGCGCCACGAATGGCTTCTCTATACAACAACCCAGGCAGTTATTGACATGGCTCAGCATATCATTCGGCCAACGTACTACGAGCATAATGCACCATCATCTTGGGAGTAAGCTTGCACTCAAAGGCTGTGCGGTTACTTGCTGAGTTGCAGACCCAGGGTATTGCTGAGGCGCGGATCGAGGACTTGATCTGCGCCATGATGTTTATGGCGATCCAACGGATGATTACTATGCAGGCATTACAGCTTGATAAAGCACTGAGCGAGGCTATCCGGTTGCTGAGCAGTATGTTGCGAACTTGCGGCGGTTTGGCCTTGCACCCTGATATGCCATATGATACGGTTGAATCGCTCTACCAGCAGCTCGTCGAGTGCATTCAGTTTGAACCGTCTAAAAGGGGCATGTGCGACGCTTGCATATGGCATGACACAGCAAGACAGTGAGAGGTTGCACGGTTGATGAAGCAAGTCCTGATCGATATGCCCGTGATTATGTCTGACCGCAAAACGTGAGTATACTAGAAGCATGAAACCAAGCTTCAAAACCAAAACGGATTTTTGTGGGTGAACCTTGAGATGACGGGGCTGGACCCTACTACAGATGAGAATACTAGAAGTGGCGGCGATTGTGACGGACTGGACTTTTGCCGAGATTGCAACGTACGAAGGGTGGTGCGCCATGACGAGGCCAAGCTCGCGCCTCCTCGATGGCAACGCCAGCATCGGGGATCAACCCAGCAGCCCGGCGTGGGCTGGAGGAGCAGAATGCCCAGGGCGAAGCCGCTAGCAGAGATCGAGCAAGAGCTGCTGGCATTTTTGTGATGAGCAGTGTGCTGGCGAAGGGCGGTACTACTGGCGAAATTCCATCCACCAAGATCGCCGCTTTATCGATCGCTGGTGGCCGCAGCTGGCGCAGCGTTTGCACTACCGCATGCTCGATGTGAGCGCCTGGAAGGTGGTGATGGAGGGTAAATACGGCAAGAAATTTGCCAAGCCAGAAGACCACCGTGCGCTGGAGGATATTCGTGGCAGCATTATGGAGCTGCGCTATTATCTACAAAAAGGTCGCCGTGTAATGCCCGAGCTGTGGCGCGATATTACGATCGACACAGCCGAGCGGCGGCGGGCGCTGCTAAGAGAACTGCGCCTGCCTGAGCTGCAGGCCCGCATGGTGCGCGAGCATCATCGGCTGCCGCAGGGCGATAGAAGGGGAGGTGGCTGCTGACGCTGGATGTACCGCCGTCGGTCGGCACAATGTGAGTACCACACCATTACCATTTTACTCAGTGAAAACTGAGATTATTACGCTGCACCAGGGCAAGCTGGACGATGAACTCATTCAGCGCATTACTGCGCTGCAGCTGAGTCACACAACGCCATCGCTTATTCTAGCTATTGCCCAGTTTTCTATTGAGCAATTTATGCCGCTGCTTAACCATATCGACGATGTGACCGACCAGCTGGAAGACACGATGATTCGCACCCCAGATAATCGGCAGCTCCAGCAGCTCTTTGTCTACAAGCGTCAGTTGGCCGACCTGCGCAAGGTGGTGCTCCCTTGATGAATGTGCTCAATGGTCTGCAGTAACGGTCGCTATGTCTTGTTTGATAAAAATGCGCGGTGTATGTGCGTGATAGTTACGACTACGCCTGGCGCGTTCACGAGCTTTATTGATACAATGCGTGACCTTCTCACCAGCGCACTCGATATGTATCTCTCGGTGGTATCTAACACGCAGAACGATGTGATGAAGCGCCTGACCTTGGTTGCCACTGTCTTTATGCCGGTCTCGTTCTTGACGGGCCTGGGCGGGATGAACTCGTGCAGTTGCCATTTCGCAGTGATGTCGCCTTCTGGCTGATGATTGGCCTGATCGTTCTCATACCGCTAGCGATGGTGGGGTATTTTGTGCGGCATAAGTGGTTGTAGTATCATAGTGCTATGACACGCAAGCAGCTTGAAGAATTTTTGCTCAGCCTGCCTGGGGCGTGGCTCGACTATCCCGCTGGGGAAGGCATCGCGGTGTACAAGGTAGGGCGCAAGGATGTGCCTGGCCAGCAGGGAGAAAATGTTTGCGCTCATTGCCGAAGGGTCGCAGCCACTAAGGGTGAGCCTCAAGTGCGACCCGCAGCTAGCCCGCACCCTGCGCGAACGGTATGAGTCGGTTCAGCCAGGCTACCACCTCAATAAAAAGCATTGGATCACTGTTGTTGCAGTGGCCAGCTGAGCGATGATAGGTGATTGACCTAGCGCGGCTTAGCTACCGGCTGGTGACGGAGTGGGACGTACGTTTCGATAAAAACACTGTAAAATGCGGCTACTGGCTACTCCCAAACTTCGACCTTCTGATACCTAAAATACACCCTACTAAATGGAATAACAGAAGAGAAATTAGCGCTGCGGGCTTCTCGTATTTAAATTTATAATAGCCCAAAGAAGGCGGCTAGAGAAACGTTACAATCGGCACATATAAAACACCAGCATCATCCAGTGTCCTGCGGAGAAAAACCGCTCCGTAAAGTTATATACAAACAGAATACCTAATACAGCAAAAAGCCCGCCAGAGAGGCGAGCTTTTGTCGATAAGGTAGCGTATGTTGCTACTTTGTTGAGGTAAAGTTGCTAAACGACTTGGTAGCGGCGTCGAGCGTCTTGCTGTTGGTGGCAACGTAGTCGGCGATGGCTTTGCGGTTGCCGCTGGCGGTTTTGAGCTTCTGGAGGTAGCTCTTGAGGATGGACGGCTATTAGCTCATTTCGCGTGCATAGACGCGGTCGAGCGAAAGCCAGTCGAGATAAGCATCTTCGAGCGTTTTGGAGAGCTTATCGGAGTAGGCTTTTTCGGTCTTTTTGGCATCGCCGACTAGCTCAGTCTTGATCTTCGCATCCTTGAGCGACGACTTGAGTTCTGTCCCCATGCTACCAAGCGAGGTGGTGAGTGTGGTGTTCATGCTTGAGAGCTCATTTTCTGTCAGGCGCGATTGCTGCTCCTTGGTGGCTGCTTGCAAGGTCTCGATGCGGGCTAGGGTACTTTGGGCTTGCTTGGTGTAGTTGGGCTGGCTGTTGACCATCATCATGATAATGGCAAGGCAAGTAGGGAGTACGCCGCCGATCGGGCCAAACACCGCAAAGCGGTTCATCTGCACTGGCTGCTGCTTGGGTGCAATCTCGTTGAGGTAATCCACCGGGAAGGAGGTGTCTGGCTCGCTTGCTGCGCCAAGGTCTGCGCCGGTAGCAGCCATGGCAGTAGCGCCAAGCGGCTGCTGCGGGTTGGCATAGGCCTGGCCAGTGTAGCCACTCGATTGTGGCTGGTAGGGTTGTGCGGCGGGCTGGCTAGGGCTTGGGTAGGCGCTCGCATACTGTGATGGGTCTGCACCAGTGTGTGGACTGGGTTGGTTGGTCGGTTGGGGTGCCGTAGCTGGCGGCTGCTGCGGGGGCTGGGCTGGCTGTTGCTCGAGCTGTGGTGCGTAGTGATATGACTGGCCTGCACCATAGCTCGTGGCTGGTTGGCTGGCTGTTTGGTCGTGTGGCGGCTGATACGGCTGGTAGGGCGTAGCCTGAGACTGCGGCGATGAAGGACTTGCTGCTCATGGTGGGGTGGCTGGGTTGGTTGGCTGTGCGTTGCCGGTTATATACCATAGCCATAATCCTGCGCACCCGACGCCGCTTGGGTAGCATAGTAGGGGACATACGGAGCAGCAGCCGGCGCATTGGGCTGAGGAGGCTGTTGCTCGGGCTGCGACGCCGAACCATTCGGTTGGGGAGTGTATGGTTGCTGTGGATTCATAGTTACTATAATACCATTTAAACACAACCACTAACAGAGGTAAAGAGCATAATCTCTAACAGAGGTCAGATGGATGAAGTGTATATAGTATATACCCCTCTACCCTATATACTCTATACCCTATATACTATACTAAAATACCGTATGTTTTGGACGAGAGGTAAAGTATATTTCTCCGTTGCCTTACGTTACTCGTCCTGGCTGTTAAGCATATGTAATGTAACTATCTCGCTGACAAAAACAGGATAGTATGGATACAGCAAGCTTGGTGAGGGGATGAATAATAAAAAGAGAGCAAACACAGTTCGATTGGCTCATGACCACATGCGCTATACTATACCTATGGATGCCAAAGAGAAGAGGTGCGAGCGCGATTGAACATAGAGGATGTGGTGGGCAGTACGTGCAGCTTAAGCGGGCAGGGCGGAGTTGCAAAAGGCCTGAGCCCTTTTACCAGTGAGCGGACGCCGAGTGTGAGCCGGAGAAGAAATGTTGGCACGACTTTAGTAGCGGGCGGGGCGGAGATGTCTTTAGCTTCATTATGGAGGTAGAGGGCTGGACTTTCGCCAGGCGCTGGAGTTACTCGCGCGCAAGGCGGGGTGGATCTCTCGCTCTATGAGCAGAAGGGCAATCGCGACCCTGGCGCGGCGCAAGCAGCGGCTGCCCGAGGCGCATCGATTAGCGGCGAATTTTTATCAGCATTGCTTGGTGCGGAGCCAGGATGCGCTGGCGTATGTGTTTTCGGACGCGGCGGCTGAGCAAGGCGATTGTGCAGCAGTTTCAGATTGGCTATGCGCCGCGTGATGGTCGAGGCTCTGGTAACGTATCTTAAGAAAAAGGCTTTTCGCTAGCGGAGCTGCGCCGAGGCGGGCCTGGTGAACCGCTACGATGGCGACCTCTTTCGTGGGCGGATGATGGTGCCGTTGATGGATGCAGTGGGCAGGGTGATTGGCTTTACGGCGCGGCTCATTACTGATGTGCCCAATGCGCCCAAGTACCTCAATACACCCCAAACACTGCTCTATGACAAAGGTCGGCACGTCTTTGGCTGATGCAGAACAAAGCAGGCGATTCGCACTCAGGGTTATGCCGTGATTGTCGAGGGTAACATGGATGTGATAAGCAGCCACCAGGCAGGCAAAGCAGCAGTGGTGGCGACGGCGGGCACTGCCATGACGGAGCAACAGTTCAGGCGCTCAAGCGGCTGGCGGGCGATATTCGGCTGAGTTTTGATGGTGATAAAGCCGGGCGGGCCGCCACAGAGCGAGCGATTGGCCTGGCTGCCCAAGCGGGGGTGGAGCTAAAGGTCGTGTCACTGCCGGCGGAAGCAAAGACCCTGATGAACTTATTCAGCAGCAGGGGGTGGCGGCGTGGCAGCAGGCGATAGCGGCGGCTCAGCCAGCGGTGGATTGGCTCCTGGCGCAGTATCGGCAGCAGCAGCCTCACCACAGCGGCGGGTAAGCGGCAATTTACCACAGTGGGCTTAGCACTTGGTAATCGCTTGGGCGACCCGGTGGAGCGCGAGACACTACCAGCGGCAGATTGCCCAGACGGTGGGCTCGAGTGTACAGGCCGTCCAGGCCAGAGCGCAGCAAAACGTGCTATCCGCGCCTATTCGCAAAGGCCATCAAGGCGGCTGCGGCCGCGCCAAAGCAATCGCTATCTCTCGCAAGATGATGCGCTTGCGCTGGCGATGCTCGATGCGCCAAGCCAGGAATTATTTGGGCGAATTGACCCGCAGCTCTTTGCGGGGAGGCGCGCCGGGCTTTGGCTCAGTACTATGCGGCGCACCATGGGCGGCCTCTACCACCACGCCGCCTCCATTGCAAAATTTTTGACGAGTATATTACAATGGTGCGGGTACGTGCCGACGCTCGGTATGGTGCGTGGGCGAGACCGATCGCTACTACGAGACCGCCCGGCTTTTGCGGCAAATCGAAGACCGAACACAAGCAGCAACACAAACAAGATCTCATCACCCACCTGCGCCAAGCAGAAGAGAGCGGCGATACGACTGCTGCCGCCGCTTTGCGCGAGCAACTGAACCAATTAATCAAGGAGATAGCGCGTGGCAACCGACGATAAGGATACCAAGCAAAAACCAGCAACCACAGCTCAGGCAGCGCCGCCCGTGCCCAGCCGCCGATCATGGATCTGGCCGTCGATGATATGGGCCCGACCTCGCGGCGCTGAGGAAGAAGACACGCCAGAGGAGATTCTCAGCAGCAGCCAATACTTTGATGACATTAGCGACGACTCGGTGCGGCTGCACCTGCGCGAGATTGGTAAGATCCCGCTGCTCAGTGCTGATGAAGAGGTAGACTTGGCTTATCGCATCAAACAGGGCGACAAGCGTGCCAAAGACAAAATGGCCGAGGCCAACATGCGCCTGGTGGTAAGTATTGCCAAGCGGTACAGTGGTCGTGGCCTTGATTTTCTCGATCTTTATCCAGGAAGGGCACACTGGGCTATTGCGAGCGGTGGAGAAGTTTGACCCAGATAAAGGCTTTAAGTTTAGCACTTATGCTACCTGGTGGATCCGCCAGGCGATTACCCGTGCCATTGCCGACCAAGCGCGCACTATTCGCATCCCCGTCCATATGGTGGAGACGATCAACAAACTGCTGCGCACCCAGCGCCGTCTCACGCAAGACCTCAACCGCGAGCCAACCATTACCGAGCTTGCCAAAGAGCTTGATATGGAGCCGGATAAGGTCGAATATGTGATGAAGATTAAGCAAGACATTAGCAGTCTCGACGCTGGTGTGGGGCGCGATGGCGACGACTCGGAGGAGTCGGTGCTGGGGGACTTTATTGAGGATGAAGATACGGTCAGCCCCGAAGAGTCGGCCTCAACCAACTCCCTCAAGGAGCGGGTGCAAGACATCTCTCCACCTTGGTGATCGCGAGCAGAAGATTATCAAAATGCGCTGGCCTGGAGAATGGCAAGAGCCACACGCTGGAGGAAGTTGGGCAGGAGTTTGCCGTGACGCGCGAGCGTATCCGCCAGATTGAGGCCAAGGCTCTGGCGAAGCTGCGTAAGCACAAGGACGCCAAGAAGCTGTACGAGTATTTGCAGCAGTAGGGGATAGCACACATAAATAGTCAGCATATAATGAGTATGCCGACTATTTAGTAAATGGGTTTGCCGGTGTACTTTGCTGTGCGGTTTTAGAATATAATGGCTATTTACTTTGCTGTGAGGGCAAAAACCTCTCGAATACCCACTCTTACTATTGTTACCAAGAAATAGAGATCATGATTGTGGAGAGGTGAATACAAAAACCCTAAAAATGCAGAAGGTACTCCCAAAATACTTTATATAAAAATGCCAGTAGTATGCTGGGTATTTTTACTATATCAGGTAGAGTGGCTTAGTAGTAATAATAGTACCACCAAGATGGCTTGGACAATACACCAACAAACACAAGTATCCAGAAAAGCCAGATAAGACACCAGCAGACTGACCCAAAGATGCCCCAGCCCAGACTAACGTTACCCCACGTTGTAGACATACCGGCACCTTAGACTTATTGCGCGAAATAATGCCAAGGAGAATACCACCGATAGAGATACCAAAGAAGCTCAAGACGCATCCAATAACACCCAGTGTCTCACCAGGGTTGTCATAATGAACGGGATAGGCATATGGTGTTGGCTGTGGCTGAATAGCTGGCTGTGGCACTGGCGCAACTGGCTGCTGGTAGGGTTGTTGATATTGATATGTCTGTTGCGGCTGCGGCTGGGCTACCGGTTGTGGTTGCACGGCTGGCTGCGGCTGCGGTGCTGGTGCAGCAGGTTGCTGGGGTGTTGGTTGGTTGTTCATATATTCCTCGTATTGATTGTTATCGTATTGTGCATATAATGTAACGCACGAATAATCTGTGGGAGTATAGCAGAGGAAGGGCATTGTGTCAATCTACTGATGATTTATATACCCCACTGGGGTGTTTACATCAACCAATCTCGCGGCAGAGGGCGTCGACCTGCTGGTGAAGCTCGGTGAGATTGTGGCTGTTGGAGATGAAGTGGTCGGCAATGGCGATGGGGCCACCCTTCTCAATATCCTCAATCTCCGACCAGTCGCGGGCGATTGCTTCCTGTGCAGTAAAGGGCCGCTCGGGCCGCTGAGCAAGGCGGCGGTGGCGGAGCTGTTTGGGCGCCACGATGGCCGCCACAACGAGCTCACCCGGGAAGTGATGAGTGAGGTACTTGTACTCTGTCCAAGAGTAAAGGCCGTCGAAGAGGATGTGGTGCTGCCCAGCGGCGGCGAGACGCTGCATTTGCTCGGCAGCAGTGCGGATGATGATGTCTTTACCAGCCTCTTCGCGCCAGGCTTTGCGAAACTCGGCTTGCGACTGCGGGGTGATAGCGATGCCGCGGCGGCGCATTTCGTCGTAGAGGATGCCACCAGCGTAGACCTTGGGGATGCCAAGGCGTGCCACGTGGTTGACCGCCTCGCTCTTGCCTGCGCCTGAGAGGCCAACGAAGGCAAGGATTGTCGTCGGGTGAGATGGATGATTCATGTTTCTAGTATAGCAGATGATGACGCTTATGGTTAGCAGCGCGGGGAATGGTACTATAAAGATAGTATGGAAGAGCAGCCAGCTGCACAGCCATCACGACCAGAGCGACTCCCCGCTACGCACCAATCGACTGTGTGTCGCGCATCTTCTACTTGCGGATGCGGGTGCGGCAGCAAGAGGGAACAGCGCTTCCGTCGCAATGGATGCGCGATGCCTGCAGCCGGCCACAGCGAAGAATATTTTAGCGGCAAACCAGAAGATACGGCACTGGCGCTGCAGCACTGTATTGGTTGTGCGGTGATTGATGTGTGCGCGGCATATGCGGTGAGAGAAGGAGTGTCGGTTGGGGTTTGTGCTGGCCTAACAGCACAGCAGCGCAGACAACTGACGGATGGTCCTACGCCAGCCGATCTCCCCAGTCAGTCTACCACGCTCACCGCTGTCATGCATCACGCCGTCCACATCAATGATACACCTCGGGCGCGGATTGCCTGGGCAGAGCAGTGCATGGCCGAGCGGCGGCATATTGGGCACATTCCCACGCCGCAGGCTTTTGCTCGCTGGCGCTGTGTATCGATGCCGAGACAGGGCAACGGCTGGAACCCGAGCGGCGCGAAGACTGTGCTGAGTGCCCAGTGGCGGCTGAGTGTTTGCTCTTTGCGCTGCGGGGGTACCAGCGCATCATTCCTACTGGCAATATACGGGGTGGCACAGCCGAGGCCGATCGCCAGCAGTGGGGCGCACCCAAACCCAAGCGGCGGCACGTCCGGCGGCGCTGAGCAATGGGGTAGGGTGATAAGCAGCGCACTCTCTGCTTATGCTAGCAAAATAACAGTGGTGTGGAATAATGCAGAAGCCAACGTTTTGTATAGCAAAAGAGAAAAAACTTATGACGCGTGAACAACCAAGAAAGCCGACCCCTGCCACGCTGGCAATGCGAGAACAGATAAAGAATGGCGTAAGCCCTGCGGTATACTGAGCGGCTGATTCGCGGTGGATATAAAGCCAGCCCCTCGATCAGCATGGATTGGACAAGCTGCCTGCAGCCTCGAGGATGAACCGTACTTTATTGGCCTCGATGGGAGAAAGCGGGAGCATTGGGAAAATATTAAAAAAGGGAAAACAAAATGCGGCAGTTGCCCAGTGCAGGCTGAATGCCTTGCGGCGCATATGGCGGACATCACAAAAACATCAGCCAGATACAGGATGATGTTGTTGGTGGAACAGACAATGTTGAGCGAGCGCGTGCTCGGCGGCAGGTTGCGCAGAGTTAGCACGAAGGGCACAGAGCAGCCAAGGCGGTGGAGAGGTGTTAGCGTAGCGTTTCAGTGTAGTAATACTTATGCTATAACAATTGAAAAATCCGACAAAACGTGTACACTTATACATAACGTATGGGCATATAAGCACACATGTGTGCAGACTGAGGAGATAATAGTGCGACAAGGTGGGCTGATGTATGGAGTAGTGAGTGTCCTTGTTGCGGGTGCTGTGTCGGTGATCTTTGGTGGGGTCGCCCAGGCGCAGCAGTGGCAGATGGTGTACAACGAGGAGTTTACGACGTCACTGTCGAATTGGAAGGTTCTTCAGCAAAATAAGGATAATTATGGCAAGGAACATTTGGCATATAGCGCCAATAACGTTGCGGTGACTAATGGCGCTTTGCAGATTACGACCCGGCGTCACTGTGTGTCGAGTGTGGCTGAGCCACTGGGCGATAGTAATGCCAGCCAAGAGCCGTGCCCATCTGGCAAGATGACACGCTACCAGAGTGGGCGAGTGGAGTCGGGTCGGGTGCTCGATGGACATAAACCATTCCGTGTGGAGGTACGAGCGAAGATTAACTGGAATGGCGAGAATGGGACGCGCCCAGCTATTTGGCTGCGCAATAGTGTGACGCTTGCCAACTGTAGCAACAACAAGCAAGCGAATGACCCCTATGGTGAGCTCGACATGCTGGAGTGGTATTCATGGACACCGACCTCCACATGGTCGACGACGCATATTCGCTGCTACCACAGCCCATCATCGCAGATATGGAAGACGAAGGGGTTAGGGCATAGCCGAGAGAACCTCATACCGTCCCCAGTGACATTGGCGAACAACCGGCATGTCTGGGCGACGGAATATGATGGTGAGACGGTCAGATTCTTCGTGGATAACCAGCCGGTGCTGGTATATAACTATCGAGCGGGCGATGAGAAAAGTCATCCAACCACTCGAGTTCCGGCAGAAAAACCAGCAAAAATGGGCATGGACGCGAATCAATTCAAGCAGGTCTTTGACGATACGTGGTATGTTATTCTCAATGATTATGTGGAGTGGAAGAGTGAGGAGCACCCACCCGACTCATCGAAGAAGTTTGCCAACCAAACCTTCATATCGATTATGTCAAGATATACCAAAGCGGCACTCCAACCACTAGCGAAAAACCACCGGCTACTCCACCAGAGAAAAAGGACGACAAGAAAGATAAAAAGCCGGGCACCAAACGGATGACGGTGAAGAAGAAAAAGGTGCGTTTGCTGCGCAGGGCCCGCTGGCCGAACTTATCAGCAACTTTGTGCCAGCACTGCGATAAGCCTGTGCTTGCTACTCATCGCACTGGCTGGTTGGCTAGTGTGGTGGTGGCGTCGCCGGCGCCAGCGCACTCCGCCTACGCCGTAGTGCGGATGGCAATGAGCAAGGGAGAGGTGCGGCTGCGAGATACTCCCATGCCGCTCAGCGCTTCACCAATGCTATACTAGAACCATGATGAAGCGCCTGGTGATTTATCGATGGCAAAAGTGTGTTCTACCGTGGGTACTATGCCATGCCCAACCTTTCGACGGCCGATGGGACGCCAACTGGCGGGGTGTATGGCTTTGCGGCGCTGAGCCTAGAGCTGATCAAGCGCCTCCAGCCAGACTATGTGTGCGTGGCGTGGGACAAGCCCAAGACGAATATCCGCCGCCGTCTTGCCATTTACGACCAATACAAGGCTGGTCGCAAGCCCGCTCCGCCAGATTTTACGCCCAGATACCACTGCTCCACGAGCTTTTGCGGAGCCTTTGGTTGGCCGCTGTATGAGGTTTGATGATTATGAGGGCAGACGATATTATGGCGACGCTCGACGCCCAGGGCTGAGCAGGAAGGGGATATCGAGGACGTATCTCATCACGAGTGACCTCGACGCCCTGCAAATACTCGACCAAAAATACCTACCTCTATGCCCTCAAAAAGGCTGACCAACATCGACAAATTCGACATCCCCGCCTTCGAGCAGCGCTATGGCATTCGGATTGGCCAGTTCCTCGACTTCAAAGAGCCTCAAGGGCGATGCGTCGGATAATATCCCGGGCGTGCCAGGCGTGGGAGAGAAGACGGCGGTTAAGCTGCTGCAGCAATTCGATACGCTTGACAACCTCTATGATAATCTCTGGCAGGTCAAGGATACGCTGCGGCGCAGCTGGAGCAGGGTAAAGAGTCGGCCTATATGAGCCGCGAGCTAGCGCGGCTGTATACCGATGCACCAGTGACGCTTGACCGAGCAGCGATGGCGATGGACAACTGTGACCCAGCGGCGGTGCGGGCGATGTTGCAGCGGCTGGAGTTTCGTAGCTTGCTGCGCCAATTGCCACCACAGATGCAAGCGGCAGAGAGCGCCCAGCCACCCAATGCGCAGTGGTGCAGCATGCCACCGAGCTGCCTGCCAGCCACTAGCCAGGGCGCTCTTCCTGATGGCTCAGGAGCTGCTGTGGCCGGTGGAGGGTGTGGTGTGTGGGTGAGCCACGAGGCGGGGCAAGGCAGCTCGCCCTAAGCTGGCGTGATGCGATTGATGTTATTCCGCATGTGCCGATCGTTGGGCACCGCACCAAGGATTATTACGCCAATTGCTGGCCCATGGCGTGCAGCAGTTGCCAGTGGTGAAGCACGATACTGCCCAAGGGTCGTTTTTGCTTAATCCCTGCGCACGTCGCGGGCGCTGGCTGATCTTGCGGGGCTGGAGTCGCTTGATGACCCACGCCTTGCTATTAGTGCGCTGTGGGCGTGTGCGATGAGCAAGCTCAGGCACTGATGCGCTGCCGAGCTTGCCCGGGTGGCACGGACAATGGACTTTCCGCTTATTCCTGTGCTGGCGCGGATGGGTGGCGCGGTATCCGGCTTGATAGCCGTACGCTTGCGGCGATGCACGCGCACCGGTAGCGAGATCGCCGAGCTGCAGCAGCAGATCTATGGCATGGTGGGGTATGAGCTAAATATCGGCAGCCCAGCCCAGCTGGCCGAGGCGCTCTTTGTGAAGCTTCAGCTGCCAACAGCGGGCATTAAGAAGGGTAAGACGGGTTACTCGACGAGCCAGAAGGAGCTGGATAAGCTCCGGCCGCATCACCCGATTATTGGGCTCGTGGAGCGCTACCGCGAGCTGCGAAGCTACAGAATACGTATGTCGAAGCGCTGCCACAGCTGACCGACGACGCAGGCTATATCCACCACCTTCAACCAAGATGTGGTGGCGACGGGCCGGCTCGTAGTACCGACCCGATTTGCAAAACATCCCCATCCGCGAGTGAGCTGGGCCGACACATCCGCGATGCCTTTGTGCCAGCGCCGGGCAATGTGTTTGTCAATGCAGACTATTCGCAGTTTGAGCTGCGCCTGGCGGCGGTGCTGTCGGGGGAGGAGGCGATGATTCGCGATTTTAATACCGATATTGATATCCACGCGGCACGGCCGCCCAGGTGTATGGAGTGCCACTCGACGTGGTGACAAAGGAGCAGCGCCGCCGGAGCCAAGGTGGTGAATTTTCAGGGTGCTCTATGGGATGAGCCAGCATGGCCTGGCTGCCGCCGCGCAGATGAGCTACGCCGAAGCGCAGCACTTTATTGATGAATATTATCGCCTTCGGCCCGAAGCTCAAAAGCCTATGGCGCAGACCATCCAGCAGGCGCATGATGCGGGCTTTGTTCGAACGCTGTTTGGTCGCCGCCGCTGGACGCCGGATGTTGCGTCGCGTCACTTTGCGGTGCGCAGCGCTGCCGAGCGAGCGGCTGCCAATATGCCGATCAAGGTACCGAGGCTGACCTCATGAAGCTTGCCATGCTGGCAGTGGAAGATAAGCTGGCCCAGGCTGGAGCAGCTGGCCGATGGCGATGGCCAGCCGATCGGTTGGCAGGTGGTGCAGATTCACGATAGCATTATGGTCGAGTGCCGCGTGCTCACGCCGAGCAGGTGCGAGCCATATCCTGCGTGAGACAATGAGCATATTTACCCGCAGCTTGGTGTTAAGCTCAAAGTCGATGTCTCGATTGGTGAGCATTGGGGGCGGTCTAAGAACACCGACCGAACAGAGGTCAGACTATAGACAAATCACTGGTAGTGGTGTATAATCTGGGCCATCACAAAGCAAAAGCAGAATAGAGGTTGGGCATGGCACAGGGCAAAGCAGTATATCCATCATTTTCTAATGGTGAAGGCGGGCGGGCGTTGAGCTGCTCGGATCCGTATGATCAGAAGGTGTCTGTGCGATGGCGTAGAGCCACTACACGAGCAACTTCCACAGCTACTACGCCGTGCGCAGTGCTGTCATCGAAGCAGCCCAGGCGGTGGTGAGCTGCAGCCCCTGACCGAAGCGGGAGATGGAGCGACGCGCGCAGCAGGAGGCAAGGATTGAGCATCTCCGCGAGGAAGCAGGCAGGCTGAGATTTATGCACAAAACCTGTCTGCAGAAGAGACCCACACTGCACTACAAGAGTTAGAGGAAAAACAGTGCCGACTTTTGGCTTTTTGTATAGTCCACAGGGGATATGGTTGCGATTGACCACTCGGTTCGACTTCGATGAACTCGGCCGATTGGCGAGTGGTCTGCTGTGATGTGGGTGGTGAGCCGTATGAGGCGCGAGTGACCGATGCATGCCATTTACGTCGTGATACATTTCGGCACAACTGGTCTTGTGCCAGATGATGCAACAGCTCGGATGGTTGTGACAACAACGAGTGAGCGAGGAACAACGCAATACGTTATTGACTGTTATGAAGGAGGCCGCCTTTGGTTGTGGCGGTTGAAACACCGATTGAGGGTGGTGACCGCACGGTGGCACTCATATACGAAGACTGGAACCAGATTAGTGCTGCACCAGACGAAGCAGGCGTGGGTAGTAGTGACCTGCCACAAGGTGATAATGCGCTTGTTCGCGCAGCGTAGATGCAGCGCGCGAGCAAAAGTCACTAATCTTCTACATCCGTACATTTCTTTTTCATCGACTGTATAAAATATAAAGAAGAGAAAACATATATCTATACACAGGCAGCTGGCTTGACTTTTCTCTGCTGGAGGTTCTACTGTGTAACAAACCAATAACAACACACTCACGGAGATACCCCTTTGATGACTTTAATGCCACCAAACGGTAGAGATTTGAGCCCAGATCGGCGAGCGACGCTCGAGATGGGGCCGCGCCGCAGCGATATGACAAAACAGCCACGCAGCAACAAGCCGAAAATGAAGCTGCCGTTAATAGTCTCTACGCTGGCCTTGGTGGCAACAGCGCGCTCAGCAGCACTACCTTCGACAAAACAGATAACACCACCACGCCAGAGAATAGCGACCCGGATGACCTTGCCGCGCAGGTGGATGCGCTGTATGGCACTCCCCAAGCCCAGCAACCGAGAGAACCCTGATGAGATGGCAGCAAATCGCTTCTATCGGATGTGAGCAAGACTGGCGAACCTGACGAGGCAGAGAAGGATAGTGTTTTTGCCGGATGAGCAGTACAGCCACTTACTCCTAAGGACGAGGGAGATCACTTGCTAAATGGCCGCCGGACGAGTGCGCGCAAGGTGTATAATCAGCTTGATGCATCAACAGCCGATCGTTTGGCTGGGGAGGGTGACTCGCGGCTTGCGGCGCTTGATGTGATCGATGGCTTTGGCGACTCGATCCATGTCAACCAGAAAGGGAAATTTGACAATCAAGTAGGCAAGACTAAGACCGAGGTTAAAAAGTCGGCATTGACCGAGCATCTTGATACGCGCGACGGTGACTTCACGCAGCGCATAGAAACCGCGTTACCACAGAAGTGCTGGAGGCTGGCGTGGGCGATACTGGTGAGTACGTACTGGGCAAAGATCAGATGTATACTGGGACACATGGTGATATTCTCAATACCGAAAAAGCGCTGAAGCAGTGCGAGCTGTTGCAGCAGAGGAGTTCTTGCTGTGCATCAAAAATGATGATATTGCATATAATGCGCTTGCAGCAGTTGACCCATCACTCGCACGTTTTGTCAGTGGCTATGGGAGCTTTTTCTCTGATCGCAATATTGAGAGACGACGACAGTAAGAACCTCGCCGAGCTGGGTCGTCGCTCTTGAGCAGTCGGAGCCTGCTATGCAGCTCATGCAGCAGATGCAGAGCAAAAAGCTCGCTGTAGCGCCATCTCCGAGAACTCGCGAAAACACCAAACAACAGCAATCTATCGCCGAGCACTTTTGGCTGACCTCGCGGCTAATCACAGGAATTTTCCACAGTTTACCCGTCAGGCTACGTACAAATCTCCCTACCTTTGCAACATCCCAGCAGGTGTCCGCAGCTGTATGCCTAAGTGTATGCGCTTGCTGTTGTAGAAGTCAATATAACAAGCAAGGGTTTGACGCTGGCAGCCAAGTGAGATGTGTCTCCGCCAGACATGGCCAATACATTCCTCTTGCAGCGTGCGGTTAAATCGTTCAATGTGGGCGTTGTCGTTCGGTCTGCCGAGGCGACTATGGCGTAGCTGGATACCGGCTCGTTTTAGCTCTTGCGCGAAGTATCTTCCAAACTCTGGCCCGTTGTCGCACTGCACCAAAGAGATTGTTGTAAAGCCATAGCTACGCCATTTCTCCTGTGCTCTTAGGACGACTGCCGCAGCGATCCCAGGGCGCAAACTGGTGTGTGACTCAGCGTAGGCAAGACGGCTAAAGAGGTCAATAACCGTGAGTAATACAACCGCTTGCCAGTGTGTGGATCGACATGGTGGATCGTGTCTATTTTGGACAAAGCTTGCCTGGGGCGATCGCTCTTGGTCGATGTGGATTATTTCTTCTAATCCGTGGCTTTCTAGCGTCGTCGAAGCAGTGATGGCGGCGAAGAATGCGGCGAACACTAGACAAACTGACGGTCATTCCTAGCGTATGCGTCACATAGTGCCATACCACCTCAGCACAGCGCTGCAGCTGCGTGCGCACTGCTAACACAGTACGCACTATGGTGTCCGAGATTGCGCGAGGACTTGTGTGTGGACGAGACGAATCGGTTGGTATATTCCAACGACAAGCAGCTAACCGAAAGCAAGAGATACCGCTCCTTGTCTTGACTTGCCTGTTCGGACGGTTGCCATTGTCCATCTGGACATACCGATTGAGAGCATTCCATTTCTGCTTCCAGCGCCAAATGGTGCTGCGATGGACACCACACTTTCTGGCAACGACCATGACAGGTAGCTGGTCTACAACTAACAGACGCATAGCAGTAGCTCTAGCTTTTGGTAGGTTAGGATTGGTAGAATAGGCCATAGCAGGTCTCCTTTCTGTAAATTGGTAGTACATCTTACAGTATACGGGCCTGCTTTTTATGTTGCAAGGGTGGTGAGTTGGTACGAGGCTATTGAGTTTTTGTAGGCTTTTGTGGTATTGTACTCGCATGTATAAAGGCGAGCGGCCAAAAAGTTTTTCCGATTGTGTCACTATCTTGGTGATTTCGTTGGTGGTGGCAGCGGTGGCGTCGGTCATCCGTATGGTGGCGACTCGCCGGGAATCGAACACCAATACGCAGCAATCGACCGAGGTTTCTATGACCAAAGTGGTGGCGCATAATGCAACCAACAGTGTACGCTGGACGGTGCGTGGGCCGATTACGGCAGACGAGACCTTCCGCTCGTACCAGATCGAATTTCGCCCAATAAGCGGACGTATACGGTGTATCAAGGCTACCTAGACAAGCAGCTCGACCGCAAGGAGTTTGAGAACAACCAGCAGGCCTACGAGCAACTCGTGTATGCCCTCAGCAAGGCGCAGATCCAAGACACGCGTAGTGTGGATGACGATGATGTGCGTGGGGTGTGTGCCACTGCTGGGCACTCTGACACCTTCGAGACGATGGATAGCGGCATGCGAAGACGCGCATCTGGACATCGAGCTGTCAAGGTTCGCCCGGCTCGATGAGCTGATGTACCCTGAGATTCGTACACTCTTTTGCTAACCAGATCCCTGGCTTTGCACCGATGTTTGATAAGACACAATAAAAAGGCGCTGCGTGGCTGGTGTCTAAGGTCTGAGCAGAGTCTTGGTGATCTTACGCCGTGTCTCTTTATATTCCCATCGGGTGGATATTATACAGGTTGATATTTTTGCTTGTATATCTGGCCTTGCGTGCTGGGCTTAAAAGCAATTATGATGATTTGCTTGTATAATTTATTGGATAAGAAAATAGGGAGGAGGAAGAGCTCATAGCTACACTCTATTGCCAATGGTATAATCGAGCGTATGATTCGTGCAGATATTTTTGATTGTTTTGGTGTGCTCTATGGTGGGAGCATCGAGGTGCTGATGGCGAGTAGCCCGCCGGATCGCCGGGCCGAGCTAGAGGATATTAATAAGCAGTCGGACCATGGCTATATCTCGCGGCAGGAGTTTATTGCAGAGGTGGCACGGCCTCGGAGCAAAACGCCAGCCCAGATAGCGGCATTGCTCGAGCAGGTGCAGTGCGCAATAGCGAGCTGATCGCTATGATCCACACGCTGCGCCAGCACCCAGCCATCAAGGTGGGGCTGCTGAGCAATGTGGGGAGCGATACGATCGAGCGGCTGTTTACTCCTGATGAGCTGCGCGAGCTCTTTGATGCCGTGGTGCTCTCGTATGCCGAGCACGTTGCCAAAGCCAAGCCGCGAAGCCTTCGAGCTAGCAACAGATCGGCTCGGCGTGTCACCTGGCGGTGCGTGATGATCGACGACCGATTGGACGCTGTCTCTGGAGCTGAAGCTGCTGGCATGCGTGCCATCCTCCACACAGCCAATCGCCGCACAATGGCTGGAGCTTGAGGAGCTGGTGGGAGTGATAGTCCATGCCTGAGCTTCCTGAAGTTGAGACGATTCGTGCGAGCTTAGCGCGCTTGGTGGTGGGGAAGCAGGGTTGTGGCGAAGCACGGTGTATGACTCACCCAAGAGCTTTCAACGATCCCACAGCAGTGCGCACTTTCTCCATGGTGCGACCATCACGGCGGTAGAGCGCCGCGCTAGGCTGCTGATTCGCCTGAGCACCAACTACACGCTGGTGGTGCACTCAAGATGACGGGCCAGCTGCTCTTCGTTGGTGAGGAGCGCTGGGGCGGTACACGCAAACGATAGCTTTTCTCCACGAGCTGCCCGACCGCTTGACGCGGGTAGCGCTGGACCTCGCGGATGGCGCATTTATACTTTTAATGACCTGCCGCAAATTTGGCTGGATGAAGCTCTATCCTACACCGGAGGTGAGCGCAGCTGCCCTTTATGCAAAAAGTCGGGCCCGGACCGCTTGACTCACATACCACAGCGGCACAGTTCATCGCGCGCATCCGCAACGGCAATGGCACGACCATCAAGGCAACCATCCTCGGCCAAACCACCATCGCTGGCTGGATGCATGAGCAGCTTGCTGCGCTCGCATCAAGCAGGTGGAGCCCGAGACGGTGCTGCACCGACCGCGATTACGTCGACGCTGAAGGTGAGGTAAGGGGAGCTACCTAGCCTTTGCGCAGGTGTTTCGGCGTGAGGGCAGCCCTGCCCGCGCCACTCGACGTCAAGATTATGAAGGTTCGCGTGGCAGGCCGCGGGACGCATATTTGCCCAGTGCCAGGCGAAAGTGGGGAGTAGCCGATGCTTTATCTCGTTGTGGGGAAGACAGCTACGTGGCAGAGCAAGAGCTGGCGAAGATTGTTCAGCACGCGCCAGTGCCAGCAGAGCACGTCGATACTCAGCGGCTCGATGTCGTGGGTTTGGCGGGTTGGTGCGCGTGTCGCTCTTTGCGGCGCAGCGGCTTGTTGTGCTGCGACGCCTGTCTGAGCGCCCAGACCTCTGGGAGCAGCTTGGCCAGTGGGCGCATGATATTCCTGATGAGACGACGCTTGTGCTGGTAGAGCCAGGGCTAGATAAGCGCACCAAAACGTATAAAGCACTGCACAAAGCCGCGACTATCATTGCTGCTGATCCACTGACCGATCGCCAGCGCCCTGCTGCCGAGCGGTGGCTGCCTAGCTGGCCAGTAGACGCGGTGTGTCGCTCAGCTCAGCGCAGCTGCGCAGTATGGTGAGCGAGCTCTGGTGCCGGATGAAAAGGGCTGTAGTGGGACGATCGACCAGCTGCAGCTGGCGCACGCTATCGACGCAGTGGCTCAGCTCGACACTGTTACCGATGATGTAATTGCCACCGTGTTACCACCGGCCCGTGAGTTCTCGGTCTTTGATGTTGTAACCCTCGCGGTGGGCATCGGCCCAGCTTTGCGCTGCCCTTGATGAGCTGCCTGAGCCCACGGCCGCCCACCAGCCGCGGCGCTCATCTGGGCGCAGTGGACTCAGCTGGCGGCGATGCATACTATGGCGAGGGCAGGGGAGGGCAGAGATAGCACGCAGGCTCTCGCGCCACTCGTCGTCAAAAGCCAAAGCCACCTCGCGGCAAGTCTCGCTGGCCGACATCGCACCCTCACCCAGCGGGCTGCTGCTCAGCTTGAGTGTTGACATGAAGACGATAGGCATACCGCCGTGGGATGCAGTGGAGGCTTCTTGTTTGCGGTGGCGGGGCGGTGAGCGCGAGGGTGGCCTGGGTGAGACGTGTGAGCGTTGGACGAGATAAAACGCGACTTGGTGTATGGAATGTGGTATACTATCACTATACAAACACACTGCAATGCCAAAGGAGATGTATATGGCTACAGTACAGACAACAGTTACTACCCGAGACGGTTCAGACAAAAGAACCATCAGCATCGGCGGCGACGATGGCATGAGCGCGCGCTTGATGATGATGGTGGCAGGTCTGGCGCTTGCGTACTTGGCAGCGTTTATCGATATTTTCATGGCGTGGCGCGTCTATACAGTTATATCTTCAAGCGGTGGGCCACTGCTGGCATTAACTCTAATACAACGTCTAATATGATGGCGCTGGCCGCCCTCGTTTGTCTTCGGGTAATTGTTAATCTTGCTGCTCAGGCCATCTATCTTGCCTATACAGCAATTCGTTCCCGAGACATCGAAGCAAAAGGAAAGCAGGGGATTGCCATCGTCGCCATCCTCGCGGCGTATCTGTGTCGCCGACATGGTGCAGCATACACTCTTCACGCATTCTCCTTCGGTGTGCCGTACAATACATTCCTTGATGGGCCTGTACCATGGACGTCTGGGCTCGTGCTCACCATCGGCTGGTTCCTCTGCCTGGTATGTGCTGCTGTGGGCACGAGCGGGGAAACGCTCGTGGGCCACAGTGGCTCTTTACAAATCACGCGGCTGTGCTTATAATGAGCGCGGTTAGTACTAACCCATAATAACATAGCGATAGAGTAATGCCCATCATCAAATCAGCTGTCAAACGCATGCGACAGGCGGCCACTCGCGCCAGCGCAACATTGCTACCAGCGCGCTGTCAGGCTAGCACCAGGGCCTTCGCTGCTGAATAAGCGCTGCCGCCCTGAGTCAGGCCCAGAGCGGAAGCTTGACAAAGCCGTCAGAAGGGTTTGCTCAAGAAAAACACCGCGAGCCGCCGCAGGTATCGCTCGCCAAAACAAGGCTGCGGCGTAAAGCTTGCGTAAGGCAATGAGCGCGAGCATATGCCAAAACACCTCGAAGGAGGTGTTTTCTTTACTATCGCTAACATGGCTACCTCTGTTAATCGCGACTCGCCATTGACGAAACGAAATTCCCTGGTAGGATAGATGGGTTTTGGGTGAGCAAAGTAGGAACTATGGACGAGATAAAGGTGCAGCAACAAATCGTCGACAAACTAGGTGAGTAATAATATTTTGGTGGCGATCAACGCCCACCCGGTAAGATGAGCTGAGCGCGGCGCAAGGGGTTGACTTTGCTCAACAAGCTCGACAAGCACGCAGCCGTCTTTGAGTAGAGTGCCAACGGCAGTGGGCACGGAGCCAGAGCGCCTTTGAGGCACGGTGGATAGTCTGCGGGATTTCATCGTGCCTTGATAAAGGAAAAAGGCCGACCATTTGCGCTACAAGCTCGATGGCGACCTCGTTGAATTTCATCCGCCATACCGCGCAACGATTAGCCAGGTGATTTGGAATTTAGCAAATTGATTACAATGCACGGTTCGTCGCTGACGATCGGTGTGCGCAACGAGGATGATGACCCAGCGCTCAAGGGGGCATGGCCGTATTCTGCACTGAGTCGCCAGTGGCGGCGCTGCACATCAATACTTAGTACGTTGAAATGTGCTCTCTGGACGGATCCTCGACAGCAGCTGCAGTGAGCTCGCGGCCAGCCTCGCTCGGAGGGCTTTGATATTTCGGATGATGAACGACGCTCCTCGACAAAGCATGTGCCACGGCCTTTTTGACCGGCATTGTGGCGGCCACCGGGCGCTTTAGCAGCAGAAAAGACCACCTCGCGTGTTATGACCCTCGCCGCGCAACTGATGAGTGCTGGCGGCGACCAGCAATGATTGCGGCCAAGCTCGCCGAGCTAAGCGGCTGGCTGCAGGCAATGCCTGCAAATGGCGAGCTGTGGGCCGACCGATTCGGTCGCTCGTCATCTCACACAACGGGGCTGGAAAAAAGCTAAGCCGGACCGACGCTGACGAAGCTGAGCTAGCCCAGCGCCAGTTGGCCAAAAGAATAATCCACAGCGAGCCCACGCCGGCCCGCGTCGCTCATCAGGACGCAACAGCAGCGCTGAGCCGTAGCGTCAACCCATTGAACACCACTCAATGAGCTTCGAGCCCTGGGTGGTACGCTTAATGCCACCACCAAGCAAGCAACTGATGACAAGCGCCGCGAGCGCGAGAATGGCCGCCAAGACCATCCTCTCGCATGAGGGTGGGCGCTACCTCATTTCAGTGACGACACCAGGCAGCCAAGCGCCGCTCAATGCCGCCACAGCAGCACTCGATCATGGTAACCGTCCCCAATGTGAAGATGACATGCCGCGTGCCAATGGCTCACAACGACGACGTTCTTCCCGCCGCCAACCAGCAAAAGAAACCTGTGGCCGATCTCGACGCAAACACCGGGCTGCGCCAGCTGATGATGCCGAGGCTGTGCCGCCACCATTACCACCAGCCAGATTTCTCCAGCTTGCCACCATTGCCTGGGTGTGCACCACTGCCAGGCCTGATGCCGACAACCCATGGCCCCGGCGACGCTGCACTTCAATCTGAGCTAAGGCCAAGAAAGACCAAGCCAGCCATCCGCAATTCACGGCCGGAGAAGTAGGGTCACCACTCTGGCAATATAAAAAACGCAGAGAACCAGCTACAGCTGTTTTTTGTTCCGTCATACTATATAACCACATGACGCGCAAACATCTGATTCATCATACAACCGCATTCTCCACATCGACAAGCCAGCTGGTATGACGGGCTTTGGGGTGGTGGCGCGGGTGCGGCGGCGAGTGCTGAGCCAGCAGGCTGGCAAGAAGGTGGTGGGGCACTGTGGCACGCTCGACTCCCCGCACGCAGCGGGCCTTTTGCTGCTGGTGACGGGGCGGGTGCCGCAATGCCGTACGCTACACCAAGCTCGATAAGACGCCGACGACGATCATCCTGGGTCAAACCAGCACCACGGGCGACCCAGAAGGGAGGTGCTCGCATATCTGCCAGCGGGAAGATACTGGGATCCTATCACACCGCCATCACGTCAGCAGATTGATACGGTGCTGCAGCACTTCATTGGTGAGATTCGCCAGCGGCCAGCAATCTTTAGTGCCATCAAAATTAATGGCCAGCGGGCCTATAAGCTCGCGCGCGATGGTAAAGAAGGTGGGTTGCCAGAGCGCCGTACCTGATCCACTCACTAGAATAACGGGTATCGGTATCCGCGCGGCTCGTCATTCGCACGCGGGTGAGCAGTGGTACGTACATCCGCAGCCTGGCGGTGGATATTGGCAAGCAGCTTGGCACGGGGGCGTACTGCGCGGCGCTGCGGCGTACGGCGATTGCTGATTGGTCGGTGGCAGAGGCGCAGCAGCTGCAGGATTTTGGGATTGGTGATTAGCCATACACAATAAATAAAGAAGCGAGCAACCGATGAACATCACGCTACACATAGCTGCTTACCACCATTACGACAGATGGCGCGTATATCTGTGGCTGATAAGCATGGGGATGTATTCACCACCCTGCGGCAGCTCACGACCTCTGATGGCAGACGCAAAACGCGCGGTGGCTGCCACGTTTGCCTGCCTTGGCCCAGGCGGAGCGGGTGGCCCAGCGCAGCATGGCTTTGGCCGGACAGGCCAGTGGCGGGTGGTGGAGCACACCAGCGACCGAGTGGAGGGCTCATGCTGCAGGGTGATGCTTATGCTGGGCTGGAGTCTCGCTTGGTATATACAGTGGCGGAGTATCAGCTTGCAATACAGCTCAGGCTGGCGAATGTTGGTGAGGAGGAGCTCCTTGTGGCGCCGGCCTTCCACCCATATTTTGTGTATGATGATGTGCCAGTGCTAGATGGCCAGCCATTAGCGACTGTGCCACCCGCTCGCGAGACGATCTTCGTTGATGGGCCCCACGCGCCAGCTTGCCACGGGCCGGCGCACCATTACGCTGCAGAGTGAGGGATTGCCTCGTTGGGCAGTCTGGACGGATGAGTTGGCCTCATACCTCTGTGTTGAGCCAACACACAGCGGCAGCTCCTTCGCCGATAGCCCGTCTCGTGCCTGATTGTTACTGGTGCCGGGGCAGACGGCGCGGTAGCAACGTGCGGGTGATTGGTAACAAACCCCTCGATTTGACTCATTGTCCTGCTGCCGCATACTTGATATATGGCAAATAACGAGATAAATCCAGACAAGGTAAGAATAATTGGCGGTATGACGCCTGAAAACAAAACAGCTGAAGCAAGAACGACTCGGTAAAGCTGCAGGCTATTGCTCTCCGCAACAATCGACGAAACAGCTAGGGTCACGAAGCCTCCCTGGTAAGAAATTAGTATGCAACCACTTACGCTCGCGGAGCTAGCCAGCGCCCAGGTGCAGACGAAGTGGCAATAGATGAGGTGAATGCACACTGGGGATGGCCGGCAGCGGATAGTACAGTGGATCATACTTCACCATATAAGGACGAGGACGAATTTTGGGAGGCATTTCTTCGCCAGCATGGGTTGCGTAATAAGAGAACCCCAAACACTTTCGTGCTCGTTTGCATTGCTCCAACGGTCGATGTGCCCAACACTGGAGTTGGAAGAAGATATGAGAGCATCGGCTTTGTAGATGTAGCCTGCCATGGAACGACGCCAGCATTGCTTCGTGCTGGAGCAGTGTTTCCCAGTTGAGCTCGTCCGGACTGTATAGCGTTATTTAAGCATCTAACGATGACAGATGATGCGCGAAAAGAACTGAGGTCACTTGCTCGGGAGCATCCAGCGGTGAAGATGGCGTTCTTTGAAACGTATAATCATGCACGGCCTTGGTGAAAGATGATGACGAGAAGCAATTTATGCGAAACTTTCGCAGCTTGGTTATATAGGAAGATGCTGCGGCAGAGTTTGCTTCGATTGATCAGGCACACCAGGCGCTCTGTCGCTAGCGTCTACATTGACGCACCGCGCGCCGCCCTCCTGCTACAATACCCAGTATGATCACTGGGGATAACAAAGCGAAAGCGGTGCTGACTCAGGTCAGCAAGAACGACGTCAGCGTACAGGCGCGGGTGTCTATCTTGACGGCTCATGTCAAGGGTGACCGAACACCGCCGGTCAACAAACACGACAACATGGCTCGTCGTGGCTCAAACAAATGGTTGACCGGCGCAAGCGCTGCTCCGCTACAGCAGGCGGACGAACTTTGATGCCTACAAAGCAACGCTCAAACCCTCGGCCTGCGCAAATAAGCGCCGCCGAGAAATAGACCTCCGTTTGTTGGGGGAGGTTTTGGAGTGGTGGAGTAGTGGTACAACGAACTATGATGACAGGGTGGATATCCCACTGGTGAGGGGTGGAGATTGAGAGTCAACAGTCTATTGACACACCGCCCACAAAAAATGTGTGCGATATAGTCCTGCAAACCAATCTTGATAAAGAGGAATATATGTGGGCAGACAACATTAGCATCACGATCCGCTAGTACAGCGGATATAGAGGAATAGAGGGGAATTACCTCACGATATGGGGCGGATCGTGCCGCTGCCGTTGCCGAGAGAAGAACGGGTAGCAGCCTTCGACGGTATAGTGGATGCGCTCTTGCGAGAAAGCAAGAAAATAATAATGCCAGTGAGTGACCTGCTTAGTAAGCAGCACTACCGAAAGCAAGAGGCATTTGCCGCAACAAGCAGAATTTGATTCGCACTATCTGAACATGCCAATGCGTTATAGTGCGGATATAGCGAAGATAATGGGGTGAAATAACGCTCAGCCTATCCTCAGTGAAGGTGAGGGTGGACTACCTTAGCTAATAATAGTAGGCGGGTCTATTTCACAGCTCAGACAAAGCCTTGGTAACAGGGTGCAATGTGAGTACTTTCTCCACCACACAAGCCAGGGCAGAAGGTAAAACGACCGGTGTGCGCGATGCGTCCAAATCGTGAGCTTGAGGTCTAAAAAGCCATGGTATCGGTAGCCAAATTGCGGGGCAGCAACTATCATCTCGCTAATGCAGTAGAAAAAACACCACCGAGGGGTGGCGGCATTGCATAACGCCGCAACGCGCTGAACCGCCATATGCGTTATCATGCAACAATGACCAGAAAAACAACCATCATGAAACAACTTCGCCAGTGTCTTCTCCTTTTTGAAATAGCGAGGGCCACTATGCAACTGAGCGGCTTGCGCAGGCGTCGGCGGTTGTCGTTGACAAAGCAGCGCGCGAGGCAAAACGGTTTGCACGATTTGGAGACGATGGCGGCAGGAGAGAGCTGCAGAATATTTGGTGGATGGCAGCCCGGCGGATATACCTGAGGAGGTAGTGCCACTGCTAGATGGCGCAGTCGTTGCGAAAATGGATGAGACGATAGATAAGGCGCGTATTCTCGAGCAGCGAACCGTCACATTATGCCGAAAGGCGGGATGATGTTCGACTAATGACTAATTTTGCCAGGCTGTGGCAGATGCATACCAGCAGTCGCCAGCTATGCGGCGCGTAAAGAGTGGCACCAGATTATAAGTGGTATTAAACATCTGCACGCTGGCAACCCAACGATCCATCGGTGTATTTGACCCAAGTATCTACATTGACCGCGTCTGATGCGTAAGTTCGTAAGATGGTGGCAATAGTGCATTACAATGCTATGGGACGGCACTTTCTTGCCCATACGAAACGGAAATGATGCGAACAGCATCGCCGCCACACCGCATCAGCGCGGCGCTGTTGGATGCCTGTGATGCTGGTGGTGTGCTGCGGATGCTGTTGGTGGGGAGCTCATTACCGAGCAGGGTAGCCGTTATGGCAGTGCTTATGCCTGGATGTCTCGCGAGATTATCAAGATGGCGGCTGACCAAACGGGCCACGCTTGTGGCGGAAGACGAACATCGTAGTATCCAGCCAACCGGTGAGCCGGCGGCGGATATCTTGATTGCCCTTACTGAATCAAATTGCCACTCGTGGCATCATTACCTGTGATCTGCCTATACCGACCAAGCAGTGCGCCTCCGTGAGGCGGCTGCAAAGATGTCGAGGCGTACTTTGCTCAGGCATATATATTGATGAGGATAAATATATCGCTTTATCAGCAAAACACATGGGGCGCATGCGTTCCTTACCGCCGACGCAATACCCAGTACTGCGGTGTAATTCCCGCCCGGTACGGTGTGGGGGCAGTTTGGCGTGGATATGCTCCGCCCAGGGCTGACGGGCTTTGCTTCGACCAAACACAGCTGCAACGGTCTTTGGCGCTGAATATGGCCAACGTGCGAAGCGAAACCAACCGCTGTACTGACTTCTTTCGCCGTATTGTGCAAATTGTAATCACTTCGTTCTTCCATTCTATAGTTAATATGGATGAAGTAATGGAATAACAGAGCTGATACCACGCTGAGTTTGCAAGTAACATACCACAACAGAAACCTCCGCAAAAGCAGCGACATACACAACACAGCCACCCATTTATTTTAAGATGCTATCATAGAGAGTGACTATGGGATGTGACAGACGCAACACGAAA
>BNJV01000848.1_pt1 | contig 110862 bp, 157 predicted proteins | sample 8540591 | NCBI WGS metagenome assembly BNJV01 (sample SAMD00202457, study PRJDB9452) | human saliva metagenome | host: Homo sapiens
GTGCTTGTTCTGTTTTGATGTGCCGGGGGCAACGGTGGGTCGGGCAAAATGGCGAACTACGCGCCCTAAGCCCCTACGCCCCACGGCAAAAATACAAATTTTCCACACGCGGTGCGTCTAAAAAGAGTTATCGATGAGCGAAACGCCACGCCGCCCCCAAAACCAAGGGCAAAAGGCGCGCCGGTGTTGCCCACTCATTGGTCTTTCTCTGCCGCGCCACAGCTCACCGCACTCCCACCCCCAATCGTGAGCCATGCGGCGGCCAACGCGCACGCGTAGGCGCGCGTCCGCCGTTTTTCGTTTTTGCCTTCACCTCTTCACCCAAAAGGCACAAAACCCTGACGGACAAAACTTTACAGGTGAAGGCAGGGGTATTTTTCCTTCACCGGTGAAGTGTTAAAAATCACCCGAAAGTTCACGCGTATCTTTCCCATTTTTCAACGCATTGTGGGTGAAGGTGAAGGGTGAAGGCAAGAAATGCGAACTGCGGTGAGTGCGCGATGCGCAGGCGCGTGTCCGCTTAGGCGTACCTACACACGCGAGGAGCAACCGCCGACGGAGCGAGAAGAAAAAGCGCGCGGCTTTCCACCAAAAAGAAGCCAAAGAAAGACACAAAACAAGAGAGCATTCGAAAGAAAGTCCACTTGTTTTTATCAATCATCACCACAGTACGAAGAAAATACGAAATTATTTCGCAAAAACTTCTTCTATTCGAAACAAAGATTTATCTTTGCGTTTGAATAAACACAACTTTCCTTTTCTCGCCGCACTGCGGCGTCCACCTCGCGCAAAACGGACGAACTGTCGTCCTCACAATCAGCGCACACGCTCTTTGACGTGCTGAAAAATCCCGACATTCCACCAACGGGGCGGAATATTCCCGGTTCTCGTATTCTCAAGTAGTCCAATACATAGAAATTCCAAAAAGTAAATTCAAGAGTATAGGTAACATATAGCCTAATTTAGTCTCCAAGAAGAAAAAGACTCAGTGTCCGAGGAAATATTTGCAAACCTTTTCCACAAAAGAAAAAAAGGGTCGCATAATCTCTGTCATAACAGTATGCTTTCTCTTGTCTATTATCCTTTGAGTGAGAAAAATCCTGCATTGCTAGGATATGACATGGATACAAAAACGTTTTACCATAATCGTCAATTCGGCATCCAAATAAGGGGTAAAGACACTCTTCTGAAAGCAAAAGACTTCCTTGTCTGACAAGCAAAAACAATTCAGTGTTTCCCTCGCCGATCTTCCATAGGGTACACACAAACAGCCATACTATGAGGTTATAAATTGTTCTTCGGGGAATGAAGTTATAATCTTATTCTTGACAGGACTTCCCAACCCTTGTCGCTAGCGAGATTGAGCGAATCAAGAATGACCCGAACCTAAAGGGGCTGATTAAGGAGTCTTTATATTAGAAAAGGTCGAATTCTGAGTACCTGAAATATCTGAGACATTTTAATGTATCAGCTTCTCTTATATACCATACTGTGATTAGACTATCAGCTTTCTCTCTCAAGTGAATTCTAGAATCCATGTCTTATGTGCCTTTCGTTTGCTCCATTGGGGAATAGCCTCTCTGTTGGATTCCTAAATTCATCGTGCAATTCTTGTAATATGAAGCTATCTCGAGAAAGAGGCTGATAGAGAGTATCGAGTTCTGCTGGCAAATAGCTTTATTGGGACTTTTTGACCGAAACTTTTTGCATTGATGTCTTTTTATTTCCTTCGCGACTATGGAATGAGATGAACCCCAGCAATAGCTATACAGTGATGAGAAATCTTATGAAAGTATTCATATCTATACTCATTAAGAATTGGCTTGATATTTACATTGGCCTTGTTGATTACCACTAGGAAATGATAACTCAATATGCTCCTTCATGACTTTTTTATTTAGGGCTTCTTTCCTTTGTATCCTACTTGATATTTTATCTCTTTCTCGGTTATGTGGTAGGCTAAGTCCCTTCTTACGCAACTTACGTACTAACAGAAAACTGACTTACTACATTCAGCTCCGACTGAGTGCTTACGCTATCAAAATAGCCTCGATCGGGGGTGCTGCGACGACAGGGGCATAAGCGAACGTGAGGAGAGGTTCGTATAGACTATGGTGACTTCTAAGAGAGGACACAAATCTATTTATAACTAAACCTATTCAGTCCAGCTTCTTCTGAAGGGGTGAATTCTATTCCTATGAGTTTCATTCCCTTGCATCTTTGACGAAATTCCTCAGAAACAAACAAAGTGGTTGATATAGGACTAGGTGATATGACAAAGGCTTCCCAAGTGACATCTTCTCTAATGCAGAGACGTTCTATACGCTTTACCCACCCAGTCTTCTCTAGTTGTAGTACAGACTTTTCTTTGTCAATAAGGTCGTTTGTCTTGAGGTAGAACTTTATGAAGTAGTATTTACCCTCAACAATAGACTGCTTCCTCTTGTTTACTATGAATACCTCCCTGTAAACGAAAGGTTGAACCTCCATTGAGAGCAAAAGAGAAAGAAATCGTTCAGAGACAACGAACCCATCATAGAACTCTCTTAAATCAAACTTATACTTCCTGTCAGGACTAATCAACCAAAGCTCTTCGGGGAATTCCACTTGTTCCCATCTTACTTCTCTCCAAGCCCCATGATCTGCTGGACGTAGGCTCCAAGGATTTTTCGTAGAATGCTGTATGTAAAACACACTCATAAATAGATCTAGGGTGCACATCTCTTTTATCGCTTTTAACGCCCAGTATTTATTCAAGTCTGCCATTATATGTTTTAGTTTTAATCTTACCTTTCCGTATCTTTTTTCGAAGGCTCCTTTGGAAGAGGAAGAGGATGATGCAATCTCCTAAAACGACTAAGTTCCTCTCTCCATTTCTTACAATGAAACCTACAAGAGATAATCCCCCAAACTCGTTGCGTTCATAAATAAGGTTCGCACCCAATGAACTTGTCAGTGTGGCGATCTATCCCATCGAGTATTACTTCCGCATACAAAATGATAATGCTCTAGATGAGAAGAACTAAAGTTTGCTTTTTGTTTTAGCTCCTTGTTGAAGTTCGTTCTTGGGAGTAAAGAATCCATTCTTGATTGCCCAATCAAATAGAGGAATGTCCACTGGGTATTTTGTCAAGATACCCGACAGCGAGTTATCCTGAATCCATTGGATCGCGTCATTCTTCTCTCTAAATATAGCACTGGGAAATTGTCCATTATCGCCATTGAAAACCCAAATAAAGCTGTCTTTTATGTTATTTCCTTGTAGTTCTTTCATCGTTTCTTTGCGTAAACATTTCCATATTTCGTGTGAGCCAGATGCCTTCGGATCTTCCCAACATTCTTCCCATATCTACTTTTTACCTTTATATCTAACTTTCCCAAGTATAATAAAACACCAAAATATTATCCTCGGAATGATAGAACAAGCTATGACGAGCATTAAGCCCGACCTTCAAAAGATAGTCCATCAGCATAGGTTCATTTAATCGATCTCGCACTCGCCGCTTAGCATAAGCTTCACTTTGTTCAAATGGAAGCCTTTCGCCTTTTTCATAGAAAATCCATTTAGTATCCTTCATCAGATAGACAACACGTTCTTTGCCTTGCTGATAAGACTGAAAGCAATAAAAATCATCCTTACCACTTGATGCAGATATTCTGTAAGATTCCACTGCCAACTCCAAAGATAGTACATTGAAGAGCGTCTGCCAACCATCTTCAAGGGGCGTTCTCATACATACAAAATCAGGAGCATTCAGTGGTCTATAGAAGAATGCTGTATAGCTATTGGGAGAGACATACTCTTTTTCGTGATAATAGTGACTGTAAATTAGAAAGAGATAGCTCCTCACATCGAGGATCAAGAGAGAGCATCCTTTGACATCCATTAGAATGGTCTGTCTTACTCATCACATCCAACAAGGCTTTCTGGATAGCATCTATAGTGCATCTGAAGACTGTGATATACATTGTACTTATGGATTATACGTTCCTTTTGAATGCCTGTAATTCCAGCTGTGGCGAACTCTATATGTATTAGCAGACAGACAAGTCCTGAGGTCAAGCTCGTAGTGCTGCCAGCCGTCATTCTTCCATTCCCTGCCGGAGTTCCACTCGTGCAACGGCACGTGGCCGTTCCAAACCCAGTGGGAGTATTCACCGGCGAGCTTGCTGAGACGACGCCCCAAGACATCGTAGGTAAACTCTACCCGGTTCATCCTATGGGGCGACTTAACTACCTTCAGCGTTCCGTTCTGATTCCACTCATACTGCCAACGCTCACGCTTCGTGTCCCACCACTTGCCCGAGCCTTTGTACTTCTCGGTGAGCTGCTTATCCGAAGCGAAGAGAGAGTGCTTTTAGAAGAAGTATCAACCCATCTTGTAGTCTATTTGTACTTAGGCAATCGGGAGAGTACTTCTACGGGTAGATTTAAGCATTCCCGTCTGCGCCGTGAGAGATTTAAGTCTTTGAATCTCTTCTATGAGCATCTCAGAAAAGCTATTCCACTCTTTGAGTGGAGTAATGTCCCATCTTGGGCAATAAAACACCTTCTGCAATCCAGACCTCATATATAAATTCGAAGCATCATAACTATAACTCCCAAAAAAGAAGCAATTGCTATCTGCATTAGAAGGACGCTCGTAAACATTTGGAATTGACAAATCAAAAGGACCTTGAGCGCCAAGTTTCCTATTTATTTCTCCTTGGAGTCCGAGGAGACTAAGACAGCGATGGAATATATGCATCCCATTACTAACATGGGTGAGAAATGTTCTATATTGGTAAGGGATTTCTCTTCCAATATTTTGTTCCACCAGTGCGAGTTGCTCTTCTGTAAGGGGTGCAAATGTATAGATATTATATGCCTCTGGAGCTAGCCGAGGTATATGTCCATATCTCGAAACCACCTCCTCTTCTACAGCCCCCTAGGGCTTTTTGCTCTTTATCAGAGCTTGTATGTGACTTATATACTCCATAGTTACTCTGTTATAAAATAGTCCTACTTACGAACTGCCCCTGCGCTGCGTGAAGGTAGTTACCTCCATGGGCATCTAAATGCGCTATAGCGTCTACAAATCTAATGTTGTCAGGGACATCACCAATTCGGGATGAGTACTAAGACGATTAATGTAGTTCATCCGACATTTTTGGAATAATGCATCTACAACCAGAAGACCTTTTTCGAAAGTGTAGCGCAGTCTCCTACCTCAGCCCCAATGCGCGCCTAGCGCATCTCCCTCAGTATTCGTTTTTGCCTTCACGTGATCACTCGCATACGCAAGAACGTATGAAGATCTCGTTGATGCATCAACGCGATAAAAATTCTACTGTGGTAAAGGGCGTCGATCGAAACGGTGAACGGTGAACGACGAATGGAAGAACTTCGTTCAGATTGAGCACACGCGCCACAGAAGCATCTGAGGGTTTGACACATCACTCCAAATGTCGGATGAATCTGAAATTCTTTACTTTTTGCTTCTTCGTGTTGTACCAAGCCACGCGGCGACGCGGTAGGTCTGGAAGGCGGCGAACGGGGTGTCGTAGTTTTCGAAGTATTCGAACGCGGCATTGACAGACCGCACGGATGTCGTAGGCGATGAAGTCCACATAGGCATGGAAGCGTCCCACGGCACGGCCGATGAAATCGACACAGTGGCCTTCGGCGTGGTTTGCGGACATAGTTTTCGAGGGCGGTGCAGGCCGCATTGACTGCCTCATCGCGCTCCCGCTTCGGGCATTTTCGTTCAGGCCGGACGTCGAAAGCGAAGGAAACCGCCCACGGAGCCGAAACGATGGAGGAGGTCTTCGAGTCCCGATTCGTCGCGCGCAAATTCGCCCACGAGACGCGGTACGGTGGTGGTGCCGCGAATGATGTCGAAACGAGATCTTCGGGCTCAATGTTTTTCTTGCTCTTTGAAACTATAGTTCATCGTGCCCTGCAAAATGACATCGATGTTCTCCCATCGGGGATCGTCGCCGCAGCGTTCGGCGAGCACCTCGCGCAGTTGGGCGAGTGAGATGCAGTCTTCGGGCGCCGGGGCTTCTTCCAGCACCTTGATCACCGAAACAAACTCGGTGTTCACCAGTTCGCCCACGGCATTGTCGACCAGCACCTCGGCGCGCCACCAAGCGGGGCTTTCGCCCTCGCGCAACAAGGGTGGTAGACTTCGACACTCACGCTTTCTCCGCACTTCATCCTCGGTGAGGACCACCTTCACCTCTTCGGCCAGGACGGGGCCTTCGCCGAAATGTGATGACAAGATCGGGGTTGGCGTTGCGACCGATGGAGAATTTCCAGTGCGCACGCACCGATTCGGCGTGCGGCTCAGGAAATAGCGGAAAAAGCAAGTAGAGCATCCACGTGCCACCGGCCGAAAGGATGATGTGATAGTTTTTGTGCCGATTTCGAACGAAAGATCGGGGAAGGCCGAGTTCGAGACAAGAGAAAGCCAGCTGTTGGATTTCTTCGCCGGGTGCGCCTTCATCGACGAGGCGACGCACCAGCTTCAACCGTGCTCGGCAAAGGCCGCCCAGGCTTTCTCGACGCGTTCGGCAAAGTAGCCTTTGGCGTAGCGAAGGCCAGGAACTTGTAGCAATCGTCGAGCAGCGCTTTCGTATCGTCGCGCAACGAATCGTAAGGGATTGCCGTCGAGGGTGCGAAGGAAGTATTCGGCGGCTTCGCCTTCGCGGTCGAGATGATAGAGCGCAAAACCCGTACGAGTGGTTCCAGAGTTCGTCTTTCTCGCTCTCTTCGTCTCGCACGCTCTCGAGCACACGAATGGCCGTTTCAAAGTACTCGGGCTTGTCTTCTTCGCCAGCTAAGTTGTTGTAGGCTCGGGCCAACCAGCCCATGCGCTCGCGGGTGAGCGCGGGTTGCGGAAGAGATTCGAGCAACTCAATGATTTTGGCCGGCTCATTGTTCTCGTGCCAGGCCGCAATTTGCTTATCGATGTCTTTAATCGTACCGTGTAAGGATTGAGTGATGAGCAAAGCTACAAATAAACTTTGATTTCGGGCGAAATGCAGCTATATTTTCGTCTTTTCGACCGCGCTCCCACCGGAGGAGCCGACGAAAACAACACGAGACGAGATAAAAATAAGGCGCGCCTTTGTATGATTGTTGAGATTTGTTACCTTTGTATGCGAGAAGCGATGAGGCCCCTCGACGGATGGTAGCTGCTTTCCTCGATTTTGTGAGTGAGGAAGGCCCCTATATATAAGGAGTGCGCTCAGCTTCCTCCATCCACTGTGTGCATCACACCATTCTCTTGACTTATGCAGCAAAACGACAGCATTGTTATCATTCCTACCTATAACGAGAAGGAAAATATTAAGCCATCATTCGCGCGGTGACGGGTTTACAAGAACACGCTTTCGACATTTTGATCATCGACGACGGCAGTCCGACGGCACGGCCGATATCGTCAAGCGGCTCGTGGCCGAAGAGTTCAAAAGATCGTGTATTCTTGTGGAACGCCAAGGTAAACTCGGTCTGGGCACGGCCTACATTGCGGGGTTCAAATGGGCACTCGAACACCACTATGAATATGTGTTTGAGATGGACGCCGATTTCAGCCACGACCCGAAGGATCTGCCTCGTCTCTACAAGGCTTGTGCCGAAGAAGGCTACGACGTGGCGGTCGGCGGTCGCTACGTTTCTGGGGTGAATGTGGTTAACTGGCCGATGGACGCGTACTGATGAGTTATTTCGCCTCGAAAATACGTGCGCTTTGTCACCGGTTTCCCCCATCAACGACACGACGGCGGGTTTCAAATGCTATCGCCGTCGGGTGCTCGGACCATCGATCTCGACGCCATTCGCTTCAAAGGCTATGCCTTCCAGATAGAGATGAAATTCACGGCTTACAAGCTCGATTCCGTATCAAAGAGGTGCCGGTTGTCTTTGTCAATCGCCAACTGGGAACGAGCAAAATGAGCGGCGGCATCTTCGGCGAAGCCCTCTTCGGCGTGATGCGCCTGCGCTGACCCGCTCTCACCGGAAAGATCAAACCCCGCAAAGCCTGATATCTTTCGTGCCTCGGCACGCACACAGCAGTCTTAGGATCTTATGCACAACAGAACGCTTATCAAAAATGCCATCCTCGTCAACGAGGGGGCAGTCAACTCGGTAGCATCGTCATCGAAGACGATCGCATCGAAGAGATTCTCATCGGACGCGACGTCACTCCGGTACTTCCCACCGACTCCACCATCGACGCGAAGGATGCTACCTCCTCCCCGGTGTGATCGACGAAACGTGTTCACTTCCGCGATCCGGGGTTGACGCACAAAGCCGATTTCGACTAGCGAAAGTCGCGCTGCTGCAGCAGGGCGAGCGTGACCACCGTGCTCGGCATGTACCGAACCGATCCCCGCCACCGTGACGGCCGAGGCGCTACAGAAAAGATAGAACGGGCACAAAACCTCTGTCACGTGAATTTCGGGTTCTTTGTCGGTGCCACCGCCGACAACGCCCACCGTTTGCGCCAAATCAATCCCAGCATTGTGGCGGGTGTAAAGTTGTTCGTGGGCGGCAGCACGGGTTCGCTTCAAGTGGAAGATCCCGACGCGCTACTCACGGTGTTCGAAGAATCGCGACTCCCGATCGTGGTACACTGCGAAGACACTCCGATGATCACCGCCGCGATGAAAGAACATCAAGCGCGCTATGGGGCAGACCCGCACGTGCGCTATCGTGCGACCATCCGTTCGGCCGAAGCCTGTTTCAAGAGCACACAACAAGCCATTGCACTGGCCAAAAGCCACCCAAGCCCGCTTACACGTCGCCCACATTTCCACGGCCTGCGAATTGGATCTTTTTCGGTCCGAACGATCCGCTCATCACAGCCGAAGCGTGTCTTCCCCATCTACTCTTTACCGATGCCGACTACGAACGACTCGGCACGCGTATCAGTGTAACCCCTCGATCAAAACAGCGGCAGATCGCGATACATTCGCGCAGCCCTCACCGACGGACGCATTCGCTGCATCGGCACCGACCGCACACACACTATCGCCGACAAAGAAGGCGGAGCCACACGAGCTGCCAGCGGAATGCCGATGGTCCAATTCTCGCTCGTCGCCGTACTGCCGACCTCGTCGACGAAGGCGTATTAAGTATTGAGCGCGTGGTCGAACTGATGTCGCACAATCCCGCTCGCACCTTCGGCATCGAGAACCGCGGCTTCCTACGCGAAGGCTCGTAGCCGACCTCGTACTCGTGAAGCGCCACTGCCCTCTGGACGCTGACTCCCAGCCACATTCTCTCCAAATGCAATTGGAGCCCACTCGAGGGACATACGTTCAACTGGAGAGTGATGCGCACTTTCGTCAACGGCTCTCTGGTCTACGACAAAGGGTGCATCACCAACGAAAACTACTGCGGTCGTCCCATCACCTCAGTGCCACGCCGCTACGGCCGCAATTGATCGGGCCACCGTTGGCAACCGCCACTTGCGACCGACGCACCGCTCGCGCTTACTCCGAATCGTCGTGCAATTCCTCTATCGTCTCTATCAACTATTCGTCTTTTCCCGATTTTTCCTTCTCCTCGATCATCACCGCGCTGGTGACCGCCGTAAGTTGTGCCGTGGGATTATCGCGCTGGTTTGCTTTCGCCCCAGCCGGATTTGGGGATGGCTCACCATCCGTTTACTCTTCCTCCCCGTCAAAGTCGAAGGACGCGAACACCTGCAACGGCACCAGAGCTACGTTTTTGTCGCCAACCACCAAGGCGCTTTCGACATTTTCCTCCTCTCCGGCTTCCTCGGCCGTGAGTTCAAATGGATGATGAAAGCCTCTTTGCGCAAAATTCCTTCGTGGGTTATGCCTGTGCCAAAAGCCGGTTTCATTTTCGTGAGACAAATCGAGTCGTCGCGCCATTGCCGAAACGATGGAAGCCGCACGCCAGCGCCTGGTCGGTGGCACCTCGCTCGCCGTCTTCCCCGAAGGCGCCCGCACCTTCACCGGCCACGTGGGTCTTTTCCGTCGTGGCGCATTCCAACTCGCTGACGAACTCCAACTCCCCTGTCGTGCCGATCACGATCAACGGCAGTTTCGACGTCGTGCCGCGCGTATCAGATTTCCATTTCGCCCACTTCGCCCCGCTGCATCTCACGATCCACGCGCCGATACATCCCACGTCACAGGACACGAGAACATCAAACGCCTGCTCGACGAAAGTTATCAGACCATCGTGGACGGACTCCCGGAAGAACGCCGAGGCTACATTAAAAAGCGACGATCAATGAGTACACCGCCGGCATCGTCCCCCTCATCTCCCCTGTTGCATATCCTGTTGCCTCTGGCAGCAGGCATTGCAACAGGGGATTCTTCACCCCCACCTCGCGCTCTCGACGAATCTCCTCTTCCTCTTCACCCTCCTCGTCGGCCTCTCCACAGCCTCCCTACTCTTTTTCCGCCGCACCCCTCCGGCCGTTCTCACCACCGTCGGCATCACCCTCACCACCTTCCTGCTCGGTCTCACCCCTTCTCCACCACGAGCGCAGTCGCCTCAACTTCCCCCGACGAGCGCCAGCCCCGCACCCATTTCGCCGTGGTGAGCGATGCCCCTACGTTTCCTCCGGACAATGGTATGTCAAATGCCGACTCGTCGCTCCCGACGCGGACGAAGGTCGCCTCATCGAACTTTCTCTGTCCGACTCCACCCTCCGTTCCTCCTCTCCGCTCCCCACCGATCGTCTTCCGGTTGGCGCTCATCTCCTCATCCACACGCGCATCACCTCTCCCACCGATGCGCGCAATCCCGCGAGCCCGACCGCGCCGCCTACCTGCGCAGACAAGGCATCTCCGGCGGTGCCCACTGCTACCCCGGAGATTGGCAGGTCTCGCACCTCCCCGCTGAACTCACCCTTCGCGAACAACTTCTCGTCGCCCGCACCCACCTCGTCGCCCAATACCGCTGAACACCTCGATCAGCACACCGCTGCTTTTGCTCTCCCGCTATGACACTCGGCGATCGCACCGCACTCGACCGCTCCACCCGCCAACTCTACAGCGAAAGCGGAGCCGGTCATCTGCTCGCCCTCTCCGGTCTCCACCTCGCCATCCTCTATTCGCTCTACAATCTTTTTGTCAACCTCCCTGCCCGCCGTGCGGAGTCGCCAGTGGTTTCTTCTTTCCACCCTCCTCGCCCTCGTCGGCATCTGGCTCTTCGCCCTCCTCGCCGGCCTTCCCATCTCCCTCATCCGTGCCGCCCTCGCTGTTCCCAGCCTGTCCGCGGTCATTTCGCTCTTTTCTGCCGCGACGGGCACGGCCTCCACAGCCTCCCTGCTCACCCTCCTCCTGCTCCTCCTGTTCTTTCCACAGTGGCTCTTCGACCTCGGCTTCCAACTCTCCTGCCTCGCCGTCGGCGGCATCCTACTCATCGCCCCTCTCCTACCACCGCCAGCCGCACTGAGCGCCCCTCACGCACCGCGGTGCCGAACTCGCTCGGCGTTCACCCGATTCGCGCAGCGTGCGCCTTCTCAAGAAAAATACTCCGTGCGGTTTGGAACCTCCTTGTCGTTCTCGTTCGCCGCCCAACTCGCCACCACGCCTCTCGTCTGCTACGTCTTCTGTCGCCTACCCTGGAGTGGCATTTTTCTCCTCCCTACTCGTCATTCCCTCGCCTACGTTCTGCTCAGCGGCAGTTTCCTCTTTCTCCCTTATCGTTCCGCTCCGCACGCTCCTCGCCCCTCTGCTCACGACCACCCTATCGGGGCTCGAACGCACGCTCAGCGTCTTCTCGCAAGGTATCTTCGCCCCCTTCGACTCCACCCCTCGTTACTCACCACCCTCGGCGCCTACCTCCCTGCTCTCCACTGCACTGTTTGTCGTCTATCGTCGCGAGCAACTGCGTCGTCCCCTGCGCCGGTGGCTCCTCTCCTCCCATTCGCTCTGCTCGGCGTCTCCATCCCTAATCGACGACTATCACCATCATCGCCCCGCCGACAGTCTCATCGTCTACCACACCTACTCCTGCACCGCCATTCACCTCCAGCAAACCGACGGCCACTCTTTTTCTACTCTGCACCGATACAGCCCGCGCCCGCATCGCCCCTACGCTCCACCGCACTCCACGCTTGGGAAGCCCGCGGGCTCCATCCCCTGTTTCTTCCCCTCTCCGCCCTGCGTGACACCACAGGCTGCTCCCTTCTCTGTCGCCGCACACAACGTTCATCCTTCGCACCGGGCGTATTGCTCCACCACGGGCGTCGCATCGCCGTGGTCGATCATCCTCTCCCACGCCCTACCCCTGCTGCTCCGCTCCATGCCGACCTCCTGCTCGTCACCCGCCAAGTGCATCGTCCCCCACCCACCTGTTTCGCTACTACCGCCCGGACACCCTCCTGCTCTCGGCCGATCTGAGTCCCTACCATCGCCGGCTCTACACACTACGCCCGCTGCCACCACCTCCCGCTCTACGACATCGCCGAGAAAGGCTTTTTCCAATTAGTAAAATTTCATTCCTCAGTTCACACAATCTGCTCAATTGTGCAGAAATACCCAATTCGCTCCTCTATTTCACCGAAAACCGCTATTCCACCTGACAATACGACAATACACACGAAAAATAGCCCCCTTCTTCGCACAGTTTACTTGTTTGTGTGCAATGACGTTGTAACTTTGCGTTCACAATCCAAACCAACTACCACGTTTTCACACACCCCATGAAGAAAATTGTATTGTCGGCCGTGCTGTTCGGCAGCACCTTGAGCATGATGGCCGGTGGCTATCTCACCAACACCAACCAGAGCGTCGCCTTCCTGCGCAACCCCGCACAAGACGCCAACATCAACCTGAACGGTGTCTACTCCAATCCTGCCGGTGTCAACTTCCTCCAACCAGGCTTCCACTTCGGCATCAACCTCCAATCTGCTCTACCAAACGCGCGAAATCGAATCCGCCTTCAAACCCTTCGAATACGGCATTCGCAATAATGGTTCCGCCTCCAAAACCTTCAAGGCCGAAGCCAAAGCACCCGTCATCCCCTCGCTCCAGGGCGCCTGGTCAACGGTCCCCCAGCCTCCAGGTCAACCCCTCGCTCTCGTAGGCGGCGGTGGTAAAGCCACCTACCACAACGGCCTCGGCAGCTCGAAAGCAAAAGTCGCCCTTCTCGGTGCGATCGGCAGATGCCAACCACGCACTCGGTTTCAACCGCTACGACGTCGACGCCTCATCGCACGGCCGCCAATACTTCACGGGCTCACCCTCGGTGCCGGTTACCGCATCGGCGAACACTTCTCCATCTATGGCGGTGTGCGCGGTGTACTCGCCGCAGCTCACTACGATGGCTACCTCCGCAACATCCGCGTCAGCGGAGGCGATCGCGGCGGCAACAAAATGGTAGCCGCCCCCGAATACTTCGGCAAATTGAGCGCCGACAGCAGGGACTCGCCGAAGCCAACGGCCGTCTCGCTCTCGTCTCACAACAGAACGCGCAGACCGCTGCCGCCGAAGCACAAGCTGCCAGCGAAGCCGGCAACACCGTTTTGGCACAAGCCAAGAGTTTGGAAGCCAAAGAACAAGCCCAAGCCGCCCAAACCTACAATCAGAAACTCGGCGCCTACCGCCAACTCGCTCTACACCACCGGTGCCCTCGCCCAAGCCACCCAAGACGTGAGCATCAACGTCCACCAACACGCCTTCGGCCTCGCCCCCATCGTCGGTGCCCACTTCCACAACAGTTTCCTCGACGTGGCGGCCAAATATGAGTTCGCACCCGCATCGCCTTCGCCAACGAGTCGAAGAACAGCGCCACCACGGCCGCTGCCGGCGAGCAGTTTGCCGCCTTCGCCGACAAGACCGAAGTGCGCAGCGACATCCCGCCCTCCTCACCCTCGGTGTCCGCGTTCGCCCCGTCGAGAGCCTCCGTCTCAACCTCGGCTACCACTACTATTTCGACAAGCAGGCCAAATCCGGTGTGAAGAACGCCTACAAGAACGACCTCCTCGACCACGGCACCCAAGAATTCCTCGCCGGTGCCGAATACGACCTCACTCGTCAGTGGGAAGTCAGCGCCGGTATGCAGCGCACCCTCTATCCCAACAACGACCGCGCGATGAACGACGTTTCCTTCAACGTCAACTCCTACAGCGTCGGTGTCGGTGTCGGCTTCCGTCTCAATGACCACGTCAAACTCAACGCGGCCTACTTCCGCACCTTCTGCGAGAACTACCTCAAAAAATCCGCCGACTACCACCAGACCCTCGCCACCGCCACCAAAATTGCAGCTGTCGGCAATGGTCTGCTCGCAACCCAAGATCCCAACGAGCAAGCCAACATCCTCCGCCAGTCCGCCGGCGAAGTGACCCAAATGGTACAAAAATGCCCGTCTCAATCCCCAAGGTGCCGATCTCTTCACCCGCACCAACCAAGTCTTCGGTCTCAGTGCCGAATTCCGCTTCTGATACTTACCGTTTCTTCATACTCCGGTTCCCCTGATCGTCTCTGCTACGGTCGGGGAATTTCGTTAAAACGGCACCACATCTTGTACACACACAGAAACTATATTCGCGAAGGAATAGATAAAATAGAAACATTACAAACAAAACACGCAGTCTTGCGCTTTCTCGTCAGCTGTACTGAGCAAAACGATGTATCGGCGCGTACAATTCTAACGGAAACATCCATTCCCTAAGCAAAGTCTTCAACACCAATAATCCCGCAAACCAACCCAGCACTAATCTCCCCTCCTCCGGTCTGCAGATAACGTTCCCTACTACTTCCAATACAATCTCAATACTCATTATTTACACCACCCAATAATGAAATCCATCCAAATTCTCTTCCTTCTTCTCATAGGTCTACAACTCCTCTCGTGCGAAGAGGAATTATACACTCGTGATGAAACGGTCCAATGGACAAACGTACCTAAGCGTAAATTCTCACACGACACGATCCGCGTGAACCCTCCCGGCACAGGGAGACACGCTCGAATACATCGGCAATAATGCTCGTCTTTGGTTAAGAGAGCACAAAAACTTCGAATGCGACACGGTCATCTCCCACTATGATAAATGGCAAGACACCATAGCATCGGATACGGCTATCTATAAGCACATCACGGTCGTGCTACGAAGAGACCAAGCGCACAAAACCTCAATCTTAAAAATTATGGCACGATCCAACACGACGTCTCAAATGGTCAGGCTCCCCATCCGAGTTGGCATCTTCCCACGTGTACACCGATCCCTTTGTCATCACACAAGAACCGATGACCACCACCGAAGAGGAAAAATAGATCGGGCAACAACATCAAATCAGCCCCTTCCGCGCGTTCCCCTTTCGGGAGCGCGCGCTTTTGTCTCACTCTCAACCCAATGCCGAGCAAATGAAAAGAAATTCGTATTTTTGCACGGAACACTCTCCTATAAGTAACTCAGAATCCATCGATATCGTGTTCGACAATCTTAGCGAAAGACTTGAACGCTCGTTCAAAAATACTGAAAAGGTGAAGGCAAGATCACCGAGATCAACGTAGCCGAAACCCTCAAAGACGTGCGCCGCGCCCTGCTCGACGCCGACGTCAACTACAAAGGTGGCCAAAACCTTCACCGACACCGTGAAGCAAAAAGGCCCTCGGCCAGAATGTGCTCACCGCCGTGAAGCCCTCGCAGCTCATGGTCAAGATCGTTCACGACGAACTCGCCACCCTGCATGGGCAGCGAGGCGTGGACCTCAAACTCGAGCACCGCCCCTCCGTCATCCTCTGCTGGCCGGTCTCAACGGTGCCGGTAAGACCACCCTCGCCGGTAAACTCGCCCTCTTCCTCAAGACGAAGAAAAACCGCCGTCCGCTCCTCGCCGCCTGCGACACCCTATCGTCCCGCCGCCATCGAGCAGCTCCGCGTCCTCGCTGAGCAGATCGAAGTGCCCATCTTCGCTGAATCTCGAAGAAAAGATCCCGTTAAGATCGCCCCTCGCCGCCATTCAGGAAGCCAAGGCCAAGAGCTACGACACGGTGATTGTCGACACCGCCGGCCGCCTCGCCATCGACGAAGCCCTCAGCGAACGAGATCGCCGCCGTGAAGGCCGCCACCTCGCCCGACGAAACCCTCTTCGTGGTCGACGCCGCTGACCGGTCAAGACGCGGTGAACACCGCCAAGGAGTTCAACTCCCGCCTCGACTTCGACGGCGTGGTGCTCACCAAGCTCGACGGTGACACCCGCGGCGGTGCCGCCCTCTCCATCCGCGCCGTGGTGGACAAACCCATCAAGTTTGTCGGCACCGGCGAAAAGATGGAAGCGCTCGACGTCTTCCACCCCGACCGCATGGCCGATCGTATCCTCGGCATGGGCGACATCGTCTCGCTCGTCGAACGCGCACAGGAACAATACGACGAAGCCGAAGCCCGCAAACTCCAGCGCAAGATCCAGAAGAACCAGTTCGACTTCAACGACTTCTTGGCACAGCTGCAGCAGATCAAGAAGATGGGCAACATCAAGGACCTCGCCGCCAGCGATTCCCGGCGTGGGCAAAGCCATCAAAGACGTCGATGTCGACGACAGCGCCCTGCTCGGTGTCGAAGCCATCATCCTCCACGACCCCTACGAGCGCCGGCACCCGAGGTGCTCAACGCCAGCCGCAAGACGCGCATCGCCAGGGATCGGGCAAGACCGTGCAAGACGTGAATCGCCTGCTCAAACAGTTTGACCAAACACGCAAAATGATGAAGATGGTGAGCGGCAACGGTCTTTCGCCAAATGATGAGCCGCCGTACGCCTGGCGTGCCGGAATGCATAGCGTGACGCCGCACCACACCCCGCTGCTCATCGACGGAAATGCAGTGGCCGCGCAGATCAAAGCCGACATCGCCCTCACCGTGCGCCGCCACGTGGCCGAGGAGCCATCGGCCGCCCTGTCTCGCCACCCTCTTGGTGGGACACGACGGCGGAGCGAACTCTATGCGCGCAATAAGATTCGCGCTCTGCCGAAGCTGCGGCATCACCTCGATCGAGCTTCAGTTTGACGCCGATATCACCGAAGGCGAGTGCTCCGCGAAATCGAACGCCTCAACGCCGACGAAAGCATTGACGGCTTCATCGTGCAACTCCCCTCCCTCGCACATCGACGAGCACCGCGTGGTCGAAGCCATCGATCCGCGCAAAGACGTCGACGGCTTTCACCCCACGAACGTGGGGCGCGTGGCGCTCGGCCTGCCCGCCTTCGTGAGCGCCACCCCCTTGGGCATCCTCACCCTCCTGCGCCACTACAGCATCCCCACAGCCGGCAAAAAGTGTGTCGTGATGGGCGCGCAGCAACATCGTGGGGAAGCCCACCGCGCAACTCGTACGCTGCAAAAAGAGGGTGCCGATTGCACTGTGACCTGCGTGCTGCAGCCGCACCGCCCACCTCGCCGCCGAATGCCGCACCGCCGACATCCTCATTGTCGCCCCTCGCAGCCCCGGTTTTGTCACGCCCGGCGCGGTCAAGCCCGGCGCCACGGTGATCGATGTGGGCACCACCCTGCGTGCCCTGATGCGTCGCGCCCTCGGGCTTCCGCGTGGTGGGCGATGTCGATTTCGATGCCGTCGCCCTCATTGCCGGCGCCATCACCCCGGTGCCCGGCGGAGTGGGCCCGATGACCGTCTGCTCGCTCCTGCAAAACACCCTCGCCGCCGCACTCCACACGTTCTACCCCTGAACCCGGTGGCGCCGATGCACGAAAACCATTCGCAAGGGTCCCTCCGACTTCCGCGAACTTCTCTGCCGGGAGGCCACGATTTTCCACTCCACGGGAGCGATGTCATAGATGCTTCGGTGTTTTTCTGCCCGCAAATTTAGCCTTTTTCCCACTTCCTCGCAACACGAGAACGAAATCTTTTTCGAAAACGATGTTGCGAGGGAATGTTGAAAACTCCCCAACTTTCTGCCGAAAGCTCGCCCCTCCCGCTGCCTCCCTCCCCTTTTTCCGCTCCCGCCGCTCACCCGAGGGTGAAGCCCGCCGGCGCTTCGCACGCGCACGCACACGTACGCCCACACCGCACCCGCCTCAGTCGCTTTTTCGTTTTCCTTCACCCCTTCACCCGCATCGTCACAAAACAGCTATTTCCCAACACGTTAGGTGTGAAGGTTTTGGGAGTGAATGCCTTCACCTTCCCTTCACGCTCCGCCCGCCTGCCCTCACGGCAGCATGAAGAAGAGAAAGAAAAAACGGCGAAAAGGTGAAGGAAAAAAGCAAAAGTCTTCACCCATAACTACGTGATTTACTGCAACTTGCCGCATAGGGGTGAAGGAGTGAAGGCAAAAATCGAAAAGTGGCGGACGCGCGCGTATCGCGCGCACGCGAGAGGGCGAGTGGTTAGTTCACCCAACGCCCCCTCTCTTCCCGCTCCACCCGAGCGCGCACCTCCACCGCCTCACACACCGGTGGTTTGCTGCCCGCCTTGCAAAAATCCGCCCCGTCTCCAACGGGAGAAAAACGATTCGGCACGATATATTTTTTCTCGTAGAAATGGCTATATTTGCCGCATCATTCACTTCACAGCACCTCCCACAATGGAAAAAAAGGTCATCCTCCTCACCGGTGCGAGCAGCGGCATCGGCTACCAAACGGCCGAATATTTGGCCAAACAGGGACATCGTGTCTACGGCGCGGCACGCCGTGTCGAACAGATCGAAGCTTTGGCGCCGGCCGGTGTGAAAGCTTTGCGTCTCGACGTGACTTCCGACGAAAGCATCGAGGCCGCTGTGGCCGAAGTCACGCGAGCCGAAGGGCGCATCGACGTGCTGGTGAACAATGCCGGCTACGGTCTCGTATGGTGCCGTGGAAGACGTGCCCATCGACGAAGCACGCCGCCAGTTTGAGGTGAACCTCTTCGGCTTGGCGCGTTTGGTACAGTGCGTCCTGCCCTCACATCGCGCCGCCGGCAGAGCGGCACGATCATCAACATCTCATCGATGGGTGGGCACTTCACCGCCTATTTCGGCGCGTGGTATCACGCCACAAAATATGCGCTCGAGGCCTTCAGCGACGCGCTGCGCATGGAGACGCGCCCCTTTGGCATCCACGTTGCCCTCATCGAGCCGGGTGCGATCAAAACGCCCTGGGGCGACATCGCGGCCGACCACCTCGAAGAGAGCGCTCGGGGCGGCGTCTATGCCCCACAAGCGAATGCGGCCGCCAAGGCATTGCGCCGCCTCTATCGCGGTTCGCTATTGAGCCAACCCACGGTCATTGCTAAGGCCATCGGCCGTGCGGTGAATGCACGTCGGCCGAAAACGCGCTACCTCGTGGGCTTCGGCGCGAAACCCCTCGTGCTGCTCCACACGCTGCTGCCCACACGCTGGTTTGACTACCTCACGACGCACGTCAGCTGATCGCCCCTCAGCCGACTCTCGGCGACGCCCTCCGGCACCGCACCTCCACACAGCGCCCCCACCCACGCGAGAGTGGGGCGCTTTTTGGTTTCTGCGGTCTGCCATGCGATCCAATCGCAGCAGCCGGCGGATCAATGTTTCGCTCGGCGGCGGAAGTAGGGCGTGGCCAGCTGGTGGCGCAAGATGAGATCGAGCTCTTTGGCCACCTGCGGCTGACTTTCGATCACGTTTTTGTTTTCTCCCTTCTTGAACGAAAGGTCGTAAAGCTGAGCTTCGGGGGCGAATCCGGTTTCGATTTTCGGTCCCCAGGGCACCTGGCGGGGCCCTTCCCGTGCGGGGATGTATTTCCACCGGGGGTGCGCAGACTCACTTCGCGATTGTAGGCCGTGGAGAGGATGTAGTCGCGCGGCTCGCCCGACCGTCCGAGCCAGGTGTCGCAGAAGTTGCGGCTGTCGCAGGCCAAGGTGTCGTTGAGTTCGACGCCGGCGATGGGGGCCAGCGAGCGCACGCCGTCAATGAGCGAGATGAGCGCGCGGCTTTCGCCGCCACGGCGCACGCCGCCTGCGGGCCAGCTCACGATGAAGGGCACGGCGCTGCCGGCTTTCGAAGGCGCTGTATTTGCCACCACGCCACGGGCCGCCGGGACGATGGGTGCCGGCTGCTTTCGGCGTCGTCGGCATAGCCGTCGTCGAGCACGGGGCCGTTGTCGGAGGTGAGAATCACCAAGGTGTTGTCGGCGATGCCCAGTTTGTGCAGACCGTCCGCGATCTGCCCCACTGTCCAGTCGAGCTGCACGATGGCGTCGCCGCGCAAGCCCATCGGACTTTTGCCGCGAAACGTTCGTGCGGCTAACGCGGCACGTGCACGTCGTTGGTGCAGAGATACACGTGAAGAAGGGGCCGGTGCGCTGTCCTCCGGTTGCTGTGTGGCGGTGATCCAGCGCAGGGCGTAATCGGCGATGGAGTCGGCAATGTTCTCGTCTTTCCAGAGCGCTTTGCCTCCGCCCTTCGACGGCCGATGCGCGAAATGCCGTTGACGATGCTCGTGTCGTGGCCGTGGGAGGGCGCAAACGGAGCAGCTCGGGATTAGATTTACCGGTGGGCTCACCGGAGAAATTGCTGCGGTAGCTCACTTGGATGGGGGCCGAGGCATCGTAGTTGCGCACGCGTCCGTTTTCGATGAACACACAGGGCACGCGGTCGGCGGTGGCGGCCATGATGCAGCTGTAGTCGAACCCGAGATCGGCGGGGTGAGGTCGATCTGTCCGTTCCAGTCCTGCTGTGCGGTGCGGCTGCCGAGACCGAGATGCCACTTGCCGATGGCGGCCGTGGTGTAACCGGCGGCTTTGAAAAGATCGGCCAGGGTGAACTGTTCGGGGCGGATGACCAGTGGCGGCGTTGCCGGCGGCCACGTCGGTGCCGGGGCGGCGGAAGGGGTATTCGCCCGTGAGGAATCCGTAGCGGGAGGGTGTGGAGGTGGAGGCGCAGGCATGGGCATCGGTGAAGCGCACGCCGTTGGCGGCGAGGCGATCGATGTTGGGGTGTGCACCCGTTTGGCGCCGTAGCACGAGAAGTCGCCGTAGCCGACATCGTCGGTCGTGATGACCAGCACGTTGGGGCGCTTCTCGGAGGTGGTCAACACGCGCACGCCGTCGCGCGCTGACACGCCGACGGGCAACAAAGCGAGGACGAAGAGCGGGAGGGTAATTTTAGACATAGCTCAAAAAGGGAGAAAACGGAAGGAGACAAGCATCGACGGGAAATTATTTCGCCTTTGCGGAACGAACCGATGCGCTGCTCGTCGCTCACGCGACAAATGAGTAGGGCGTCGTCTTTTTCGACAACGATGCAGTTGTCGAGTCCCCTGCACGACGACTCTGCGACCGGAACCGACATGCACGATGCTGTCGTGGGTGTCGTAGAGCGTCACGCCGTCGCCCACCACGGCGTTGCCGTAGCTGTCTACGCGGCAGTTCGGCGTGGAGCGAAGACCAGGTGCCGAGGTCGCTCCATCCGAAGGAAGAGGGGCGCACATAGACGTCGTCGGCTTTTTCCATGATGGCATAGTCGACGGAGATGTTTTTCGCAGTTGGGGAACTCCCCGGGCGATGGCAGCGCGCTCCTCGGCGGTGTCGTAGAGGGGAGGAGATTTTCGAAGATGCGCGAAATGGCCGGCGCATAGACGCGAAGGCATTGACGATGGTGGAAACACTCCAAACGAAGATGCCGGAGTTCCAGAAATAATCGGACTGTGCCACATAGCTTTGCGCAGTGGCCAAATCGGGCTTTTCGCGGAAACCGTCGACGGCGTAGATGTTTTGCTTGCGCGAGGAGGAATAGCTGAGGTCGGCCTTGATGTAGCCGTAGCCGGTGGAGGGACGATCGGGGTGGATGCCGAGCGTGACGATGGCGTCGGTCTCGGCGGCGAACTCAATACACTCACCGATGCTCTGCGCGAAGGCGGCGGTGTCGCGCACATTGTGGTCGGCGGGCGAAACGACGAGTGTGGCTCGCGGATCGCGCTTCTTGATGCGCCAGGCGGCATAGCAGATACAGGGGGCCGTGCCGCGCATGCAGGGTTCGAGCAGGACGTTGTCGTGCGGCACGTCGGGGAGCTGCTCGGCCACGATCGCAGCATAGCGTTCGAGGTGACCACCCAGATGTTTTCAGGGCGGGACAATGCCGGCGAAACGGTCGACGGTGAGCTGCAACACGGTGCGCCCGCAGCCTAGAATGTCGAGAAACTGCTTGGGGCGGGCTTCGCTGCTCATGGGCCAGAAACGACTGCCGATGCCGCCGGCCATGATGACGAGGTGGTGTGGGAGGACATGGTGAGAGGGGGAAGTAAGGTGTGAAAACGATACATGCCGGGGAGCAGACTGTGTGAGAGTCTACTCCCCGGCACGGGTGTCGTCGGGATTATTTACCGGCGTTGGGATCCTTGGCGGCTTCGTACGTCGCCCTTGATGTACAGGCGCACGGTTTCGTTGGAGGCATCGCTGCGCACGGTGATCACCTTTGGTGAATTCGCCGGCGTATTTGCCGCGTCCGTTGTAGACCACCTTGATCTCACCACGCTTGCCGGGAGCAACGGGTTCCTGAGAATAGGAAGGGATCGTGCAACCGCAAGAAGCAAAAGCTTGCTTGATGACGAAGGGGCGGTCGCCGGTGTTCTTGAACTTGAAGGTGTAAGTCTGAGGCTTTTTCCTCGGGGAATTTTTCCAAAGTTGTGCTCAGTCTTGTCGAAGGTCACGACTCCCTGAGCCAATGCCGTCACGGCGCTGAATGCAAAACGCACCCACGAGGGCAAGTAATTCTTTCTTGAACATAATCGATGATGATGTTTTGATGAATTGGGGACTGCAAATATAAGAAAAGATCTGTTATACGTCGTGCTTTAAGGTGCTGTTTTTTCGCGTTTTCGTCGCGAATCTGTATTTTTGCCAAGTGAGAACAACAGCAGCAGCGCAAGAGCGCATTATCCTCGGCATCGACCCCGGCACGAACGTGTTGGGCTACGGATTGTTGGCCGTCTGCGGGAAAAAAGCGGAGATGATCGCGATGGGCGTGATCGATTTGCGGCGCGTGAACGACGTCTATCTCAAGCTCGGCCGCATCTACGAACGCATCACGGGCGTGATCGACGCTTTCCACCCCGACGAACTGGCCATCGAGGCACCGTTTTTCGGAAAAACGTGCAATCGATGCTCAAACTCGGCCGCGCGCAGGGTGTGGTCATTGCCGCTGCCATCGCCCGCCAGATTCCCATCCACGAGTACGCACCGATGCAAATCAAACAGGCCATCACGGGACGGGGCGCCGCGTCGAAAGAACAAGTGGCGGCGCTGATGCAGCGTTTGCTCAACATTGCCGACGACCGCACGCTCCCTTATCTCGATGCCACCGATGCAGCTGGCCGCGGCCTACTGTCACCACATCCACACCACCCGAAACGGCGTGAGAAACCAACTGCCTGCGCTCGAAAAGAAACGAACGGTGGCTCGGAGCTCCGGCGCTTCGTGGGACGATTTCGTCAAGAACAACGCGCATCGCGTACACAATGCTTGAATACGGGCGTTTGTCAGGATCGCCCTCCCCATTCCGGCGCGGAAGGGGAACCCCACTTTAGAACCCACCTTTATGATGATCTTCACGCATTTTCCTTCGTCGCCTATTTCCGTGCTGTGCCTTCTGCCTACTGGCGGGCGGCGCATTGCAGGGGGCAAAGGCACAGACGCTCTTCAACTATGAGATGCAAAAAGCATCGAACGACAACGCAATGCCCGTTTTGGCATCGCGGCACAACGCATCGCCTTCTTTCAAGAAAATGCGCTCGCTGTATCTCTGGCACAAAATGTCGCAAAACGAGTCGCGTTTGCCGCTGTTCTACCAAAAGTTAGATCGTCAAGCCAATTTCCTCGCCGAATTCCTCACCGTCTACCACCGCCTCATCATCAACAACAGCCAACTCACTGAGGCACAACACGAACGTTGGAAACGCTATTTCACCGAAAGCTCCCTGCTCCACCCCCTTTTCAACGACCCGAACGACAGTGTGACCCTTCAATTTCTGGACAAAGAGGAGCGTTCCCCCACGCCCTTCTCGCTCGACACCGATTGGGAGACGGCCTATCAAGCCATCATACAGTATGCCGCGCAAGAAGGCGTCGGTGCGCTGGTGCAGCTCGGGAAATGACCGTCGGCGACTCCGACATTTCGCTTTTCCCCTCCTCCTGCTTTCGTTTTCTCTCTCCAACCTTCGCGCTCTTCGTTTCCTTTTTTTGTCTTCTCTTTCCCGGCTTTCGTTTCTTTCGCTTGCTTCGTTCGCGCGCTTCTTCCGGCTTTCGTTCTTTCCTCTTCCTTCTTTCGCGCGCTCCACCCCTTTCGCATTCTCTTTCCCGGCTTCGCGCTTTCCCTCCCCGTATTTACGACATCTGCTCCCCCTTTTTAGGTTTTCGCCCCTATTTTTCGGCACCCTCCCTATTTTTGTCGCCTCCTTTCGCCTTTTCATTGCTCGAAAAACACATTCCGCCAATCCGGCGGACGCTCACGAACTGAACTCCCTGATTCTACCCCATTTTCGTACGATCCACACGGCAGAAAAACGGCGCTGCGATTTGGAACATCCCTACAATTTACGTATATTTGCCCCTCACACAGCCAAAAAGGCAAATACTTCTTCACACCCTCGGGTGCGAAATGCTTCGCAAATATGAGATTTTTCCATCATAGTCCCCTGTATATAACCGTCCCAACGAGTGCGATGAGCTGCCTCGATTCGCTGACGCGCCAAAGTTTCACCGACTTCGAAGTGATCATCGTCGAAGACGGCAGCAGTGTCCCCTGCGATGCCGTCGTGGCCCTCTATGCCGACCGACTCCGCGTCCACTACTATTCCAAACCCAACAGCGGACCGGGGCAAACGCGCAACTACGGTGCGGAACGCGCCCAAGGCGACTACCTGCTCATCTTGGACAGCGACGTTCTCCTCCCCGAAGGCTATCTGGCCGCCGTCGATGCCGAACTCAACGCTTCACCCTGCGATGCCTTCGGCGGGTCGGATCGCGCCCACAGCTCGTTCACCCCGATGCAGAAGGCCATCAATTATGCGATGACCTCCTTTTTCACCACGGGCGGTATTCGCGGACAGAAGAAAGGGATGGACAAGTTCTATCCCCGCTCGTTCAACATGGGCGTGCGCCGAGACGTCTACCAAGCGCTCGGTGGGTTTTCGAATATGCGTTTCGGCGAAGACATCGATTTCTCCACCCGCATTTTCAAAGGCGGCTATCGCTGTCGCCTCTTTCCCCGACGCCTGGGTCTATCACAAGCGGCGCACCGACTTGCGTAAGTTTTTCAAGCAAGTCCACAACAGCGGCATCGCCCGCATCCACCTTTCGCGGCGCCATCCGGGCACGCACAAATTGGTGCACTTACTTCCGGCCGTTTTCACCCTCGGCGTCCTCTTTTTATTGTTGTGCGCCGTTGTATTGGCCATCTTCGGACACGGATGTCTCGCCCTCGCGGCACTTTCTCCCCTGTTGCTCTTCGCGCTGCTCATCGGCATCGACGCCACTCGCCGCGAACACTCACTCGGTGTGGGTTGTCGTGCCGTTGCCGCCGCCTTTGTTCAACTACTCGGCTACGGTAGCGGCTATCTCCGTGCTTGGTGGCAGTGCCGCGTGCTGCACAGCGGTGAATTTGAAGCCTTTTCCGAGAGCTTCTACCAATAAATTCCCGTCCCTCCCCACACCTTAACTTCCATCACCGTGAAACTCCTCGAACCCTCGGCACCCACCTTCGACCGGCCGCGCAAAAAGCCATCCACGAGTGGGACACCGGCGATCGGCCGCGCGAGAAATTCATGAGCGAAGGCGCCGACGCCCTCACTCCCGCGGAACTGCTGGCCATCCTCGTCGGCAGTGGCAACGATCGCGAGGACGCCGTGACCCTCACGCAGCGACTACTCGACGACTGCCGCGGCAGTTTGAAACGACTGGGCAAACGCAGCATTGAGGAACTCTGCGCCTATCGCGGCATCGGCCCCGCCAAAGCCGTCACCGTACTGGCTGCCTGCGAACTTGGCGCGCGCCGACACACCGAAGATGCCGACACCGAACAATTCGACAGCTCGAAAAGATATACCGCTACTTCTACGAGAAGCTCCGCGACGCTCCCGTGGAAGAAGCCCACATTCTCCTACTCAACAACCACCTGCGCTTCATTCGCAGCGTGCAAGTCTGTCGCGGAGGACTCGACACAACGACCGTCGACGTGCGCATCGTGCTGCGCGAAGCCCTCGTTTCCAATGCGGTGCACGTCGTGCTCTGCCACAACCACCCTTCCGGCAATCCCCAACCTTCGCGTGCCGACGATGAGCTCACCTTCGAGCTTCAACGGGCCTGCGACGCCGTGCAACTCCGGCTCATCGATCACCCTCGTGCTCACCGACGGCAATATTACAGCTACGCCGACCACGGGCTTATTTAACCACAACTCAACACTCTACTCATCCTATGACTCCCGAAGAAAAACTGAAGATCGAAGAACAAATCGTCGAAATGCTCAAAACGGTCTACGACCCTGAGATTCCCGTCGACATCTACAACCTCGGTCTCATCTACAATATAGACCTGGCCGACGATGGTCTGCTCGATATCGACACGACGCTCACTGCTCAACTGTCCCGCTGCCGACTTCATCGTGGAAGACGTGCGCATCAAGACGTCGAGCATTCCCGGCATCAAAGATGTGCGCATCAACCTTGTGTTCGAGCCCGAATGGGATCGCGGCGTGATGAGCGAAGAAGCCAAACTCGACCTGGGTTTCATTTAACTCCCCATTCCACCTCCCCCGGCGCGCGAACCTTCGGCAAGCACTCCGTTCCGCCCTCGCCCTCCTTTTGGGCGAACGCTGCGTGATGTGCGGCAATCCGCTGCCCGGCGCCGGGGTCTGTCCCGCCTGCTGGCTCCGCCTTCCCTACACCCATCACGACGGGCGTCCCGGCAACCCGCTGGAACGGCTCTTTTGGAGCGAACCGAACGTTGACCGCGTCAATGCTTTCGCCTGGTACAAACCGGAATATGCCGTGGCCCGTCTCGTGCACGCCTTCAAATACCGCAATCGTCCCGACCTTGCCCGCGTGGTGGGACGCGTGCACGGCACCGCCCTCTCATCGGGCGACTTCTTCGACGGCATCGAGGCCATTGTTCCCGTTCCCCTCTCGCCGCAACGCCAACGACAGCGCGGTTACAACCAGAGCGAACACATCGCCCCTCGGTCTCGCCGACGAACTCCACCTCCCCTGTGCGCACCGACTGGATCGAACGCACCTTCGACAATCCCTCGCAAACCACCCTCGCCCCGAGCGAACGCCACGCCAACGTCGAAGGCATCTTTGCCCTGCGCGATGTCGGTTCCGTCACCGCCCGTCGGTTGCTCATCGTCGACGACGTCATCACCGTCGGCGCCACCCTCACCGCCGTGGCGCGCACCTTTCGTGCCGTTCCCGACTGCCGTTTGCACCTCCTCACCTTTGCCGCCGCCGGTCGTTACCACGTCGGTCGCCCTGAGTCCCGCCGATCTCCGCCTGCCCGACCACAGCGCCCTCTACGATCCCCGTCAGCTTCGTCGCTATCGCCCCGACACGAGCGGTCGCCCCTTCTCCCCCACAAATCCCGCCACGTGAAGCCCATCTATTTCCTGTCGGACGCCCACCTGGGCAGTCTCGCCATCCAAAGTCGCCGCATGCAAGAGCGGCGTTTGGTACGCTTTCTCGACTCCATCAAACTCAAAGCCGGCGCCATCTACCTGTTGGGCGACATGTTCGACTTTTGGTTCGAGTACAAGACCGTCGTCCCCAAAAGGCTACACGCGTTTCTTAGGCAAACTCTCCGAACTCACCGACCTCGGCGTCGAGGTCCACTACTTCACCGGCAACCACGACCTGTGGATGCACGATTATTTGGTCGAAGAGTGCGGCGTGGTGCTCCACACCTCACCCTGCACTGTCGAAATCGCCGACAAGATTTTTCTATCTCGCTCACGGCGACGGCCTCGGCGTCGAGAGTCGCAGCTTTCACCTTCCTTCGCGCCCTCTTCCACAATCGCTTGGCGCAATGTCTCTTCGCCGCCCTCCATCCCCGTTGGGGCGTAAGCTTCGGCCTGCAATGGGCCAAACACAGCCGCCTCAAGCGCGAAGACGGCCGAGAACCGCCCCTTCCAAGGCGAAGACAAAGAACCGCTCATTCTCTTTGCCAAGTCCTATCTCAAAGATCACCCCTGACATCAACTTCTTCATTTTCGGGCACCGCCATCTCGACTACGACCTCATGCTCTCACGCAGTTCGCGCGTCGTCCTCCTCGGCGACTGGATCCAACTCTTCACCTACGCCGTGTTCGACGGCGAGCAACTCTATCTCGAAGACTACATCGAAGGCGAATCCGAACCCTGATTCGATATCGACTCACCACCGTCTGCGGCCGGCTCATCACGTCGCGTCGCAGACTTTTCATCAAGCTCCCCGCATGAACGACCTCATTCTCTCCGCCTCGCACGTCAGCAAGCGCTTTGCCACCCACACCGCCCCTCGACGATGTGAGCATCGATGTGCAGCGCGGCCACATCTTCGGCCTGCTCGGTCACAACGGCGCCGGCAAAACCACCCTCATCCGCATCATCAACCACATCACCGCCCCCGACAGCGGCACCGTCACCTTCGACGGACATCCCCTCACGCAAAACGATGTGGCACACATCGGCTACCTCCCCTGAGAACGCGGACTCTACAAGAAAATGAAAGTCGGCGAACAGGCCGTCTACCTCGCGCAGCTCAAAGGCCTCTCCGCCCGCGAAGCCAAAAGCCGATTGCGAAAGCCTGGTTTGAGAAACTCGACATCACCAATTAGTGGAACAAGCGCCTCGAAGAACTCTCCAAAGCGTGCAGCAAAAGTGCAATTCATCACCACCGTGGTGCACCGCCCGCCCTTGCTCATTTTCGACGAACCCTTCTCGGGCTTCGACCCCCTCAACGCCGACCTCCTCAAGCGCGAAATCCTCGAACTCCGCGACGCCGGCACACCGTCATCTTCTCCACCCACAACATGGAGAGCGTCGAAGAACTCTGCGACGACATCGCCCTCATCAGCCACTCCGCGTGGTACTCAGCGGCGAAGTGAATGACGTGCGCCGCCGGTTCCGCGACAACACCTACTCCCTCACCGCCGCCGGCGAAGTGCTCCAGCCTGTCGACGGTCTTTTTGAGATCACCGAAGCCGGCGCGCCCGATGCCGAAGGCCACCGCACCTACCTGCTGCGCAAAGCCCCTCCGCCACCAACGCCGAACTCCTCCGCCACCTCGTCGAGCAAGTCGAGCCCATCGCCTTCGCCGAACACCTGCCCACCGCTACGCGACATCTTCGTGCGCACCGTCGGCGCCAACCTCCCCACCCCTCAGCTCCCGACCGTGAATAAGATACTCCCTCATCATCCGCCGCGGGTTTTCTCACCCGCGTGCGCAAGACCTCCTTCATCGTGCTCACCCTCCTCGTGCCCTTCCTCTTCGTGGGCATCATCGCGACGCCCTTTTCTGCTGAGTCGCATCGGTAACGACGAGACAGCGCGCCAAATCGCAGTCATCGATCCCACCGGACGCTATGCCGCGGCCTTCAAGCCCGATCCTCGTTTCGCCCTCACCGTCGACAGCGTGTTGCGCCCCAACTACAAAGCTGCCGACAGCCCCTACGAAGCCGTGGTCGAAATTCGCGGCGACCTCTCCCGGCACCCCGATGCACTGAGCATCTCCGGTGCCAAGGAAGTGCAGCCCGACCTCATCGACTATGTGGAAAACAACCTCGACGAAGCCGTCGCCAAGAGAAACTCCAACACTACAACATTCCGCAGCTCAATGTCATCGTATCTGACGTACGCAGCGCAATGTAAAAGCCCACACCAACAAGTGGGATGCCAACGGCCGCGACACCACTTCGTCGACCACCCTCGCCCGCTCCATCGGACTCATTTCCACCACACTGATCTACATTTTTCGTCATGTCCCCTACGGCATGATGAGTGCTCAAGAGCGTGCTCGAAGAGAAAACCAACCGCATCAGTGGAAATCATGGTGTCGAGCGTCCGCCCCCTTCCAACTCACTGATGGGCAAAATCATCGGTATTGCCCTCGTCAGCATCACCCAGTTGGCCATTTGGGGCACGCTCATCACCCTGCTGCTCACGGTGGGTAGCGTCCTTTTTCGGTTTCTCCGCCGACGGAGGAGCCACGGCCACCCATGCCGCCGCGGCCCGGCGCACAACTCCAAGGCACGGCGCCCGCCCTGCCCGAAGACATCACCCAAGCCCTCACCGCAGCGCTCAACCTCCCCTCCTCGAAATCCTCGTTTGCTTCGTCCTCTACTTCATCGGAGGCTACCTCTCTTCGCCTCCTTCCTCGCCGCCGTCGGTTCGTCCGTCAACAGTCAGGAAGACACCACGCAGTTCACCCTCCCCGTCACCCTCCTGCTCATCTTCGGCACGTACGCCGCCATCGGCAGCAGTAGCAACACCGACGGTCCCTTGGCCTTCTGGACTTCGCTCTTCCCCTCACCTCCCCACGGTCAGCGATGGTTCGCGTCCCCTTCGGTGTGCCCATTTGGCAAGTATTGCTCAGCCTCACGCTTCTCTACGGCAGCGCCTTCGGCATGACGTGGCTCGCCGGCAAGATCTATCGCGTCGGCATTCTCATCGTATGGCAAGAAACCCACCGTGCGCGAAATCCTGAAATGGGTGCGCTATCGTTGAACGTCCCTGAAATTCTATCTATACGACCGAATCTCGATCTGCCCCCGCAGGAGAATGCCCATTTACCCCGGGGCACCAAAGCATTTCATTTCGATTTGTAGGCCAACTCCTCCGAATGGAGATTTCCTCACACCAATAGCTATAAAATGAATACGATCTACGACATACTCTCGCATTTTCGAGCCACGTCCTTCACCGAAAAAGAAAAAGGTACGCAGTTTGAGCGCCTCATGCGTGCGTACGGCTCAAAACAGATGCCCGCTATGCCCATCTTTTTGAACACGTTTGGTTGTGGGAAGAGTTCCCTCGCGCAAAGACTTCGGGGGCAAGACACCGGTATCGATCTCGTGGCCAAAACCCACGAGGGCGACTACTGGGCGATTCAGTGCAAGTGCTATGCCGAAGACACCGTGATCGACAAAGCCGCTGTCGATTCGTTTTTAGCCACTCGAGCCGCACCTTCACCAACGAGGTCACGTTGCAGACCACCTCCTTTGCCCATCGTTTGTGGATTGCCACCACCTCTCACTGGGGCAGCAATGCCGAGGAAGCCATACAAAATCAGCTCCCTCCGGTGTCGCGTGTCAATCTCTATGATCTCGACCATTCTGCCGTCGATTGGAGCAAAAATCTTCGAAGGGCTGGAAGGCAAGGCCGCCTTGTCTGAAAAGAAACAACTCCGCGAGCACCAGCGCGAGGCCCTCAAAGCCGCGCACCAACACTTCCTTTCGCACGACCGCGGTAAACTCATCATGGCCTGCGGCACCGGCAAGACGTTCACCTCGCTCAAACTCATCGAGCAAGAACTCGAGGGCAAAGGCTTGGTCCTCTTCCTCGTGCCCAGCATCGCCCTCTTGGGACAGTCGCTCAACGACTGGATGGGCGATGCCGAAACGCCCATCAAAGCCGTCTGCATCTGTTCGGACAGCCGAGCTTCGCGCAAAATCAAGCGCGGCAACCCCAACGACGAGTTAGAAACTTCCATCGTCGACCTGGCTCTCCCGGCTTCGACCAACACCACGTCGATCACCCACCAACTCCTGTCCTGCCGCGCCCACGATGGGCTCACCGTGGTCTTCTCCACCTATCAGAGCATCGACGTGGTGGCCGAAGCGCAGGCGGCGCTTTTGGCACAAACGGGCGGCGAGTTCGGCGTCTTCGATTTCGTGGTCTGCGACGAAGCCCACCGCACCACGGGCGTCAAACTGTCGACCAAAGACGAAAGCAACTTCATCAAGATTCACAACGATGACTTCATTCGCGGCCGAAAGCGACTTTATATGACGGCCACTCCGCGGCTTTATGGTGAGAATGCCCGGATCAAAGCCAGCAAAAAAATGATTGTGTGCTTTGTTCCACTGGACGACGAGACGCTCTATGGCCAAGAATTCTATCGCGTCAACTTCTCCTATGCGGTGCAAAATGGCATCCTCACCGACTACAAAGTGCTGGTGCTCACCGTGTCGGAAGACATGATCCCCGCCGACCCTCATGAAGCAGGTGAAAGACCTCAATGCCAAGGAACTCAACTACGACGACACCGGCCGACTCATCGGCGTGATCAACGGCCTCTCGAAAAAGATCCTCGGCGACAAAGGCGTGACTTGGGACGCCGACCCGCGCCTCATGCGCCGCGCCTTGGCCTTCACCCACAAGATTGGGCGCGAAGACGAGCCCGGCACCTCGCGCAACATCGAGCACGTGCTGCCCCGCGTCTCCGCCCTCTACAACGAAAGTCTCTCCGACGAAGAGCGCGCGTCGGTGGTGCACATCAGGCTCGCCACGTCGATGGCAGCATGGGCGCCACCGAGCGCAATGCGGCCTTGGCCTGGTTGGCCGAAGAGGCCGACGATCCGCAGGAATGCCGCGTGGTGACCAATGTGCGCTGTCTGTCCGAAGGGGTCGACGTGCCGGCACTCGACGCCGTGCTCTTCCTCTCGGCGCGCAATTCGCAGGTCGATGTGGTGCAGAGCGTGGGACGCGTCATGCGCTCCTTCCGTCGCGGACAACCCGACGAAAAGAAATATGGCTACATCATCATCCCCGTCATCGTGCCCGAAGGCACCACCCCGAAGAAGCCCTCAACGACAACAAGACCTTCTCCGTGGTGTGGGATATTCTCAATGCCCTCCGTTCGCACGACGATCATTTCAATGCCCACGTCAACACCATCGCCCTCAACCGAGACAAGGGGCTCCAAAGTCACCGTCGGCCTGCCCGGACTGGGACGCACCGGTGTGGGAGGGAGCACACTCGCGGGCGACCCCAACGACAGCCACGACGCGCAGGAAATCTCCAATCAGGAAGTTGCCCACCAGCTCACCCTCCAATTCGGTGCCACCCAGCAAAACATCTTTGCCAAACTCGTGGAGAAATGCGGCGACCGCCTCTATTGGGAAAACTGGGCGGCCGAAGTGGGCGAAATAGCCAAGAAATACATCGCCCGCATTGCGCGCCTCGTCACGGGCGAAGGCGGAAAATACTCCGCCGAGTTCGACGAGTTTGTCCGTACCCTCCGCCACAACCTCAATCCCGGCATCACGGCCGAACAGTGCATCGAGATGCTCGCACAGCACCTCATCACGCGCCCCGTCTTCGAAGCCCTCTTTGCCGACTATCAGTTTGTGAGCAACAACTCCATCTCCTCGTCCATGCAAATGATGATCGACTTGCTCGAATCGGAAGCCGTGGACAAGGACCTCACCGTGCTCTCCAACTTCTACGAATCGGTGCGCGCCAACGTCGGTAAGATCGACAATCTCGAGGGGAAACAGACGGTGATCAAAAACCTCTATGAGAAGTTCTTCAAACGCGCCTTCCCCCTCACCGTCGAAAAGCTCGGCACGGTCTACACCCCCGTGGAGTGTGTGGACTTCATCCTCCATTCGGTGGACGAGGTGCTGCAATCGGAGTTTGGTGCGGCTCTCACGCACGAAAACGTCCGTGTGCTCGACCCCTTCACCGGCACGGGCACTTTCATCACGCGCCTTTTGCAGTCGGGGCTCATCCGTCCGGAAGACATGGTGCGCAAATACAGGCACGAGATTCACGCCAACGAACTCGTGTTGCTGGCCTACTACATTGCCGATGTCAACATCGAGAGCGTCTTTCAAGAGGTGTGTCCGCAGCCGGCCTATCTGCCCTACGATGGCATCTGCCTCACCGACACCTTCCAACTGGGCGAAAACAGCGACGACGACATCTTCAAAGGCTTTTTCAAAGAGAACTCCGAAGCGGTGGAGGAGCAGCGCCGCACGCCCATCCGCGTCATCATCGGCAATCCGCCCTATTCCATTGGTCAGAAATCGGCCAACGACAATGCACAAAACCAAAGTTATCCCCTTCTCGACCAGCGCATTGCCGAAACCTACGTGGCCGGTTCTACTGCGAACCTTACAAAGGGATTATACGACAGCTACATCCGCGCCTATCGCTGGGCCACCGACCGCCTTTCGCCCGAAGATGGAGGTGTCGTTGCTTTCATCTCCAACGGGACTTGGCTCGATGGCAACAGCCACGACGGTTTCCGCGCTTCGCTCGAAAAGGAATTCGACAAAATCTATGTCTACAACCTGCGAGGCAACCAACGCACCAGCGGCGAACTTTCGCGAAGAGAGGGGTAAAAATTTTTGGCAGTGGCAGTCGCACGCCCATTGCCATCACCTTGTTGGTGCGCTACCCCGAAGCCCGGCGATTGGACCAATGCCAAAATCTTCTATCACGACATTGGCGACTACCTCAGTCGCGAAGAGAAGCTCCGCAAAATCACGCAAGCCCAATCCTACCGCGGCTTAGACTGGACACTCATCACGCCCAACGAGAAGCACGACTGGATCAATCAACGCGATGGACTCTTCGATACGCTCCTGCCACTTGCACCCAAAAAGAAGTTTGATGTTAAGTCGCAGAGTGTGTTTGCTGTCTATTCTAATGGATTAGTAACATCAAGAGATGCTTGGGTGACAAACTCATCAGAAAAGGCTCTTCTTTACAATTTAGATAGAGCTATCAAATTCTATAATGGCGAAGTGAAGAGGTATCAGCAAGCTGCACAAAGTAGTAGCGAGCCAATAGTTGTTTCCAATTTTATTGATTTAGATCCTACTAAGTTTTCCTGGGATAGAGCACAAAAAGAAAAGGATTTACCCTAAAAGGAATCTTGTACCAATTAGATGAGAAATCTATATATTCAACTCATTATAGACCTTTCTTCAAACAAAAGACCCTACTTCAATAGACAGTTGAATAATTGTGTATATCAACTTCCCAAGCTCTTCCTACTTCTCATCACAAGAACCTTGTGATTTGCGTGAGTGGATTAGGAGGTTCAAAAGACTTCTGTACGCTCATTGCAGATATACTTCCTGATTTTGAACAATTTGCACTCAGGGCACCCAATGTTTCCCCCTCTATTGGTATGATGAGAAGAAGGGCGAGCCGAGGTGTCGCTCTTCGGCACGAGCAACGAGGAGCGATGGACACAACGCGATGGCATCACCGACTGGTGCTTACAAGAGGTGCGCAGCCGATTTGCCGGGGCACAAAGCCTCACCAAAGAAGACATCTTCTATTATGTCTATGGTTTTGCTCCACAGTCCCGACTATCGCGAGCGCTTTGCCGACGACCTCCGCAAAGCCCTCCCCGCATCCCCATCGTGGAGCGTGCCGAAGAGTTCATCGCCTTCAGCAAGGCGGGACGCCGGTTGGCGCAACTTCACCTCCACTATGAGGACTATGCCCACAAGGCAGAGGGAGTGGAAGTGGACGAAAGGGACTACACTGCTGCCGACGAATTTGCCTACTATGCGGTGGAGAAAATGCGATTCCCCAAAAGGACGAGCGCCACACCATCATCTACAACGGGCACATCACCATTCACAACATTCCTGCCGCGGCCTACGACTACATCGTGAATGGCAAAAGTGCCATAGAATGGGTGATGGAACGCTATGCCGTGACCATTCACAAAGACAGCGGCATCAAAAACGACCCCAACCTCTGGGCGCGCGAACAAGGGCGACCGCGCTACATCCTCGATCTCCTGCTCTCCATCATCCACGTGAGTGTCGAAACGCAGCGCATCGTGGCCGGATTGCCTAAATTGACGTTCTGACGATCGGGATGTGATGACCACTACGCCGATCCGCCCTTTATGTAAAGTTCTCTTGCCACACGGCAAGAGAACTTATCCGTTTTTAGGAGAACACGTCCCCGGAGTCAAAGCGTGCAGATTCGGCGGGTGAAGGGTCGTGCGAGCACCTCATCTCTTCGACCGATCGCTTTCGGAGCGCTTTGGAGCTTAGAATTGAGAACTTTTACAACCCCAATTGAGTAAAACCCGAAGCAGAATTGAGTAAATTCCGAGCCAGAATTGAGTAAACTCCGTTGTTTATTTTTGGCGTACGATTATGGTTCATCCGACCTTTGGAGTGACGCGGTTCAAAAGCGAATGATTTGTTGCACTTCGATTTTGAAAGTACGTCCGCCTTTTACCCTGAGCAATTCCCCGCCGCGCACTTCCCCACTGGCGCACAGTCCCGCATCATTTTGTGAGCCCACCCTCGCGCGTGCGCGCGTGTCAGGCACTTTTAGAAAAAAGCCTTCACCTCTTCACCGGTATGCGACAGTCAACTCACGCACAGCGGATTAGGGGTGAAGACTTTTGCATTTTTCCCTTCACCGCGTACCCTCCTTGCGCTCCTTCACCTTTTCGCCCCCTTCTTCACCCCCGAATCGGCTGAAATCGGGGGCGTTGCAATGGGGTGAAGGGAGAAAAACGAAAAACGGCTGTGACGCGTACGCGCGCGAGGCGGAACGTTCACCTCACACGTTCACCCCGTCCGATCGTTTTTCGTTCACCCCTGTTTTCCATCTTGCGAGGGGGCGAACATCGCTCCCTCGTTTCCTCAGATATCCCCTCCTTTCGACGAAAAAAACGGGGAGGCGTTTTCGGTTCTCTCCACGGTGGTCGGCGATCGGTGGCGTGCGCGGTCGTTCGCCCCGTGTCCTTCTCCAAGAGTTTGCTCCACAAAGTGCAAGACGGGGTGCGAAAATCATTACCTTTCGTTGGCACTTCCGCGGAAATCCTTTATATTTGCAGCAAAACCTCCATCGCGGTCGTCGCGCGACGCCGCATTCCCACCCGTATGAAGAAACTGCTGTCTCTCCTCCCAACGTCGTCGACTGCTTCCACACCATCAGTGAGCTGCCGACCGACGAATATTTCTGCACCTCCGATCCCGTCGACTGCAAACTCGGCAGCGGCGGCGGTACCACGTGGCTGCTCGAAGGCGCCGCCCCTGGCCGAAGGGGCCGAGGATTTCGAAAAAAATGGCTGTCGCGTGAGAAGCGCATCCTGCTGCACGCCGGCGGTCAGAGCCGCCGCTTGCCGGCCTATGCGGCCTGCGGCAAGGTGCTGCTGCCCGTCCCCGTGTTTCGCTGGGCCCGCGGACAGCGCCTCGACCAAACCCTGCCTCGCTCCAACTTCCGCTCTATGAGCGCATCACGGCAGCCGCTCCAGACAGCCTGCGCACGCTGGTGGCGAGCGGCGACGTCATATTCGCGCCACCGAGCCCCTCCTGCCGGTGCCGGAAGCCGATGTGTGTGCTACGGCCTGTGGGCCGACCCCGCAGCGGCGCGCAATCACGGCGTGTTCTTCATGCATCGTGACCATCCGGAGCAGCTCGACTTACGCCCAGAAACCGAGCATCGAGCGCCAGCACGAACTGGCCTCCACCCACTTGTCGCTCATGGATTTGGGCATCTGGCTGCTGAGCGACCGCGCCGTTTCGCTCCTGCGCCGCCGCTCGTTCGGCGAAGACGGCCGCCGCGTGGCCTACGACCTCTATTCGCAATTCGGTTGTGCCCTCGGCGCGCATCCCACCGCCGTCGATGAAGACCTGCGCGAACTCACCGTGGCCGTGCTCCCCCTCACGGGCGGAGAATTCTACCACTTCGGCACCACCCCCGAGATGATCAGTTCGACCGCCGCGCTCCAAAACGTGGTGAAAGACCAGCGACTCATCCTGCGCCGCGGAGTGAAGAAGCACAGCACGATCTTCACGCAAAATGCGCGCGTGGAGCAGTCGTTCGCGCCCGAACTCCAAAACATTTGGGTCGAAAACAGTCACCTCCCCGCCGGCTGGCAGCTGGAGGGCGACCACGTGCTCACGGGCATTCCCGTGAACGACCGCACCGTGCACCCTGCGGCGCGGACAGTGCGTCGATGTCGAAGCCTACGGCGACCGGCAATTTGTGCTGCGCCCCTATGGTTTCCACGACGCTTTCGCGGCGATGTGCACGATGCCTCCACCCACTATCTGGGTCGTCCCGTCGGCGAGTGGTTGGCCGCTCGCGGCATTGCCGCCGACGAGCTGGGTCGCACCGACGACCTGCAAGCCGCGCGGCTCTTCCCCGTTTGCGACAGCACCGACGAGGTGTTTGACCTCCTCGAATGGATGCTGTCCGAGCAGCCCGACCCGACGCTGACGGCCCCTGTGGCGCAGCAAAGAGCGCCTGAGCGCCGACGAGATCGCCGCCCGCGCCAACCTCCGCCGTCAAGACCGGCAGCGCCGCGATTTCCGCCGCGACAACCCTGCCGCCCTGGCCGAGCACTACACCCGCAGCGTGATGTATCAAATCGATCTGCGCGATGCGGCACAGAACATGTCCGTGCGCAGCTTGCGCTTCCGCCCGCCCTGCCCGCAGACGCCCCGCTCACGCACCAAATTCGCGACGCCATGTTCCGTGCGCAGGTGCACCGCCTGCGTAATGAGGACGGCGACGGCGACGAAACGCGCGCCTTCTCGCTCCTGCGCGAGGGGTTGACGCAATCGGCACGCGGCGACCTGCACGTGCTCGTCTCGACGTCTATCGCGACCAGATCGTTTGGGGTCGTTCGGCCGTGCGCATCGACGTGGCCGGCGGCTGGACCGACACCCCGCCCTACTGCCCTCAATTCCGGGCGGCAATGTGGTGAACTTGGCCATCGAGCTCAACGGGCAACAGCCCTTGCAGGTCTATGTGAAGTCGACCCCGGAGCCGCACATCGTGTGCCGCAGCATCGACCTCGGTGCGATGGAGGTGATCACCACCTACGAAGAGTTGGCACAGTTCAACAAAGTGGGTTCGCCCTTCTCCATTCCCCAAAGCGGCGCTCGCACTCTGCGGTTTCCTCCCGCAGTTTGCCGCCGAACCGCACCGCACGTTGCGCGAGTGCCTGCAAGCCTTCGGCGGCGGCATCGAGATCACGCTGCTCGCCGCCATCCCGGCCGGTTCGGGCCTGGGCACGAGCAGCATCCTCGCCGCCACGGTGCTCGGCGCGCTCTCGGACTTCTGCGGTCTGGGCTGGGACAAACTCACCGTGGGCAACCGCACCCTCATTCTCGAACAGCTACTGACCACGGGCGGCGGCTGGCAAGACCAGTTCGGCGGCGTGCTGCACGGCGTGAAACTCCTGCAAACGAAAGCGGGCTTCGACCAAACGCCGGTGGCACGGTGGTTGCCCGACACGCTCTTCATGGCGCCCGAACAACGCGCCTGCCATTTGCTCTACTACACCGGCATCACGCGCACAGCCAAGAATATTTTGGCCGAAATCGTGCGCGGCATGTTCCTCAACTGCGGCACGCGCCTGCGTCTGCTCGACGAAATGAAAGAAACGTACGCACGGAGACGTGTTCGAGGTGCTGCAACAAGGCGACCTCGAACGCTACGGCCGGCTGGTGCGCAAGACGTGGCAGCAAAACAAACTCCTCGACGCCGGCACCGAACCCGAGATCGTGGTGCAGCTCTGCCGGCGCATCGACGACCTCTGCTGGGGCTACAAACTGCCGGGTGCAGGCGGTGGCGGCTACCTCTACACGGTGGCGAAAGATCCCGAGGCGGCGGCGCGCATTCGCACTTTGCTGCTCGAGCATCCGCTCACGGAATCGGCACGCTTTGTCGACATGAAGCTCCCGCACAAGGGCCTGCAAGTGAGTCGCAGCTGACGAGTCGCGGGCTTTTTCCCCGCCGCTCATCTCCCCAAAAAGAATAAATAAGTTGCCAAGCACACTGCCACAGCGTGCTTGGCACACTATTAGCAGTACCTCCGGGTAACCTCATCCATTGTTCAATCATCTCTTCACGTCGTTCATCATCCAATGACCAGAGACCTCATAGACATCATCATCGAAGGCATCCAAGACAAAAAAAGGCCGCAACATTGTCGTGGCCGATTTGCGAACATCCCCACGGCATCGACCGATGCCTTTGTGATCTGCACCGCCGGTTCGCCGGCACAGGCCGACAGCATTGTCGACAGCATCGAAAAACGTGGCGCGCGTGCGCGTGGGCGAACATCCGGCTGCCATCGCAGGCCGCACCAACGCCCAATGGATCGCAATGGACTTCGGCAATGTGATGGCGCACATTTTTCCCTGCCCGAAACGCGAGAGTATTACGATCTCGAACACCTCTGGGACGATGCGGCCATCACACAAATTGCCGACCTCGACTAACTCTGACTTCATTACCCACGCGCCCGCACCTGCCGAGCGTGAACAAAACGGACACCAATGTCAACTCCCCCAATCTCCCAAAGGAACCGAAGATGCCCAAATTCAACCTCACGTGGTTGTATTTTGCCATCATCGCTGTGATGGCGATCATGCTCTGGCGCGGCACTTCCAACCCCGGAAGCTCCTCGAAGGACGTGAGCTACTCTGAACTGAAACAGTATATTGCCAAAGGCTATTCGAACGATATCACCGTCGACAAGGGCGAAGGTCAGGTCAGCATGGTGATTCGCCCGGAATATATCCGTACGGTTTTCCAGCAAAAGTGCCGAACAAGTCGGCGGACAGCCCCGAGTGCAAGCTCGTTATCCGTCGGCCGATCGCGTCGAAGATTACCTGACGACGGTCGGCTACAAAGGCAAAAGTGACCTATGAAGAGAGCCACGATTTCTTCCTCAACATCTTGAGTACGCTCCTGCCGCTCCTACTGCTCATCGGTTTCTGGTTCTTCATGCTTTCCGCGGCACGGGCAACGCCGGTGGCGGCCTGTTCGGCGTGGGCAAAAGCAAAGCCAAGGAATACAATAAAGATGAGGGATGAAGGTGACCTTCAAGGACGTGGCCGGACAAGAAGGCGCGAAACAGGAGGTGCAAGAGATTGTAGACTTCCTCAAAAATCCCGACAAATACACGGAGCTCGGCGGTAAGATTCCCAAAAAGGCGCCCTCTCGTCGGTCCTCCGGGAACGGGTAAGACGCTGCTGGCCAAGGCCGTGGCGGGCGAAGCGGGCGTTCCGTTCTTCTCGATGTCGGGTTCCGACTTTGTCGAGATGTTTGTGGGCGTCGGCGCCAGCCGTGTGCGCGACCTTTTCCAGAAAGCGAAAGAAAAGGCCCCCTCGATCGTGTTCATCGACGAGATTGACGCCGTGGGACGTGCGCGTTCCAAAGGCGCCAGCTTCGGCGGCAACGACGAACGCGAGAATACGCTCAACCAACTGTTGACCGAGATGGACGGTTTCGGCACTAATTCGGGTGTCATCATCCTGGCGGCCACCAACCGCGTCGATGTGCTCGACCAAGCACTGCTGCGCGCCGGACGTTTTCGACCGTCAGATCTACGTCGACCTGCCCGACCCTGCCCGAACGCATCGCCATCTTCAATGTGCATCTGCGTCCCTGAAGCTCCAACCGGGCTTGGACATCGAATTGCTCGCGCGACAGACACCCGGTTTCTCGGGGGCCGACATCGCCAACGTGTGCAACGAGGCCGCGCTCATCGCCGCTCGTCACAACCGCGAGGCCGTGACGAAGCAAGATTTTTCTCGACGCGGTGGATCGCATCATCGGCGGTTTGGAGAAGAAGACACGCGTCGCGACCAACGAAGAAAAGCGTGCCATCGCCATCCACGAAGCCGGCCACGCCTCGGTGTCGTGGTTGCTCGAGTACGCCAACCCGCTCGTCAAAGTCACCATTGTGCCCCTGCGGCCAATCGCTCGGCGCGGCGTGGTACCCTGCCCGAGGAGCGTTCCATCACAACCAAGGAACAAATGCTCGATGAAATCTGCGCCACCTTGGCCGGCCGCGCAGCCGAAGAGGTCTTCCTCGGACGCATTTCGAGCGGTGCGCTCAACGATCTGGAACGCGTCACGCAACGTGCCTACGGCACGGTGGCCTACCTCGGCGTGAGCGAGAGCTTGCCCAACGTGTCCTACTACACCAATCAGGAAAGTTTCCAGAAACCCTACTCGGAAGAGACCGGTCGACGCATCGATGCCGAAGTGACTCGCCTCATCAACGAACAATATGATCGCGCCAAACGCATTCTCACCGAAAATGCGGCCAAGCACAATGCGCTCGCCGACTTGCTCTGTGAGCACGAGGTGATTTTTGCCGCCGACGTGACCAATATCTTCGGTCCACGCCCGTGGAAAAGTCGTGCGGACATCATTCTGGAAGAACAGCCTCAGCCGGAAACCGAAGAAAAGACCGACGACAAAACGCGAGAAGAGGGCGACGAAAGTGCCTCGACGAGCGACGAACAAACCACCGACGCGGCAGACTACGGCTGTACCAAGGACACTCCCGCGGGGACGACCGGCCGGCAGCCACACATCAGGTAGATTCTCCTTCTCTCCCAACTGATCAGCCGACAACAGCACTACATGAAAAATCTCGCGCTCCGCACCCTGACCGGTGTTCTCTATGTGGCCGCCCTCGTGGGCTGTGCCTTGGGTGGCGAACTCCCGTTCTTCGTCTTTTTCCTGGTGGTGGGTGCCTTGTCCACCTGGGAATTCATCACCAATGTCAATGCGCACGACGATGCGACGGCCAATCGCTTCATCGCAACGGCGGCCACGGTCGCATTCAGTGGCTGCATTCCACGAATGTTGCCACCCCGACCACATCACCTATGCGCATTTCCTCCCGTTTGTGGTCACGCTGTCTCTATCTGCTCGTGAGCGAACTCTATCGCAATGAGCCGCATCCGCTGAAAAACTGGGCTTATGCCTTTGCGGCACAATTATATATTGCGTTGCCGCTCTCGATGATTTACCTGCTGGGCATCCGCTACGATCCCGCACAAGGCCCTCACGACCTACAACGGTTGGTTGCCGCTGTCCATTTTCTTCTTCCTTTTGGACGAGCGACACCGGCGCTTACCTCTGCGGATCGGCCTTCAGTCGCTTCGTTCCCGCAAAACTCTTCCCGCGCATCTCGCCCAACAAATCGTGGATCGGCTCAATCGGCGGCGGAGTGCTCGTGGTTTTGCTGGCCGTGGCCCTGAACTTCCTCCTGCCCGAGGTCCGTCTCAGTCTTCCGGTCTGGATCGGTTTTGGGACTGACGGTCTGCGTGTTCGGCACTTGGGGCGACTTGGTGGAAAGTCTGTTCAAACGCCAGCTGGGCATCAAGGACAGCGGTAAAATCCTTCCCGCCACGGCGGTACGCTCGACCGCTTCGACTCGGCCTTCCTGGCCATCCCCGCGGCGAGTGGTCTATTTGCAATTCGCTGCCTGAACCTCCCACACACCTCTCCCCCGAATGAGGGAGCGAAAATCCGTTTTTCTTCAAAAGCGTGCATTTCTCATCCGGAAATGCACGCTTTTTCATTCCGTCTCCACAAAGCAGCTCGGCAAAACGCCTCTATTTCCCTCTTCACCTGTGATTTTTGCTATTTGGCACAGTCAATTCTTGGTAAATCAAAGAAAAACTTACTTTTTGTCGATACAAGCAATCCATAAAATACGCAATGTCAGATCCCGTTTCCCTTCGAGCACTCCCGCTGCTAAGCTTCCGCATTGGTTCATACTCTGTGGCGCTCGTCGTGTGGGAAGAACAAGCCCGCCAACTCCCTGGTAGAACGCGGTTTTCGCGCCTTTGTTCCGCTTCGTCCCGCCTCGCGCGATGAGCAAAACGGGCAAAGTGATTTTTGCGCTCGCAACCCCTGTTGAGCGGCTGGGTCTTCGCTCTACGCCACCCTGGCAAGAACTCGAAGACTTCAAACGTTTCGTGCAGCACCGACACGGGAAGAAGCTCTACTATCACGTGCGGCGTGAAACGCTGCGTCCGGTAGGTACGACCAACCGCGCCGCGCCCATCACGCGCAACCGCATCACGACCATCAGCGAAGAGGAAATGGAACGTTTCATCACCTTCTGCACGGCCGCACAAGATGACCTGCGCTTCTTCACCCCCGAAGAGGTGAAGCTGAAAGCCGGCGATCGGGTCGCGTCATCGGCGGTCCGTTCAACGGACAGGAAGGTTACTTCCTGAAAACGGCCGGAAAGCGTTCCAAAAAGTCTCGTCATCGAACTCCCTGGCTGCATATTGGCCGCCACCACCACCGTTCTTCCGGAACTGATCCAAGTGCTCGAGCGCCGCAAAGGCTGAGTACGACGGAAAACCGCGGATGAGCCGTGAGAGGCACGCGGTTTTTCGGACAGAAGTCCCCTCGTTTCGGGCGAAAGCTCCCAACTTTTCAGCAAATACCAACACCGCTGAAAGGAATTGTCCTCGCCGGAGGCAGCGGCACGCGCCTCTACCCCATCACCAAAGGCGTGAGCAAGCAACTGCTCCCCATTTTCGACAAGCCGATGGTCTACTATCCCATTTCGGTACTGATGCTCGCCGGCATACGCGACATTCTCATCATCTCCACACCCCACGATTTGCCCGGTTTTCGCCGTCTGTTAGGCGACGGCCCGATTTCGGGGTGCATTCACTTACGCCGAGCAACCCTCGCCCGACGGTTTGGCGCAAGCCTTCCTCATCGGCCGCGAATTCATCGGCGATGACAGCGTGTGTTCTCGTGCTCGGCGACAACATTTTTCCACGGGGCCGGCTTCAGCGGTATGCTCCAATCTGCCGTCGCCACGGCAGAGCAAGAGGGCAAAGCCACCGTTTTCGGTTACCGCGTCAACGACCCCGAACGCTACGGCGTGGCGGCCTTCGACGCTGAGGGCAACTGCACCTCCATCGAAGAGAAAACCCGCGCAACCGAAGTCCAACTATGCCGTGGTCGGGCTCTATTTCTATCCGAACTCCGTCGTCGACATTGCCGCCGGCATCCGCCCCTCGGCACGCGGCGAACTGGAAATCACCACGGTGAACCAAGTCTATCTCGAACGCGAGCAACTGAAAGTGCAAACCCTCGGTCGCGGTTTCGCTTGGCTCGACACCGGCACGCACGAGTCGCTCTCCGAAGCCTCCACCTACATCGAAGTGCTCGAAAAGCGTCAGGGTCTGAAAGTGGCTTGCCTCGAAGACATCGCCTACACGCAAGGTTGGCTCACGGCCGACGACCTGCGCCGCATCGCCGAACCCACGCGCAAAAATCAATACGGGCAGTACCTGCTAAAACGGGCTGCCGAACAATCTTAGTGAGGGGAAAACGTCTTCCTCTCCATATAAGTGAGAGTCGCCGTCGGACGCCCACTTTCCCTCCGGCTTTCCCCGACGGTCCAGCTCCTCCACGCCAACAATGAACGTCATTTCCACCTCGCTCGAAGGCGTCGTCATTCTCGAACCCCGTGTGTTCGAAGATGCGCGGCTATTTCTTCGAATCATTTTCCCAACGCGAATTTGACGAAAAAGTTCGTCCCATCCGTTTTGTCCAAGACAACGAATCGCGCTCCTCGCGCGGTGTCGTACGCGGTCTCCACTATCAACGCACGCCCACACGCAGAGCAAACTCGTGCGCTGCACCCAGGTCGTGTGGTGACGTAGCTGTCGATATCCGCCACGGCAGTCCCACTTTCGGACAACAGTGTGGCCGTCGAACTCTCTGCCGAAAACCACCGCCAGCTCTTCATTCCGCGCGGATTCGCCCACGGTTTCGCCGTGCTCAGCGACATCGCCGTGTTCGAATACAAGTGCGACAATTTCTACGCCCCCGCATCGGACGCCGGCATCTCGTTGCTCGACGAACGCCTCGACATCGACTGGCGCACGCCCGTAGCCGACGCCTTGCTCAGCGAAAAAGATCTTCACCATCCCCTTTTCGACGAAGCCCCTGCCGATTTCCACATCGACGATCGGCTCTATTGAACCCCATCTCCACGCAAATTCTCGTCACCGGCGCAGGCGGTCAACTCGGCAGCGAAATTCGTCGCCTCTCTGCCGCCACACCCCACACCTTTCACTTCACTGACGTCGCCGCGCAAGCCGATCCGCTCACTTCGCCGCTCGACATCACCGACCGCGAAGCCGTTCTCCAGTTTGTGAAAACCCACGACATCGACTGCATCGTCAATTGCGCCGCCTACACCAACGTCGACGCCGCCGAAAGCGACCCCGAACGCTGCGACCTCATCAACCACCTTGCCGTCGAAAACCTCGCGCTCGCCGCTCGCACGGCCGACGCTTGGTTGGTACATATCTCCACCGATTACGTTTTTCGGTGCCGAACCCACAACACGCCCCTGCCGCGAAGATCAGCAGGGCACGCCCACCGGTGTGATGGCGCCACGAAACTCCGCGGCGAACAAGCCATTCGCCGTGTCGGTTGCAAGCACCTCATCTTCCGCACCGCTTGGCTTTACAGCCCCTACGGCAAGAACTTCGCCAAAACCATGCTCCACCTCACCGGCAGCCGCCCCGAGGTGAAAGTGGTCATCGACCAGTGTGGAACTCCCACCTCCGCCGCAGATCTGGCCCTGGCGCCCTCCTCACGATTCTTTCCCGACCGCTGACGGCCGACCACATCGGCACCTACCACTATTCTGACGAAGGCGTTTTGCTCGTGGTATGACTTTGCCGTGGCCGTGGCTCGCGAAGCCGGTCACACCGACTGCCGCATTCTGCCCCTGCCGTTCCTCCGAATATCCCAGCCCCGTGCAACGTCCGGCCTACAGCGTGCTCGACAAGACGAAGGTGAAGACCACCTTCGGCCTCGAAATCTATTGGCTCGACAGTCTGCGCACCTGCATTGCCCGTCTTCACGACAGCGAAACGGTTCTAACCCTTGCTTTCAGCCCCAACACCCCACGCTATGCACACCATCGTCATCACCGGCGGCGCCGGTTTCATCGGCAACCACGTCGTGCGCCGTTTTGTTCGCGAATATCCCGACTACCACATCATCTGCCTCGACGCTCACCTACGCCGGCAACTTGGCCAACCTCGCCGACGTGGAAAAACGCGCCGAACTATGAGTTCGTCCGCCCTCGACATCTGCGACTACGCCGCCGTGCGTCGTCTGTTCGAAGAGAAGCACGTCGACGGCATCATCCACCTCGCCGCCGAAAGTCACGTCGATCGTTCCATCAAAGATCCGATGGCGTTCGCCCGCACCAATGTGATGGGCACCCTCAGCCTGTTGCAGGCGGCACGCGACTATTGGGAGTCGCTTCCCGAACGCTATGAGGGGCAAGCGCTTCACCACATCTCCACCGACGAAGTGTATGGCGCTCTCAACATCACACGCCCCGGCGACACCGTCCCTTACGGCGACGACTTCTTCGTCGAAACCACTCCCCTATCGCCCCCATTCTCCCTACTCGGCCTCGAAAGCCTCGAGCGACCACTTCGTGCGCGCCTACCACGACACCCTACGCGTACGCCGACGCTCATCAGCAACTGCTCGAACAATTACGGCCCCAACCAGTTCCCCGAGAAGCTCATCCCGCTGCTCATCAACAACATCCGCCACCGCCGCCCCTCCCCGTCTATGGCAAAGGCGAAAACGTACGCGACTGGCTCTATGTGGTGGACCACGCTCGCGCCATCGACCCTCATCTATCACAAAGGAGCCATCGCCGACACCTATAATATAGGCGGATTCAACGAATGGCGCAACATCGACATCGTTCGCCCTCGTGGTGCGCACCGTCGATCGCCTGCTCGGCCGCCCGAAGACGCCGATCTCGACCTCATCACCTTCGTCACCGACCGCGCCGGCTACGACTTGCGCTACGCCATCGACTCGACCAAACTCAAAAACAGAACTGGGCTGGGAACCCTCCCTCCAGTTCGAACAGAGCATCGAAGAGACCGTGCGTTGGTATCTCGACAATCAGGAATGGATGGACCGCATCACCTCGGGCGACTACCTGCGCTACTACGAAGACAGCGTACGCCCACCGCTGAGTTTTCGCGCGTCGGCGCCCCCCTCCGCCGGTCAAAACGCCGCCCCGCACCAAACAACGCTCGCACTGCCTGCACCGGGCCGCGGCGACACCAGCGAAATCCCCCAACGCAAGGAGGAATGTCAGGTTAACACGGCATTCCTCCTTTCGTTTATTTGGTCGTACGCAGAATTTGCACTATATTTGCGCACACGAACAAACAAAATAAAGCTCATTCCACGAAGCTCTTTTACGCAATTCGCTTTGCTCTGCTGCCTCGGTCTCCCGCTTTCGGCCCACGCCCAAAGCGAGTTCCACCTGCAACAGCAGACCCTCGCCAACCCGGACAACGAACCGGCCCCCGTGCATCCTGTCCCTCTCCCCGCCAACTCAAAATGGCAGGAAACGGAATTCTACGCTTCTTCCATTACGGCACGTAACACCCTACACCGGTTTGGAATGGGGTAACGGCGACGAAAACGAAAACCGTTTCGCCCCCACCCGTGTGCCCAACCCCGAACAGTGGCTCCAGGCCGCCAAAGACGCCAGCGTGCGCGGCGGCATCGCCGTCATCAAGCACCACGACGGCTTCTGCCTCTGGCCCACCGCCACCACCACGCACAACGCCACCTCCTCCTCCAACCCCAACGCCAAGCAGACCAACATCCCCCTGAGACTTCGCCGAAGCTGCGCGCAAGCTCAACATGAAATATGGCTTCTACATCTCGCCGTGGGATCGCAACTCCGCCCTCTACGGCACAGATCGCTATGTAAAAGAGGTCTTCTTCGCCAATGTCTCGAAGCCGCCCAATACGGCAACGACCAATTCGAAATGTGGTTTGACGGCGCCAACGGTGGCAACGGCTACTACGGCGGTCAGAACAAGACCATCAACGTGGGCGACGCCAATAGTCTACTACGACGTGCCCAACCTCCGCGACTCCGTCCACAAGATCCTCCCCGATTGTGTGATGGGGCGTCGGCGGCGAAGCCCGCTGGATCGGCAACGAACAAGGCTGGGCCGGTGAAACCAACTGGTGCATGGGCGACGGCACAAGCGGCAACATCGACGGCTGGTATTGGCACCCCGGCGAGAGCGACGCCAAAGCCACCAACAAAGGTTGGTTCTGGCACAGCGGCGAAGCCCCCTCTTCGCCCGAACGCCTGTTCCAGATGTACTCGAAACCGTCGGTCGCAACGCCACCCTCATCCTCAACCTCCCGCCCGATCAGTCCGGCGCCCTGCCCCACCGCCACCGTCAGCCACGACGCAACTCGGCGACCTCCTCAAGCAGCGCTTCGGCACCGACCTGGCCAAGACCGCCACAGTCGTAGCCAGCGAAACCCGCGCCGCAGGCGCAGGCCGCAACTACGACGTGCGCAACCTCTTCGACGGCAACACCACCACCTACTGGGCCACGAACGACGGCACCAAGCAGGCCACCCTCACCTTCACGTGGGACAGCCCGCAAACCCTCCGTTACGTCGACCTCACGGAACTCGTCGCCAAGGGACAGCGCGTCAAGAAGTTCAAGCTCGAAGTCACCGAAGACGGCACCACGTGAAACCCACCGGCGGCAACATCGCCACCACTACCATCGGCTACAAGCGCATCATCCCCCTCAACGGCAACACCGAACACAGCTACGACCAAGGCACCCGCGCCGTCGGTTTGCGCATCACCATCGAAGATGCCAAAGCCTGCCCTCTGCTCAAGAGCGCAGCCATTTACTAATCCCAGCGTAAAGCCCATCCACAATGAAACTTCAACATCTCCTCCCGTGGCTGCACTGGCTTTGCCGCTTGCCGCCTCCGCCCAAAACCGTCACCCCTTCCCACCCTCGATTTCGAAAGCACCGCCTGGCAATCCCTCGGTGTGTTCGACACCTGGGAAGCCTCGCCCTTCCGCACCGGCGCCCTCACCGGCAACTGTGCCCTCCTGAGCAATCCCACCACCGGCGAACTCAATCCCATCGACGGCACCCCCGTCAATCCCTCGGCCAAGTGCTCGCTGTGCAGCGTTCGCGCTACGGTTCCAACACCTTCGGCGCCCGCATCACGCTCAACCAACCCTTCGACCTCACCCCCACGCCCAAATACGTCCACGCCTGGATCCACACGCCCAAAGCCGGCCGCGCCACGATCATCGGCCCTCGGCAAGCGCAAAGACCGCCCCGGCCAAAGTGACGAAGTGGTCCAGTTCGCCCAAATCACCGGTAGCCCCTCGAAGCCGATCGCTGGCAGGAAATCGTACTCCCCGCCGCCGGCAATGAAGGCGTGCAAATCCACAGCCCTCGTCATCGTGCCCCCACTGCGAAAGCCCGCACGATCTCACCGAAGACTTCGCCGCCTACATCGACAATGTCAGCGTGAACGACAGCCCCGCACCGTCGCTCATCACCGGCTACTACCCCATCTCCGTCGACAAGAAGCAGCCTACACGCGCACCGACCGTCACCTCGACATCGTCCGACTCAGCGTCGACGGCAAACAGCAAGTCTACAACGTCCCCACGCCGCGCACCGTCTACACCGACGCCGGCAACGCCGAGTTCTTTCGCTAAAGCCCGGCGACGTCGTCACCCCTCCGTCACCTACAACGGCACGTGGATGCACAGCTACGTCTACCTCGACAAGAACCAAGACGGCAAATTCGATCCCGACACCGAACTGGTCAGCTACTCCTACTATAAAGGCAAAAACAGCGAAGGCCAAAACCGTGAGCAACGGCAACACCATCGCGCCGCGCCCTTCACCGTTCCCGCTGACCTCGCCCCCGGCATCTACCGCCTGCGCTACAAGATCGACTGGGACAACAACGATCCCTCGGATCCGCCGACGTGCTCAAGCACGGCGGTGCCTTTTGTCGACATCCGTCTCAACGTGCACGGTGAGCACGCCGTTGTCACGCAGCACAACCTCAACGGCGAAATCATCACCACCGACGGTCAGAAGCTCGAAAGCTTCAAAGCCCCTTCGGCCAACCCTTCACCATCAAGATGAACCCCGCCGACGGCTTTGAATACGCCGGTGTCATCGTCAAGCACGGCTACCACCTCACCGCCGACAGCCTCTCGAAAGACAACGCAGTGGCAGACCATTCGCGTTCCGCGCAGCATCTTTCAACGCCGACAACACCTTCACCCTCCCCGCCGAATGGATGGACGGCAATGTCGACCTCGAAGGCCTCTTCATCGAGACCGGCACCCACAAGCCCGAAGCCGCGCCCCAATGGTAGTCTCGCGTTTCACCCCGCCACCCTCGTCAACGGCAAGTTCGCCCACGATTCGCAGTGGTACTCTACGCAAATCGGCCAAGAAGGCTACGTGCTCAAAGCCAACAACACGAAGCAAACGCTCGAACTCACCGACACCGAAGTGAATCCCGAAGACGGCAAACAACTCTGGTGCTTCGTGGGCAACAACGCCGAGGGCTTTCGCATCTACAACCTCGCAGCCGGCACAGGCTACGTCCTCGCCGCTCCCACCAACACGGGCAACGACAAAGGGGGTAGCTCCTTTCCCACCCTGCAACCCGTCGGCTCCATTCCCCAAGGCTATTCGTCCGTTTGGCGCTTCGCCGACTCCAAAGACCTGGGCAAAAGCGGTCCCGCCTACGCCTCGTACGTACGAAGACAAATACGAAGCCAACAAGGTGAACAACCGCAACAGCAACTCGCTTTCTGGAACGGCGGTGCCGACAAGGGTTCGACCCTCACCATCCTCCCCGTCACCTCCAACCTCACCACGAGCGTGGCCGGTGTCAGCGCCCAAACCGCAAGCAGCACCGCCACCTACGACCTCGCCGGTCGCCGTGTCGGCCACAGCACCCGCGGTGTCCTCGTGCAGCAAGGCAAAGTCGTCCTTCGCTGATTCGAACTTTCGCGGCGCACCCGCGCCCACTCATAGCTCAAGCGGGCAGCCACTTCGCTGTGGCTGCCCGCTTTGTTGTGTGTTGGTACCTCGACGGTCACCGCCGGATAGGCCACCGCTTACGTTGGGTCACCTATAATAGGGTCTTATTCAACCTCACATTCACTCACATGTCTCCTCGAATTCTGCGATCCACTCTCTGACCTTCTCTTGCAACAAGGCTTTTGTCCGGGAGGTATAGCTGATAAGCAGAAGCGTAAATATTAGCCTCCCTGGGGAGCGTGAGCTCTACCAAGGCATCATTTTTATTCTCGCATAGTAGAATACCAATCGTAGGGCTTTCAAATGCTTGTCTGACGTAGCGATCATAGTAGTTGACATACATCTGCATCTGCCCCTAAATCCTGGTGCGAGAGCTCACCTATCTTCAAATCAATCAACACATAACACCGCAATAGCCTATTGTAAAACACCAAGTCAACATAAAAGTGCTTCTCTTCAAATGTAAAAACGCTTTTTGTCTCGCCTCGAAAAGAAAGCCTTTGCCGAGCTCGAGTAAGAACTGCTGCATCTTACCGATGATCGCGTGTTCAAGCTTACTCTCGGAATAAATTGCATCCGACTTCAGCCCCAGGAATTCCAAGGTAATCGGATCCTTGATGACATCCTCAGGCTTACTGATGACCTGTCCTCGTGTGCGAGGCGCATAACGCCCTCTTTGTCTCGACTCAAAGCGAGTCTTTCGTATAAGCAACTCCCAATCTGTCTTGATAGCTGACGTTTCGACCATTGCTGTTGCGCGCATTCTATTTCATAGAACTTCCGAGCATCGAGATTATCCACTCGCATCAAAAGCAAATAGTGGGACCAAGACAGGGTGAAATGGGGGATGTCATCTTCAATTTGACAACCGGTGGCTGTCAAATTACTATAAGTCAAATAGAATTGTCGGATCTGCCGCAAGTTCGAATAACTCCACCCCACGCCCAAAAGCGCGCTGTGAGTTGGGCTGAGAGGGACTGTAACACTTGCTTTCCGTATTGAGCCCCTTTCTTCGCCCCCGCAACTCTTCTTCAAAAGATATATTGTCCAATACGATACTTAGTGTACACCTCCGCAAGATTGACAGACGTGGCAATACGTGCCCGACTTTCTTCTATGAGTCGTGCAATTTTTGAGGAACAAATCCTCTGTGCTTGTTCTTTGGTCTAAGCTCATGATACAAAGATAGGATATCAAGACTTTAATAACCAAAGGTTCAGGAACATATTTGTCAGGAGCAACGAAATTCTTTGTTTTCCGTTGTTTTCCGTCGTTTTTCATCGGAGTATCCGACCCACGTAAAGTCAACCGACAAAATGAGATCCGCCCCTCCGGCACGCACGTCGAGCCTTGACAGCGGGCAGCCACTTGCTGTGGTTGCCCGCTTTTTGTGTCCTCACGCACCATTTCGTCATCTCCACCGCGCAGAACACTGAAAAAGAATCGTGCCATCGACGAAAAATAAGCATATTTCATCGCATAACGACATTATATTCACCCATACACCCACCTTTCGGCGAAAAATCTCCCCCATTTAGTTCACACACGCCAAAAATCTCATAAACCACCCGCCATCGCACACAATTCCATTTTTAAGCGCACAAACCGCGCAAACGTAAAAGCGAAAAGAACACCACCTGCGCACAAAGCAAATTGCAGTAGGGCAGAATTGCTAAGTTAGAACTTACATTTCGTACGCTAATAAGTTAAAACACCGCGCACGGAGTTCATTTTTCGACGCGTTCCTTTGTCAAAAGTGTGTAGAATCCTATATTTGCAAAATACATACAGCGGCAAAAACCGGCGACGGCATTTCAATCGTCCGCAAAGGCGTTTTCCGCACTCGAACATCGAACAGCAATCCAAACGATATTTACAAGTATGAACAAGAAGTCAGTCACACTCGGCGTAGCGCTCTTGATGAGCGGCGTAGCGATGGCGCAGACGGCCGTGTTGGGTCACGTATCCGACAGCGAAGGCACCCCCATCGTCAACGCAGCAGTACGCATCGGCACCCGCACCGTGGCCCTCACCGACGGCAAAGGAAATTTCGTTAGCCAGTGCCCGCGGGCACCAAAACGCTCACGGTCGCCTACGTGGGCACGTAAGCTCCCGCACGATGGAGATTAGCAAAAACGGCACGATGAATGTAGTGCTCGAATGGGACGACTCCAACCTCAACGAAGCCATTGTCGTGGCCTATGGCACGGCGAAGAAAGCCCTCGTTCACGGGTTCTGCCGCCACGATGAGCGCCCAGAAACTCGAGAATCGTCAAGTCTCCGACGTTTTCGCGCGCCCTCAACGGCACCGTGGCCGGTGTGCAAACCACCAGCAACAACGGCCAGCCCGGCACCTCCGCCACCATCCGCGTCCGCGGTTTCGGCTCCATCAACGCCACCACGAGCCCCCTCATCGTGCTCGACGGCGTGCCCTACGACGGCGACATCTCCTCCATCAACCCCAACGACATCGAGAACGTCTCGGTGCTCAAGGACGCCGCATCCGCCGCCCTCTATGGTGCCCGCGGTGCCAACGGCGTGATGCTCATCACCACCAAGAAAGGTAAGTCGGGCGACGCCAGGTGCAATTCGAAGGCCGTTGGGGCGTGAACTCGCGCGAAATCCCCTAACTACGACGTGGTGCGCGACGCCAAGGACTACGTCACCCACCTCTACCACAGTCTCTACAACGAAGACATCTACAACAACGGTCTCAGCGCCGAGCGCGCCGCCCAGCGCACCAACCCGCGCATCCAAAAAGGCCCTCGGCTACCCCGTCTTCTCCACCCCCGAAGGCGAACTCCTCTTCGACGCCAACGGCAACTTCAACCCCCGCGCCACCCTCGGCTACACGGTGCGCGACAAGCAGGGCAACCCCTCAACCTCCTTCGCCCCGACAACTGGGAGAAAAGAAATCTTCCGTCAAAACACCCGCCAGGGAATACAACCTCAGCGTCTCCGGCGGCAACGAGCGCTTCAACTACTACTGGGGCAGCGGCTACCTCAACGACGAGGGCATCATCGACAACTCCGGCTACAAGCGCTACTCCACTCGCCTGAATGCCGACTATCTGGCCAAGTCGTGGCTCAAGATCGGTGCCAACCTCGGCTACTCCTACGCCCAAAGCGCCTACCCCGAAGAGCAGACCAACAAGGGAGCCACCAGCTCGGGCAACGCCTTCTACATCGCCAACAGCACGGCTCCCGTCTATCCCACGTATGTGCGCAACCCTCGACGGCAGCTTCGCCCACCATCCCACCACCGGCCAGCAGATCTTCGACTACGGCGACGGACAGACCGTTCCTTCAAGCGCAACTTCACGTCGATCTCCAACCCCGTGAGCGACTTGACCAACAACCTCCACGAATTCCTCACCGACCTCTTCACCGGTCGCTGGTAGGCCAATGTGATGCCCCCTCAAGGGGCTGACGCTCACGGCCTCTTTGGGTCTCACGGTCGACAACAAGCGCGAGCACTCGGCCACTTCGTCCCTCGTCGGCCAGTCGGCCAATTCCGGTGGTGAAGCCGAACAAAGACTCCAGCAGATACGCAGCCTCAACCAGCAGTATCTCGCCACCTACAAGACGTCGTGGGGTCTGCACAGCGCCGACTTCCTCCTCGGTTTCGAGCGCTACGACCGCCACACCGAAGAATTCTCCGCCAATGGTCAATACCTCTACCGCGACGGCGTTTGGGCGGTGAACAACACCATCAACCAGCGCAAGGGTTACGGTAAATACGGCGAATACATCACCGCCGGTTTCTTCGGTCGTGTCAACTATGACTGGGCCGAGAAGTACTTCGCCAGCTTCAGCTTCCGCCGCGACGGTTCTTCGCGCTTCCACCCCGACCACCGCTGGGGCAACTTCTGGAGCCTTTCGGGCGCCTGGGACGTGGCCAAGGAATCGTTCAGCGAAACCCTACCGCTGGGTCGACCTCCTCAAGGTGAAGGCCCTCGTTCGGCCAGCAGGGCAACGACGCCATCGGCGACGGCACCACCCTCAACGACTACTACGCCGACTACGCCTACATCGACCAGTACAAGGTGACGGGCGCCAACAGCATGCTCGCCGATGCCACCCTGGTCTACAAGGGCAACAAGGATCTCACGTGGGAAAAGAGCAACTCGTTCAACGTGGGCGTTGACTTCAGCCTGTGGAACGGCAAGCTCGCCGGTTCGGTCGAATATTTCAACCGCCAGACCCGCGACACGCTCTACAACAAACCCGTGGCCCTCTCCAACGGCTACGCCACCATGCCCACGAACATCGGTTCGATGCGCAACAGCGGTGTCGAAATCGACCTCAACCCGTGGTGCTCCACAACAGCCGCCTCAAGTGGACCGTTGCCGCCAACGCCACCTTCCTGAGCAACAAGATTCTCAAGCTCCACCCCGACTTCGCCAAAGACGGCATCAAGAGCGGTTCGCGCCTCTACCAAGAAGGGCAGAACATGTTCCAACTCAACCTCGTGGAATACGGCGGTGTAGACCCCGTCACGGGCAAGGCCATGTATTGGACCGTGAACAAAGACAGCAAGACGGGTGCCACCTCTCGCGTGCTCACCGACAACTGGGACGATGCCTACGCCAACGCACGTCACGCCACTGGGCAACCTCCCTGCCCACCGTCACGGGCGGTTTCAGCTCCACGCTCGAAGCCTTCGGTTTCGACCTCTCCGTCTCGGCCTCCTTCCAGCTCGGCGGCAAGGTGATGGACGAAGGTTACCAAGACCTCATGCACGTTAAGTCGAGAGACGCCGGTCAAAACTGGCACAAGGACATCGCCCGTGCCTGGACCCCGCAAAACCAGCACACCGATGTGCCGCGTCTCGATGCCGGCGACAGCAATGCCGACGCCACTTCCACCCGCTGGCTCGTGTCGTCCGACTACCTCTCGCTCAACAATGTCACGCTGGGCTACACGTTGCCGCGCCACCCGTGCGCCACGCCAAGCTCGCCTCGGCTCGTCTCTATGCCGCCGCCGACAACCTCGCGCTCTTCGCCGCCCGCCAGGGCATCGACCCGCGCCAGAGCCAGACCGCTGTCTACGCCAACTCCTACACGGCCGTGCGCACCGTCTCCTTCGGCGTGAAACTCACTTTCTAATCCTTCCCAAACCGCTTCACAATGAAATCACTATATCAATGGGGCCGGTTGTCGCTCGGCCCTGCTCCCCTTCTTCGCCCTCGCCGGCTGCACCGATCTCGACACCGCCCCGCAAGGCGACACCGTCACCGAAGCTCAAAAAGCGGAACTCTACCGCCGCGTCCCCGAGCGCGCCTCCGCAGCTGTCAATGGCGTCATGAGCATCTTCTCTCGCCTGGAAGCCACCTCCAAAGGCCACCCTCGATTTCGGCTACGGCTCCGTCCCTGCTCGGCTTTTGACTGCCGCGGCGCCGACACGACCCTGCACCACCAACGGCTACAACTGGTTCGGTGCCGAGACCACGCTCGACGACAACCACGTCTACGATCGCTTCCCCCGCGTGGTTTGGAGCAACTGCTACGACCAGATCAAGGCCTGCAACGCCCTGCTCGCCTCCGTCAAGAGCGACGACACCAACCCCGTCACCCGCTTCAACCGCGCCCAGGCCCAAGCCGTTCGCGCCTTCGACTACTTCACGCTTGCCCAAAGCTTCCAGTTCACCCTACAAGGGCCGTGAGCAGGCCAACTGCGTGCCCGTGATCACCGAAGACAACCAAGCCGAGTCCGAGCAAAAGGGTCTCCCCTCTCCAGCGTCGAAGCCGTCTATCAGCGCATCAACACCGACCTCGACTCCGCGCTCGTCAATCTCCAGTCCACCGACACCGAGCGCAGCGACCGTCGCTTCGTCAGTCTCGCCGTGGTCTACGGCCTCCGGGCCTCGCGTCGCCCTCGTACAGCAACGCTGGGCCGATGCCGCCGAAGCGGCCGACCAAGCCATCACCGCCGCTGCCGCCGAAGGCATCACCCCCGCCTCCCGCGAAGCCGTGAGCCACCCCACCTTCACCTCCGTGAGCGAAAACGATTGGATGTGGGGCATCAAGATCGAAGAGACCGACCCCGTGGTCACCTCGGGCGTCGTCAACTGGGCCTCGACATGCGGCACCTTTCGCCTACGGCTACGTGATGGTCGGCGCCACCAAGGGCATCAACACCAAGCTCTACGCCTCCATCCCTCCACCGACGTGCGCAAAGGCTGGTTCCTCGACGCCAAGGGCGAATCGCCCAACCTCAACCGTGCCCAGCGCGGCTACCTGGCCGAGATCGGTGCAGCGCCCTTCACCAACGTGAAGTTCGACTCCTACAAGAGCGTGCCCAACCAGTCCATCAGCGCTCAGGATCTGCTGCTCACGCGCGTCGAAGAGATGTACCTCATCAAGGCCGAAGCCCTCGCCACGAGCGGTCAGGCCGCCGAAGGCGCCAAGGTGCTCACCGACTTTGTCAAGACCTATCGCGATCCCGCCTACACGCTGACCGCCACCACCCCCGAAGCCGTACAAGAGGCCGTGTGGATGCAGCGCCGCGTGGAACTCTGGGGCGAAGGCTTCTCTTACTTCGACCTGCTGCGTCTCGGCGAGGGCATCGACCGTCGCGACTGCGGTTTCCTGCAGGAAGTCAACTACAACGTCCCGGCCAACTCCCCCGTGATGCTCATTCCCGTCCCGCAGAAGGAGCGCAAGCCAACAAGGCCGTGAAAGACGGCGACTACAACCCGCTCGGCAGCAAGCCGCAACCCGTGCCTCTCAACAATTGATGCGGCCGGGCGCCCACTCGCTTTTCCATTTCATCTAAGTGTTTGTTTCGATCCGGGGCCCATCCCTCGTTCCGCAGCCCCCGGATCATTTTTTTCACCTCGCTCACACAATGAAACTCCATATCCTCCCCTCCTCGCCGCCGGCCTTCTCGCCGCCTCCGCCGCCGTGTCGTGCAGCGACGATCCGTCGTGGACCGACCTCGTCCACCCAAACCGACAAATACAGCTTCTGCACAGCACGCGCAGCTTCAACTTTGTCACTGCGCGCCCGCTCGACCAGTACACCGTCACGCTGCTTCGCGGCACGTCCAAGGGTGCCGCCACGGTAGCCGTTCGCGTGAAGGCCGACACGCTGCAAGCCAGCTACCCTGACCGACACCCTCGCGCACTTCGCCGACGGCAGCACCACCGCCGAACTGGTGGTGAAGGTCAACCACAGCCTGCTCACCTCCGAAAAACGGCTATCGACACGCTCGAACTCGCGCCCGACAAGGTTTCAGCCACCGGCACGCGTCGCCTCCTCGTCACGCTCAATAACGTGAAATACACCCGCCGAGGGATCTCCCTCGCCCTCCCCACTCAACCACTCCCCTCGCGCCCAACGGCACGAGGGGAGTGTGCGTTTCACTCTTGCCGTGCAAGACGCCCGAGGTCTGTCCCCTTCGACATCCCATTCTTGCGAAGACTGACCGGTGTACGATGCGAAAGCAACCAAGCTCTCTTCACTTCAGGAGTACGTCCTTGCCCTGTTTCACGATCATCCGATCGTTGCGTCTCATTAGTATAGAACTAAATAGTTCGCTCAATCATACAATCAAAGAAATAAAGTCGTACCTTTGCATCATCATTCAAAGACCTCCCTATTATGTACGCAGTCGTATTTGATTTAGACACCAATTGCTTAGAGAATGCTACGATGAAAATACCTACCACGGAGCCTACAAACTCGTTCGGGATTTTCTAACCGAGAACGGTTTCTCGCATACGCAAGGTTCGGTATACTTCGGAGACGAGGGCATGGATGCCGTTAAATGCGTCATCACGATTCAAAAACTGGCAAAGAAATACCCTTGGTTCTCTACGTGCGCGAAGGACGTTCGCGTACGCTTCGTATTGAAGACAACAACGATCTCTTACCGGCCATCCGATAACCGCGTCAGCAAACATATCGATCGCGCGCGTCGTCTCCTCGTCACGCTCAATAACGTGAAATACCCCCGCCGAGGGATCTCCCTCGCCCTCCCCTCAACTCAGACCACTCCCCTCGCGCCCAAAGGCACGAGGGGAGTGGTCATTTCTCTCTGCAATCCTATTCTATTTCGCCTAAAAATAGGCAACGTCTCAATCATCTGTTTGAGCACCTCTTCACTGAACCGAAGTGTATTCAGACTTATCGTAAATTTCCAAGAGATATACCGTCCCCTCTTCCTCCGTAACAAGGACATTGTACGTAATCACTCTTGCCCTCCCGACTTGCCGGCTCCTTTAGACTTAATCGCCACGCTAATTTTTTTCAAATACCGGCGGTCAACTCAACCCCTTGCAACGGATTTCGTTCGAGTTCAGCCACAAAAAGCCTTCACATCTTCTTTCAAAGACCTGTGACGCTTCGCCAAGGCTTTTAAGCTTTTCGCGAAGGTCGGAGTGGGAATCACTTTAAAGCTCATCAAGCAATTTCGTCGCGGAAAGCGTTTTCTGATTTTTGCCCTCTTGCACGAGCTTCACCTCCTGCAGTGCAAGGCGCAAACGCGCGATGAGGTCAAGTTCGTTCGTCACCACATCTTGTGCGGTGATGGGCGTGATGCGAAAACTGCCCAACCCTCTCGACTTCAAAATCACTTCCTTGCCTTCCTTCACCACGCCGAGATACTTGGTTTGGTTTGTTCTAAATTCTCTTGCGCTGATTACTTCCATAGTTGTGGTATTGGGTTCACCGCAAAGGTAATCAATAAACCCATTTCGGTATCCAACATTTCAACATTTAACAGCCGAAGCAATTCAAAGGGCGACATCGGCCACAAAGCAATACATCCGTGGCCGTCTGCTCCATTCGGCATCGAGAGCGGCCACAAGTCCCGCGGATATTTTCGTCCTCCTCACACAAAGAAGAGCGCCACGCCCGCCACGCTGATGAGCGCCCCCAGCACTTCGCGGCGCGTCACACGCTGGCCGAAGAGCACATGCGCCGGCCAGAGGATGAGCACGGGCGAGAGCGACATGATGGTCATCGCCACCCCCGTCGAGGTGTATTGCGTGGCTGACGTAGCGAGAGCGACACCCCCACAAAGGGCCGAACACCACCGTAGCCGCCACGAGCAGCCAACCGCGGCCGTCGGTGCAGGCACGGCGCAACGCGCCCCCTTGCCCGCCAAGAAGAGAATGAGCAGAAAGCCCGGCAGCCCCGCCACCGCCCGCATCTGGGTGGCTGCAAACGGCAGGAGCCAGCGCAGGTGCTCGGCCGCAGCCGGTGCCGTCGAGGCCGCCCCACGCGCCCAGTCCGCCGCATAGTGGTGGAGCCCCACGGCCGAGAGCGTCAGCCCCAAGCCCCTGCCCCACGCCGGCACCGATGCCCAGCAGCACGCCGCGTGTCGGGAGATTGAGGCGCACTTTGCGCCGGCGCCGCCCCTCGTTCTCCCCATCGGGCGCACCGCGGCCGAGAATCGACACCGCGATGCCCGTCGTCGTCACCGCCATCCCCGCCAAGGCCTGCGCCGAGAGCTGCTCGCCCAGCAAGAGCCACCCCCGCCACGGCCGAAACCGCCGGGGCAAGGGTCACGAAGAGTTGGCCGAAGCGCGAACCGATGAGCAAATAGGCGTTGAACAGGCAGTAGTCGCCAAACACATAGCCCACCAGCCCCGAGGCCAGCAGCCAGCCCCAGGTGGTGGCATCGGCCCGCGGCGGGAGGGGCGAACCGGTGCAGACCCACAGCAGCGCGCCGATGAAGAGGAGCGAGAGCACCACGCGCAGCACGTTCACCACGTGCGCGCCCAGACGACGGCTCACCGTTTCGCTCAGCAGGGCACACACCGTCCACGAGACGGCCACCGCCAGGGCAATCGTCTGGCCGAGATAACCGCTGTGGGCGGCAGGGAGCGAAGAAAGGAGGAGGAAAAAGGCATTCATAGTCAGGGTGATGTCGGCCTCACGGCCGTTTTAAGGTGACAGGCGAGGGGAGGGTCTCGTCGCATTGGGGCTGCCGGTCGAGGCGGTGGGGCCGAAAGTCGGCGCCGCTCGGGGCGTGTCCCGTTTGCGGGGCAAAGTTACGAAATCCTCCGCGATTCCGCCGCCGACCGCCCGTTTTTGCATCGGCCCACGGTGGTCCGCTGTGCTCCGCGCCTTTGTTCCCGTCGCGCCTCGTGAGGTCGAAAAGTTGCGCGTTTTCCGTCTCCGTCCCCCAGTTTTTCGTCGTTCGCCCGCGCTTTTTTTCGTTCGGTGGGTGGGTCGTCCCCTCCGCGGGGGTGAAGTGTGCCTGCCTCGCGCGCGTGTTACGCGCACCCGTCCGTCGTTTTTTTCGATTTTTGCCTTCACCGCTTCACCCTCATCTCAACAATACACTCACACACAAGCAGTTACGTGTGAAGGTTTCACCCTGTTTTGCCTTCACCCTGCTCCCACCCCGTGCGCGCCGCCCCGATCGAGGGGTGAAGACGGCCGCGAGGTGAAGCCTTCACCCATAAGACTCTGATCTCCAACAGATTGAAAGCAAACGGGGTGTGAACACAAACGGGTGAAGCCTTCACCCACAACCCACTCGCGTTCAATCGCTTACGTCCATAAGGTGAAGCAGTGAAGGCAAAAATCGAAAAACGGCGGACGCGCGCGTCACGCGTACGCGTTGGGCGGTCGCCGCACGCCGGCCGGTGCCCCTCGTGGGCAGGGGGCGAAAAAACGCCCCGCCGCACACCGCCCTCCCGAGAAAAAATTGTAACTTCGCAGGGTGCGCCCTCTCTTCCTCGCGAACGTGGGTGCACCGCCCGAACACAACGCTGTCTGTCCCCCTCATTCTTTCCCTTTTTCCCCATGCCCGCCACCTCCGCTCCCCAACTCTTGCCCCTATCTCGAACGCCTCCTCGACGGAGAAACCGTGGAATGGAAAACGCTGGGAGGGGTGTGATGCGCTGATGTTAAAGTGAAAATAAATTAGCCAACCTCTTCTATAGGGAGTGCCTCACAGAAGAGAATTACTAAGAAGAGACTTACACATTCATACAGATACTACTAGAGTTCGAATCTGATTGATGCTACGCAATTTTCTATATCGCACACAAAATACGCTATAAAAATTTGGTCGGGCAAAATATATGTGTACATTTGCAGTGTATTTCAACTTAGAATCTTGATTTTTTACTAGGGATAGGGTAAGGCTATATTATACGCTATTAGGTTGGCAAAGAGTATTAACGGTAATTTCTGTAATCATGAAAAAGATGAAGAGATTCAATCTGGGTAATGCGAGAGTACTTTCTCCCAACGACATAACAGCCTTGTTGGGTGGGGAGTTTCTTTCTTACACTTGCAGTAGAGAAGGTTAGAGTTGCACCATCCAAGTAGACGGAGGAGTCAACACTGGAACTTGTAAGTGGTACTATGCTAGTGAAACCCAGATGAACTTAACGTGCGTTCTTAGCTAAGAACAAAGGCGAAGATTTTTTTAAGAGTTAATTCTTTTTGCATGAACAACACTTGAATATCTTCACCTAATTTTTATCATTCTCCTTTATGCATTCAGCTAGGGTTATTTCTTATAATTGCGGCGATTTTTTCTTGCGACGGTTTCTTACGCTCAGGAGTCCAAGGTTACGCTGCAGGGCGGTATTCAAGACGGTTTCTTGAAGCGCGGTCTCTTTGATTGCCGTGTCGCCCTCTTCAACTCGGACAGTATTGAGGTGAAAAGCGATATCAAGGTCTATGAGATAGGTGAAGACAGTACGTACGTCTCCACCATCTATTCCATCAATACTCCCCAACGTGGTCGGCAACTACCTGATTCGCGTCCAAAAGCAGGGATACGCAGATGGATGGGCACAGGTCGTCATTCCGAAAGACAACCAGAAGGCGACGATAGCTGTGCCTATGATTTCATTGCGCAAATTGATGCACGAAAAGCAATTAGGGCGAGGCGGTGGTGCAGGCCACACGCATCAAGGTGAAGATGCGCAACGACACCTTGGTTTACGATGCGGCAGCGTTCAACCTTCCTTCGGGTTCAAAGCCTCTCACTTGATAGAGCAACTTCCAGGAGCCACGATGAATGCAGCTGGCGAAATCTTCATCAATGGGCGAAAGATTGATGAACTTACCCTCAACTCGCGTTCCTTCTTTCGTGGGAACGAAGCCGTGCTGCTGGAAAAACTTGCCCTACTACACTGTGAAAGAGTTGAAAGTCTTCGAGCGCCAACGCTTAGAGATGGTGATGCGTGGGCAGAAAGACGACAGTCCCGAGTATGTGATGGACGTGAACCTGAAGAATGAATATTCCTTGGGAGCGATGGTCAATGCAGAAGCGGCGGGCGGTACGCACGAAAGGTATCTTACTCTGTATCTTCGGGTTGCTCTTGACGCCTACCTCGACCGTGGAGCTTTTTGCCAACTTCAATAATACCAACGACATCAGTCGTGCAATAGCGAGAGGATGGAACCAAGGGAAGGATTTATAATGGGCAATCAAAACAAGCCCTCCACGCGCAAAGCCGCAGGACTGACTTTCGACTACCAATCGACGAAAAAGGCAATGATGGGCTATCCAGCCTTGATGGAGTCTGCACAATTGGCATTCGATCACTATCAGAACTTGGATGCCTCGGGACGCTACAAAGAGAGCTTCCTGCCTTCGGGGAGTACTTTCGAGCGTATGCAGCGTAACCTGCAAACGACTATCAAAGCCGCGCAGCTCATCAATAAGTTCAATTACTTGCCTTGGTCTCTTAGCCACTATTTGAGCGTAGGATACAAGGAAGACAAGGAGGCGTGGGACAAAGCTACGCAGCAGTGGAATGCACAGCAAACAATGGCGAGCCAACAAATCGATGCTTTGGGCAAAATAAAGCATTATAGTATGCTGTCTGTGCTGGGATTTTCGGTACCTCGTCTTCGCCAACTAAGCGTCGGTTTCAACAGTCTGTGGGAGCGTTCTGATCGAGATTATTTCCACCGCCAAACTACGGCTTTGGCCAATCAGTCCAATGATTATCGCCACCAGTACACCGATGCTCGCACTACGGAGTATCGCGTAGAGCCTTCACTGTCCTTTTACCAGAAGTTATCCTCGCAATGGTCGCTACATTTCAAAGAGCAATACAAACTGAGTGGCAAGCGTAGTGATGACCAATACTTCCTGTTGAGCGATTTGAAAGGCTGGGGTTTGGAAGACAGCGTGCAGGTCAATCTCTTGCCCTCCAATCGCGAGAGGCTTTTGGCAGGCTTACGACAAGACGAATAGTACAGCGTCGCGTAGCCAACGTCACGAAAACGAATTTTCAGTTACCTTGAAACGGAGCAAGAGTGAGCACTTCCCCATCGACCTCACCTTGACTTTGCCACTTTTACTTCCAGCGCGAACGCTTGGACTATCATCGTGGGGCGATGGACACGCTTGCCCATTACACGATGGTTGCACTTCATCCCTCTTTTTATCTCAGGCACAAACAGTGGTCGCTTCGTCTCGGATTTACTTCATCCACTCCTGGATTGATGAATATGATTCCCTATCGCGATGCCCGCAACAGCTTGGAGATTATCGAGGGTAATCTCTCTTGAAAACCAATCAGCGTTGGAATGCCAGTCTTTCGTATCAGCCCAAATGGCAAAGCCGTAGAGTCGGTATGACTTCTGGGCGGGCGGAAACCTCGTTCGTTTATCACCCTCTGCTCCGTGGCGCAAGGATTTACCTACCATGCACAGACTGGAGCAACGACCCTATCGACCAGAAAACGTACGTGGTAATTGGGCGTGGCAGTCGTCCCTATCACACCACCATCTCTGCATCAAAATCAGCAGTGGTGGGTGGATAGCCATACCGCGGCCGACGTTTGGCACTCGGTGGATTATGCCGCCCTTGATGAGATGGCGGATGCTGCGCTCAACAAGGTCGAAACCGTCAATCTCAACGAGTCACTCAAATTCAGCTACAAAGATCGTCATACCAAGGTCGACTTGTTGGGAGGACTGCTTTGGCGCGCACTTGGGGGCATCGCCCCACGCAAACCCTCTCTCGGCCTTCGATTTTCGCTATGGTTTCAACTTTCAGCAAATCATCCCACAGTGGAAAACGACGCTGAATGTCGAAACGACAGTGTTGAGTCGCCGTGGATATGGGAGCAGTGCGTTCAACAAGAGCGAGTGTGTGGTCAATGCCTCCCTCACCCAATCGCTGTGGCGCGATAAGTGGGAACTAACTTTAGAGGGACGCGACCTTTTCCACCAGCTTTCCAATACCACCCTACGAGGTCAATGCACAGGGCGCACCGAAACGTGGTATCGTGTCATCCCCAATTACCTCACGCTCCCACGTCGTCTATAAGTTCAGCCCTAAATCCAAAACGGTAGGTTCGTTGCTTACTTATTTTTAAACAAGTTGTACGTTTTTCAGATACGATTCTCATCGAAATAAGCAGAACGTCTTTACACATAAATAAGCTGCTGGAATGATTTTTGGGGGATAAGTGGCTATATATATACCTTCGTTTGAAGTAGTTCTGAATAAATATGGTTCATCCCCGAATTGGCGACATTCTCATTTCTGCAAGTGGCACAATAGGAAGAGCCATCGAATTCGATGGGCAAGATGCCTATTTTCAAGACAGCAACATTGTTTGGTTAGAACACGACGACAGCAAAGTGTTGAACCGCTACTTGTATTATTGCTATCAGATTGCTGATTGGAAAGTGTCAAAAGGCGGAACCATTGCACGATTGTATAACGACAACATTAAGAAAACACTGATCCCCCTCCCCTCTCTCCGAGCAGCGCCGCATTGTGGAGATCCTCGACCGCTTCGACACACTGACCAACTCAATTTCTGAGGGACTGCCGCGAGAGATCGCCCTGCGCCGCAAGCAATATGAATACTATCGCGACGCGCTGCTCCGCTTCCCCCAACCGGCGCCCCACGGCCTAGAGGGGCGGCCGCCACAGCTACGCGCAAAGCGTGCGCAGAGGAGGGAAAGCGGGCGAGTTTTTATCGCACGTGATTTTTAATTCAAAAGAAAGCCGTAACTTTGCACCCATGAAACCGCTGCACTTTGCTCCGCTTCAAGGCTACACCGACGACGTTCTATCGGCGATTGCACCACCGACTGGTGGGCGGCATCGCGGCCTACTACACGCCCTTCGTGCGGTGGGAGCACGGCGGTGTGCGCTCCAAAGACCTCCGCGACATCGCCCCCGAACACAACGAGGGGGTGCCCCTGGTGCCGCAGATCATCGCGGCCGATGCCGACGAACTGGCGCGCTTGGTCGATGTCGTCGCCCCTTTGGGCTACCGGCGCATCGACCTCAACATCGGGGTGCCCCTTCCCTTGCAGGCACGCCACGGACGCGGCAGCGGACTCTTGCCGCTGCCGGAGCGCGCGGCCGCCCTCTTCGAGCGCACGGGCACCTATCCCGAATTGGGCTTCGGTGAAACTCCGTTTGGGCTGGGACGACACCGCGCAGCTCGACCGCCTCGCGCCCTCGTGGCCGCCGCCCCTTGGTGAGCGTGGCGCTTCACCCGCGTCTGGGCGTGGTGGCTACAAAGGCACAGCCGACCGCGCCGCCTTTGCGCGCTTCGCCGCCGTGTGCCCGCATCCGCTCCTCTACAACGGCGACCTGCTCACGCCCCTCCGACGTGAAGCCTTCGTGGCCGCGCAGCCCACGGTGGCCGGGGTGATGATCGGACGCGGCCTCGCTGGCGCGCCCCTCGCTGAGCGCCGAACTGCGTGACGGTCGCGAGTGGTCGCCGGCCGAACAAATCGCCCTGCTGCACCGCCTGCACGACGGACTGCACGAGGCCCTATGCGCGCATCGTGCCGGGCGACGAGGCGCTGCACCGCAAGCTCCGCCCCTTTTGGGACTATGCGGAGGCGACCATCGGGCGCAAGGCCTTCAAGAAAGTGCAAAAAGGCGGGCAACCTGCGCAACTATCTGCGCGCGGTGGACGAAATCGGGTGAGGCCGCGCTCCGCCCGCCCCGACAGCGGGCGATACCGCCGAAATCCGGCACGGCGCGCGCATCGAAACCGACGCTCGCCCAACAGCACTCCCCCAACAGCAACAACAACTCTTCTACACTTCGGACATGAATCCCAACATTACCTCTACCATCCGTTACATCGGAACCGACGATCGCGATCTCGATCTCTTCGAAAGCCAATATGCCGTGCCTGAGGGCACGTGCTACAACAGTTATGTGATTCTCGACGAAGGTGTGCATCACGGACACCGTCGACGCACGCTGTGCAGAAGAGTGGAAAGAGAACTTGCGCACGGCCTTGGGCGGTCGCACGCCCGACTACCTGGTGGTGCAACACACGGAACCCGACCACACGGGCGCCATCGTCGACACGCTGCGCGAATACCCCTCGCTGCAGGGTGGTGGCGAGCGCCAAGGCGCTGGACCTCACGGTGCAATTCAACGAGGGGCTGGACCTGAGCGGCCGCACCCTCGCGGTGAAAGACGGCAGCACGCTCGCTGGGCGGTCGCACGCTGCACTTCATCACGGCACCGCTGGTGCATTGGCCTGAAGTGATCGTCGACCTTACGACGACGGCGACGGCGCGATGTTCACGGCCGACGCATTCGGCAAATTCGGCAACTCACGATTCGCACCCCTGACGACTGGGCTGACGGAAGCCCGCCGCTACTATGTGAACATCTGCGGTAAAATACGGCCCGCAGGTGGGCAAGGCGCTGGACAAGGTGGAGAAATTCGACGTGCGCCTCATCTGTTCGCTCCACTGGCCGTGTGCTGGAGGGCGAGAAACTGACCGAGGCGGTGCGCTTGTACCGCATCTGGTCGCGCTACGAGGTGGAAACGCCGGGCGTGGTGGTGGCCTTTTGCCAGTGTGCACGGCGGCACGAAGAAGGCGGCGCGCCGTATGGCGGAAATTCTCCGCGAAAAGGGGGCCCCGAGGTGGTGCTCCACGACTTGGCGCGCGGCAGCATCGACCACGCGGTGGCCGACGCCTTCCGCTTCGGCACACTCATCCCTAGCGGGCTTCGAGCTATGACGCCGATGTGTTCCCCCGATGCACTTCTTCCTCCACAAACTCGGCCTGAAGGGCTATCGCAACCGCCGCGTGGGCCTGATCGAAAATGCCACTTGCAGGGCGACGGCGGCGCGCTGCGAAGCGGCGCAGATGGAGAAGTGGAAGGGCATCGAACTGCTCGAACCCATCGTGACGGTGAAGAGTGCGCTGCACACCACCGATGTGCCGGCACTCGAAGCACTGGCTGACGCGGCACTGGCCTAAACGGCTCCTCGTTCGCGTCCCCCAATACAGACAGTCCGCTGATGGGCAAGTCTTTCCACTCGGTGCGCGACGTGCCGACAAACTCTATGAAACGAAAACAGGCAGGCGCTCATTCTCGAAGGAGAATGAGTGCCTGCTGTACTGTTCGGCGGCTGTGCAAGAGCACATTGAGAGGAGGGACCCGCGGGCGAGAGACCTCTGCAACAGCCCGCGGCAAATGAAGTTCTTTGCCCGGCGTTTTGCAAAACAAACAGAAGCTACTATATTTGCAGCAAGTAACCCAATCAGAGATCGGACTGTTGTGCGAGCTGTGCAGTCCGCGGCGGCATTTCCCACACAGTAATCCCACTTCGAAAAACGAACGACCGCGCCAACTCCATCGACCTCCTTGAAAACCTCCACCTCGATTCGCATCGATACCAACCTCCTCTCTCAAATTAGAGCGGATGCGAAAGCCGAGCATCGGAGTTTGAGCAACTATCTGGAAACGTTGTTTCTATCGTTGGGGCTATCGCCCTATAACCAAGCGACTCTCGAAGCTTGCGAATCGGCACGCGCGGGCGCCTCATGCCGGAACCATAGACACACCTCGGACGAAGCTTTTGTCGCCCTCGATCTTGGGAGATGAAAACGATTAGGTACACCACGAAATTCCGCAAAGACTTCAAGAAATATGCGGAATCCGGACAAGGTGCGAAAAAAATAAGAGAAATCACCCAGCTGCTGCAAAACGAAGACGAGATCCCTCCAAATATCGCCCTCACCCACTCGATTGGAAACTATGCGGGACACATGGAGCTACACATTGAAGGCGACCTTCTCCTAATTTGGATAGAACATACCGAAGTGGGCGAAGCAACGATCACCTTCGTTCGCCTCGGCACGCACGCAGAGTTGTTTTAAGCTCCGTTCCCATCGTTTCGTTTTGCCATCAAGAAACAGTATTTTTTTCTCCAAAGTATAGACCATGGGCTAGCAAAGTCCTTTCGCGTTGATCGATAAGGACTTCACGCTTTGCGCTTCAAGGCTTTCAGTTGGGCTTTGACAACCTCATCGGGTCGGAGCGATTCGCGAATTTTCTGCAAAGCTTTGTTGTGCGTCCACAGGGGCAGGCGGTGCTGTTCGAACACGGGCAGGGTGTGCTCGGGGAAACGGATGTAGCACTCGGCCACCGCCCAAGCCACGGCCATGCGCACATAATATCCCTCGTGGCGGACGGCGCAAAGGCGGTCGAGCACGGCGGAGACGTGATCGGACTCGATGAAATAGAGCACGAGGAGCACGACAGCGAAACGCACCGTGTATTCGTGCTCGCTGTCGATCCGCTCGCCGGCGAAGTCCCAAATACGTTCGTTATGCTCGGCCAACAAGCGGCGCGCATCGGCGAGCTGGAAGGCGTCGCACACCGACCAGGAGTTGATGCGCGGCACCCAGCGGGCAACGTGTGCGAGATAGTCGTCGACGGACGTGGGCTTTATGTAGCCGAGCACAAGGGCTTGGAGCGTTCGGGCTTCCAGCGTAGAGGGATTTGCTCCGTTTCGGGATCAGTTTCCACGGCTTGGAGGTAGGCGGCGGCGTCTTGTCGGGCGATGCGGCGCGCCAAAGCGCGGAGGTCGGGAATGCGAATGCCCAACACGCCTTCCACGCCGGATGCAGGCGGCGCGTGAACGCTGCGTTTCCGCCTTCGGCCAGTGCAGAAGGTGCTGATCGAGGGGAGGGATTCGAAGGTGCGTACGGGCGATGCGATAATGATGGAGTGCAAAAAGGGATTCGGGACAAAGGTAGGTATTTTCCGCCGAAGTGCATTTTTCTTGGCGCAGCAAAGTCAGAGAAAGGGGCAAAATGACAGATGTACATTTGCGTCGATGTAAAATGTCGATTTTCATTTCGCGAAGATAACCCACTAATAATCAAGATCATTTTGCCGTTCGATGTAAAATGTGTATTTTCGCCGATGTAAAATGTTGATTTGCGAATCGCGTGCCGCAGAGGGTGCGTTTTCATTGTGCAGTTTTCCTCTCACCGGCTCGCAAGCTGTAAATCTTTCGTGGAATTGTGTAAGGCGTTTCGTGCGGCGAGCGGCTACCTTTGCAGCATAAACCAAAACAACGTTATTCACGTGCACGAAATACTCCGCTTAGTCAATGAAATGTCGCCCCTACCTGCTGTTAGGGTTCTTCGTTGCGGGATTGCTGCACGTCTTTGTCCCGGGTTCGCTGTACAGTCGTTACCTTTCGGGGCCGACCTTCGTTCGGTGCTGCTGGCCGCGCTCTTCGGCATCCCGCTTCCGCTCTGTTCGTGCGGCGTGATCCCCACGGCGATGTCGCTGCGCAAAGAAGGGGCTTCGAAGGGAGCCACCACTTCGTTCCTCATCGCGACCCCGCAAACGGGTGTCGACTCGATTTTTGCCACTTACTCCATTCTGGGTCTGCTGTTTGCCATTCTGCGCCCCATCGCCGCGCTGGTGACTTCGGTGTTCGGCGGTGTGCTCGTCAACGCAGCAGATAAGGACCGCGAGAAGGCGCCCCAAACGGCCGACACCGACTGCGCCGACGGGCAGTCTGCGCCCGACAAGAACCGGCCTACACCGGTTTCTTCGATCGGATGAAAGGCGCTTTGCGCTACGGCTTCGTCGACACGGTGCAAGACATCGGAAAGTGGCTTGTGATCGGTCTGGTCGTGGCGGGTTTGATCACCCCTGTTTGTGCCCGACGACTTCTTCGTTCGCTTCGCCGACCGCCCGCTCTTGGCTTATGTCGTGGTGCTGCTCATCGCCATTCCGATGTATGTGTGCGCCACCGGCAGTATCCCCGTGGCTGCAGCGCTGATGCTCAAAGGGCTTTTCGCCCGGCGCGGCCCTCGTCTTCCTCACGGCCGGCCCGGCATCGAACATGGCCTCGATCTTGGTGATTCGCCGTGTGATGGGGCAGCGCACCCTGTGGATTTATCTCCCTGTCGCTCACGGTCGGTGCCATCGTCTTCGGCCTGGGTGTCGACTTCCTGCTGCCACGCGAACTCTTCACCTCGCTGCTCTCCCCCACTCGACGCTTGCTGCCACACGGGTACGCCCTGGTGGCAATGGGCTTCGACGGTGGTGATGGGTGCACTGCTACTCTACGCCCCTAGTGATCGCCCCGCTGTTGCACCGCCGCACACGGAAACGGCCGAAACCGCTGCGGCCGAGAACGGAACGGCCCCCGTCGCTTCGTCGTGAAGGCACGACCTGCCACCACTGCTGCACCCACGTGGAAAAAGCCTTGCAGAACGTGCCAGGGTGGCGCACGCCGAGGTGAGCTTGGAACGCGGCGAGGCGCTGGTGGAAGGCGACGCCACAGACGATGCACTGATGCAAGCGGTGGCCGACATCGGCTACACGCTGCGACGCCCCTAAGATGAACACAATGAACACAACCGCTGCACCGCAAACGGTGCTCTACATTAAAAACATGGTGTGCGACCGCTGTCGACGTGCCGTGGAACAAATATTCCGTCGGAACGATTTGGCATTTGACCACATCGAACTCGGAAAGGTGTATCTCACACGAAACGCCGACCGCCGACCGGCTCTCCCACCTGCGCCACGATTTGGAGCAGGTGGGTTTTTGAGCTGATCGACGACCAGCGTTCGGTGCTGGTCGAACAGATTCGAACGGCGGTGCTCGACTATGTGGGCGACCGCGCCCCTGATGGAGAAATGGAAACTTTCGGCCTACCTTTCCGACCGCTTGGCGAAAAAGCTATACGCTCCTGAGTTCGGCCTTCTCGGCGGCGCGCGGCATGACGATCGAACGCTTCTTCATTCTGCAAAAGGTGGAACGCGCCAAAAGAATTGCTGATTTACGACGAACTGACGATGTCGGAAATCGCATTTCGCCTCAACTATTCGAGCCCCGCCCACCTGAGCGGACAATTCAAACAGGTGACGGGACTTTCGCCTTCGGAATTCAAACGACTGGGCGGGACACGACACTCGCTCGACCAACTCTGATCTCTCTTTCTCCACTCAATACTCCTTGCGATGGATCCCCAAACTCTCTATCTCGAACGCTACGAAAGTCAACTCACCGAGCAGTTGCTACGACTCTGCACCGAAACCGGCGCGCTGAACGGGCAATTGCTCGAAACGCCCGACCTGGAAACGGTGTGGGAGGCGGTGGCGCAACCCTACGTGGCCGATGCGGTGCCGGAAATTCCTCAATATCCGACGGTGGCCATCGGGTGGATGGGCTTTGTGGGCATGGCACTCGCTCACCTCTGGGAAACGGGCTGGGCGCCGTGCGCGCAACACCCGGAACGCATCTATCCGGCACTGCGCAACGCCCGAGGATTCGACGCACTCGACGACCATGTGCTCGACGACGTGCTCGGACTCGGCGAACAGGCGGACGAACGCCGCAAATATGTCTCGCTGGTGCAGCGCTGTGCCGAAGCGGCACTCGACGCCATTCGGCACGAAAAGATCGAACCGCAAAGTCCGTTGGCTTTCCACGCTTACGTGCGGAGTCTGCATGTGCTCTATCGCATCGGCGCGGCACTCGAATTGCGCAGGATGGGCTATCACTTCGAAAAAGTGGACTGAGGGCGAGCGGAAGGCACGCTGATTTGTCGACAAAAAGCACTATCTTTGCAACACGACACGGAGTCACTGACCTTGTGCAACCTCAGCATCGGCTACGGTCACCACGTGGTGGGCGCGCAGCTTTCGGCTCGCGTTGCCGTCGGCGGCGTGACGCTGCTGCTGGGGCGCAACGGTTGTGGCAAGAGCACGTTGCTGCACTGTCTCGGCGGTCTGCTCCCTCCGCTGGCCGGCGAAGTGCGGTGGGACGGGGGCGCGCTGCACGAATGTACGCCCCAGGAACGCGCCCGCCGCGTGGCTTTCCTACTGACCACATGCCCCGCCGCGGGAAGCTTGACGGTGCAAGATGTGCTCGACACGGCCCGCTTACCTCACCGTGGTGCGACAACGCCGTCCGTCGACCGACTCGTCACGCTGCGCGCGGCGCAACGTTGCGGCGTGGCAGACTGGTTGTCGCGTCCGCTCCGTACGCTGAGCGACGGACAGGTGCAGTGGGTGATGCTGGCGCGGGCTTTTGGCGCAAGACACCCCGCTGCTTTTTGCTCGACGAACCCACCGCGCACTTGGATTTGCCCGGGAAGCGCGCGCTCTTTGCCCTGCTGCTGAACTTGGCACGGGAGGAAGGGCGCACGATCATTGCTTCGACGCACGATTTGCTTCCCATTTGTCGTGAAGTCTCCGCCTGGTGGCTCCTCCACGAGGGGCGTTTGCAGTGCGGCAGTCCGACCGACACGCGTCTGCGCCAAACCGTCGGCGAGGCGTTGGAAACCGTGGTCTGACCTCTCCCGACTCCTATATATTATAGCCTCTTTTTTTCCCTCTCCGAAAAGCACGATTGTTTGCATCGCCGAGAAACCCTCCGTAGCCGAAGATATTGCCAAAATCATCGGTGCCACGCAACGCCATCGGGTGGGGCGCAATGCCGGTTATTTCGAAGGCAACGGCTATCAGTGACTTGGACGTTCGGCCATCTCTGCGAACTCAAGGATCCGGAGCAGTACACGCCTTATTGGAAAACGTGGTCGCTGTCTGCGCTCCCGATGATCCCGGAGCGTTTCGGCATTCGCCTGAAAGAGGGCGTGGAAGAACAGTTCGGCGTGATCCGCGAGCTGTTCGGAAAGGCCGAACGCATCATCAATTGCGGGGATGCCGGGCAGGAAGGTGAGCTCATTCAGCGCTGGGTGATGCAGAAGGCTTCGGCGCAATGTCCGGTGGAACGACTGTGGATTTCGTCGATGACGGAAGAAGCCATCAGAGAGGGTTTCGCGCAACTGCGTCCGCAGGAGGAATACCGCGGACTGTATGAGGCGGGGCTGTGTCGCGCCATCGGCGACTGGCTGCTCGGCATGAATGCCACCCGGCTTTATACCCTCAAATTCGGCGATCGCAGTCGGCGAGGCGCACAACCGCTGAGCATCGGGCGGGTGCAGACGCCGACTTTGGCACTCATCGTGCACCGGCAACAAGAGATCGAACGCTTCGTGCCCGAGCCCTATTGGGTGCTCTCCACGGTGTATCGCGACACCACCTTCACGGCGCGGCTCGACACCGGCGAGGAAGAGGACGAGGGAAAGACAGCCGAACGAGAACGCACCGAAAACAAAGGCGCTACGAAACGAGGTTTCACCGACCGCGCCGAAGCTGAGGCGGCATTGCGCGCGATCGAGAACACGCCCTTCACCGTCACGGCCGTCACGAAGAAAAAAGGAAGCGAAGCCCCGCCGCGCTTGTTCGACCTCACGGCGCTGCAAGTGGAATGCAACCGCAAATTCGGTTACGGCGCCGACCTCACACTCGAAATCGTACAACAACTTTACGAAGCCAAGTACACCACTTACCCGCGCGTGGACACCACCTTTCTGCCCGACGACATGTATGGCAAGAGCAAGGGGATTCTCAACGGGCTCTCGGGATTGTACGGCGATCTCCTCACGCCGCTGCGCGGAGAGAAGTTGCACAAGTCGAAAAAGGTGTTCGATTCGTCGAAAGTGACCGACCACCACGCCATTATCCCCACCGGTGTTCCCGCCGCGTGCGCTCACCGACGTGCAACGTCGCGTCTACGATCTGATAGCCCGGCGTTTCATCGCCGTTTTCTACCCCGATTGCCGTTTTGCCACCACCACCGTCGACGGCGAGGGCAGCCGATGTGCCGTTTCGAGCCACCGGAAAAGTGATTCTCGACGAAGGTTGGCGAGCCGTCTTCCGCCGCGATCCTGGCGAAAGACAAGAACACGCCACAACGTGCGGACGAGGAACGCACGCTCCCCGACTTCACCAAAGGCGAAAGCGGCCCCCACTCGCCGACCCTCACGGCCAAAGAGACCACCCGCCGAAACCTTTCACCGAAGCCACGTTGCTGCGTGCCATGGAAACGGCCGGGCGCACGGTGGACAACGAGGAGCTGCGCGATGCCCTCAAGGAAAACGGGATCGGACGTCCCTCCACCCGCGCGGCCATCATCCAAACGCTGTTTCGCCGCGGCTACATTCGTCGTCGCAACAAGAGTCTCGAAGCGACCCCGACCGGCGTGGAACTCATCGGGGTGATCAAAGAAGAACTGCTCAAAAGCGCCGAACTCACCGGGCAATGGGAGAATAAATTGCGCCGCATCGAACACCACGACTATTCCGCTCAGCAGTTTATCGCCGAGCTCAAGCAAATGGTGTGCGAACTCGTCGACACGGTGCTGCGCGATGCCAACCCACGTCGCGTGACGGCTTCCGCCACGGCTGAACTTCCCGCCCAACTCACCGCGAAGAAGGGCGAAAGCGCCACTGCGGCAGCGACTGCGCCTCCGAACGAGAAACCGAAACGCAAAGTGATTCGTGCCGGCAGCCCTTGCCCGCAATGCGGTGAGGGAAAGGTGCTCAAAGGCAAGACGGCCTACGGCTGTTCGCGCTGGAAAGAAGGTTGCACCTGGCGCAAACCGTTCAAGAAATAGTGCTGACAGACAAAGCCTGCGCGTGCCTACAAAAGAGGGGCCGCCCTTTGCGCTCTCGCAGGCGAGGCCTCCATGCCGACATTCCCCCATTTTTTCTGCATTTTATCCACCATGCCCTTTCGTCTACGCTACCTGCTCACCCTGCTCTTTGCTGTTTGCCTCGGTCAGTCCCTGCATGCCGAGCAAACGGACAGCACCTCCACACACTATCCCCGTACCGTCGTCTACGAAGAGGGCACCGGCACCTGGTGCGGGTGGTGTCCGCTCGGAGGTTTCCTCCTCGACGAACTGGGCAGGCAGCATCCCGACCGCTTCGTGGGCATCGCCGTGCATCGCAATGACGAAATGGCGACGTACACCTACAACGCCCTGAGTTTTCGCGCTTTTCCCACGGCACACATTGACCGCGACGTACGCAACGCCTCCTTCTCACTCAGCAATTTCGAACAACAGTATCTCGCTGCCGCGGCTCGTCCGGCTGAGGCGCTGGTAGAGGCCGAGTTCAAACTCACCGACGAACGGAAATTTGAACTCCACGTGCGCACCACCTACGGGCGCGACGCTCACAACCTCGACCTGCGCTTGGCTTATGTGGTGCTCGAAGACAGCGTCGGTCCCTATTTCCAAAGCAATTACTACGCTCTCGGCAAAGTCTACGTGCCGCCCACCAGTCCCTTCCACATCTGGACCACCCGCCCTTCGCGCGCACGCGTGTATTTTAATGATGTGGCGCGCGAAATCTACCCCGACGCCAACGGGCTGGTGGGCAGTGTTCCCTCGACGCTCCGGCGCGACGTGCCGAGCAACTTTGTTTTTCACCGACTGCTACCTCCCGAGCAGCGTCGCTTCGTTCCGGCACGTGCATCTGGCCGTGCTACTCATCGACGGCCGCACGGGACGCATCGTCAATGCCGCCCATCTGAGCAATGGCACCCTCACCGGCCTGTCCTTGCTCCGGCAGTCCGAGGCGTCCACCCCGCCCCACTCCACCGTTGTGCGCCGCTTCGATCTCTCCGGCCGCCCCACAACCCACTCCCCAACGCGGCCTCAACATCGAAAAACGGGCAAAAAGTGTGGCGCTAAATGCCTGTCGCACTTGTTAGATCGCACGAAAAAGAGTACTTTTGCACGCGAAAACCGGAATCCCTTCCTCCTTTTTCCCGAAGAACGGGATTCCACCGGCTAAACTGAAACTCCAAATGGACGACTATCACGCGGAAACGAAATCTCATCGTCACGGATAGGAAGAGCACAATGACTTTCTTCCTATCCGGCTCCGTTCGCACCGAAGAAAGTTCGCTATGCTCACGTATTGGAATTACAAACACGGGTTGCAAGCCCAAGAAAAAAATGGGAACCCAACTGCTGGGTGCAGGCCACTTGCCCCACGGAAGATGAGGAAAAAAATACCTCATCGAAGAACTACATATCCCCGATTATTTTTCTCAACGACATCCGAGATAAAGATGAGCGTGCCCGCTACGACTACGACGAAGGCTGGATGCTCATCATTCTCCGTATCCCCTACCAGAAAGGAAGAGCAGAGTCGCACGCCGCACACCACCATCCCGCTCGGTGTGCTCCTCAATCGCGAGGTCTGCGTGAGCGTTTGCCACTTCGAAACCGACATGATGCTCGATTTCGTGTCCTACCAAAAGCGCCGCGGGCTGGGATTTGCCGACTCGGTCGACTTTGTGTTCCGTCTCTTCCTTTCGAGCGCCGTTTGGTACCTGAAACGCCTGAAACAGATCAGCACCCTCATCGATAGTGCCAAGCGCGACTTGGATCGCCCCATCAACAACTCCGATCTCATCAACCTTTCGCGCCTCCAAGACTCGCTCACTTATTTCGCCACCGCCATTCGCGGCAACGAAACCCTCCTTTCCAAACTGAAATTTAAGCTTCCGGTCGACGAACTCGACGCCGACATGATCGAAGACGTCAACATCGAAATGAGTCAGGCGCGCGAAACCACCGGTATCTACGCCAACATCCTCGAATCGACCATCGACACTTACGCCTCGATCATCAGCAACAACATGAACCAAACGATGAAAACGATGACCTCGGTGAGCATCATTCTCATGTTCCCCACCCTCATCGCCAGCATCTTCGGTATGAACTTGCTCAACGGCATGGAACATTGGACGTGGGGTTTCCCCATCACCATCGCCGCTTCCATCGTCGTCTCCATTCTCTTTGTTTGGTTCTTCCGGCGCATCGGCTGGATTTAATGCTCCAAAGCACCTTTTTACAAGCGAATAACGACAAAAACGACTATCCCCCGATTTTTTTCTTCGCTGAAAACTTGGCTGTTTAGTCATTTTTGTCGTTATTTGCATACAAGCGCAGGGGCATTCGCCTGTGCGCCTCCACCTATCTTTACCTAACTCCTAACTCTGACACTCTCATGAGTGAACTCGACACCTCCCGGCTCGAAGTAGCTGCACAAGCCCCCGAAGGCACCACCGCCTCTGCGCAAGCCCCCGTTTCGTCAGACGCCGCCGCGACCGATTCTCCCGCCGCCGCAACGCCCGACACTGTGAACACGCCTTCCGAATCTACCGAAAAGATCCCTACCCCCACCACCAAGGCCGAAGTGCTCACGCTCCTGCGGCAGTATGTGGAGCAACCCGAAACCTCCGATCGCGCCATCCTCGATCGCCTGCGCAACGTTTTCTATCGGCTGCACAACGACGAAATCGGCAAAGCCCGCGAAGCCTTTGTGGCCGAGGGCGGTAAAGCCGAAGATTTCGTCTCCCCAGTCGATCCCGACGAACAGGAATACAAACGCCTCGTCGCTTCGGTCAAAGAAGTCCGCGCCAAAGTCGCCGCCGAAGCCGAAGCCGCACGCCAAGCCAACCTGGAAAAAAAGCTCGCCCTCATCGACGAACTCAAACAAATGGTGGCACAACCCGAAGAGATCGACAAAAAATACGATCGCTTCAAAGCCTTGCAGGCCGAATGGAAGGAAATCGGCAACATCCCCGCCGAGCACGTCACCGAAACGTGGAAAAACTTCCACCACTACGTGGAGCAAGTCTATGACCTGCTGCGTCTCAACCACGAAATGCGCGCCTACGACTTCAAAAAGAACCTCGAAATAAAAATCGGCCTCTGCGAAGCTGCCGAAAAGCTCGCCGAAGACGAAGATGTGGTCGCCGCTTTCCACGCGCTGCAAAAACTTCATCAGGAATTTCGCGAAACCGGCCCCGTAGCCAAAGAGCAGCGCGAAGAAATTTGGAACCGCTTCAAAGCTGCTTCCACCCTCATCAATAAGCGCCACCAAGACTTTTTCCTCGGCCGCAAACAAGAAGAAGAGGAAAACCTCAACAAGAAGACCCAACTTTGCGAACAAGTCGAGGCCCTCAACTTCGATGCGCTCTCCACCATGGCCGAATGGGAAGCGATGTCCCAGCTCGTTATCGGCATGCAAAACGAATGGAAGACCATCGGCTTCACGCCGCGCAAACAAAATCAGGTCATCTTCGAACGCTTCCGCACCGCCTGCGACCGCTTCTTCTCAGCCAAAGCTCACTACTTCCGCAGTCTCCGCGAAAAACTCGCCGACAACCTCGCACAAAAGACCGCTTTGTGCGAACGCGCCGAGGAACTCAAAGACAGCACCGACTGGAGCAACACCACCAACGCCTTTGTGGCCCTCCAAGCCGAGTGGAAAAAGATCGGTCCCCGTGGCCCACAAAGTGAGCGACGCCGTTTGGAAGCGCTTCAACACCGCTTGCAACGCCTTCTTCGACCGCAAGAAAGAAGCCAACGCCGGTGTCTACGAAGAAGAGCAGACCAACCTCACCAAAAAGCTCGACGTCATCGCCCGCCTTCAGCAATTGGCCGACGAAGGCAGCGAGCAACTCCAGCAAGCCGTCAAGGCGCTGCAAACCGAATGGGCCGCCATCGGCCATGTGCCCTTCCGCAAGAAAGAAAAGATCTACCGCACCTACCGCAACCTCTGCGATAAGATCTACGACACCCTGCATCGCGAGGCCGGACGCCGCCGCGTGGACAACATCGCCCGCCGCGCAGCACAAACCGGCGGCAGCGAAGTGCAACGCCTCCAACGCGCCTACGAAAGCAAGAAGGCCGAGATTCAAACCTACGAGACGAACCTCACCTTCCTCAACTCGAAATCCAAAGCCGGCAACTCGCTCGTGGCCGACATCGAGCGCCGCATCCAGACGCTCCGCAACGACCTCGAAATCATTGCCGAGAAAATCAAAGAAGTGCAAGGCTGATTGCGCACATTGCGCAACTTGGGCACTTCATGCAGACTGAATGCCCGTTTCGCGGCGGAGATCAACGGCCTTCTCGCCGAGGCGCCGACATTCAGTCCCCCTTCTCACTCATAGCAAGCCTGCCCAAACGTGAAGTCCACGTTGGGCAGGCTTTTTTCTTAAATCTACGTCACACCGCTCCCACCGAGGCGCCCACGCTGCGCAAGCCCGGCTTCCTTGTTCCCCTCTCATCGCCCCGCGTCGTCCCCTTCCCTTTCCTCGGCAGGCAGCAATGCGGCCGGCTCTCCCCAACAACAAACACCTCATCACGAACCAAATTCATTTCATTTCCACCACTCAAATCCCTTCTCCCATGGAACTCACTCCCTTCACGAGACGCATCCGAGAACTCGCCCGAAACCAATACAACGAAAAGGGGCTATTGAGCCTCAGCGACCTCGCTGCGGCGCTCCGCCCCGACTTTCCTTCGGCCGATCTCAGCGAAACGCGCTGCAACAAGCCGTGTGCGAGGCCTACGAGCACTACCGCGACAATGCTCTCCGCACGCAAATTGTCGAGGGCACCTTCGGGCGCTCCGTTGTAGACCGGGCAGACTACCTCAACAACCTGAGCCATTGCCCACAATACGAAGTCGACGACCACATCAACAACACCAACGCCCTCGTTGTCGCCCACGGCGAGCGACTTTGCAGCAGCATCGATGACAATCTCGAGGGCCGCGAACCCGGCAAAAACACCAATTTCCTCGATCGCCTCACCGGTCACGCGGGAGTCAAGAACATTCAGGACACCCTCAACGTGCTTCGCTCGAATTATGGCGACATGATCAACCACTACTACGGCTACAAAGACTCGCTCGGCGGCTTGATCACCGAATTCTCGCTCATGCGCGACCGCATCGCCGACATCTACCGCCGGCGCAGCCTCGAACTCATCGACCTCTTCGGCGATCGCATCAAAAGCCGTCGATCCCCGAGCTCTTCGACTTCGCCCGCATCGAGTGGCTCGACGTGCGCGCCATGCAGAAGCCGCCCATCTCCACTACGACCAGGTGGTGCAAAAGCAGCCTGGTGGCCATGCGCAGAAATCAACGATAGCATCAACCAGCGAGGCAAAACAGAGTCTTGAAGGCTTCAACAACGGCATCGGCGCCGGGCTGATTTCGCTCGGGCTGAACTTTGTGGGGCATCATCTCGACTCCATCGCCATCACGCACGAACTCCGCGCCGAACTCGAGAAATTTCAAGCTCCGCCTTCACAGCGACGCCACCACCGTCCAAACCGACGTCATGCGCCTGTTCACCATCTACAAGGCACTCAACGACGTCGCCATCCCCCGCGCCAAGAAGTTCCACGAGTTTTTCCGATCGCGTCTTCGACCATAGTTTCCAAAACCCTCGTCGACGCCTACTACAACCGCGGCAACTTGAAACGAACTCCGCCAAAAAGCGCAATGAGAAGCTCGATGATCTGCATCGTGGCCGAACAATTTCGTCAGCCGACACCGGGGCGCCATCGAGCACCATCGCACACAGGCCGAAGGACTCGACGAGAACCTCAAAGGCTTGCGCCGTTTCTACAAGCGAGCCAAGAGCGCGCGTCCCACCCGCTGGCCGGCCTTCTTCAACCTGCTCACGCTTTGGCATACACAACCACAACTACGAAGAGCGTTATCAGCAATGGTATGAAGTGCACGGCGCCTTATACGAGGCTTATCGCGAGATGGAAGCGCAACACAAGGAACACCATCGCGAGGTCAAGGCTTATGGCAAAAAACTTGCCGTCGTAGAAAAAGAGAAGCTCAAATTCCAAGCGGAAGTGAACGGCATGAGTCTGCAAATACGCCGTGCCGAGCGCCAAGCACCGATCAATACGCCCGAAATCGCCGCGCGCTTGGGCGACGTCGTCCGCCTGCTCCGCCTCGCCCGCGAGATCACACAAACCTCACTCGACGAGCGCCTGCTCAAAGCCACCGTACCCTATCAGTTCAACCAGGTATCGATGCCCGCTCAAAGCCAACGTGCGCTCAGCCAACTGCAAGCAGAGCTGCAAAACAAGGCTGCCGAATCGGCCCTCGAGACACAAGCCATCGTCCAAGCCCGCCGCCAAGAACTCGCCGAAGCCAAAAATCCCCAACAAGCGCGCGCCATCGTCGAAGACATACGCGCCGAAAAACGCTACGAACAGTTGAACCAAGACCTGATGAGCACCGCCGGTTCGGTGTGCAACGTCCTGTCGAGCTATCTGGCCCTCCGCCAGGTGCAGGCCGAATCTGTGGCACAGCAGCGCCGAATCGACCAAGACGCCCAAATGCTCCGCGGAGAGTTCAGTCGCCTCATGCGGGCCACCGACGAACGCAGCGCCGTGTTGCGACAAGTCTTTGCGGAACTCAACACCGCCGGCAACGAAGAGGATATTAAAGACGCTTTTCTCCAACTTTCCGACGGCACACTCTCGCTCGACGAACGGGAGCTCGACCGTTTTCTCCGCGGCCAAGGCGATCTCACCCTCTGAGTGCAGTCGCTCCGCGCCGTTTCTCCGCCACACAAAGCAAAAAGCCTGTGCAACCACTGGGGTTGCACAGGCTTTTCTTTATGGTAGTCCGAAGGTCAATGCCCTTCGACTCGCCGCACATGCGTGACCACGGTCTTGCCGTTCGGACCGTCTTCGACGGCGAAGGCCACGCGGTCGCCGCGCTTCAGGTTGCCCTCGGCGTTTTTCGTCAGGAAATACACATTGTCGGGAAAACTTTCGTGCTTGATGAAGCCGTAATCGCGCCCCACCGAAAGCAACGTTCCCTCATATTCTTCGGGGTCGGACGTTGTTTCCTCGTCGCGCGCCTTGTCTTTGGTGAACAAGATGTTGCCTTTCGGCCCGTCGCACACTTCGACCATGTCCATGGGATAGGTGGCTTCGTTCTTCAAGGCGTCGGAAGCCGAGGTGTAGCGCACCGTGCCTTTGTCGTCTTCGTATTCAAACTCCCAGAAAAGCAACATCACCCGGATGCCGAACGCATTGAGTTTGCGCAGCAGCGGCAAGTAGTCGCCGTCGCCTGCCAGCAACACCACAAAATCATAGTGCTTGTAGTACGACTGCTCGAGCGCCTCCAAAGCCAACCACACGTCGATGCCCTTTTTCCATTTCGAAAGAGCCGCGTTTCTTCAACGGGCAAATAGTGTGTGGTGACCCCAACTCGGCTGAGCATCTCGTCGAAAGGCCCGTTCGCCTTTCAGGGCATCGGCGTCGGATTGGCGAGCCGAGCGGCGCCCCTGAAAGAAATGGGCATCCACAATCTGACACATGCTCAATTCCTGCGTGGAAAGTCCCTCGATGCGGGCGATCTCCCGCTTCACAAAAGCATGCAATCCGTTGAAATCTAATACAGCGTGCCGGTTGTGCACTCGCTTGTAATAATTGCGCACTTGAAATACATAACTGCCATCATAAAATACGCCGATTTTTCTTACGCGCTGATTCATAAACATATAAAAATTAGATGAGCCCCACTTCAATATCGGGCAGGAGCGAACTCCCCCAAAATACATCTTAAACAATCATCTTCAATAGCTGCAGCATTCCGCCCCCCGACTTGCGGCCGGGGAGCGCTGCATACGGGTTGCTCATCGCATAGCAATTCGACTGCAGTGGCGCGCTGCGCTCAGTGAGCAGCGCACATCAGAGCAAAGTGACGCGGCGCACCACCTTGCCCACCTTCACAATATAAATGCCCCGTTCGGCTGTGAGGGTGAAAGTGCGGTCGTCTCCGTCCACCCGGTGCACAAAAACTTTCACACCCGTGATGTTGTAGACCTCGACCGTCAGACCGTTGGCATTCGTCACGCGGAGCTGATTGCCGCGCAGGGCGATGTTCACCTCAGCCTGTGTGGCCGTCATCATCTGTTCCGACGGTCCTTCGGCCACTTCTACCGAAGCCGCACGCACTTGCGGGGCACCGAAGATCGCACCGACGCAAAATAGGGAAAAGAAATAGCGTAGAAACTGCTGCATAGACGATAGAATTAGATCGCAAATATAAGCATTCGGCCACGTTTTGCCAAACTCTGTGCGCAAAAAGCCTTTCGCCACGCCTTAGCCCCACATTCTGCCGGAAAAACAAGGGGATTTTTTTCGGCCAAAGTGGGGAGCTCTGCTCGAAAAAAAGTTCCCCCGTTTTTCTCGCGCAAGCCGCCCACCGCGCCCGCTCTCCCGCCGCTTTCGCCGGTCGGCCCCACGTTCTGCGCTTGAAAATCAGCAACTGACGCCCGACGGCTCACAAAAATCGTATTTTTTGCAGCATAGTATGGCCGCACCCTGCGCAAGCGCGCACGGTGTCGCGCCCCTTTCTCCATCCCACGCCCATGCCCGTAAACAACTCGCCCGTCCCCCTCTGCCCGCCCCGCCCTCCTCGGTCGCACACTCGACGAACTCACCGCCATTGCGGTCGAGCTCGGTTTGCCGCGCTTCGTGGGGAAACAGCTCTGTGGCTGGATCTATGACAAGCACGCCCGCTCTTTCGACGAAATGACCAACCTCTCGAAAGCCGCCCGCACCCTTTTGTCGACCCACTACGTGCTGGGCATCTCCACCCCGGTGGAAAGCGTAGAATCGCGCGACGGCACGATCAAATACCTCTTTCGCACCGTCCAAGGTCACTACATCGAATCGGTTTTCATCCCCGACGGCGACCGCGCCACGCTGTGCGTCTCCTCGCAGGTGGGATGCAAAATGGCGTGCGAGTTTTGTATGACCGGCCGGCAGGGCTTCATGTCGCAACTCACCGCAGCCGATATTCTCAACCAGGTCTATTCGCTGCCGGAACGTGAGCGCCTCACCAACATCGTCTTCATGGGGCAGGGCGAACCGATGGACAACATCGACAATGTGCTCCGTGCCACCGAAGCGCTCACCGCGCCTTGGGGCTACGCCTGGAGCCCGAAAGCGCATCACCGTGTCGACTGTGGGCGTGGCCAAGGGCTTGCGCCGCTTTCTCGACGAGAGCAAATGCAGCCTGGCCGTCTCGCTTCACCATCCCAACCCGACGGAACGCGGCGCGATGATGCCGGCCGAACGCGCTTTCGGCATCGAGCCGCTCGTCGAACTGCTCAGCCAATACGATTTCTGCCGCAAGACCACCGACGACTACGCCGAGGGCACCAAACAGCGCCGGCTGACGTTCGAATACATCGTGTTTCGCGGCATCAACGACTCGCTCGAACACGGGCGGGCCCTCGTCCAACTCCTGGCGCCCCTCGATTGTCGCATCAACATGATCCGTTTCCACACGATTCCCGACACGCGTTTCGACGGCACCGACGAGACAGCCATGCTGCGCCTACGCGATTACCTCAACGCCCACGGCATCACCACCACGATTCGTGCCTCGCGCGGCCAAGACATCTACGCCGCCTGCGGCATGCTCACCACCAAACGCATGGAAGAGGAGCGCGCCTGATCCGCCGCGGCCTTCATCGACCTCAGTCCCCCATTCCACCTCCACTCTCCCACCCACCGACAAATGAACAAGAAGCTCCGCATCGCCATCACCCACGGCGACACCAACGGCATCGGCTACGAACTCATACTCAAAACCTTCGCCCAGCCCGAACTCCTCGACCTCTGCACTCCCATCGTCTACGGCAGCGAGAAAGTTGCCGCCTACTATCGCAAAGCGTTGGAACTCGATGTGCATTGGCACCGCATCGATCGGCCCGAAGACGCCCTGGCCGAACGCCTCAACCTGATTGATGTGGTGGGCGACGAGGAGGTGAAAAATCGAACCCGGCCGCCCCTCGGCCGAAGCCGGGCGCATGGCTTTCCGCGCCCTCGAAGCCGCCGCCATAGCTGCCAACGCCGGCACCGTGGACGCCATCGTGACGTGCCCCATCAACAAGGCCGACATCCAGTCGGCCGAGTTCCACTATCCAGCCACACCGAATTTTTTTCCAAGAGGCCTGCGGCGGCAAAGCCCTCATGGTGCTACTCAACCCGCTCATGCGCGTTGCGCTCGTCACGACCCACCTCCCGCTGAGCGAAGTGGCCGGCAAAAATCACGCCCGAACGCGTGAGGCGCAACTGCGCCGCCTGCATGCCACGCTGCTGCGCGACTTTTGCATCACCGCCCCGCGCATCGCCGTGCTCGGTCTCAATCCCCACAACGGCGATGAGGGACTGCACGGCCGCGAAGAGGTGGACGTGATCGCCCCGCTCCTGCAACGCCTCAACGAAGAGGGACTGCCCTGCTTCGGCCCGTACAGCGCCGACGGCTTTTTTTCGGGGCCGGTTCGTTCCGCCACTTCGATGCGGTGCTCGCCATGTACCACGATCAGGGGCTGGCCCCCTTCAAAGCGCTGTCGATGGACGACGGGGTGAACTTCACCGCGGGACTTCACATCGTGCGCACCTCGCCCGACCACGGCACGGCCTATGATATTGCCGGCAAGGGGGTGGCTTCCACCCAATCGTTCGTGCAAGCCATTTACACCGCCATCGATGTGTGTCGCAATCGCCTCCGCTACGATGAGATGCACGCCAACCCGCTGCCCTTCGCCCCGCGCGAACGCCGAGAAGACCGCCGCAATCGTCCCGCAACAGTAATCGCCCGGTACGGGCCTCTCACCGGATATTCTCCCGACACTTCCCTTTCACCTTCCTTCATGAAGCACTCCCTGCTCCTCTTGCTCCTCCTGCTCTTCACCGCTCTCCCGCTCTCGGCGCAGCGCCTGGTAGGTCGCGTGATCGATGCCAAAAGTGGAGAAGCGATCCCGTTTGTCAATGTCTTCTACGACGCCGCCAAGGGCGGGCGCCACGGCGTGCAAACCGATGCGTCGGGGCGTTTCTCCCTGCCGCTGCACAAAAACATGCGCGTGGTGGTGAGCAGCGTGGGTTATGAGAGTTTTTTTCCACGCGAGCGGTGGGCGGCGATTCCCTCATCGTGCGCCTCAAACCCGCCGACTTTTGCCGATGAGCACCGCCGTGGTGAGCGCCAAACGCACGAAATATTCGCGCAAAAACAATCCCGCCGTGATCTTGATGGAAAAAGTCATCGCGGCAAAAAAATCCGGCGACCTGCGCAACCGCGATTTCTACAGCTATGAGAAGTACAACAAGCTCACTTTTTTGCGCTGAGCGACATCACTCCACAGTTTTTTCGAGGAGGGGGCATCAAGAAAATGCCTTTCCTCAAAGACCACGTCGAGACTTCCAAAGAGACAGGGCAAAGCTCATTCTCCCCGGTGTCGGTAGACGAAACCGTTTCGCAGGAGATTTACAGCAAAGCGCTGGGTGAAGCCAAGACCATCGTCAAGGGCGAGCGCACCACGGGCATGAACGAAATCATCGACACGGGCGACATTCTGGCCTCGATGCTCCAAGACGTGTTCACGGAAGTGGACATCTACCAAGACGACATCCGCTTTCTTCAAGCGCAGTTCCTCAGTCCCGTGGCCACCCACGGCGCCATCGCCTTCTACCGCTACTTCATCGAAGACACCACTGTGGTCGATGGTCAGCGCTGCATCCAAGTTTCGTTCGGTCCCCAACAACCCGCGCGACTTTGGCTTCACGGGTTCGCTCTACATCCCTGGCCGATTCCACCTACCGCATCGCCAAGGCCGACATCAGCATCCCCGTGAAATCGACCGTCAACTATGTGAAGCGCATCAACATCGCCCAGCAATTCACCACGCTCCCGAGCGGTGAACAGGTTTTGGCGAAGAACGACATGTTCGTCGTGCTCGAAGCGGCCAAATTTCTCAAGACCCTCGAGGTGAAACGCTACACCGAATATTCCAACTACTCCTTTGCACCGCTCTCGCCCCGCTTGTTCCGCTTCAAAGCGGAGAAAAAAACCGAGCCGGATGCGCGGATGCAGAACGAAAACTTCTGGAAAGAGCATCGCCCCCTCGCCCTCAGTCCGTCGGAAGACCGCCTTTCGCTCTTCGTCGAACGCATATATAATATAGAAGGCTTCTCGCCGATCATCTGGGTGGGCAAGTCTTTGATCGAAAACTACATCCCCACGTCGATTGATCCGAAAGATCCGTCGAAACTCGACATCGGTCCCGTCAATACCACCGTGACCACCAACCCCGTCGACGGGGTACGTCTGCGCGCCTCGCTGCAAACCACGGCCAACCTCAATCCGCACATGTTTTGGCGCGGTTACTTTGGCCCTACGGCTTCCGCGATCAGCGCTGGAAAGGCCTGGGCGAAGTGACCTATTCCTTTCCGCCGCAAAGCCTATCTCCCCATGGAGTTCCCGGTGTCGAACCTCACTTTCACCTACTCCTACGACGTTTCGGTGCCTTCGGACCAATATCTCACCACCGACAAGGACAATGTTTTCATGGCCTTCAAGTGGGCAGATGTGAAACACATGACTTATGACCGGAGTTTCAAGCTGGTCTACGACCGAGAATGGGACTACGGCCTGCAATGGCGCGCACAATTGCGGCACGACGCGACCGAACCCACCTACAAACTCTTCTACCAACCGGTGGTCAACGGCATCCACTACGATGCCCAAGGCAATATAACCCTCGTCCCTTCGGGCCGGGCGACGGCAACTCCTTCAATGCGCGCAATCGACGATATTTGCGCACCACCGACTTCTCGGTTTTTGCTGCAATATCAGCCCGGCGTGGCCTACATCAACACGAAACAGCGCCGCATCTTGGTGAATAAAGGAAGCGCCCATCTACAGAATCTCGCACATGGCGGGACTTCGCGGCGTGTGGAGCGACTATACCTACAATCTCACGGAGGTGGGCGTGCGCAAACGCGTGTGGCTCCGCTCGTGGGGGCGCATGGACTTCGATTTCGCGGCCGGTGCGCAGTGGAACCGCGTGCCTTTCCCGCTTTTGATCATGCCCCGCGCCAATTTGGCCTATGTTTATGACGACGACATGTACTATCTCGTCGACAACATGGAGTTCCTCAACGACCGCTACGCCCAATTGATGTTCAACTGGAGCATGAATGGCAAGATTTTTCAACCGCATTCCGCTCTTCAATCGCCTGAAATGGCGCGAACATGTTGGGTTTAACATCCTCTGGGGCCGGCTCACCGACAAAAACAACCCCTATTTGGAGAAAAACAAGACGCGCAGCGATCTCTTTTACTTCCCGGGCGAGTTCAATCCCGACGGTTCGTTCCGCCAACAAAGCAAAGTGATGGATCCGCAAGTGCCGTATGTCGAAGCCGCCTTCGGCATACACAACATTTTCAAGCTCTTCCACATCGACTACGTGCGCCGTTTCACCTATCTCGACGATCCGCGCACCACACGCTGGGGCATTCGCTTCATGGCTCGCGTCATTTTCTAAACGCCGGCCGAACGCTTCGCCCGTTTCAATCCCATTTTCGCATGAAATTTGCCATCATTGCCGCCGGCGAAGGCTCTCGTCTCGCCGAAGAAGGCATCACCGCTCCCAAACCCCTCATCCCGCTCAACGGGGTGCCCATGATCGAGCGCCTTGTGCGCATCTTTGCCGCCAACGCCGCGGAGGAGATCGTCATCATCGTCAACCGTCTGCGCCCCGAAACCGAGCAATTCGTGCGCCATCTGGGCCAAACGCATCCCGAATGGAACATTCGTCTCGAAGTGGCGACCACGCCCTCGTCCATGCACAGTTTTGCGCGCATTGCCCCCATGCTCGCAGGCGCCCCCTTCTGTTTGACGACCGTCGATACCATCTTTCGCGAAGCAGATTTCCGCAACTACATCGCCGCCTTCCGTTCTGCGCTCGAAGACGGGCTCGACGGCCTGATGGCCGTGACCGATTTCATCGACGACGAGAGCCCGCTCTACATCGGCACGGACGAAGCGCTGAACATCGACGGATTTTATGACCAGCGCGAGCCGCGTTTCCGTTTCATCTCGGGCGGCATCTACGCGCTCGCCCCCCGTGCGCTCGACACTCTGCGCCGCTGCATGGCCGAAGGCCAAAGCCGCATGCGCAACTTCCAGCGCGGCCTCATCGCCGACGGCCTGAAGTTGAAAGCCCATCCCTTCTCCAAGATCCTCGACGTCGACCACGCCGCCGACATTCCCAAAGCCGAAGCCTTTCTCCGCGACTGCTAATTCGCCCCGCCCCGCTATGATTTATCTCATCTCTCGCGACACGCAATACTCCCCCAACAGTGAGGTGCGCGACGAAGCGATTTTCAAAGCCGTCGCTCTTGCGCTCACGTTGCAGGGCGAACCCCTCGCGGCAATCGACGAAAACCGTTTGCCCTCCGCCTTCACCGACGCCGACTTGGTGCTCTCCATGGCGAGAAGCCGCAGCGCACAGACGACTCTCGCCGCCGCCGAATCCGCCGGCACCACCATTTGGAACAGCCCCTCCGCCTTGCTGCGCAACAGCCGCGCCGAAATCGACAAATGGCTCAACGAAGCCGGCTTCGGCGCCCCCTTTCTCCACAACGTGGCCGACCCAGAAGCTCATCGCCCGCAGCCTCGGTTTTCCCCTTTGGATCAAACGCAGCGACAGCACGGCGAAAACAGCCAGCGATGTGCGTTTCATCGCCGACGAAGCCCAACTTCGCAGCGCGCTCGCCGATTTTGCGGCCGCCGGCATCAAGGATTTCATCGTGAGTGCGCACCTCGAAGGCGATCTGGTCAAATTCTACGGTGTGGAAGGCACGCCTTTCTTCTCACACACCTATCCCACGCGAGAAAACGGCTTCAGCAAATTCGGCCTCGAGCAACACAATGGCGCACCGGCCGAGTATTCGTTCTCCGTTTCGGCCTTGAAAACGACCGCCGACGCCGCCGCTCGCCATTTCGGCATGCCCTATTTACGGCGGCGACGCCATCATTCGTCCCGACGGCCGCTTCTTCCTCATCGATTTCAACGACTGGCCCTCGTTTGGCAGCTGCACAAGCCGCCGCCGAGGCCATCGCCACTCGCGCCCTCCACTTCCTCCGCCCCGGTGCCTAATTTTTCATCACTCTCCCCATGGCTGAAAACACGGATCTCCAATCCACCCTCAAAAGCTCCGACACCGAAGAAAACATCGACATCTATTTCACGCGCCCCATCGGCCTGATGTGGGCCCGCTTCTTCAATCTCTTCGGCACCCACCCCAATGTGATCACCATTCTCAGCATCCTGCTCGGTGCTGCCGCGGGGGTGTTCATGTGTCTCGGCGCCGGGCGTCTCGATTTCACGCTCATCGGCATCGGACTCCTCGCGTGGGCCAACTTTTACGACTCGGCCGACGGCCAACTCGCCCGCATGACCGGTAAGAAAACCCTCTGGGGACGCATTCTCGATGGCTTTGCCGGCGACGTATGGTTCTTTTCTATCTACGCCGCCCTCGGCATTCGCCTCATGTCACAGCCCATATTGCCGGGTTGGAGCGAAAGTCCGAAATGGAGCTTCTGGATTTTCCCCATCCTTTACTACATCGGTTTCCACGCCCACGCCGTGCAAAGTCGCCTCGCCGACTACTATCGCAACGTGCATCTCTACTTTATCAAAGGCACTTCGGGCAGTGAGCTCGACAATGCCGAACGTTTGCGCGCCGACTACGCGCAAGTGTCGTGGAAGAAAGACACGGCTTGGAAAGTGTTCCTCCACTTCTACTGTAACTACACCGCCGGTCAGGAGCGCGCCACGCCCGAGTTCCAAGCCCCTGAAACGCACCCTCGACGCCCGTTTCGGGCGCAATCTCCCGCCCGAACTGGTGGCCGAATTCCGTGCCGGAAGCCTTCCGCTGATGAAATGGACCAATGTCCTCACGTTCAACTGGCGCGCCATCACGCTCTACACCCTGTTTGCTCGTCGGCGTTTGGGTTCCCTGGTTCGTGATCGTCTACCCGCTCACCGAACTCACCGTCTTCCAATTCATCTACCTCCACATGCGCCGTTCGCACGAAGCCCTCTGCCGTCGTCTCAACCAACAACTTCAGTCCACCGTCCCCGCCAACGCATGAAGCCCCTCTACCGCAACCTCTTTCTCCTCTTCGGACTCTGCGCCATCGCCTTCATGGTCTACTCCTTCCCCGAGGGATGGGAAACGATCAAGCGCAATCCCACCAACGTGCTGCTCTATCTCCCCGGCGTAGTCGGCATTTGGTTCTTTGTCTACCTCTGCAACGCGTGGGCATTTCCAGATTTTTGGTCAACACTTCCGACCACGACAAGCACCTTTCCTTCGCACACGCCTTCAAACTCACCGTCTCGGGCTTCGCTTTTTCCCTACACCACGCCCTTCGGATCGGGCGGTGCGCCCTATCGTGTCATGGAACTCTCGCGCTACATCGGCACCCCGCGTGCCGTGTCGTCCGTCGCCCTCTACTCGATGATGCATGTGTTCAGCCACTTCTTCCTCTGGACCACGGCGCTTCTGGCCTTCGTCATCGCGCATTTCGACGTGATGACCGCTTGGCTCTGGACACTTTTTGCCATTTTTCCTCACGGTGTTCGTGGCCGCCGCCGTCTTTTTTTCCTACAGTTACAAGCACGGCATCATCGCCCGCCTGTTTCGCTTGCTCTTCTTCGTCCCGTTCTTGCGCCGTCCCGCGCGCCGCTTCTACGAACGCCACGCAACCGCCTTCGACACCATCGACGCCAACATCCGTTTCCTCTACGAACATCCGCGCCAACTTTGGGGTTCGCTGGCCGCCGAATACCTGGGGCGCCTGCTCAACTCGTTTGAATTTTACTTCATCCTCCTCGCCTTCGGCATTTCGGGCGCCAATTTCGTCGACGGCCTCATCATTCTCGGTTTCTCCTCACTGATGGGCAACCTCCTCTTCTTCCTCCCGATGCAAATCGGCGCGCGCGAGGGCAGTTTGGCCGTCATCGTTCCCCTCCTCTTCCCCGGCGTGGGACAGGCCATCGGCATCTACGTGTCGTTCTACACCCGCATCCGCGAAATCTTCTGGATCGTGGTCGGCGTGCTCCTCGTGAAAATCGGGAATAAACAACTCATGCGATGACTCCCTCCACCTTACTCTTCGACTACGGCGGCACGCTCGACAGCGGTGCGCGCCACTGGAATTTCGTTCTCCTCGACGGCTACCGCCATGCCGCCGACCGTTTTCCGGCGCTCCGCGCGGTCGACGGCGAAGTGTGGCGCGCAGCCTACGTACACGGGGAGCGCACGCTCGCCCGCCGGCCCATCGTCACGCCCGACGACGATTTCCGCACGCTTCTGCACAAAAAAATCGCCGTCGAACTCGCCTTTCTCCGCGAAAAATGGCACGGTGGCGCTCTCCGATGCGGACTGTGCATCCGCCACCGATGCGATGTGACCGACTATTGCGACCGCGCCGCGCGAAATCATGCCGACGAAGCCCGCCACGTCTGCAAACGCTCCGCGACCGCGGCTACCGCTTTGTGCTCGTCACGAATTTCTACGGCAACATCCGCGCGGTGCTCCGCGCCTACGGCCTCGCCGACTTCTTCCCTCACATCGTCGAGAGCGCGGTGGTGGGCGTTCGCAAACCCGATCCCGCCATTTGGCAACTGGGCATCGATGCGGCCGCCATTCCCGCCGCGTCGTGTGTGGCCATCGGCGATTCTTTCTCCAAAGACATCGTTCCCCGCCCACTCGCTCGGCGCACAAACCATTTGGTTTCAAAGGGCGAAGAATGGGAACAAAAGGCCTACGACGAAACGCTCCCCACACACATCATCACCGCCTTGCCCCAACTCCTCGAACATCTCCCTTGAGATTTTTTTCGACAACAAACAATCGGGTGCGCCGCCAACATAAGTTTGGCGGCGCACCCGATTGTTTATATAGCTCAGGCTTATCTAAGCTTTAACTAAGCAGTGACACATCAAAGGTAACGACGAGCTGCTTCACTGCAACTGTTCCGTAAAATCAAAGATATCGTCGATTTTTCGCGATAGGGTAACGTGTTTCTTTCTTTTGGTCATCGAAAAGTCCCAAATACTTCTGTTTTCCATTGAAATGCAGTCTGCAAATGGGACGACGGTTGTTGTCATCTGCCAAAATACCAAAGTATGCAATGGTGTCGCGAGCAGCCACGCGCTCAACAGGTATTACACTACGGACAATAGCCCGAACAACGCGAAAGCCTTCCAGTTCTTCCTCTGTTGTCACGATACGACTGTCTTTCGTTTCGGGAAGAGATTCCGCAGTTTCCTCCTGTTCTTTCGGTGTGTTGCCACTTTCAGAAATAGACTGAGCCACTTTCTTGACCTTCCTCTCCAATTGCAGTCTTCAATCGAGCAGAAAGAACATCATTTACATAGGAATTCAGCGCACGCTTAACAAGAGCAGTAAATTGCTCCTGCACCTTCGCCGTGAAAGAACCTCTAATGATCCGTTTTACAGAGGAATTTCACGAACTCAGCCGACAGCGACTCAAATTCTTCGGCCAATTCCACCTTCAATTCACGCGTGTATTTCAACTCATTGGCAGTACTCATTACATTATCCACATCGAAATACGACTTGTGGAACTTCTTGAGTTCTTCGATTTGAGTGGGGGCGCAAATCAGTAAGATTGATTTCCAAAAATGGTTTTTCGTCCATTTTATTCGTTTCTTCCAGGTCTGTATAGAAACGATAAATGATACCATTGGTGAGCACCCCGAACTTTGCCTTTTGACACCGTGAAGTAACGCAACAATTGGGTTTCGTGCAAATTGAGGTTCTGCGCCCAATGTTTTACACTCGATCAAAATCACCGGTTCATTGTTGGCAATAATTGCGTAGTCGATCTTTTCTCCCTTCTTTTTGCCGATATCACAACTCATCTCGGGCAATACTTCAAGGGGTTGAAAACATCGTAACCCAATGCCGCAATAAACGGCGTGATCAATGCATTCTTTGTGGCTTCTTCCGTTGGGAGGTTATCTTTGAGCACGGGGATACGCTCTGCAATTTGACGTATTTGGTCTTTGAAGTCCATAATCAATCAATTCAATGGAATAAAAAGGGAGCTATGCTACAGCAAAAATACAAAACACAGCGCAAATATCAAAACATTTGAACTCTGAAAATCAAAATCTCCAATCTACTCAAGAAAAACAACAGAAAAAGACACCTTCTCATTCGCGCTAAAATATTATTTTCCAGCTCCAATCCATCAATTCTCCGCAAGTCCTTCGCAAAAGCCCTCCCTCCTTTTTTTCTCAAACACAGGGGTGAATGGTGGAAAACAAGGCTTGTTTTTGCCCGCAACGTCCCCACTTTCTCTCGCCCTCTTGCGGGAGGTGCGTGCTGCATGGCCGCTCATCGAGTCAGTCGGCCGAATGGGAGACATCTTCACTGCGCATGGAGCACGAAAAAAAGAGGTGCGATTCGGAAGGATCAGGGGCAGCTGCCTTTCTGCGGCGCGGGTTGTCCCTCGCAGCCGCCGCTTTCTTCGTCTTCTCCCCTCGTCGGCCGACCCGAAGTGGCGAACGCGGCGACAAAAAAACGCCCGCGGCGAGAAAATCTTCCGCTGATGGGAGGTTTTTCTCGCCGCGGGCGAAAGTCGAAAAAGTCGTTTTGCGCTTACATGCCGAGGGAGGCCGCGAGGGCTTCGGCACAGCGCTCGCCGTCCATGGCGGCAGAGACGATGCCCCCGGCGTAGCCTGCGCCCTCACCGCAGGGAAAGAGGCCGGAGAGGCGCACGTGTTCCAAAGTTTCGTTGTCGCGCACCACGCGAACGGGCGAAGAAGTGCGCGTTTCGGCGGCGATGAGTATCGCCTCGTCGGTGAGGAAACCGCGACTGCGGCGGCCGAAGGCCTTTGAAGCCCTCTTGCAGTCGCTCGGTGATGAAGCGCGGCATCCAGAAATGCAGGGGCGAGGCGATGAGACCCGGCGTTGTAGCTCGATTTAGGTAGCTCGGCCGAGAGCCGATTGTTGACAAAATCGGCCGTGCGTTGCGCCGGTGCCGCCTGCGTGCGCCCACCTTGCACCCACGCCGCGCGTTCGATGCTCTCTTGCAGCCACATCATGCGCAGCGGGTTCGCTTCGTCGGCGAGTGCGGCGTGGCCTTCGGCCAACGCCTCGTTTTGCAACGCCTCAGCCACGCAAGGGCGAGGCCGTCGTTGAGGTCTTCGGGACGGGTTTCGACCACCATGCCCGAATTCGACCAACGACTGCCGCGATTGGCGGGACTCATGCCGTTGACCACCAACTGTTCGGGACCAGTGGCGGCGGGCACGACGAAGCCGCCCGGGCACATGCAGAAGGAATACACGCCGCGCCCGTTCACCTGCTGCACGAAGGCATATTCGGCCGCGGGGAGGTAGCGCCCGCGTCCCCTCGCGGTTGTGATATTGAATCTGGTCGATGAGATGGGCCGGATGCTCCAAACGCACGCCCCATGGCCACACCTTTCTGTTCGATCTCCACTCCCGCGGCATGCAGATAGCGATAAACATCGCGGGCGGAGTGGCCTGTGGCGAGCACCACGGGGCCGGTCCACTCGCGGCCGTCGGCCGTGCGCACGCCCTCCACGCGTTGGCCGTCGGCCGAGAAGAGAAGCGCGTCGACACGCGTGCGAAAATGCACCTCACCGCCCGATTCGATGATCTGCCGGCGCATGGCGGCGATGATGCCCGGTAGGCGGTCGGTGCCAATGTGGGGATGCGCGTCGGCAAGAATGTCGGTGGCAGCGCCGTGCTGGCAGAAGATGCCGAGAATGCGCGCCACATTACCGCGCTTTTTGGAGCGGGTGTAGAGTTTTCCGTCCGAAAATGCCCCCGCTCCGCCTTCGCCGAAGGAGTAATTGCTCTCGGGATCGACCGTGCCAGTGCGTGCAATGGCTGCAATGTCCTTTTTACGTCCGTCGACGTCGCAACCTCGCTCGAGCACCACGGGGCGCACGCCCAATTCAACGAGTCGCAAGGCGGCAAAGAGTCCTGCGGGACCGGCGCCGACCACCACGGCTTGCGGGGCGTGCGCCACATCGCCGTAGCGGATGGGGGGTATAGGCGAGTTCGGTGGGCTGTTCGCCCACCCAGACCTGCACACCGAGATTAACCATCACGTTGCGCTGGCGCGCATCGATGCTGCGGCGCACAATGCGCACCTGTGTGATCTCACGGGGGGCGATGCCGAGGCGTTCGGCCACCGTGCTGCGCAGGCGCGCCGCCTCATAGGCCACTTCCGGACGCACACGGAGCTCAAGAGTAGTCGTCATGTTGAGAAACTATGGGATTGGATAATGGCACAAATATACAAAGATTTTTGCACAGCCGATCAAGAAAGCGTAACTTTGTGGCAGTGTTATCGTGATTTCGCGGTGTGCAGTGCGCGCCGCCCCAATCCCTCCAACAGCACCATGACAAAAGGTAAGGTAGATGCCCTGCTCGGCATCGTGTTTGGCGACGAAGGCAAAGGCAAGGTCGTCGATTATTTCACTCCGCGCTACGATTTGGTGGCGCGCTTCGCCGGCGGCCCCAATGCCGGGCACACCATCATCTTCGACGGACACAAATTTGTGCTCCGCTCCATCCCCTCGGGCATATTCGACCCCGGCAAATTGAATCTCATCGGCAACGGCTGCGTCATTGCCCCTGATCTCTTCATGGCCGAGGCGCACGAACTGGAAGCCGCGGGCTACAGCATCACAGATCGGCTTCACATCAGTCGCCGCGCCCACCTCATCCTGCCCACCCACCGTGTGCTCGACCGCGCCTACGAAGCGGCGAAGGGCAAGAACAAAGTGGGTACCACCGGCAAGGGCATCGGCCCGACTTATAGCGACAAAGCAGCGCGCGTGGGGCTGCGTGTGGGCGACATCGAGGGCGATTTCCTCACGAAATACAACGCACTGAAGGAGCGCCACCTGCGTTTGCTCTCCGACATGGGCTTCACCGACTTCGACATCGCCGACGAGGAACGCGCTTGGCTCGAGGGCATCGACTACATGCGCCGTTTCCCCATCACCGACACGGAAATCGAAATCAACCAAGCCCTCGCCGAAGGGAAAAAAACGTGCTGGCCGAAGGTGCGCAGGGCTCATTGCTCGACATCGACCACGGCACTTACCCCTTCGTCTCGTCTTCGTCGACCACGATCAGGGGGCGTCTGCACGGGACTGGGGTGGCTCCGCAAAGCATCGGCCGCGTGTGGGGCATCTTCAAGGCCTACAGCACCCGTGTGGGCGCAGGTCCGTTCCCGGTTGAACTGTTCGACGAAACGGGCGACGAGATTCGGCGCATCGGTCGCGAATTTGGCGCCGTGACGGGACGCAACCGCCGTTGCGGCTGGGTGGATCTCGTGGCGCTGCGCTACGCCATCATGATCAACGGCGTGACGGATTTGGTAATGATGAAGGCCGACGTGCTCGACGGCTTCGAGACGATCAAGGTGTGCGTGGCCTACGAAAAAGACGGCGTGCGCACCGCAAACCATGCCCCTACGACACGGAGGGATGGACGGCGGTGTACGAAGAACTCCCGGGCTGGCACACGCCCCTCACCGAGGTGCGCCGCGAAGCGGACTTCCCCAAGGCCTATGCGGACTATGTGCGCTACTTGGAACAGGCACTCGGCACGCCGATCTCGATTCTTTCTGTCGGCCCCGATCGCGAAGCCACCATCGTGCGCTGATGCGACGGCACGCAGACACCATACATAAGCGCGCACACTCCTTATATATAGGTAACCTTCCCCCCGTTCCCTGCCCCGCGGCAGCACGAGGGGAAGGTTTCGGTTTTTTCGCGCTGCTTGTCCGCACTGCGCTCCCCTTCCGGGCTCGGCACGTGGGAGCGCGCGCATCGATCGGCACAAAGGCCGTGCTCCTGCGAGGGAACACCCCGCTTTCGCTGCCACGGCGCAAGCGGTGCAGTGGCTTTTGCGCCTCGGCACGTAAAAAGTCGGCGGTTCGTTTGGCTTATTCGGCCTCAAGTCTTAACTTTGCACTACAAAAGGCTCCGTAGCTTAGCTGAATAGAGCGTCAGATTCCGGTTCTGAAGGTCTTGGGTTTGAATCCCAACGGAGTCACACTCGGCTTATCGCCGCAAAAACGAGATAAGTCAGAAAAAAGAGTGTGGAAATTTGGTAGTTCGAGAAAAACTTACTACTTTTGCACTCGCAAATCGGTCATACGCCCGCTCGGTGCCATAGCTCAGTTGGTAGAGCAAAGGACTGAAAATCCTTGTGTCCCCGGTTCGATTCCTGGTGGCACCACCACTTCCGCGTTTCCGATTTGCACACTTGGTGCCATAGCTCAGTTGGTAGAGCAAAGGACTGAAAATCCTTGTGTCCCCGGTTCGATTCCTGGTGGCACCACAAGAAAAGCCGTTTCGTAGGAGACGGCTTTTTTCGTATGTGGTGCGATGCATGCGCCGCGTGCTTCCCCGCTCCGGCACTCGAAAGCCAGCACCCCGTTGCCACAAAACAAAAAAGGAGAGACCGCAAAACGCTGCGATCTCTCCTTTTTGATGAAAGCTCGGGGCTGTCGGCAAGCGCACCCCGAGTGGAGAATCTGATTCGGGCACCTGCCGGCGTCAACGGCGCAACCAGGCATGTTTGGCAGCACGCAACAAGCGTCCCAACCACGTGTAGCGAATGCCCCAGTCGCGAATGGTGTGTGCAAAGAGGGCTTCGATGCGAGGATCGACTTCGGGCACGCGATAAGCCAAATGGAGGATGCGACGCAACGGCGGCCGATCGTAGACGTATCGCTGCAACAGCCGCGAGGAGACACTGAAATGGGTGCCGCCCGACAGGCCGATGTTGCGCACCAAGGTGCGGGCGGGAGTGAGTGCCAACCCGCCGGCGCGATAAACGGCGATTTCCCAACACACATCCCAGGGATGGGGTTTCGATCTACGGAGTGCAAACAAGGGAAGGCGCCGCCGTATTGCATGCGATCCACGTCGGCGGACGAAAGTCCTTCGAGGGCTTGTGCCGCAGATGTGTAATGTACGAAATGCTGCTGCCAGCGGTCTCGCCATGTTCCCCAGCCCCAACCTGCAGTATGCGGGGTGAAATAGCTCTCACTCTCGGAAGATACGAGGGCAGGATGCTCACCGATGAGGTCTAAATGCGTGAATCCGGACACGTGCATCACACGGCGATCTTCGGCATAGAGCTGGAATGCCTGATTCATGTAGGTGAGAAAACCGGGGCCCGGTGCAAATGTCGTCTTCCAAGACGATGACCGTTTCGTGCGTGGCGAAGAGCGAGGCGATGCCCTCGGTGATGTTGCGCTCCAAATAGTAGTTCTCCGGACGTTCCACGAGGGTGATGCGATGGAAAAGCCCCGCTCGATCGGCCCGTTGCTTGAACTCGTGCAAGAATTTGCGCACGCGCCGCACAGCACGCCACGATGCCTCGTCGCGTCCACCATCGGAAAAAGACGTAGAGTTCGGTTTCGGGCGCCAAATAATTGTCGGCGAGTGCAGCCAACGTGCGGCGCGTGTTGTCGAGACGATTGTAGACAAAGAGCGCTACGGGGGCAAGATTGGAATCGGCCATCGCGGGGGGATGAAATCACGCGTCGAAAGTGATCGACGCACTGTGTTGATGAATGGTATTGAGGTCGGGCAAGCGCATGTAGTCGCCGAACTTCCGACGCAGATAGGCATCGCAGTCAGCGGGGACGGGGGCTTCGAAACCGTCGAATGGAAGAGTCTTCAGGGGAAGGTTTCTTTTTCGTAGATCGTGTTGTCGTACGGAATGCCGGGGCTGTAATTGAGCTTTTTCGTGGGGCACAACCGTGCCAACGCTCGCAACACGGGGAAAACAAAACGATGATTGAAACGATAGATGGCGCGGGTCTTGCTTTTTCAGCACATCGGTAGAGAGATCGGTGCGCTTGATCACCTTATAGATGCGACCAAACGTGCGATTCGACACCCACAAAAGCGGAAGCGGCATTTTTTCGTAGGGGAAAATGTCGATGAAAATGCCACGATACTTGAAAATGCGATCGTAATCGTTCGTTTCCGACAATTGACTCCGCAGGTCGCGCACCTTGGCATAGCAATAAAAATAGCCCGGGTCGGTATCGGCATTTTGCAACGCCAGGTCTTCGGGCAATTCTCGGGGAGGATTTCCATGAGTCGGTCGTAGTCAGGGGCGCATCATCTCAATATCGAGATCATCGTCCCAGGGAATGTAGCCCCTCATGCCGCACCGCGCCGAGCAGGGTGCCGGAACACAGCCAATAGCGCAAGCCGTGGCGACGACAGATGCCGTCGATCACACGCAACATCTCCGTCGTGCGATGCTGCATACGGCGGAGGTCAGAGCCTTCGGGGTTGAAACGGGCTTGCAACTCCCGCTGCAATTGTGCATCGGGACGGCGAGAAAGGTCGAGTTGGGGTTGATCGATCATGGTCGAAAGGGGATTGAGTTCCCCAACCGCAAAGCAGATCCTTCGGGTTGGGGAAAGCACATGAAAAAGACGGTACGCGTCAGCGACGATTGCGGTCTATGCGGCCGGAGGCCAATTTATAATCGTAGGAATGGCGTCCTTCGGCTCGGAAATCGGTGTGGTAGCGCTCGAGCACTTCACGAAAGACCTCTTCATAGCGGGGAATGAACAAGTCGTCGCCCGCTTCGGCATGCGCAATGATCTCGCGCGCCAAAGGAGTGGTCAGTTTGAGATCGGTCGCGCCGCCCGAAAAACCCGGTTCCCGCTATCGATCCGGGCGAAACATTGAGCAGACGATTGGACGAGCCGGCACGTTCGAGTTCGACATTGACACTTTCGATGAAGATTTTCAGGGCCGCTTTTGTGGCGCCGTAGATAGAAAAGAACGGAGAACTCATGAAACCGGCAATGCTCACCATCACCGCACAAGGAAAGGGTGTAGCTGCGAGCAAACGCCCGTAGAATCGGCGCACGATGCGAATAGGCGCTACGCTATTCACGGTAAAAGAACGTTCGATGTAGGCTTCGTCGAGTTCTTCGAAGAGGGCGAGGCGACCGAAACCGGCCGTGATGAACAGCCCGTCGGTGTCTCCCTGCACGAAGCGCTCGAAAAAGGAGAAATCACCACTCTCGAGATCGAAACGATGCACCGCAAGTTTCTCAGCGCCCGCTGTTTCGTCGGCTATCGGCGCTAAAGGGGCGCGATCCACGATATCGACACGACGCACCTCGGGACGCGAGGCCAAGACCAGCGCGATGGCACGGCCGATGCCGCCTGCACCGCCCACAACCAGGGGATATTGCATGCTCATCGCGCTATTCGGGTTTGACACGCACGTCGGGATTCACACGCGTCTCGACCTTACTCTTGAGATCATGGTAGTTGCGCAGCACTTCTTCCTTGATCTTGGTGGAGCTCACTCCGTCGCCATAGGGAAAATAGAATACATCTACGCCTAAGTCCTTGAGATAGTCGTACTTTCCCGTCCAATCGTCGCCCACCACGAAGACATCGATATTGAGCTTCTTGACAATCTCGGTATGATCGAGCGTGCGCTGCGGAATCACCACATCTGGATAGCGCAATGCCTCGAGGATGGCCAGTCGTTCTTCGAAGGGAATGACCGGCGGACGCTTGTAACTGCTCACCAGTTCGTCGGTACTTACGCCCACAATGAGCGTATCGCCCAATCCGCGGGCGTATTTGATCATCTTCAGGTGGTTGGAGTGGAACATATCGAAGGTTCCGGAAGTGTAAACCACTATTTTGTCTTTTCCGTACATGATTTTTCGCTTTGTGTCGCGCTTGGCGCCGGTTCTATTGCTTGATTTTCCGCATGAGCTTCCCGATGAAGCGTCGGAGGCTGTAGCGTCGCCACTTTTTGTCGCAGGATGCCGGGGAGACATCTTATATAGTACATCGTCTGGCCCGCCTCCCACAACGTCCGCAACCACACCGTTTGCTTCGGCACCCGCAGCTGTTCCACGGTTTTTTTCCGCGCCGATGTAGTGCAACTGGATGGGATCGGCCAGCGCCGCCTTGAATTCGGCTCGCCGCGCCGCATCGTCAGCGGGCAGACAGAGGCAGTGTGCGTAAAATGGGGTCGTGTCCGCATTTACGCGGTAATAGACATTGCTCACCCCGTAGCGCATGCTCAACGGACGCACCTGTCCGCGAGCGCAGATCGCCATGCAATCTTGTTCGGGGAAGGGCAAACGCGCGTAATTCGCTTTGTAATACTCCGTCATGCGACGCTGCATGTCGTCACGCCGCAACGCTTTGAGGTTCAGCAGCAGGAAGTTTCGCGCAGATCTCACGTGCCAACCAGTGTTGCTCCTCTTTGTCGAACGAAGCATAAAGTGGAAGCCGATTTGTGGGCAAGATGGTGTCGACGCCGGCGTAATAAAAGTCTTCGTCGGGATAGGCGAAATAAGCTTTTGACACATCGCCGATAAACACCACGTCGACATCCGAACAAATGATGCGATCGCACTCGGGAAAGAGGGTGGGCGCACAGAGTTTGAAATAGATCTCCTTGGAAAAATGGGACTTTCCGCCGCAGGAGGCCAGTTCAGCCTCGTACATCGACGTATCGTGAAACACGACTTCGCCATGGTCGAAACGCCCCACCACGGAGGCGATGTGGCGGCGTGCCCGGTCTGAGATGCCGGGATGCAACACGTGCAGTCGGTAGCGGTATTGTCGATCGGCATGCGCCAGCAACGAATGAAAAGCCACCAGCGCCGGCACCACATAGTGCTCGTCGAAAGTAAAAACAGCGGGATCGTCGTCATGGTCAAGGTCTTTTTTTCTTTTTTTGAAGAGGTAGTTCGCGCTCTCTCGCAACATCTCAGAACCGAAACACCACAGCACAGCGGGATAAAGCAGCGCAGCAATGACCACTTTCGCCAGCAGTGCGCCCACGATCGGCAAGGCACATTGCGCCACGCCCCAATAAGTGAATCCCATGACGCCGACCGCGGTGCACAAATAGGGCAAGACATCGCGCGCTGCCTGTCGCATCGTGACAGGCAGCAGGCGTTGCACCAACAGATGCCAAATGCCCAACCACGCCACGTTGATCCCGACGTAAAACAACAGCATGGTCATCACGCCGTAGGGATAAGTGAGCAAGGCGGTGGCCAGTTGCACCGCCACCATCGCAGCCAGTCCGAGCAGATACACCACCGAACGGCCACGCGAAAGAAGGAAATTGCGTATAGAGCGAGACCAGTGGGAGAAAGGCTCCGCTCACACAGAGCAGCATCAGCATTCCGGCCGATTCCAACCACTTCTGTCCGAGCGCAATGAGGATGAGTTCGCGTCCCTACAATCGAGATGCCGAACATGACCGGGAAGGCTACGAAACACGTGAAGCGCAGCATTTTGCGGAACACCCGCGCTTGTCGTTCCACGTCGTCGGCCGTTTCGACAAACAAGGGTTGCGACACACCGTTCACCAGTCCGGTCACCACCGAGTGCCCCATGAAATTCCATTTGTTGGCCTGCGTATAATTGCCCACCATGCGCGCATCGAAAAAACGGCCGAGTATGAGGGAGAAGAAGTTATTGTTCACATGATTGAGCAGGTTGGTCAGCAACAGCCAGCTACTGAATCCCACCATCTCCCGCACCGGACGGAAATCCCACTCCAGTGTGGGATGCCACTTCGCAAACATCCAATACAACGCCGTGTTTACAGTCACATACACCAGTGTTTGCGTAGCCAAGCCCCAATAGGCAAACCCATTGTAGGCCAAAACGATACCCGCCACGCCGGATACTGCGAGCGCAATGAGATTAGAAAACGTCCGTTCGCGCACTCTCATCGTCTTAAACAGTCGTGCGCTCGGAACAATGCCCAAGCCCGAGATGATGAACGACAGAAACAGGTAGCGCGCCAGGGGAATGATTTCCTCGTTCTTTGAAAAAGCGGCGATGAGTGGTGCCGCAGCAAAAGAGCACCGCATAGAGCGACACACTCAACGGCAGGCAAAACCAAAACACCGCATTGTAATCGCGATGCTCCATCGTCGGCCGGTTCGTCAGCGCCGCCGTGAACCCGCTTTCCTGAATCGTCGCAGCAATCAGCGAGAAGATGGCCAACTGCCCCACCATGCCATAGTCGGCCGGTGTGAGCATACGCGCCAACCAGATGCCGAACACAAGTGTCAGCACCTGTTGTGCGCCGTTGCTCAAGGTACCCCAGAGCAGTCCGCGCGCGGTTTTTTTCTTTGAGGGTGGGTTGTGACATGGGAAGAATCGAGATTTATTTCGTTCCCTCACGGGAACATCCACTCCCCTAACTCGCGGCACACCGCAGAGGGAGTTCGCCCCACAGAGCCTCGCTCGAAACAATGGGGGTACGATGGTTGCAAAGATACAAAAAAACTCGCTGAACCATTGTTCTCCCACCACCCATATTTGCGAGCGCACTCGCCCGCTGCGCCCCCCTACGCGCCTGCGATATATTTTATCATGCGCAGAATATTGTGTACCTTTGCCCTCAAATAAAAAAACAGCCATTCATGATCTATCCCGATAATTTCGAACGCAAAATAGGTTTTCGCCGAAGTGCGCACCCTCCTCAAGGGGCGCTGCATGTCGAGTTTGGGGACCGAATGGGTCGACCACCACGTCGCTTTTTTTCGTCCGACTTCGACACCGTGCGCGAATCGCTGGCACAAGCTCAAGAATTCGCCCGCTTCATGGCGACCGAGGAAGACGTCTACGAAGAAAACTTCTACGACGTGCGCCAACCCCTCATGCGCATTCGTCCCGAACGCACTTACCTCGAAGAGCTCGATCTCTTCGACCTCAAGCGCTCTCTCCAAACCGTGGTAAGCCTCGTGCGCTTCCTCCGTGCCTCGCAAGAGGAGGAGGTCGCCGACGAGGAAACGCAGACCGATGCGACCCACCGGCTCGTCGTCTTCCGCCGGCGCCACACCGCTCTACCCCGCCCTCACCCGCATGACCGACGGCGTGAACTGCTTCCCCACAGCTCATTGCTCGCATTGACCGCGTCCTCAACAAGTACGGCAAAAATCAAGGATACCGCCACGCCCGAGTTGCTCAACATTCGCCACACCATCGAGGTCACTTCTCGCGGCATCAGCCACTCCCTGCGCTCCATCATCAACGAAGCGCAGGCAGAAGGCTACATCGATCGCGATGTTTCCCCACGCTCCGCGACGGCCGCCTCGTCATTCCCGTAGCCCCCTGCCCTCAAGCGCAAGATCAAGGGGTATCATCCACGACGAAAGTGCTACGGGTAAGACCGTCTTCATCGAACCTGCCGCTGTTGTCGACGCCAACAACCGCATTCGCGAACTCAAAGCTGCAGAACGCCGCGAGATCATCCGCATCCTCCAAATCCTCTCCGGCGAAATCCGTCCTCACATCAAGGAGATTCTCCACTCGATGCAGTTTCTCGCGCACATTGACTACCTCCGCGCCCTCGCCGTCTTCTCCGAACAGTTTCGCCTGCGTCGTGCCGCGCCTGCAAGCCGAGCCGCGCATCGACTGGGTGCAAGCTCGCCACCCGCTGCTCCAGCAAAGTCTCGAGCGCCACGGGAAGAAGATGAATCCTCTCGACGTCACACTCCGTGACCGCGCTCGCCTGCTCCTCATCTCCGGCCCCAACGCCGGTGGTAAATCCGTCTGTCTCAAAACCGTCGGACTGCTCCAATACATGCTCCAGTGCGGCCTGCCCGTTCCGGCCCGCGAAAATTCCTGCGCCGGCATTTTTCGACGACATTTTTCATCGACATCGGCGACGAGCAGAGTCTGGAAAACGACCTTTCGACCTACTCTTCTCACCTACTCAACATGAAGGCGATGATGAAAAAAACTGCTCCTCGCGCAGTCTCCTCCTCATCGACGAATTCGGTAGCGGCACCGAACCTCAAATTGGTGGTGCCCTCGCCGAAGCCATCCTCCGTAAGTTTGTCGACCGCAACGCCTGCGGCATCATCACCACCCACTATCAGAATCTCAAGCACTTCGCCGAGACGAGTAGCAATGTGGTCAACGGCGCCATGCTCTACGATCGCTCCAAGATGCAACCGCTCTTCATGCTCCAAATCGGCAACCCCGGTAGCTCCTTCGCCGTCGAAATCGCCCGCAAGATCGGCATTCCCGACGATGTGATTCGCTACGCCTCCGACCTCGTGGGCAAAGACTATGTGATGAGCGACAAGTATCTCCAAGACATTGTCCGTGACAAAATGTATTGGGAAAACAAGCGTCGCAACATCCACGATCGCGAGAAGAAACTCGAACAAACCATCTCGCACTACGAGGAAGAACTGACCACTCTCTCGCAGCGCAAACGTGAGGTGCTCTCTGATGCGCGACAGGAAGCCGAACGCCTGCTCCAAGCTTCCAACGCCGCCATCGAGAAACACCATCCGCGCCATCAAGGAAAGCCAAGCCGACCGCGAGCGCACCGCGCCGCACGTCAGGAACTCAAGATTTCCGCGAAGAAAGTGAAACAGCAGGCCGACCGTGCGCAAGACGACGCCATCACTCGCAAGATGGATCAAATCCGTCGCCGACAAGAGCGCAAGAAGAATGCTCCCGCCGCCCGTCCCCGCCCTCGGCACCTCCTCGGCGCCCTCGCTGCCGACAAAGGAGTCGCCGCGGCACCTCCCAAAAAAACGAGAAACCTCGGTTGGGTAGCTACGTGCGCATCAAGGGCCAGACCTCGGTCGGCGTCGTACAGACCCTCCAAGGCAAGACCGCGCGTGTTCTCTTCGGCGTTATGACCACCACCGTGCCCCTCAACCGGCTCGAAGTCACCGATCGCCCGGCCGAGAAAATCTCCTCCTCGCAGGTATCGACCTTCATCAGCAAGGAGACGCGCGACGCCGTCTACGAAGAAGCTCCACTTCCGTCCCGAACTCGACGTGCGCGGTATGCGTGCCGAAGAAGCCCTCTCGGCCGTCCACTATTTCATCGACGACGCCATTCTCCTCGAGCAGCACCGCGTACGCATCCTCCACGGCACCGGCACCGGCGCCCTGCGCACCGTCATCCGCCAATATCTCGACACCGTGGGTGGCGTGACCCACTACCGCGACGAAGACATCCGTTTCGGCGGCGCCGGCATCACCGTCGTCGAAATCCAATAAGCGCAGCGCCCGCTGATCCTTATACATAACGAAGCAACCCCTGACTTGGGGTTGCTTCGTTTCATTTCCGTTTCGCGTGACAAGGGACTGAGGGGCCTCACAGTCTTTGTTCTTCGCACAATAGAGCGATATAACTATTATATGTCGCCATTCTACATCTCCGCAAGGGACAGCTTCCTAAAGATAACAGGCCCCCTCATCGTTTGATCCGAATTTCTCGGCGGTCGTAGTCCAAGACAAAAACCGTGTTGCGCAGGGAAGTCGAAGTTCAGCACAGCCTCAGACTGATCGGTCAAGACGAAATTCAAGCGTGTCGTCCAGTCGTCGACCTTCGTTTCCACGTTACGACACACCTGCACCTGTTGTACCCGCAATGCCCGACTGATGTCACCTCGCGGCAAATCCATCTGTTCGCGCCCCCTCAGCAGGTAGCAGGTTCAAGTTCACCTTGTTGTAGCGTCCTCCCGAGTCCAAGAAATAGCGCACATTCTTGTTGCCAACACGCCCCTTTGAGATAAATCCCTTTCGTGAACGTGCCGTCGCGGCTCTCGCGGGTTTGCCAATGCAACACCACCGCAGGCTCACCTTCACTTTCCCCGACCGATAAGCGCCGATTCCGCAAATCAAAACACAACGGCTGCGCACTCAATAGGTTCTCTCCAACGATGAAGTTGGGCGCATACGCAAAGAACTTCCCCTTCAGATCTACCACGAGACATTTCACATCGAGAAAGGTCGTACCGCAAAAATCCACTCGGTCCAACACACAAGTGTGCACCTTGACGCGATCCCCGTTGGCAGCACGTGTGTAGGACGTGGTCAATGCCGCACCACTTAGCCGACACGAATCGACGGCAAACGTCGAATCAACCACGCAGAAAGAACACCCGGTATCGATCAAGCCACTCACCGTTAGCTTACGCTCCCCTGCGACAGTCGCAACGGCGTGTACCAATAGGCACCTTCGGGAAACAACGGCGACGACTGGGAGAAGACCTTGCCTCCCAGTGTGAACCAAAGGGCGAGGCACACCAATGCCCATCCCCTGCCATGAGAAATAGAGAAAATACTGCACATGATTTGCACACTTAGATGACATAAGGCAAATTTACGTCTTTTTTTCTTTGAAGCCTTCCGCCCATCGTCGAATTCTGTTCTTTGGGGATAACACAGCAGGAAAGCACATTTGCGCACGCACCTCTTTCCACCGAAATGAAGCACACACTCGGAAAAGCGACTCCGGGCAACACAAAAGATGCGCCGACAAAGGGTTTGTCCTCTTTGTCGGCGCACTCATTCAATCGCGCAGCGCGTCGCTTAAAGCGTGTTCGCCACCGCCTCCGTGGAAGAGGGTCAATCGCGATGCCCCCGATCAAAACGATCAGAAGGCCGATGTAGACGTTCCAAAGTTCCCAGCGAGTCTTCCGTTCACCCAGCACGTAAATGCCGCCCAGCGTGGCCAAAATCACGTTCATCTGCGTCATCGAGGCCGCAATGGACACCCCGTTAAGATTGATCGAAATGAGATAGAGCAAAACAGCGAGAGCAAAGATGAAACCGCCGAGCATATTCTTGATGCTGGGCATCGAGAACGGACGCTGCTTGAGATAGAACAAGGAGAGAGGAGCGCCCCACTCACCGTGCCCAATGCTTGCGGCAAGAAGGCCGCACGACCTTCTACATGGAAACGCGCAGGAAAGAAGGAGAATCCCACATACCCGATGGTGCCGATGGCCAAAACCAAGATGCCTGCCTTCATATTGCTCTTCGCTGCATTCCCCTCGTTGTCTGCCGCGGGCGCGCCGGAGGAGGCTGCGGCAGTAGAAGATGGTGACACCCTTTCCTTGCGTGTCGTCATCCAAATACCGAAGATGATCAAGGCAATGGCGCTGAACCCGACCACGCGCTGACCTAACGTAGGCCAGTCGCCCAAGAAGAGGGCCCCCACAACAGAGTTGGCTGTCAGCTGCATTCCTGTCGAGATCGGCATACCGCCCGACACCCCGATCAATTCAAACGAACGATACTGCAACATTTGTGCGCCGGCCCACATCGCGCCGGAAAGGAAACACCACCAGAAATTCGCTGTCGTGATCTCCGGTTGTGCTATGAGATAAACCACAATGGCGACAATAACTGTACCCCAATGTCGTACCAAGGATCTGGTGAATGGGACGTCCGCCCACTTTTGAGATCGCCAAAAGGCAGGGATCCCCCACAAGAAAGCGGGAAGGATGGCAATAAGCATGTTCATCAGCTATAGTTTTTTTGTGTAAAGTAAATCTGTTCTCATTATCACGCCTTCGTCTCACGGGCGTGCACTCATCTCGTGAGACACCACAATATCTCATTTGATTAAAAAACAAAGCCCCGA
>BNJV01000128.1_pt1 | contig 110707 bp, 117 predicted proteins | sample 8540591 | NCBI WGS metagenome assembly BNJV01 (sample SAMD00202457, study PRJDB9452) | human saliva metagenome | host: Homo sapiens
GTCCGGCGGCTGAGCGGGGGTGGGTGTCGGGAACCGGGAGGAGCGCGTCGAGGCCGAGCGGGCCGCCGGGGGAGTGCAGGACGGCACTCGGGGCCAGCGGGTCGGGCGCGCTCAGACGGGTCCAGACGATGAAGGCCAGGGCGAATCCGACGCAGAGGATGGCCTCGACATACTTCAGACGCATCGGGGGCGTGATGAGGGGTGGCGGTGTCGCGTCGGGGCCTGCTCACGCTCACACGTCCTTTCCGCCGATTGATTCTCCGGGAGGCAGCCTAGTCGGTGCGGCTGTGGGCGGCGTATGTCCGGGCTGATGGGAGTGGGGCGGGCGGCGCGTGCCGGCTCAGGGCCGGTCCCGACGGCGGTGCGGGGCGCCGTGAGGCTCTGCTGTCGCCGTTACGCGATCATCCCCATTCTCCACTCCGACAAGCACCGAACGTCCTTCCGTGCTCTGGCCGGTACCTTGCTGGCATTACGGCCAAGAATCTCTCTATCTCCCAGGTTCTGATCGTTGCCTGTCGTGGCAGCCAGATGCCGATGCGCTCGGCTTGGTAGTCGTTGTCGAGATCCGAGGACGAGGTAGCCCAGGAGCTGCATGAGGACTTGTCGCAGCCGTGGCGCCGTCACCTTGTCCACGACCTTGAAGTCGAAGAGGGTGTCGTCGATGAACCGGTCGCCGCCGGCTCCGCCGACCAGGAATCCGCCTGAGAAGGAAGGGTTCGAGATGAAGAAGGCCCCATGCCTCATGCGCAGGCGCCAGTGCTTGATCTGGCGTTGGTTGACGATGCGTAGGCGAGTGATGTCTTCGAGCATGAGCGGCGGGATCGAGTCGTACACCTCGTCCACGTTTCGGGCCATCGACAGGCGTTCTCCCAAGGAGCTGCGTATGACCCTGCACGCCGGCGCGGTAGAGGACTCGCACCACGCGAAGATGATGCTGGCGTAGTCCGGTCGATGTCGTCGCCGTCCCTGGTGAGTCGCTCGGCTTCGAGGAAGGCGTCGCCAGCACATCCGATATGTGCTGGCCGTTCGGCAGCAGGGGCGCGAGACCATAGTCGAACGCATCCATGCCCGCCGCGGAGGCGCTCCGGCGTGGTTCGAACTCACCCAGCATCATCCTGGTACGGATGTCGAAGGCCGTGCCGACGGTCGGCGAATGACGCCGTGCGTCGGTTACTCCCTCCGGCAGTGGTGCCAGGACACGCGCCCTGACGAGCTCGTAGAGTCCGAGACGTTCAGCAATCCGCTTTGCCTTCTGGGGATCTGCCACCTGCTACGGCCAGCGCAGGGCGCAGCCCTCCACCAGCTGTCGGAAGGGAGACTGCTTCTTGTTCAGCTCACGTGTCAGGCTCATGGGAGGATCCACCGCAGGGTTGAGGGAGATGGACGGTAGCGCAGTACCGAGCGACTCCGGTGTCGTCACAAGGGACAGGGCTGGAAGATATCTCCATGAGGGACGGGGCTGCGTTGCCGCAATCGATGGTAGCGCCGGGCGGCGTGGCAGCAGCAGCGGTTCCCGTCCTGACGGGTTGTTTGCGAGCTAAAACGTGATGTGCGCGGACTGATCCTTCTGCTGGGCTGCTGGTGCTGCGTCTGTTCTTCCAGTCGGTCGACGCTGTTGCTGTGTCAGCCGGATCGCTCAGCGTTCGTCGGCCGGTCGGCTGGTGAGTGCCTGGTGGCCTTCGAGTCCCAGGCCGCGGGCGCGGTGCGTCTCCAGTGCCTGCTTGCCGAGACGTTCACTAGCCAGCACCTCGCCGACGATGCGGACCGCCTCGTCCCAGTCGATCGGCTCCGGCGCGCAGGCCTTAGCCAGGGCGGGGTGGTCCGGCAGAAGCTCGTCGCGAGCACCTGGGCCGAGAGGAAGCACCTCGCCCCTGCGCCCGTGATAGCACTCCGGCGATGGCCGTCATCAGGGCGATCCGCCGTCGGCCGGCGATGCCGTGCTCTGCCAGGAAGGCCAGGTGGGCTCCTCCTCCCGGTACTGGACCGCGACCGACAGCGTGTGGAGGGCGTCCTGGAGCTCGTCGATCCGCTGGGCCTGCTGCTCAGCCCCGGCGACGCAGCTCCTCAATCTCGGTGCTGGACTCGGGCATGCAGAGTGCCTCCTTCCCCATCGTGGCCTCGCCTCAGGGTGAGAGCGTTCGGCGTCCGATCTCGAGAGCGTGGAGGGGACTCCTGCGATTCGTCGAAGGAGCCGCTGTGAAGCAAAACCCACGCCATGGGACGTCCATGACGTGGGTTTGAGTGTTGACTCAATGGTCGGGGTGGCGATTTGAACCCACGACCTCTTCGTCCCGAACGAAGCGCGCTACCAAACTGCGCCACACCCCGTGTGCAGCAGGGCGACAGCATAGCCTCCACCCACCGTAGGGAGGAAATCGGAGCCGCTGAGTCCTCTGTCACGTCGGCGTTCGCTCCTTCCGGAACCCGGTTGGCCTCCGACGGCGCCCGTGCCAGGCTGCCCGTGGCCGGTTCGAGGACCGGCAGCGACCGATCCGAGTACCCACCGCGGACAGAGAGCACTATGCGCATCGAGGCCGTCATCGGCGACATCACCACCGAGAAGGTCGACGCCATCGTCAATGCTGCCAACAGCACACTCCTGGGTGGTGGGGAGTCGACGGCGCCATCCACCGCGCCGCCGGTCCCCGCCTGCTCGAAGCCTGCCAGAAGGTGCGTGACACCGAGCTGCCCGACGGTCTGCCGGTCGGCAGCGCCGTGGCCACCCCGGTTCGACCTGCCCGCCGCCTGGGTCATTCACACCGTCGGCCCCAACCGTCACGCCGGCGAGGACGACCCCGCCCTGCTGCGCACCTGCTTCGACAGCTCGCTGGAGCTCGCCATCCAGCTCGGCTGCTCCTCCATCGCCCTGCCGGCCGTCTCTGCCGGCGTCTACGGCTGGTCCGTCGCCCAGGTCGCCGAGGTCGCAGTGGCTGTGGCCCGCGCCGTCGAGCAGCGCACCAGCACCGAGCCCGACGCCGTCGGCCGCCTCGAGCTCATCCGTTTCGTCCTGTCCTCGCAGGCCAACCACGAGGCCTTCGCCCGCGAGCTGGAGCGCACGTCCTCCTGAACCGTCGGGGACACTCCTGTGCGACCGGGAGCGTGTCGCGTGTGCGGGAACCATCAACCTGCACCCGTACGCGTGGGATGTCCCCTGCCCGTACTGGGACGTCCCACGCCTGTTTCAGGGTGCCCTCGGCCTCCGCGGCCGCCTGCTCATCCGCCCACCGGCCCAGGTCCTCGCCGTGGATCGCGGCCGCCAGCAGCCCCGGGAAGGCGTCCGGCGTGCACCCGAAGGCCGGCACCCCCATCCCGGCCAGCCGCTTGGCGACGTCGTGGTTGTAGCTGGGGACGCCGTCATCACTCAGGGCGAGCAGTACGACGACCTGGACCCCGCTTTCCCAGCAGCTCCCCACCCGTCCCAGCATCTGCGTCGGGTCGGAGTCGTACAGGTCGCTGATGAGGATGAACACCGAGTCCGCCGGCCGCGTGATCGTCTGCCGGCGGTACTCGATGGCCGGGGAGGTGTTCGTGCCGCCGCCGAGCTGGATCCCGAAGATGACGTCGACCGGGTCCGACAGCAGCGGCGTCAGGTCTGTCACGGCGGTGTCGTAGGCGACCAGCGTGGTGCGCAGTGAACGGATCGAGGCCATGACCGCCGCCATGATGGAGGCGTAGATGACTGAGGAGGACATGGACCCGGACTGGTCCATGCAGATGGTGAACTCCTTCTGAATACCTCGATGGCGCCTGCCGTGCCCCACGAGCCTCTCCGGGATGACCGTGCCCAGCTCTGGCACGTAGTTCTTGAGGTTCGCGGTAATGGTCCGGTTCCAGTCGATATCGGCCAGCTGGGGCCGCGAGGTCCTCGTGGAGCGGTCCAGCGCACCGCGTACCGACTGCTGGAGCCGGTCGGCGATCCGCTCCTCCACCTCCTTGACGACCTTGTCGACGACCGTGCGCGCCGTCGCCTTGGCCTCCTGAGGAATCATCTCCGACAGGGTGGCCAACGTCGCCGCCAGGTGCACGTCGGGCTCCACGCCCTGGAGCACCTCGGGCTCCAGCAGGAGCGTCTTGAGTCCCAGGCGGTCAATGGCGTCGGTCTGCATGACCCGCACCACCCGTGAGGGGAAGTACCTGCGGATGTCCCCAGCCAGCGCGCCACATGGGGTGCGGAGCCATCCAGGCCCCCGCGTCCCTTGTCCTGCGGGCCGACGTCGTACAGGTCCGCTAAGGCCGTGTCCATCGCTCTTTGCCCGTCGGACAACGAGGTGGGGTACCCGCTCGGGTCCACGCCCAGGGCCAGGCGCCAGCGCTGCTCAATCGTGGTGGGCTCGACGTCGTCAGTCCGGTCGGCCCGGTCCGCTCGGATGACCTGGCCGGCACGCTGATCCGGCTGGTTCGCGTCGTCGGTGCGCTCGCGCGCGCTCATCGGGTACCTCCCAGGATCATGCTCACCGCGTCCAGGACCTCCTCGACGTCGTCGAAGGCCTCCTCGAGCGGGCCGCTCCTGTCTGGGGTGGGGAGCCGAGGTCCCGGATCTGCCGGGCCAGGTCCGTCTTCTGAGGGTTCGGCCACTGGCCGAAGGCCCGTCGCAGCGCGGGCAGGGACGTCGACGAGGCCTGGTCCCCCGATGCGCCGCAGCCACTCGTCGAGCACCTCGAGCAAGGCGTTGTCATAGCTGAGCAGGAGGATGTCCCCGCGAGGAACCCCTCGATCCACTCGGCCTGCTCCTCGGGCCGCGTGCCCTGCGACAGCGCCCGGGACAGCCTCAGGGCGGCGGCGTCGCGGGCCAGCTCCCCGGCGTCCAGGAGCATCCGGGTGATGCGTCCGGCCAGCAGGCCCGGCAGGCTGCGGGTGGCCAGTGCGGAGCGCAGCGCACCGTTCCACAGCGCCGGGGCCCGCTCGTCCAGAAGGCCGATGACACTCTGGACCTCGTCGATCGTCGTACGCAGCGTGCGGGCCACCTGGGCGTCCACGTTCGCGGCCGCCGCAGGCATCCCCGCGCACCCGCGCACCAGGACAGCGCGGGTCACTGCCTCCAGACTGGAGACGTCCGTGCCGCGCACATCCCCGTAGCGTTGGGAGCGGGCCAGGGCCGGCACCGAGCCAAGCAGCCGGACGATGTCCATCTCGCGCGCCGCCTGCTCGTCGAGGATCCCCAGCAGCTCGGGCACGACCTCGGACAGCCCGGCCGCCAGCGCCCTTTCCACCGACCTGGTCACCTGCGGCAGGGAGTCGGTGGCGCCCAGCAGGGCATTCCCGGCAGCGGAGGCCACCGTGGTGCCGAAGGCCGCGGCCTCCACCACCTGCACGGACATCTCCGGGTCCCACTCGAGCTCCCAGACCTCCTTAAAGGTGCCGCTCGAGGCCACCCGCTGCCGTCTGCCCCAGGTGATCCCCAGAATCTCCAGGCGTCGCAGCAGCTGGGACTTGGCCAGGTCCCGGGGCTTGCGCAGATCCAGGGCAGAGTGTCCTGGGGGTCGCCGCGAAGGCCATGCGCAGGCTCTTGGCGGCCGAGCGCAGGTCGGCGTCAGGGGACCATGGGGACGCCGTCGGGCACGCTGCCGAGTGCCTCGCCGATGAGGACCTCACGGGTTGCGGCAGCGGCCCGCACCGTACTGCCATCGCACATGACTGACAGGACCGCTTCGCTCAGCTCGTCGAGACCGGCCATGGGGCGACCGCGCAGCGCGGCGAGGGCTCTGGGCCAGCCGGGCCGCCTCAATGATGTGAGCCGAGGAGACCGGCAGGTCCTGACGGCGCAGCGACGCGGCCACCTGCGTCAGCCAGCGCACGACCGGCCGGTCCGGTGCGGTGAAGAGCAGGTGGTACCAGCCCGGCGACTCCACCCCGGCGCTGTAACCGCTGCCCCTCGGTCAGGCGCCGGTGCGTCCACGGCACCCAGGTCAGCGACGTCCTCGCCTTCGCCATGCCTTTCGAGCCGGGCGTTGTCCTGCGCGACCTTCGGCGGCTTGCCGGCCAGCGCCGGGGCGTGCCACGCCCCGCACACGACAGCGATCCGCTCGTGGCCCGCCCTCCTGGCCGTCCCGGAGAACCTTGCGCATATGCGCCTCGCGGCGCAGCGTGGACTCGTCGGTCTCCGGGGACGCCTCCCGCAGGAGCCCGATCGCCTCGGTCAGCGCGTCGAAGGGTTCACCTTCCATGCGCAGCTCGACGACGTCCTCCCACCAGGCCTCCGGGTCCTCGTAGCCGGCCAGGCGCGCCAGCTCCGCGATCGGGTCGGTCTGCACCGGCTGGGCCGTGCCTCGGGCCTCGGCGTCCGTACCCTCCGACCGGGCCCGCTCCCGCTCGGCCTTCCGGGTGGCCAGGACGGCGGCGGCCGGCAGATCCATGAAACGGGCCTGCGCCCCGTGCGCCACCGCCCAGGACAGCGCCTGCCACTCGGGGAGAAGACGGCCATCGGCCAGAAGGAGGCCTCCGAAGGGTCGGTGTTGTCCCATGCGAGCAGCGCCACCGGCGGTTCCAGCCCCCGACCCGCCCACTCGATGAGGCCATCGGCGTCCGCCGGCCCCTCGATGAGGACGCAGTCGGGCCGGTAGGCCTCCAGCGCCGCGACCAGGGCCCGCGCCGAGCCCGGACCGTGGTGACGGATCCCCAGAACCCGCACCGGCGGGCGCGTGTCCCTCGGTCCCGGTTGCAGCGCCGCCTGCGGCCTCGGCTCCGACGTCGGCCCCGGAGTCGAGCTCTGCGCTGACGGTCACTGTCCCACCTCATGGCAGGCGCGGTAGAAGTCGGACCAGTCGCGGCGCTCGCGGACCACGGCCTCCAGGTACTCCGACCACACCACCTGGTCGGCCACCGGGTCGCTCACCACCGCCCCGAGGATCCCGGCGGCCACGTCCGAGGGCCGCAGGACGCCGTCGCCGAAGTGGGCGCTCATGGCCAGGCCGTTGGTGACCACCGAGATCGCCTCCGCCGTGGACAGGGTGCCCGACGGCGACTTCAGGCTCGTGCGTCCGTCTTCCGTCGCGCCCTGGCGCAGCTCGCGGAAGACGGTGACCACGCGGCGGATCTCCTCCAGGGCGCCCTGCGCGGGCGGCAGCTGGAGCGCTGAGCCGAGGTCCTCCACGCGGCGGGCCACGATGCTCACCTCCTCCTCCGCCGAGGCCGGCAGCGGTAGCACCACCGTGTTGAAACGGCGTCGCAGCGCCGCCGAGAGGTCATTGACACCGCGATCGCGATCATTGGCGGTGGCGATGAGGTTGAAGCCCCCGTGCGCCTGCACCTCGGTGCCCAGCTCCGGCACCGGGAGGGTCTTCTCGCTGAGCACCGTGATGAGGGCGTCCTGGACGTCGGAGGGCATGCGGGTGAGCTCCTCGACCCGGGCGATCCTGCCCGTCCCCATGGCGGTCATGATGGGAGAGGGACGAGCGCCGCCTGCGAGGGGTCCCTCGGCCAGGGAGCCGGGCGTAGTTCCAGCCGTAGCGCACCGCCTCCTCCGAGGTGCCCGCCGTGCCCCTGCACCAGGAGCGTGGAGGTGCCGCAGATCGCTGCGGCCAGGTGCTCGCTGACCCAGGACTTCGCCGTGCCCGGCACCCCCAGAAGGAGCAGGGCCCGGTCCGTGGCCAGGGTCGCCACGGCCACCTCGATGAGACGCCGGTTGCCGACGTACTTCGGGGTGATGACGGTGCCGTCCTCCAGCGTGCCGCCCATGAGGGTAGGGTGACCACCGCCCAGGGTGAGACCTCCAGCTCGCCGGCCGGGTGCGCTCGTCGAGACGTGCCAGGGCGGCGAGCTCCTCGGCGTAGCGCTGCTCGGCGTGCGGGCGCAGCAGGGGCGCCTTGTCAGTGCTGGTCTGGTCCATGGTCTGGGTGCTGGTCACGGGAGCTCCTCGGTGGCTGATGGGCGGGTGGTCGACGGGCTGTCGGGAAGAAACAGGGCGAGGTGCGTACGGGGCGGCTAGGGCCGGATGAGTGCGCAGAGCCTCCAGCCGGAGTCTCAGACGCAGGCCCTCGACGGCGTCGGTCACGAAGGACGACGCCGAGTCGAGACTGGGAGGTCTCCTCCATGAGGGCCAGTGCCTCGGGCAGGACCGCGGCGTGGCAGGAGACCGGCAGCTTGACGGTCTCCTGGGTGGCCCAGTAACCGATGTCCTCCGTTCGGTGCGAATCGAGGGCGGACCGGAGGAAGGAGACCATGCGGTGGGAGTGCTCCGCGGAGTAGGGACTCGGCCAGTACTGGCGCATGCCGGTGAAGCGATCGCGATCGCCCCGCTTGAAGGCATCGGCCGTGCGGGTCTCGATGATGGCGCCGCTGCCACGACGGTCCGCGGTGAACAGGGCGCTGCTCAGATCCAGCGGCTCGCCCTCGAAGGTCACCTCGGCCTCGAGGAGCTGACCGGCGGACAGTCCGACGAGGGCCGGCCAGCGGTCGATCGGGACACGTCCGACCACCTCCTCCAGCAGAGCGGGTGGGTATCCGGCAGCCGCTCTCCTGGCGGATGGTGGGCCGACGTCGGCTCGGGACGGGTCCCCGGTGCCGCGCTCCCCGTACTCGTCACGCAGGACCTCATCGGTCACCTCGATGGGTCGGCAATCCACCCGGGTGGTGCGCAGAAACCGTTTGGTGACTTTCATGTGCGAGGCGGCGAGGGCCTCGGCGCGCTGAACCAGGCCCGATCCGGGCAGATGGAGGAGTACCTGCGCCGCCGCCTGGCGCACGCCTCCGGAGCGGTCCGTGATGGCCATCTCCAGCAGGGGCAGGTCCGCCTCGCTCAGACCGGTGGCCAGCGCCTCGACGATCCCCTCGCGGGCCTCGGCCTTCTCCTTCTTCCACGACGTCACCATGAGGGTCCGTGCGGCGGCCGGGTCCTGGGCGCGCAGCCGCCTGAAGTAGGCGAGCCGCTGGGTGGTGGTGCCCAGTCTCCACACAGGTCGTCCCTGGAGTCGCCCAGGCGCTGCCGGAGTCGCCACTGGGCAGAGACGCAGGGGCTCGATCCGCTTGCCCCACACCGGGTGGTCGCGCAGCACCGCCGCGGCGCGCTCGTCGATGACGCCGAGGACCGCGTCGCGTTCCTCGTGCCTGTAGGCGGTCTCATTGAGGACGCGCACGAGGAGCGGGGCCGGCAGCCGCCAGCCGCACTCGGCCACCAGCCCCAGTGCCGTGGCGAGCAGCTGCTGCTGAGGCTTTGCTGACCAGGATCTGCTCGAGGGCGGGCGCAGCGCCTCCGGCGCCAGGGGCGCGACGACGTCGGCCAGCCGGTATCACGGGCGGCGGAGGAGGGATCGTGGGGATCGTGGCGCGGTGCACCGCACCGTAGGCGGCGGCCGCGTCCAGGAGCACATCGGTGCCGTCCTCCGCGTCGCTTGTCTCCGCTGCGTCCTGTGCACGTGTCTTCCTCGGACGCGGAGGGAGGGACGCCGGCGACGGCACTGGGAGCGCCTCTGCGGAGAAGGGCCGCGCACTCGTTCCCCATGACGGCGGCCTTGGGCCAATGGGGACAGGTCACTCACAGGGCACGCACCTCTCCGTCGGTGACGGTACTCAGAACCCGCAGGCCCGCGGGCGATAGCTCACCGGCAACTGTGACCTCGTCACCGTCGGTCAGAAGCGGCAGAACCCATCGGGCGTCGTCGGGCGTGATGAGCGGCAGCGCCCCGTCCGCGTCCCCGAGTGCCGGCTCGCCGTTGCCGAGCAGACGGAACCGCCCTGAGACCAGCACCGGTACGGCCTCCACCCACGGGTCCGCGGCGACAGCACGCCTCCAGGCCTCCCGAGCGGATGCCGTTCCCGAGGGCTCGGGCACCCAACCGGCCACGGGCCGCGAGGGCTGCTCGTCGGACAGGGCCACGCGCAGCTGGCCGCGCCCCGGGTAGAAGTGCGCGACGGCGTCGAACCGGGTCCCGGGAACAACAGTGGTGGAGAAACCGCCGGAGACGGGGGCGAAGACGAGGATGAGCGCCCAGCGCCGGGTGGTCGTGCCGTAGAGCCACAGGCGGCGCTCGGCGAGCCTGCCCTCCACGGTGTCCCGGCCGGCCACGACCACCCAGGTGTCGCTGACGCCGGGTGAGGCCAGGACGTCCTCGGCACGCACGGTGATCCCACGTGCGAGCGGACGGTGGCCCTCAGGTCGTCGGGCAGCTGCTCACGGCGGGTCCAGGCCCGGATGAGCAGGTGGAGCAGCCCGAGCTCGTCGACCAGCCGCTCGGGCCAGTCAGGGGAGGAGTCCGTCAGCCGTGACAGGGCCGTCAGGCGCCGGGCGACTCCGGGGGCCTGGGCATCGACCATGCGGGAGGCGAAGGCGGCCAGCTGCTTGGGGCGCTGGGCCGAGCTGTTGGCCAGCCCCTCGCGGAGCTGGTCGGCCAGCCACCGGTCCAGGTCCGCCAGCCCCTCGGTGACGCGTCGTTCGCGGGCACGGGCACGAGCAGCGGCGCTTTTGCGGAGGCGGCCGCCTTGGCCGGGTCATCGGGCTGGTCCGCGGCCTCCTGCCGCGCGGCCTTCTGCTGGGCTCGCTTGGCCCGGCCCTCCAGCCACTCGGCGGCGAAGGCGGCCGGTTCCCCGTCCGCCACCTGGCCCCGGCTCCACAGGTGCAGCAGGCCGACGGCGTGCTTGCAGGGGAACTTGCGGCTGGGGCAGGAGCACGTGAAGGCCGGGCCGGACAGGTCCACGCACACTCGGTAGGGCTTCTTGCCCGACCCTGAGGCACTGCCCCACACCAGCGCCTCGTGCACGCCGGCGTCCGACCACGTGGCGGGCGAGGCCAGCTTGAGGCCGGCCGTGGCGACCTGCTTGTCCGGTGCCAGCGCGGTGACCTGCTCGGCGCTCCAGGGCGCGATGGTCGGTGAGCTCATGAGGCCGAGAATAGGGCAGGGCTGTGACACCGATGAGCCCTCTTTCGCAGGAGTCTCGACGACGCGCATGGGGAGTCCTCCCCGTGGTGCCCGCTCTTCTACACTCACCGGTATGACCATCGGGACTCGCCACGGACACCACGCCGCCGGTCCGGCCGGCCGTGCCGGTCGAGACCCTCTGCCCCTGGCGGGTCGCACGGTGCTGGTCACGGGAGTCAGCCGCCGCGTCGGCATCGGCCACGCCATCGCCTGCCGCGCCGCCGACCACGGGGCGAGCGTCGTCGCCCACCACTACCGTCCCCACGACGTCGCCCAGCCCTGGGGCGCCGACGACATCGAGGCCGTCATGGCCTCCATCCGCACCCACCTGGTCGGCTCGGCCCGCCTCATCGACATTCCCGCCGACCTGGCCGCCCCCGGGGAGCCGGCTCGCGTCGTCGAGCGGGCTGCGGCCGCCGCCGGCCACCTCGACGCCCTCGTGTGCAACCAGGCCATGAGCAGCCCCGACGGGGCCGCTCAGCGAGATGACCGAGGCCGTCCTGGACGCCCACTGGGCCGTCGACGCCCGCGCCTCCATCCTCCTGGCGCAGGCCTTCGCCGCCCAGGAGGGCTTCACCTCGCCCGCCACGGCTCCGCGACCCGGGCCGTCAGCCGGCGACAGCCACCGCGGCGCCATCGTCTTCCTCACCTCGGCCAGGGCCTTGGGCCCCTGCCCGGGGAGATCGCCTACGCCGCCGCCAAGGCCGCCATCGCCGGCGTCACCCTGACGATCTCCGAGGAGCTCATCGACGCCGGCATCACCGTCAACACGGTCAACCCCGGCCCCGTCGACACCGGCTACGTCACCGAGGAGGACCGCGAGGCGACCGCCGTCATGTTCCCTCAGGGGCGCTGGGGCGAACCCGACGACGCCGCCCGGCTCATCACCTGGCTGCTCACCGACGAGGCCCGCTGGATCACCGGGCAGGTCATCAGCTCCGAGGGAGGCTTCGCCCGCTGGCGCCACTGACAGAGGGGCCACCCCCCAGAATCGACCGATAACTTCACAGATGACGCGGCGCCGTGTCATCTATGAAGTTTTAGTCGAAGTTGGTGGCGTGCGCCGTCCCTCAGGCCGGCAGCAGCCGCAGCAGCGTGGCCTCGGGCCGGCAGGCCAGGCGCACGGGCGTGAAGGGGCTCGTGCCGAGCCCGGCGGAGACATGCAGGTACATGTGGTCGGCGGCCCGCGGGTCCCCGAGCCGGCCCGGCCACTGCGACAGCCCCGAGGCGCGCCCCCGGTCCAGGTCACAGTTGGTCACGAGCGCCCCCATCCCCGGGCACGCACAGCTGCCCGCCGTGGGTGTGCCCGGCCAGGGACCAGGTCGACGTCGTCGGCCGACATCGCCTCAGGACCCGCCGGTAGGGGGCGTGCGTGAGGCCCCAGGCGCAGCGCCCGGCCCTCGCGGTCGCGGATCGCCGGCAGGGGAGACGGGCCGAACTGCCCGCTGAGCCTGGCCCGGCGGCCCTCGGGGACGCGGGGAAGACGTCGCGGTTGGCGTGCGGGTCGTCGACGCCCGACCAGCTCGATGCGACGCCCGCGCACGGTCAGCGAGCCGCGTCGGTTGGTCAGATCCAACCAGCCTCCGGCGGTCTGCAGGTCGCGGATCTCCTCCCAGGGCAGGGCCTCGATGTCCTCGTCGCGCACGCGGCTGGAGGCCTTGCGCGGGTCGCGGTGCAGGTAGCGCGTCGGCAGGCGGAAGACGGTGGTGCGGTAGTCGTGGTCGCCCATGACGAAGGCGCCCGGGCAGGCTCGTCAGCGGCTCGAGCGCCCGCCGCAGCGGCTCCAGCCCGGAGGCCAGGGACAGGTTGTCACCGGTGTTGATGACGACGTCGGGACGCAGCGTTGCCAGATCGCGCACCCAGGCGACCCGCGCCTCGGTGCGGTCCGTCAGGTGCAGGTCGGACAGGTGCAGCACCGTGAGGGGCTCCTCGTCGGCGGCGAGCACCGGCACGTCGATGCGCCGCAGCACGGGGCACCTGGCCTCAACGAGGCTGTAGGCCAGCGTGGCCGCCCCCAGGGCGGCAGTGGCGCCGATGACGGACAGGGCGGCGCGGCCGGCAGGGGCAGGGGCGTCATGGGAGAGTCGGGTCCTCTTCTGTTCAGTTGTTCATCCGTGCTCGGGATGCGTCGCTCACCGGGTGGTGAGGGGATCGGGCAGAGCGGGTTCGTTCGCCAGGGCCTGGGACATGTAGTCGCGCCACATCGGCACGGCCAGATCGCTGCCGTACATTCTCTCGAAGTACTGCCTCCGATCGTCCTGCCCGCGAGGCTCCTGCTGCTCTCCTTGGCGTCACCGATCCAGACCGCGGTGGACAGCTGTGGGGTGAAGCCCACGAACCAGGCGTTCTCGGCCTCATCCGTGGTTCCGGTCTTGCCCGCGATCGCTCTGCCGATTCCGGCGTCCTGGCGGTACCGCCGGGTTCCGACGTGGCCCTGGAGCGTGATCGCCGTCTGATCAGCGACGTCCCTGGTCCATGGCCTGGGTGCAGTCGGCGCTGGGAACCGCCATCGAGGTGCCGCTGGCGTCCAGGATCGGGTCGATGGCGATGGGCTTGCAGTACTTGCCGCCGGAGGCGAAAGGTCGCGTAGGCGTTGGCCATGCTGAGCGGGCGGAACGTGCTAGCACCCAGGGCCAGCGAGGGATCGGGATCCAGCTGGCTCCCATCCGCCTTGGACACGCCGATGGAAGCGGCGAACTGCGTGACGTCGCAGACGTCCAGCTGCCTGAGCATCTCGGTGAAGCCCACGTTGATGGACTGCTTCGTGGCGTCCCTGACGCTCATGTTGCCGGCGTTGGTGCCGGCGACGTTGTGACGGTCCAGGAGCCGGCGGCGAGCTCGGGGGCGCAGGGAATGTGAACGTATTGGGCGCATAGGTCCTCGGTGCGGACGCGTTCACCGTCTGACTGGCTGTGTGGCCGGTCTTGAGCCATTCGGCCAGGATGAGCGCCTTGAATGTTGAACCGGGCTGGAAGCCGACGTTTCCGTCGGGGAGCTCGACTCCACCGTGCTTGGCGTCCGCCGCGAAGACGAGCTGGGAGTCCTCATAGTTGGTGTTCTGAGCCAGAGCCTGGATCCTTCCCGTACCCGGGCTCGATCGAGACGATGGTGGAGTTGGCCCCGTCTGAGTCCCCGATCGGAGTGTTGGCCTGAATGATGCCGTCGGCGGCGTTCTGCCGCGCGCGGTCCAGGGTGGTGGTGATCTTCAGTCCGCCGCGCGTCAGCAGCTGGCGGCGGGAGGCGACGTCGGGCCCGAAGTTCTCCGAGCCGAGGATCTCGTTGACCACGTAGGTGCAGAAGTAGGCGTAGTTGCCCGCGGCACCGCAACCGGCGGGTGCCTCCCGAACATCGAGCTGGATCTCGGAGCTGACGGCCTCGTCGTACTGCTCCTGGGTGATGAACTTCTCCTCCAGCATCTTGGACAGCACCCAGTCCCTACGGTTCTTGGCCAGCTCCGGCTGGGACTCGGGGTCGTAGGCACTGGGCGCGTTGGTGGTTCCGGCCAGCAGGGCGGCCTCGGCCACCGTCAGGTCCTTGGCGTGCTTATTGAAGTAGTGCGGGAGGAGGCCTCGACCCCGTAGGTAGAGGGACTGAAGGCGGCGATGTTGAGGTAGCCCTCGAGGATCTGCTGCTTAGAGTACTTCTGCTCCAGACTGAGCGCGAACTTCATCTCCCGCAGCTTGCGGGCCACGGTGCTCTCAGTGGCGTCCTTGATGATCTTGTGGTCATCGTTCTTCAGGCCGGTCTCAATGAGCGTGTTGCGCACGTACTGCTGCGTCAGGGTCGAGGCGCCCTGACGCGAGCCGCCGGAGTTGTTGGAGACCAGGGCTCGAACCATACCGGTGGGGTCGACCCCCTGGTGCTGGTAGAAGCGCTGGTCCTCCACGGCGACGATCGCGTTCTGCATGTTGACCGAGATCTCGCTCAGGGGCACCACGATGCGGTTCTCCGCGTAGAACTGGGTGATCTCGCTCCCGTCGGCTGCCAGGAGGGTTGAGATCTGGCTGGGCTGCTGGACGTTGAAGTCGCTGGGGAAGCTCCTCGAAGAGCTCGGCGGAGGCCTTGGTCAGCGCTGCCGTGACGCCCACGAAGGGAGTGGCGAAGCCTGCGGACAGGACGCCCGCCGACGCTCGAGAGCGTCAGAAAGACCACGAGCATCGAGACGACCTGGGGTGGTGTCAGGGAGCGTCCCGCGCGCAGAGGAGTTTCGCCATGGCGCCAGCCTACGTGGAATCGCTTGGAGGATGCAGTGGCGTAGACCCCTCTTCGGGCCTGGGAAGACCCTAGGAGAGTCGGCTCGCGGCGCCTGCAGATCGGTGGGGACCGGGTGATTCGGGACGGCGTCGGCGAGCGCTCCGGAATCGGTGCTGATGCTCGGCCGGATGCCGAGACGGCGCTGGACGCTCAGGTAATTCTTAAAGAAATATTCAGGTCGGGTCACGGCGAGATCACGGCTCGTCGACGAGTGTTTCGTGGCTCGGGTGGTCGTCCGGCCGTGAGAACTGGATTTCTCCGACCCGTGTGAAAGGTGAGGGGTCTGGTGGACTCGATGTCCAGTAAATCGGCTCGCTCTCAGAGAACTCCTCTTGATTTGTGCTGGTGCTCGGCGGTCTGTCGGGAGGTCTGCGGGGATCGGATTGCTCGGGTCACAGGAATGAGGATTTGGCGTGAGGCGCTCGGTTGCCATACGGTAACGGCTGTGACGTGACCGACAACGGCGTCGGCCGTTGAATGAATCGGGAGTGAGCATGACTCAAGACGACCAGACCTGGGCGGCCCAGAGCGGCCTGCGCGACCGTCGAGCCCGACCAGCTCTTTCGGCAAGGGGCTGAGCAGCGCGACGCGAGATCACTGTGCTTCGCGTGTCCGGTTCGTATGGACTGTCTGGCCGAGGCGCTCAACTCCGGAGTCCAGCTTCGGCGTCTGGGGCGGATTGACCGAGCGGGAGAGGCGGGCGCTGCTACGGCGCTTCCCCGAGGTCGACGACTGGGGGCTGTGGCTCCAGCGCGAGGACGACGAGCTCGTCGCCGAGATTCACGCCCGTCGGGCCCCTCGCATCCTGGCCCGGGTGCGCTGCGCCTCCTGAGGCCGTCCTCGCGTTCCTGACTTCCGGCGCCTCGCGGTGGGCTCTAGGCTGAGGCCTCATGACTGCATCTTCTGAGCCCGTATCCGGCGCCCCGACCACCTGGGAGTACGTCACCGTCCCCCTCATCACCCACGCCACCAAGCAGATCCTCGACCAGTGGGGCGCTGACGGCTGGGAGCTCGTCCAGGTCGTGCCCGGCCCGTCCGGCACGGACAACCTCGTCGCCTACCTCAAGCGCCCCAGGCCCTGAAAGGCGTTCGTCGATGATGCGAGACAGCCGGTATCGCCATCACGCCGCGTCCGCGGTCCGAGGTGGCGGACCGCAGACGCGGCGTCGTCTGTGCTGTCGTCAGCAGTGTGCGGGGGCGTCGGCGTCCCGGCGAGCTCGGCCGGGTGCCTGCTGCGCTGCGCGGAGGGCTCGCGACCCGAGACGGGACCCTCAGCGGGCGCGACGGCGCAGGCGGTCGACGTCGAGCAGCGTGACGGCCCGGCCCTCCAGGCGGATCCAGCCGCGGGAGACGAACTCGGCCAGCGACTTGTTGACCGTCTCGCGCGAGGCGCCCACCAGCTGGGCGAGCTCCTCCTGAGTGAGGTCGTGGGGGACGTGGACGCCGTCGTCGGTGGGGGAGCCGAAGCGGTCGGCCAGGTCCAGCAGGGGCCTTGGCCACGCGGCCGGGCACGTCGGAGAAGACGAGGTCGGCCAGCGCGGTGTTGGTGCGGCGCAGGCGCTGGGCCAGGGCGCGCAGCATGTCGCCCAGCCAGCTGCGGGTGGGACTCCACGAAGGTCATGAGCTGGTTGTGGTCCAGCGTCAGGAGCTCGGTGGGGGCCACGGCGGTGGCGGTGGTGGAGCGCGGGCCCGGGTCGAACAGGGTCAGCTCGCCGACGATCTCGCCGGGGACCCGAGCACCGCGAGCAGGTTCTCACGGCCGTCGGCGCTGGCGTGGCCGAGCTTCACCTTTCCGGAGAGGAGAATGTAGAGGCGGTCGCCTGAGTCGCCCTCGTTGAAGAGGGTCTCGCCACGGCGCAGAGTCGTCTGCGTCATCATGGCGCGCAGTTCCTCCTGCTCATCCGGGCTCAGGCCCTCGAAGAGCGGGATCCTGGAGATAATGCTGTCTTCCACGGAGATCCTCCTGGTGGTTAGGGGGCTGGCATCCCGCATGCGGGAGCCCTCGGGTCTATCCTGCCACGGCTTGTGACCTGTGGCACGCCGTCGAGCATTGTAGCCTCCGTGTGTTGCAGGTCAAAGGGAAGTGAGCAAAATCGGGTGCGTCGTGCGACACTGTCCAATCCGTGAGGTTGCGGGGCGGCGGTGGGATCGACTGCAATGGCGATCTCTGGAGGAGGGGCCCGGTCTCAGCCGGGCAGAGGCTCGGACGAGGGCTCCGGTGGCGCTGGTGGTGCCGCCGATGAGATCGCGGAGAGAGGACGACCGTGCGCAGGGCAGTGAGCAGTGAGGTTGCGGCGGCTGACGCGGCCCCCGAGGTCCCCGAGGTGCCCGACCATGGCTGACCCGGCCTGGCGGGCGGGCGCCGTCGACGACGAGCTCATGGCCCTCTACCCCGACGCCGCCTGCGCCCTCGACCACGACGGCCCCTTCCAGCTGCTCGTGGCCACCGTCCTGTCGGCCCAGACCACCGACGCGCGCGTCAACACCGTCACGCCCCGAGCTCTTCGGGCGCTACCCCGACGCCGCCGCCCTGGGGGCGGCCCGGCGCGAGGACCTCGAGGCGATCCTGCGGCCCCTGGGCTTCCAGCGGGCCAAGGCCGGGCACCTGCTCGGCATCGGTCAGGCGCTCGACCGAGCGCTTCGAGGGGCGGGTCCCGCGCAGCCGCGAGGAGCTCGTCTCCCTGCCGGGAGTGGGGCGCAAGACCGCCAACGTCGTGCTCGGCAACGCCTTCGGGCAGCCCGCCATCACCGTGGACACCCACGTCGGGAGGCTCTCGCGCCGCCTGGGGTGGACGACGTCGAAGGACCCGCTGCGCGTGGAGAAGGACATCGCGGCCCTGTGGGAGCCGTGGCGCTGGACCGACGGCTGCCACCGGCTCATCGAGCACGGGCGCCGGGTGTGCTCGGCCCGCTCGCCGCGCTGCGGTGAGTGCGCGCTGCTCGAGGCCGGCCTGTGCCCGCAGGTGGGCGTCTGATGGGCGTCTGAGAGCGGTGCTGCGGAGGCGGCCCGGCCGATGTCGGGCTAGCCCCACCCCCGGTCCACCAGATGGCCGGATGGGATGGGAGGGTCGGCGCCGTCAGGCTGGAGGCATGACTGCTCACCCGCCCGCTCACGCCCCTCCGATCCCGACCGCCGCCTCCGCCTCATCCCTGCACGTCACCGACGCCGCCGCCCGGGCCGGCCTCGTCGTCGCCCGTCGCCATCCGCCTGCGCGGCCTCACCCGCGTCTACGAGGTCCCCGGACGCCAGGACGCCCGCGTCACCGCCCTGGACCACGTCGACGCCGACCTGCCCGAGGGCAGCTTCACCGCCGTCGTCGGAGCCTCCGGATCGGGCAAGTCGACGCTGCTGCACTGCATGGCCGGCCTCGATGAGCCCACTGACGGCCAGGTGACCATGCTCGGCACCGTCACCTCCGGGATGCGGCCCGCCGAGCGCGCCCGGTTCCGCGCCCGCCACGTCGGCTTCGTCTTCCAGGAGTACAACCTCATCGCCTCCCTGAGCGCCGCCGACAACGTCTCCATGCCCTCGCGCCTGGCCGGGCGTCCCCTGAGTGACGCCCAGATCCCGGGAGGCCCTCGACGCCGTCGGGCTCGCTCACCGCGCCGGCCTCAAGCCCCACCAGCTCTCCGGCGGGGAGCGCCAGCGCGTGGCCATCGCCCGCGTCATGGCCAGCCGACCCCGGATCGTCTTCGCCGACGAGCCCACGGGCGCCCTCGACCTGGGACTCCGCCGCCCTCGTCCTGGACTGGCTGCGCCGGCTCACCGAGCAGGGCACCACCGTGGTCATGGTGACCCACGACGTCGAGGCCGCCGCCAGGGCCGACGCGGTCGCCGTCATGAGCCAGGGGCACCTGGTGCAGTGGACCAGCTGCCGTGACGCCCGCCAGATCGCCGAGCTCGTCCACTCGGCCCGGGCCTCACGCGCCGCCTGACGGCCAGAAGACGGAGAGGATCATGGTCACACTCATCTGGAACGACCTGCGCCATCACGCCCGCCAGTGGCTGTGGTCGCTGCTCGTCGCCACCGTCGGCGGCGCCATCATCGGCGTCATCATCACCGCCTGGTACAGCGCTCTGAGCTGGGCCCAGGCCCAGGGCTCGGCCGAGCTCGTCAACGCCTCCCACATCATCGGCTCCAACCTCGTGTCCTACGTGGGGCTGGCCACCGCCGTCATCCTGTCCACGACGCTCGGCCTGACCGTCTCGGCCCAGCAGCGCTCCCACGCGCTGTGGAAGGTCCTGGGCATCCCCGGCAGCCGCATCCGGCGCATCATCCTGGCGCAGGTCGGGCGTGATCGGGCTGCTCGGGAGGCGCCATCGGGGCGGTGGCCAGTCTGCCGCTGGTCCGCCTCTACCTGCTCACCTGGCGGGAGTTCGAGGTGTTCCCGCCGGATCTGCCCATCATCATGCCGGGCTTCGGGGTGCCGCTGACCATCGCTGTGACGACGCTGTTCTGCATCCTGGGCGCGATGGGGCCGGCCCGGCGGGCGGCGTCGGTCCCCCGAGATGCAGGCGCTGCGGGAGGCCACGGCCCCGCAGACCCGGACCCGGTGGTGGCAGTGGGTGATCGTCGGCGTCATGCTCCTGGGGCCTGGTGCTGACCCCCTTCGAGAGCTCCCGTACCTCATGAGCGAGGCGGAGAGGGCGGAGATGGTCGCCGTCCGGTGTCGAACCTCAACGACCCGGGGAGCGCGCGATCGCCGGCGCCTCCATGGGGCTCCTCGCCGCGATCGCGGGCCCTGAGCGTGCCGAACTGGACCCTGCGGCCGCTGCTGACCTGGTGGACCGCGCTCATCCCGGGCCGCAGCCCCGCCTGGTTCGCCGCCCGCGCCAACGCCCGCCACCGCGCCTCCCTGTCGATGACGACGATCGTCCCCTTCGCCATCGCCGTGGCCCCTGACCGGCACCGTCTACGCCGCCGTCGGGCGCCGGGCGAGGCCACCGGCGCGCAGGGCTCGGTCAACGGGTTCCTCACCGTCGGGGTGCCGATCTTCCTCATCTCCGGCGTCGGCGGGATCGCCAACATCGCCATGGTGGGGCGGGCCCGGCGCCAGGAGGGGAGCGCTGCTGGGGGTCATCGGGGCGCGGACCCGCACGGTCCTGGCCTCCACCGCGCTGGAGGGCGTCATCTACGCCGTCACCGGTATCATCTTCGGGCTGGCGGCCACCGCCTTCAGCGCCGTCTACGCCGCGCTCTACTCCGGGGGCGGGACGGCGGTCCTGGTCGCCTCGGTCCCGGTGGGGCTGCTGGCCCTCGTCAGCGGGATCTCGCTGGCGCTCGCGGTGGCGACCACCTGGCTGCCCGCCCAGCTCGACCGACGCTCCCTCATGGACAACCTGCGCCAGCCGGTGTGAGGCGGCCGCGCCGCACCCGGCACGAGGCGTGAGGAGACGGTCAGGCGGAGGCAGCTGGTGCGACGTCGGCCAGGAAGGGCAGCAGGGCCCGGACGAGCTCGGCCGGGGCCTCCTCCTGGGGGAAGTGGCCGGAACGGCGGATCGTCGCCTGGCGCAGGTTGCCGGTGACGTGGTGGGTGTCGCGCGCGTAGGCCTGGGCGGGCTGGACCGGGTCGAGCTCGCCCTGGACCGACAGGACGGGCACCGTCACCGGCTTGTCCAGGGCCGCCGTCTCCGCCCGAGACAGCACGAGGTTGCGCAGCGGCTCCAGGGCGCTGTGGGCGGCGCCGGGCCGGGACAGGAGCTCGGCGTAGTAGGGGGCCTCCTCGGCCACCGCCTCCCGGGTATGCGGTCCGGCCCAGGAGCGCAGCAGGCCCTCCAGGGCGCTGCGGCTGCGCAGTCGCCGCTCGGCCAGGCCCGGGATCTGCAGGCTCGCGTACTGCAGCGCCGGCCCTGACAGTGCCCGGGACCGCAGTGAGCGCAGCGCCAGCGGGTGGGGGGCGCCGACCGGGACGATCGCCGTCGTCAGGTCCGGGGCCACGTGCGGCAGCGCCCAGGCGACCTGGCCGCCGAGCCCCGCGCCGACGACCACGGCCCGCTCGTGCCCCAGGGAGCGGACCACGGCGGCCAGGTCCTGGGCCAGCGTCACCAGGTCGTAGCCCGACGGCGGCCGGTCCGAGCCGCCGAAGCCGCGCAGGTCGAGGGCCGCCACGCGGTGCCCGGCCTGCGCCAGGGCGGGGATGACATGGCGCCAGGTCCACCAGCACTCGGGGAAGCCGTGCACCAGGAGGATGAGGGGCCCGGTGCCGGCCGGGGCCTCGGGACCCGCGAGCGCAACATGGAAACGGGTGCCGCGGGCGGTGAGGTTGCGGTGGGTCCAGGGGCCGGGGCGATTGACGTCAACAGGCACGCCCGCAGCCTACTGGCCGGCGCCCGGCACCGCCCACGGGAGCAGGGACGTCCAAACACGGTGACAAAGGCCGCGACGGGCCCGGACGATGAGGAAAGAAACCCGCATGACAGCGGTTCAGGTGACGGCTGGCGCCCGAATCCTCTGCACCGATCTGGCATGTAGGGTGGGCTAACGGCTCCCCGGGCCGTGCCGGAGACGGTGATCGGGTTTCCACATCGCTCCGATCGCGGAGGGAAGGAGAAGGCATGACTGCCCAGCGTCACCATGACTCGGGTGATGGCTCTGCCGACGAGCTCGCCGATGACACCCGTGCCCACGCTCTGGCACGCGGGTGCTGATGCCCGGCCTCAGACACTGCTGCCGACCCGGCTCCTGGGAGGGATCCCGCCGCCGAGGCGGCGGTGCTGGAGGGGAGAGGCGGCGCTGATCTCGCCCGGACGCCTGGAGGCCTTCAGCGATGGCGTCATCGCCATCGCGATCACCCTGCTGAGCCTGGAGATCAAGCTGCCCGACGGCGGTGAGCCTCCTGCGCGCTCTGGCCTCCCCTGTGGCCCGGCTACGTGGGCTTCGTGCTCAGCTTCCTGCTGGTGGGGCAGGTCTGGCTCAACCACCACGCCATCTTCGCCCGGGTACGCAGCGTCGACCAGTGGATGCTCATCTGCAACCTCTTCCTCCTGCTCGATGTCGCCTTCCTGCCCTTCGCCACCTCGGTGCTCACCCGGTCCCTGGAGTCCGGGCCACGACGAGCGCACAGGGTGCCGTCTTCTACGGGGCTGGTCATGGTGGTCGGCGGGCTGTTCTTCAACGCCCTGTGGCGTGCGTCCATCCGGGACCGGAGCCGCCTGCGGCCGGAGGTCCCCGAGGCGGAGGTGCGCTCCATGACCCGGCGCTTCGCGATGGGGCCGTGGCTGTACGCGCTGGCCGCGCTGCTGGGCCTGGTCGGTGCCTGGCTGAGCGTGGTCACCTACGTGGCCCCTCATCGTCTTCTACATGGCCGGGCATCGGCCGCGGCGGGTCAGGCCAGCAGGAGGCTGACGGGCGACGTAGACGCCGGTGCCGCCGATGAGCGACAGCCCGATGGAGCGCCGCCACAGGGTGCAGGCCCGCCGTCGCCCCGATCCCGCCGGCCGCCGGCAGCCAGGTGGACGGCGCCAGGGCTCACCCGCCCAGCGTGTAGGCCACCAGGACGATCATGACGCCCCAGCGGCATCGCCCGGGACAGGAAGGCCAGCAGTGCGCTGTCCTGGCGTCCCGCGCAGCAGCACGAAGGGGCGATCCGGCAGGCGAAGGTGATGACGGCGACGACCACGACAGCGACCGCGATCTGCGGGTTGGTGAGCATCAGTCGGCCCTCCGCTGCGGCTCCGGGCGCTCGTCCCCGGGGCGGTGAGCTGCGCCAGGCGTACAGCCCCACGAGGCCGACGGCGAGCGTCACCAGCGCGGTCAGCAGCGCCGCCGACCCTCCCGTCGCCAGGCCGACGCCCGCCGGCCACCAGCCCCAGGCACAGCACCCCGATATCGGGGTGGTTGCGCCAGTTCTCGATGGCCAGGACCACGAACAGAGCCGTGAGCACGAACCCGAGCAGCTCGATGCGCTCACCCACCACGGAGGCCAGCGCCGTCCCGGCCAGCGCCCCGACGGTCGTGCCCGCCACCCAGGAGGCCTGGCTGATCGCCTCGACGCCCACCAGGTAGCGCCCGCTCATGGCTCGCCGGTCGCGCGCCGCCAGCAGCGCGTAGACCTCGTCGGTGATCGCGTGGACGGCGTAGAGGCGAGTGAGCGCCCTGCCCCGCACCCGGTCCAGGGGGAACCCCAGCCCGTAGAAGACGTGCCGGCCCGAGACGAAGCCGGTGGACAGGGCGATGGTCGCCAGCGGCTCGCCGCCACCGGCCAGCGGCACCAGCAGCATCTGCATGGTTCCGGAGTAGATGACCAGGCTCCACACCGGCGCCCACCACCAGGCGAGGCCCCTCGGCGACCAGCAGCATCCCGGCCGCCAGCCCCAGGGTCACGTAGCCGACGATGACGGGCACCGCGTCGCGGGCGGCGTCACCGATGGTCTGCATCCGCGGGGCCGGCTGCGAGACTCCCCGTGGAGGCCGCGTCGGGCGGCTGGGCGGCGTCGGGCTCAGTCACGCAGGCCGCGGTCGTCGTCGGACTCCTGCTCGCGCTGACCCGGCCCGGCGCGCCAGGTGGGCGACGACGGCGACCATGATCGTGAGCACGCCCATGAGGATGAAGCGGCCCGACAGACCGTCGTCCATGACATAGGTGGACAGGGCGCGCCCCAGGTCGGAGTGGGCCTGGAGCCGGTCGATCGTGGGACCGAGGATCGACTGGACGACCCCCGGCATAAGGACGAAGGGCAGGCCGATCACCGTGCTGACGGCGCCGACGACGAAGGCCCCCAGGGAGGATCGCGAGATCATGAACAGGGCCGCCGCGCAGGCCGCGGTCCCTCCCAGGATCTCCAGCGCGCCCACCGGGGAGGCGGCGGCCGGCCAGGCCGAGGGGTTGCCGCCGGTCAGGGAGGCGGCGCCGTCGTGCACGAGGAACCAGGCCACCGGGAACAGGACGACGGCGATGAGTACCCCGGCCCAGTGGGTCTCGGCGCGCGAGCTCGAGATGCCCAGCACGCTGGCGCCCTTGAGGAGGATGGAGTCATCGTCCTCCCCGCTCGAGGCGGTCATGGCCATGGCGGCCTGCCGGGCGCGTGAGCGGCCGCGTTCCTCGGGGTCGTCGCTCTCCAAGGGATCGGTGGCGGAGAAGCTCCGGGCCGTGGAGGTCGAGGGCCAGGCGGGCGCCTGATGCGGAGAGGGCTCCGACGGCGCCGTGGCTGGTGCAGTACTCGGCGCCGAGGTCGACGCGGAGCCTGGCACGGAGGCCGCCGCCGACGTGGGTGCCGTCGTGGAGGTGCCGTCGCCGGCCGGTATCGGCCGAGTCCCCGGGGCCGGCTGGGCGGGAGGCGTGGGCCGGTAGGCCTGGGGCGCTGCGGAGGCGGGTGCCGACGCTGCGGCAGGAGCCGCGGCGGACGCCGCACTGAAGCCCGCCGCCGTGGCCGCGGAGGGGCCCCGTGGGGGCCGTCGACTCGGCGGGTGGCGGGTGCCGAGGCGTCGGCGGGGGCCTGGGAACGGTGGTCGAGGAGTCCGGAGGACGGGGCCGAGGTGGAGGGGGCGCTGACGGCCCGCCTGTGGAGGAGCCGGTCGCTGAGACACCGTCCGCGGAGAACGCGGGGCGTACGGAGGAGGTCGACTCCGCCGAGCGCGCCGTGGAGGCGCTTGCCGCTGAACCGGTCCGGGCGAGCTGGGCCGCTGGGAGTCGCCGGCCAGGCGGGCGCCGAGGGACGGTTGTCCACCAGGGGCGTCCGCAGGGTGCGGGGCGGGTTCGGTGGTGGACTCCGTCGGCTCGGACGACTCGGATGATTCGGATGGTTCAGCCGGTCCGGCTGCGTCCGCGGTCGAGTCGGTGGGGATATCTGTGCCGTCGCTGCCGGTTGTGCCGGCCGAGCGGGGGCCTGCGACGGAGGCGGCAGTCGTCGTGGGCGTGGTCGCTGCTGTCGACACGGTGGCGGCCGTTGCCTTGACGGCTCGGGCGGCGGAGGGCGCCGATGGCGCCGAGCCAGCGGTCGCCGACGAAACAGCTGACGTTCCTGACGATGCGGATCGCGCCGACGGCCTCGGGGATGCCGGGGGTGTCGGTGAGGAGGCCTCCGTACCGGTGGAGTCCGTGTCGGCCTCGGAATCGTGGTCGAGGTCCTCGCCGGGTGCTGGGGGTCCGGGAGGCGGTGGCCTCCGGCGTCGGGGTGTCCGCCCGCGCGGTCGGGGCCGCTGGAGTCCGCTGCCTGTTGCGTGGCCTCCTCATCACCGTCCGCCCCGGGTTCGGCGACCGCATCCAGGTCCTCGATGTCCTCCGGCTCGGTCGCCTTCTCCGATTCCCGCCGGCTCCTCAGGGCTCCCGACCCCGGGCGCCGCCACCGCTTGGGTCGGTGCGACCACGGCGCTCGCCGCATCGGAGACCGCGGCCGACGGCGTCTCCGTTGCGGGGGCGATGGAGGCAGCGGACGTGGCGGATGCGTCGGCGGCAGAGTTCTTCCGGTCCTCCTGGCCCCTGCCACTCGTTCCGGGTCGCCTGATCGACCGGCTCCGATGCCGCGAAGGACGCCGGGGCGTCGGAGTCGGCGGGGTCCTCCGCGGTGCCGGCCGAGGCCGGGGCACCAGCGCCGGCCGAGAAGGTTGTGGAGGAGACTGCGGGAGTGGTGGACGTGATCGAGGCGGTGGGCGCTGTGCCGGTCTCGGCCTCACCGGCCGTGGAGGGGTCTTGGAGACGGCGTCGACCTCGGGGTCCGCCTGCTCCGCCGGCGCCTGAGCCTTCGCCGCAGCCGGCCCCGATGACGGCGGGATCGATGGTGGCATGTCGGCGGTCCCGGCGACGGCTCCCACCACAGCCTGCCCGACTGGCTCGGAGGGCTCGGACGGCGTCGGCGCCGCCCTGAGTGGCCACCGGACGGGCGAGGGATCGTCCGGGCGCAGCGGGTCCTGGGCGGGGCGGCCGACCGGGAACGTGCCGACTCGAGGCTCCTCGGGTGCCGCAACCGGCTCGTCAGAGACCTCCCTCGATCTCCTGGATGATCCCCTCATCGGCGTCGTCGGCCGTGTCGGCGACCCGTCCGGCCTGAGCGGCTTGAGAAGGCTTGACCGCTTCACCCGTGGCGGGGCTCTGATCGTCCTCCTGCTCGTGGATGTTCACGGTGTCGACGTTCTCGTCCGCAGCATCATCGGCGGTCTTGACCGCATCGACCTGACCGACCGGGCCTGACCGCCCTCGTCCGGGCGAGCCGCTGTCGTCGTCGGCGTGACCGGCGTGGAGGGGCGGGCCGAGATGCCCTGGACGACCTTGCTGGCGAGGCCCTTGAGGGAGGCTGCGGCCCTCATTGGTCACAGTGGCCGTCGCCTCTGCCGGGTGAGCGTCCGAGGCCGGCCTGCGGCGGCGGAGGTCGAGGCAGTCGGGGAGGCTGGGTCGACGCCGTCGGGCGTGCCGGGCGTCTGCGGGGCGGTGCGGTCTGTGCTGTCGGTGCTCACGAGGTCTCCTTACGCATGAACACGGTAGTAGTAGGGGCGGGGACGCCGAAAGGGTGGAACGACGTCCCTCGGGCATGACTGCGGGCATGGGACCCTCAGACACCGGAGCGCAGCCTGGCCAGCGCGTTCGCGCGACCCCTGGCGGCGAGCCATATGTGCTCCCCAGCCGATCGCCATGAGCTCGATGCCGATGGCGGCGAGCACGACGGCGTCCGGGCCGTAGGGCAGGAGCCTGGAGACCAGATGGCCGCCAGGGATCATATCGTTACTGAGCGCCGGTGCCGCCACCAGGATGAGGATCGGGCCGGTGACGCGCGCGCCGAGAGTGGACTGCGCCGTCGAGGCGCCCGGCCGCGGCCAGGGCGACGAAGGAGACGAGAACGGCTGCGAGCATGAGCGGCCCGGTCTGGATGCCAGGGGCAACCGCCCGCAGGTAGGAGCGGGGCAGCAGGAAGGCTGCGAGCGCCAGCCCGGCCACGACCCAGGGCAGCGACAGGAGGTGATCACGACGGCGTGAGGGCGGCGGCGTCGGGGTGGAGCCCACGGTCCGGTCGGCCTCGGTGAGGCGGAAGGCGGCGTGGCCCTGGGCCTGGCCGGCGCGGCGGGCCAGCCGCATTCCCCAGGAGCCGCCGAGCCACAGGCCCGCCAGGATGAGCATGAAACCGGTGCTGATGAGCTTGCGCATCCACTCATCGGACAGGGAGGACGCATGGATGGGAGCCATGAAGACCATCGACTGGCCCGCCAGGGCGGTCAGCCCGGTGGCGAGCGCGCCCAGCGAGGAGCGGCCGGCGAACAGCGCGGTGGCGGCCGATGAGAGCAGCAGGATGGCGCCGAGCAGCAGGCCAGTGCGCAGGACCGAGGACGGTGCGGCGTCGGCCAGGCCCAGAAGGACCGAGATGCTCGCGGCGAAGATGACTCCGACGACGGCGGTCAGCACATAGTCGGGCCTGCGACTGCGCGGCGGCTGCCCTGAGGCGCCTGGGGACGCGGGCGGCGGGGCGGAGCCCGGGGTGTTATGGGAGGGAGTCACTCACCCGAGCGAGTCTAGGGGTGCGCTCAGTCTGCGTTGGCCTGGGTCGGCCTGGGGCGCCTGTGGTTGAGACCGGCCGTGGTGTGCCACAGTGGGTGCGTGGTGCGAATGTCTGTAGGGATCGGAACGTCCGCGGCCGGGGCGCCGAAAAGGCGCGGCCAGGCCGGGGTGCACCGGGCCCAACCGGCGTGTCGACGGGGCGATCGGATACCGGGGCGGTGGTTTCCGACCGCGCGGCGGGTGCGGGTGTCCCAGCTGCGGCCGACCCCGGATCCGTGCCGTCTTCTGACACCGAGGCGCCCGGGGCCTCCGCGTCCCCGGTGCTGGAGGGCGCTCAGGGCGGTAGCCGTCGACGAGCGGGTGCGTGCCGCCGAGGCGGCGGTGCGCGAGGCCTGCGCCGAGCTGCGCTGGAACGAGGCCCTGCGGCGTCGGTGGCGCGAGGCCCGCGCCGAGGCCGCGATCCGAGGGGCCATCGCCTCAGGCGGAGTGGAAGGCGCGGTGGTCCCCGCCGAGGTGCTGCGCGAGCACGTGGCCGAGGGCTCCCTGACCGAGGCCGCCACGGGAGACCCGGGTCTGGATGCTGTCGCCGGCCTGTGGCGCGCCGGGACCCGCCTGGTCGGCTGGATGCCGGACCTGATAGGACGGGGCAGGCCGGTGGTGCCACCGGCGCGCTCGCTGCTGGCTGTCCTCCACCGCGATGTCGTCGGGCCCCCTAGCGCCGGCGGTCGGGTGGCGCTGGAGGAGGTCGGCGTGCCGCGCCCCGGGCGGTGAGTGCTCGCGAGGGAGGCCCGGGGACGGAGCCGCAGGGTGAGGAACTGGCTGCGCGACTGGCGGGGCTGGTGGAGCTCATCGAGGTGGAGCGGGCGCCGGCGCTGGTGCGGGCCGCCATCGTCCACGCCGAGATGCTGGCGGCGCGCCCCTTCACGGCCGGGAACGCCGCGGTGGGGCGGCTGCTGGTGCGCCACCTCCTGGTGCGCGACGGGGTCGAGCCGACGGGCACGGCGGTCAGCGACCTCTACCCCGGGCGCGTGCCGGTGGCCTCACGCCGAGGCGGCCGGGGCCTACGCCTCCGGGCACGATGGAGGGGTCGTGGCCTGGGTGGTGTGGCAGGCGGAGGCCGTGCTTGCGGGGGTTCAGGAGGCCCAGCGCCTGTGCCGGGCCGTCCAGGCGGGCACCTGGCGGGCCGGCTGAGTGCTCGGAGGCCGCGGTGGCGTGCCAAGGTGGCTGCCGCGACGGGCGACCAGCCAGGCGGCGGCGCCTCCGACGGCGAGAACCCCGACCGCGCCGGCGATGAGGGGGGCCCGGGTCGACAGGGCTCGGGGGCTCCCAGCGCGGCCGCAGCCGCACCGGGCGTGCGAAGTCGCGCACCGGCCAGTCCCGTTCCTGGGCCATGCGCCGCAGGTCCCGGTCGGGGTTGACCGCGACTGGGTGACCGACGGCACTGAGCATCGGCTCATCGGAGATGGAGTCGGAGTAGGCCCAGCACCGGGCCGGGTCGATGCCGTGGGCGGCGGCGTCCTCCCGCAGCGCCACCACCTTCTCCGAGTGCAGCATGGAGCGGGTGATACGCCCGGTGAACAACCCGTCCTCGCCGACCTCCATACGGGTGGCCACGGCGCGGTCCGCGCCCCTACGAGGCGGGCGATGGGGGAGACCATCTCGTTGATGGAGGCCGAGACGACCACGACGTCGTGCCCGGCCCGGTGGTGGGCCTCGATGAGATCGAGGGCCTCGGCGTAGACGGCCGGCTCGATCGCCGTGGCCAGGGCGCTCTCGACAACCTCCATGAGGTCTCGGCGACTGATGCCGGCGGACATGAGGGCCAGGTGCTCCATGAGGCTGGTCGACTGCTGGGTGCCGGCGCCCCACCAGCAGGTAGGGGGATCTGGGCGATGAGCCCGTGAGCCAGCGCCCGTGAGGAGATGAGGCCGCTGCGCCGCATCGGGGTGCCCAGTGCCCAGGTCGACGACGTCGCCAGGATCGTCTTGTCCAGGTCGAAGTAGGCCGCGGCGCGGTGCCCGGTGGGCTCGGGATCGAGAGCGGCCGTTGCGGCCGACCTGGCGGCGCTGACGTCGCCGATGACGCCGCTGTCGGCTGGGAGGGATCGCTTGCGCGGGGCTGCGCGCTCATGGCCCCATCTCATCACGAGCCGGGCCCGCGGTGTCAGGCGTGCGGCCCCTGGTTTCTCTGACGTCCTCTGACGTCCACGCCGGTGGCATGTCGCTGTCCGTGGTGGGCGGTTGCGGATGGCGCGGGGCCACAGGGCCCGTTTCTGCAACCCGTTTCCACAGGTCTGACGACGTCGGTGGGCGTCGGTGGCGACGGGCCTCCACTCTGGTGGACGGGATCGGCGCCACGGCGCGCGGAACAGCGGATCGGAGAGACGGCATGGAGACACTGGAGAAGACAGCGGAGATACCGGTGAGGGTATCCATGAGGACGGTCCACGCGGTCCCGAGGGGCATGGGGCGGCACTCCGAGACCACGGAGACGATTCCGGCCGTGGTGGAGGCGGAGTCAGGAGGAGAGACCGAGGCGGTGGAGAAGACGGGCTCGGCGACAACGGAGATGACGCAGGTGGGACGGCCGGACGTCGCCTTTCCGCCCCTGAGGCCCCCTACTGGCCGGCGCCCGCAGCCCGGTGGGACGGGCCGAGGCGGCGCTGGGGACAGAGGACTCGGGCACTCGGTGCCGACGCCGGAAGGGTCGGTGGGAACCGCTCGCGCCCGAAGGAACCCGGCCGCCCAGGTCCTGGCCGTCACCGGCGCTCGTGGAGGCCTGGGGGTCAGCGTCCCTGCTGCTGCACCTGGCGTGGGCGCTGAGCCGCGCCGGGAAGCGGGTGGCGATGATGGACCTGGACCCGGCGGGCGGCCTGGACCTCCTGTGCGGGGAGACCGTGCTGACCGGGCCTGCGCTGGGCGGACCTCCCTGGGCGGAGGAGTCGGCCTTCCGGCCCGGGCACCTCGTCGGGGCCCCTGCCCGTGTGGCACGCCATGCCACTGCTCACCGGTGACGTCCGCGGTGGGCCGTCGAGGTGCGCGGACGCGGTTCTGGAGGCGATGCGCACCGAGCACGACGTCGTCCTGGTGGATCTGCCCCGGGGCGCGCCCCCGCCACCGGGCTGTCGGGTCCTGCTCGTCAGCGGCCTCGACCTGCGCTCGGCCGTCGCCGCGGAGAGCGTCGCCCCACGGCTGCGAGGGCCCTTATCCGGGCGGCCCGAGCTCACCGGGTCCCTGATGAGCCGGCCGTGCGCCCGGCGGTGTGGCTCGTGGTACGCCAGACGGGCGAGGACGTCGTCGCCGAGGACCTCGAGCTCATCACCGGCTGCCCGGTCCTGGGTCATCTTCCCACCGACCGGGTCCTCATCAAGCGCCTGGCCCTCGGGGAGGACCCGGTCCGAGCCCGCTCGGCCACCAGACGCGCCGCCAGCGCCCTGGCCCGAGAGCTGCTGGCCCGGGTCCTCGTTCCCGAGGAACCCGAGCCGGATCCGGCCGGTGGCCGAACCACGGGCCTGGAGCGCAGGAGCGAGTCATGGCCCCGGTAGACCCCGATCTCACCGGATCGGCCGGAGCTCGCGGGGGCCCCGGCTCCGACGGCCCCGAGCTGGCCCGCATCCGCAGCGCCCTGGCCCGTGGCGTGGGCCTGGACGAGGCCCTCAACGACGCCGCCGACCCCGCCACCGGCCAGGTGGGCATGGCGCGTCTCGGCCAGCGGGTTCGCGCCGACGTCGACGGCGCCGGGCCGCTCCTGCAGCCCCTCATCGAGACCGACGGCGTCACCGACGTCCTCGTCAGCGGTGGGCGCACCTGGATCGACCGGGGGCACGGCCTCGAACCCGTTCCCGCCGCCTCCATGGATGAGCCCCAGGTGCGGGCCCTGGCCGTGCGCATGGCCGCCTCCGCCCACAAGCGCCTTGACGACGCCTGCCCCGTCGTCGACGCCACCCTGCCCGACGGCACCCGCCTCAACGCGGTCCTACCGCCACTGAGCGCCGACGGCACCCTTGTCAGCCTGCGCACCAAGCGCCGCCGCGGCTTCACCCTGGCCGAGCTCACCGGTGCCGGCACCATCGCCCCCGGCCTCGACGACGTCCTGACCGCCCTGGTGACCCGCCGCGCCAGCTGCCTGGTCACCGGCGCCACCGGAACCGGCAAGACCACCCTCCTGGCGGCCCTGCTCGGGCTCGTCCCGCACGGCGAGCGCATCGTGTGCATCGAGGAGGCCAGCGAGCTGCGCCCCGACCACCCCCACGTCGTCCACCTTCAGGAGCGCGGCGCCAACGTCCAGGGCGTCGGAGCGGTCTCCATGACCGCCCTGGTACGCACCGCCCTGCGCATGCGTCCCCGACCGGATCGTCCTGGGCGAGTGCCGCGGCCCCGAGGTGCGCGACGTCCTCACCGCCCTCAACACCGGCCACGAGGGCGGCTGGGCCACCCTCCACGCCAACTCGCCCGCCGACGTCCCCGCCCGCCTGACCGCCCTCGGCGCGCTCTGCGGGCCTCGACGAGGCGGCCGTGGCCGCCCAGGCCGCCAGCGCGCTCGACGCCGTCGTCCACCTGCGCCGGCAGATAGGCTCCTCGGGGCGCGCCGGTTTCGTCGCTTCCGTCGGCGTGCTGCGGCGCGAGGCGACACCGGCGGGAGCGGTCCTGATCTGCGAGGAGGCCCTCCGCGTGGCCGACGACGGTCGTCTGCTCCCTCGGCCCGGCCGCGCCCGCACTGCGAGAGCGGATCGGAAAGCAGGCCTTCTCCCGCGCCGGTCTCGAAGGCCCGGCCGGACCGGGGGAGAGGAGACCGATATGACGATCGCTGACGTTAGAGGCGGCTGCTCTCCCGCACGCCGCCGCGCCCCCGGGCGCCGCAACAGCTGCCGTCCCGGCCAGCGGGTCCGCCGGGGCCGGGCGCCTGGATCGCGGCGGTCCTGGTCGCCCTGGCCGCCGCCGTGCTCCTGCTGCCGGCCCGTCGCGGACTCCCGCGCGGCTGGGCTGCGGGCACCTCGTCAGCGGGCGCGAGCAGATCGTCCCCGCATGGGCGTTGTCGATGCCTGCGCCTCGGCGGGCCGAGCAACGGACCGCTGTTCCTGAGCCGGACCTCGGGCTGCTGCTCACCGAGGTCGCCAGCCTCCTGCGCGCCGGCGCCACGCCGCAGCGGGCCTGGACCCGCCTCTCGAAGCGCGCCGGTCTCACCGGGGGCACCGAGCCCGCCGACGATGGCGTCCCACCCGTGCTGCACGCGCTGGCGGACCTCCGGCACGACTCGTGGCTGCCCCGCTGGGGCAACGGCCACTCTGCGCTGGCGCCCGCCCCCGAGGGGTGCAGCGGGCCCGCCAGCGGCGCGCCACCGCCGCCGGGGTGCCGGGCGCCGTCGCCTCCCTGCCGCCTGTCGACCGCCCTTGGGGGCGCCCCTTGGCCGACATCCTCGAGGCCGTGGCCGGCGGGTCGCCGAGTCGGGCCACGCCGAGGCCTCCCGTCGGGCCGCTCTGGCCGGTCCTCGCACCACCGCCCGACTCCTGGCCTGCCTGCCCGTGGTCGGCCTGGGCCTGGGGATGCTCATAGGGGCCGACCCCACGGCCCTCCTGCTCGACGGTGGACTGGGCAGCGCCGTGGGGGTGCTCGGCATCGTGCTCATGGTGGTGGGCCACCTGGTGACCAGGCGCCTGATACGCGCCGCGACGGCCGACGGCGACGTCGTCTGACGAGGCCCTGGTCCTGGACCTGGCCGCATCCGCACTGAGTGCCGGGGCATCAGTGCCCGGGGTACTCACCGCCCTGGGGCAGGCGCTTGAGGAGGAGAGCGCCGGCGTCGTGGGGCGGGCCCTGCTGCTGGGCGCTTCATGGGAGGAGGCCTGGCGGGCGCCCGACGACGATCAGTGGCGGGCCCGGCGCACCCGCCTGGAGGCCTGCCTGCGTCCTGGCTGGGAGGACGGGGCCTCGCCGGCTGCGCTCCTGGCGGCGACGGCGGCGAGCCTGCGCGCGGGGCGGCACGCCCGCGACGAGGAGGCCGCCGAGCGCCTGGCGGTCCGCCTCGTCCTACCGCTGGGCGCCTGCCACCTGCCGGCCTTCGTCATCCTGGGTATCGCACCGGTGGTCGCCTCGGTGGGGATGAGCATGCTCACCGGGTGAACGCGCCCCGCCCCGTGAGTGCTCCGGCACTGCCGCGCCCGTCTCGGCCGATGGCACGTTGGTGTCCCGCTCACAACCCTGCCAGTGTCCGATAAGTACTGGCCTGTGCTTCAGCCAGTGAGGTGGAGACACCCGACTGCTGATCAGGCGAGCCATCCGGCCCCTTCGTCTCAGGTGCGCGAACCCCAGGCATCCTGGCACGATGGAGCCATGGCACTGTCGAAGAAGCTCCTGAGCCGCGACGAGGTCGTGGTACGGCACATGCATACCCACATCAAGGTCCTCCTGTGGCGGTTCGTCGTCGAGATCCTCCTGCTGGTGGTCGGCGTCGTCGCCTCGGTCATGGCCCCGACCAGCTGGCAGCCCGTGGGGCCTCCTGGCGATCTGGGTGGCGGTCGTCGTCCTGAGCGTCCCCTGCTGCTCGTGCCGTGGCTGCAGTGGTACACGCACACCCTACACGGTCACCACCAAGCGCATCATCACCCGCTCCGGTATCTTCAACCGCAGCGGCCACGACCTGCCCCTGACCCGGATCTCCGACATCCAGCTGGACAAGGACGTCACCGACCGTTTCTTCGGCTGCGGCACGCTTGCCCTGCAGACCTCCTCGGACGACCCGCTCCTCCTGCACGATGTCCCCCAGGTCGAGAAGGTCCAGGTCGAGATCTCCAACCTGCTCTTCGACGACGTCCCAGGGCGCCATCGACGTCGACCCCCGCAGCTGAGCGTCACAGGCCCCTGAAACGAACGACGGCGGCCGCCCGGCTCCTCCTCGGAGCGGGCGGCCGCCGTCGTGCTCAGAGCGGGGTCAGTCGAGGGTCTCGACGACGCCGACCGCCTGGGCCACACCGGTCAGGGTGGCGGCGATGCGCACGGCCTCCCAGACCCTGCTCGGTGCTCAGGCCCTCGCCGCGCACCGTCGCCTCGTGGGCGGTCACGCACTTCTCACAGCCGTTGATGGTGGACACAGCCAGGCTCCACAGCTCGAAGTCGACCTTCTCCACACCGCCGGAGCTGCCGATGATGTTCATCCGCAGGCCCATGCGCTCGTTGTCGTAGGCCGAGCCCAGGAAGTGGCGCGTGCGGTAGGCGACGTTGTTCATCGCCATGATGGAGGCGGCGCCCAGGGCGGCGCTGACGGCCTCCTCGGACAGGTGGGAGCGAGCGTCCTCCATGACCTGGACCAGGACGGACTCGTTGCGGGTCGCAGCGGCCGCGGCCACGAAGGTGCCCCACTGCTGCTGCTCGGTCAGCGAGGAGGAGCGGGACAGGGTGGACAGGTTGAGGGAGAGGTCCTTGGCCCAGTCGGGCAGGGCGGAGCGCAGGTTGTCGATGCTCATGTGATCTCGTTTCGTCGTACGGGTGAAGGGAGCAGAAGGAAGACAGAGGCGGACGGGCAGCGTCCGTCAGCCCATCTGACCCAGGGCGTCGATGGTGGCGGCGCCGGCCTGCCAGTTGCAGGCGCACAGCTCGTCGGACTGGAGGGCATCGAGCTGGCGCAGGACCTCCTCGGTGTTGCGGCCCACGGAGTCGGCGGTCACGGAGACCGACTGGATGACGTTGTGGGGGTCGATGATGAAGGTGGCGCGGTCGGCCTCACCGGTGGCGCGCTTGATGCCCAGGGCCTCGGTGAGCTCGCGGTTGAGGTCGCTGGCCATGGGGAAGGGCAGGTCCTGGAGCTTGTCGTGGCTGCGCCGCCACGCGTAGTGGGTGTACTCGTTGTCCACGGAGACACCCACGACCTCGCAGTCGCGGTCCTTGAAGTCCTGGTAGAGGTCGCCGAAGGCGGCGATCTCGGTGGGGCACACGAAGGTGAAGTCCTTGGGCCAGAAGAAGACGACGCGCCAGGTGCCGGCGGGAACCTGCGAGGAGACGGTGGTGAAGTAGTCCTCGGGCTTGCTGGCCTCGACCTCCTTGAGGTTGCCGGGGACGACGGCGGTGAGCCTCGTAGGCGGGGAACTGGTCTCCGATGGTGAGAACGGCCATGGGTGCCTCCTGAATCATGCGAATCGCGGTGCGAGATGGTGAGAGCCGGTGCGGATCTGCGGCGACCCATGCAGGGCCGGTACAGGGCGGCTTCGTCGGTCCAACCGTAGGACGCGAAGTCCATAGGCGCAACTAAAACTCGTCCTATTTTTAAAAAGGGATGCCTTATCTGGTGTCGTTGTGGTGTCGTCGGTCGGCCCCGGCTGCGTCAGATCGAGCCGGCCGGGGACATTCGACGGCGCCGACAGGGATCCTGCACCCGTGCGCGTGAGATGCCCCTCGCCCGGAGAGGGCGCGGAATGAGACGCCGTCCTCCGATGTTGCTCCCACCGTCGCCGCACACCAGGTCAGGAGAAGCCATGAGCCCTCGTCTCAGCCGAATCAGCGTCCTCGAGCAGGTCCCCCTCTTCGAAGGGGGAGACGCCCGCCGGACCCTGGAGGACCTCGTCGTCCTGGGGCGCGGCCTGGAGGACGTCCGGCTACCACCGCCTCTGGCTGGCCGAGCACCACAGCACCGGATCCTTCCTGTCCTCGGCGCCCGGACCTGCTCATGATGCACATCCTGGACGCCACCAGCCGCATCCGCGTGGGCTCGGGCGGCGTCATGGCCATGCACTACGGTTCGCTCCAGATGGCCGAGCGCTTCGCCACCCTGGCCACCCTCCACCCCGAGCCGCGTCGACATGGGACTGGGGCGCGCCCCCGGCGGCGACATGCGCGCGGCCGGAGCCCTCAACCAGGGCCGCGTCATCGACCCCGACGCCATCAACACCCTCATCGAGGAGACGGTCGCCCTCCCACGTGATGACCTGCCGGCCACCCACCACTACGCCTCCATCGAGGTCCGCCCCCGCCCGGTTCAGATGCCGGAGGTCTGGCTCCTGGGGTCCTCGGGCCAGTCGGCGGCCTGGGCCGGCACCCACGACCTCAACTACGCCTATGCCCAGTTCTTCACCGGCCGCCAGCAGGTCGGGATCATGGACCACTACCGCGCCCACCTCCCCGGGGCTCCGGGGACTCAGGCCGACGGCGCACCCCACCGCGGCGGCGGCCACGGCTCCATCCACGGCGGGCAGACCCTCTCCGCCCTGTGCGTCAGCGCCGCCGCCACCCGCGAGGAGGCTCACGAGCAGGCCCTCGTGGCCGCCGACGCCCGATTCAGCCTGCGCACCGGCCGCCCCATGCACTTCCGCGACCCGGCCACCCTCGACGCCGCCTACCGTGCCGAGGTCGAGCGCTACCTCGAGCGCGACACCGCCATCATCGTGGGCACCTACGACGAGGTCGCCCACGCCCTGTCCGCCTTCGCCGAGAACCACGGCACCGAGGAGGTCATGCTCGTCAGCTACATCGACGACGTCGAGGTCAAGACCCGCCAGTACGCCGAGCTCGCCGCCCGGCTCCGGTGAGTCGGCGGGCGCTCCTGGGCCCTTCTGCGGCGGGGCGCCCGGATGCGACCGGTGCCCCGCCGCTACGGTCGGTTCCATGAGCCCTCGCGAGTACCCGGTCCGCCTCCGAGCCGTCCGTCCTTCCCGCCTCCGGCTGTCACGCCCGAGCAGGCGGCGAGCCTGCGGGACGGACCTGACCGAGTCCGGCTGGGGGGTGGAGACGGTGGCCGCGCTCCTGGGTGGGGCGGCCGACGCCGCCCTGCGCCGGGAGATCCGCCTGCCCGCCCTGCGGGCCGTGCGCGCCGCCCTGGCCGAGAGGTCCGATTCCGCGTCACCCTCGTCCCGTAGCCGTCCTGACCGCCCTGTTCATGCTCGGTGAGCCGGTCCTCGCCATCGCGCTCGACGCCGCCCCTGCCCCGTACCGGGGCGGCGGGCGCGGCCGCCGTCGGCCTGGTCGGTGAGCCCGATGAGACCGGATGCGTCCGCGCCCGAGTCGACCTGCGCCCCCACGAGGCCGTCGACGACGCCGGCGAGGTCCGCTGGTGGGTGGCCTCCGACCTGGGCGAGCTCGTCACCGGCCGCGCCCTGGCCCCCGACCACGTCCTGGGCATCGGCGGCGCCGGCCTCACGCTGGCGGGCCTGACCCCACGCACCCCCGTGAGCACCGCGCTGGACCTGGGCTGCGGCTGCGGCATCCAGACCCTCTACCTGCTGCGCCACGCCGAGCACGTCGTCGCCACCGACATCTCCGAGCGCGCCCTGGCCTTCACCGCCTTCAACGCCGGCCCTGGCCGGCGTGAGCGTCATCGACGGCCCCCGACCCCGGTGCCGAGCGCCGGCTCCGCGGGGCCGGCTGGAGCTCCGGCTCGGTTCCCTCCTCGAGCCGGTGGCCGGCCGCCGCTTCGACCTCATCGCCTCCAACCCGCCCTTCGTCCTGACCCCTCCTGCGGTGCGCGAGGCCGGCCTGCCCCTCATGGAGTACCGCGACGCCGGCGGCCCCGTCCTGCCGGGGCTCGTCGCCGGGCTGGGTGAGCACCTCGAGCCCGGGGCGAGCTGCCGTCATGCTCGGCAACTGGGAGCACCGCGGCGCTGACTCGTGGCGCGATGCCGTCGCCGCCTGGATCCCCGAGGGGCTCGACGCCTGGGTCGATCGAGCGCGAGGTCCAGGACCCGGTCGAGTACGCCACCATGTGGCTGCGCGACGGCGGCCTGACCCCAGATCGTGACGCCGAGGCCTTCGACGCCGCCCTGGGGGCCTGGATCGACGACTTCGAGGCGCGCGGCGTCGAGGGCGTCGGCTTCGGCTACCTCATCGTCCACCGCCCCTGAGCGCCCCCGTGAGCCCTGGCGCCTCCTGAGGAGGTGACCACCTCCGGTCAGGGGGTCCTGGGGCCACACGTCGCTGAGGTGCTGCGAGGCCCGGGAGCGGCTCGCCGGGCCTCGACGACGACGCCGTCGCCGCCCTGCGCCCGGTGCTGGCCCCCGACGTCACCGAGGAGCGCCACTTCGTCCCGGGGCGCAGCCGAGCCCACCGTCATCCTGCTGCGTCAGGGCGGAGGGCTGGGGCGAACCGTCCAGGGCCTAGTACCGCGGTGGCCGCCCTGGCCGGGGTGGCCGACGGCGAGCTGAGCGTGGGTCAGATCGCCTCCGCCGTGGCCTCTCTGACCGGGGTCGACGCCGATGCGTTGCGCGCCGAGCTGGTGGAGGCGGTTCGCCGGCTCGCGACTCACGGTTTCCTGGGGCTCGATTCGACTCTTCATTGAAAATGTGCTCCCACTGATATCCGGAGCCCCTTTTTCGTGTCTTGAGCGTCATCATGTGCCTTCAGTCGTGATAACTGTTGCTGAACCGATGCTTTTGCGGTTTGGTGTATGTCACGGGAAAAAGTGGTCCCGTATGTGATGATGCGCGATTGTTGTCGCATAGTGTCCTTTTCGAATGCCTTCATGAGGCTGGTGTGCTCTACATTCATGCGCAGTCAGCTCTGAGGTGCGCTCCCCGCGCACCATCCCTCGCGATCGGATTCCAACGGCATGTCCCTGCATCATCAACCCGCTCGCGGCGCGGCGCGCGAAGGATTTCCTGCGCAGATTCTTTGCGGTGGTCGGTTCTCTTGCGGTCGTCCTGGTGACCATGGTGTCGCTGCCGTGGACGGCGCCTCCCGCGGACGCCTCCACCAGTGACCTGGATGTTCCCCTGGGGGACACCTCGGTGCAGATCTCCTATGTGCGCACCCTTGACTCTGTTGATCGTGTGTACGACACGGCGGCGGACGGATACGGCTACAACTCTTACCCGTGGGAGTGGGCCTACTCGCGTGCCTGTACTCGCTACTCGCCGGGCTCCAACAACTACTGGACTGACTATGTTCGCGGCAGCAGCGGCCAGTACGCGGCGGTCGGTTATGGGCGCCAGACTGATGAAGGCCCCTGCCCCACCTCCTACCAAGGTGAGCCGGGGGGTGTGCAGACCTCGCTGGGTTTCCAGCCCTCCAACACCACGAGCGTCAAGGCCGGAAACGTCTTCCTCGTGGGGCGGATGCGCCACGTCAACAGCCCCATCTACTCCGACAACAGCGCCGTGACCAACCCCTCCGAGGGCAAGGGCACCACCTACTACGGCAGCTTCAACATCAACACCGCCCAGACGATTCAGGCCGACTTCCCGTGGACCGAGTTCGACACCACGAACGTCTGCACTGGGAAGCTCGACTCGAACGGCAAGCTCATCATTGGCGACTACGGAACCCAACACCAGCCGGTGCAGACACCATACGCCTACGACCGGAACGGGGGTTGGCCGTTACGACGGGTCCACCTACACCTACATGTACCAGAACGGCTCCCTGGTCCGGTTCAACGGCTCCATGACGCAGGACTTCACCGACAAGATCGGACACAGCTGCGCCGACGACATCCTCGACATCAAGTCCGACCGCTCCGACACCGCCTGGACGGACCCCGAACACCGGCATCAGGTACAAGCTCAAGCTGTGGGGATTCGTCAACAACGGGAGACAACCAGCAGTGCCACGCTGACATGGAGAAGGCAGAGACCTCCCAGCTGGAGGAGCGCTTCGTCACCCGTGAGCAGGGCCGTCTCCTACGGCTGCCCTCTACGGCTCCATCGAGCAGGAGCGCCCGGTCACCTTCGCCAAGGACGTCAAGGCCGACCCGTCGGTCCACGGGGTCGCTGACGATACCCTGACCTTCAACTACGTCAACGCCTCACCCGGAGGGAACCTACGGTGCGCAGAAGTGGGGCACCCCAACTCCCTGACCCCCACCTGGGACGATGAGGCGGTCGACCCCTCCACCTACGCCCCTGCTGGCCCCCAACGACGCCGCAACGGTGCAGGAGGCGGGAACGAGCCCGCAGGCCGGCGTCGACCGCAACACCGGCGACGTGTGGACATCCGGATGGTTCCTGCGCAACGTCACCTGCACGGCGGGAAGCCGGAACTCGCCCCTGCTGCGCCGTGACGGGACCACCCGCCTGGACCAGTCCGACTCGGTGGACCTCAACCAGCGCACGATCCGTCTCGATGAGACCCAGCTCGCCGAGGAGCAGGACGAGGTTGCCGTCAAGTGCGTCTGGCACAACGAGTACGTCGTCGGCCGGGGGCGCGTCACGCTCGTGACCGTCGTCGACGGCGGCAGTGCCAAGCCTGAGCAGTGGACCATGTCCGCCACGCCCGCCACCGAGGGGCTCTTCGGGCAGAAGACCATCACCGGTGCCAGCGGTACCGCCGCCGTCAGCAAGGTCTACACCGCCGGCGGCACCTACGTCCTCTCCACGGGCAAGGGCCCCGAGGGGTACTCGCAGAACGGCCCCTGGGCCTGCACCGACGACGACCGCAGCGACGTGCCCGTCAACGGGGACAACCAGTTCGTGCTCCGTGAGGGCAGGAACGTCACCTGCGTCGTGCACCAGAAGCCCCAGCAGACTCCCGTCAGTGCGGTCAAGACCGTCGACGGCGCCTCCGACGCCGCCACGGCCGGCTCCTACACGCTGAGCTACACCTGCACCCCGGGCCCCGACGGCAGGGCCACCTCCACCGGCAGGATCACGGTGGACGCCAAGGGCAGTGCCGCGGACCTGCCCGACCAGCGCGTGGGCGCCACCTGCACCGTCACCGAGGATGCTCGTGACGCCAGGGGACTCAAACAGCCGGGCTCCGCCTCCGGTGGAAGCGTCAGCTGGAAGGACCCCGGCCGCCTTCAAGGTCGTCACCAACCCGGGTCACCAGGAGAAGGAGGTCGCCTCCACCGCCGTGGCCCCGACGAAGGGCAACGCGGGCGGCGTCACCTTCACCGTGCCCGACTCCACGGAGGGCGCCGTCCGGATCAAGGTCGTCAACTCCGTCGTCCCGCACGCCGGTATCGCCAAGACCTTCGCCAAGGTCGCCAAGAGCACCGAGAAGGTCAACGGTCGTACCACCTTCGACCAGACCTACACCATCACGGTGACCAACCCCTCCGCCAGGGCGGGCCTCACCTACGACCTCAACGACGCCTGGCAGGTCCCCAACGGGGTCACCGTCCACAAGGTCAGCATCTCCGGCGGTGCCATCACCGGTACGGAGACGCCTCAGGCCGGGGTCCCCTACGCCAAGACCGGCATCACGCTGCCCGCCGGCCAGAAGCACACCCTACACGGTGGTGCTCAACGTCTCGGGTCCCAGACGCCGGCCTGCCCGGGTCACGGGGCACCTGCACGCCCGACGTCGTCGGGAAGAGTCAAGGCCGTCTACAACAAGGCCTCGGTGACCACGAAGGGCGACGGGCAGCCCAAGGAGGCCGCAGCCTGCGGGACCCTGCCCATCAACCCCCAGTTCAAGGCCTCCAAGACCCCGCTCGACGTGGTCCGTAACGGCGACGGCACCTTCACCTCCAGCTACACGGTGACGGTCACCAACACCTCCCTGGCCGCCAGCCCGGTGGTCGCCGACCTCACCGACACCCCGCAGATGCCCACCGGCACGCGTCTGAGCGGGATCAAGGTCCTGGAGAAGGGCACTGATGCCCGGGACGTCACCCTGCCCGCCATCAACCCCGCCACCGGAACCCTCAACGGTTCGATCACCCTCATCAAGGCGGGCACCGGCGAGACCCTCGCCGCCGCTCCCCCAGGTCCGGGGGCAGTGGCGGCAGGCGAACCTTCACGATACGGATGACCTTCACTGTGCGCGAGAGCACCCCGGGCTACAACGAGGCCGACTTCCAGTGCGGTCACCAGCGCGCCGACGGCAAGCCCTCCGGCCTGGTCAACACCATCGCCATGGAAGGAGACGCCGACGGCGAGGGGAACAACCTCGGCTGCCTGTCGACCTCCGGCAGGCTGACGTTCTCCAAGGAGGTCACGACCCAGCCGGGCAACGGCTCGACCTTCGACGTCGTCTACACCGTGAGCGTGGTCAACGAGGGAGCGCTGACCGTGTCCACCGGGCCGATCGACGACAAGCCCTCCTTCGCCCCCGGGACTCAACCCCGACCCTGGTCAAGGTGCAGCGAGATGAGAGCTGGCCAGGACGGTCACCGCCCAGCCCGACGGCTCCTACCGCCTGTCCGACAACGAGAACCTCTACTCGGGCCTGACGATCCGCTACACCGTCACCTTCACGGTGAAGATCGACCCGTCGGCCGCCGGATACCGCGATGACCTGCTGTCCTGCACCACGGACAAGGGCCGGCTCGTCCCCGGCCACGGCCTGTACAACAAGGTCGTCCTCAGGCGGGCAAGGACTCCGACACCCGGCCCGACCACGACGTGGCCTGCGCCGACGTCTCGCCCCGATGCCGGCAAGCGCATCCTGTCGATCGTCAAGACCGGCAGCCAGGGCCCCCTGGACGACGCCGCCTTCGACATCTACCCGATGGACCCCTCCACGCCGGGAGCCAAGCCCCTGACCAACGGCGTGACCTTCACCGGCGGCAAGGGCACCGGAACCTTCACCACCACGAGCCTGGCCATCAACCGCGAGTACTGGCTGGTGGAGACCAGGGCTCCCGCCGGGCACCAGCTCATGGCCAAGCCGGCCCGATTCAAGGTGACCGACACGGGCATCGAGCTCATCACCGCGCCCCCGGGCGGCTCGGCCCTGACGGTCTCGCGCAGCGGGGCCAGCAGGTCCGACGACACCATCACCGTCCGAGACCTCCAGGTCGGCACCCCTGCCGCTGTCCGGCGGACGCGGTATCGGAATCAACATCGCCGTCGGTATCGCGGCCATCACCGGAGCCGTGCCCTGCTGGCGCTGCGTCAACGAAAGACTTCCTCGTTCGGGCGCCTCGGCCTGATCGCGAGAAGAACCCACGACTCCGCTCCGTCGCGCGCGGGTCACCCCACCTATCCCTCACTCACATCCCTCACTCATCCCAACAACACAGGAGAGAACAGAAATGCACTCCCTCACCACGCGCCAAGGCCTCGGCATCGCCGCTGCGATGACGCTCGCCGCCGGCGTGCTCGTCGCCCCGACCGGCGCGGCGGCACCCGCTGACCCGAACGGATCCACCATCGACCCCGACGCGGCCACGACACTGACCGTCCACAAGTGCGAGCAGACCGACACCAACGGCGTCAAGGAGGGGACCGGTAACGAGGAGCCCCAGGCCGAGTGCAAGCCCGTCTCCGGCGTCGAGTTCACCATCACCAAGCTGAACGTCGACCTGACGACCTACAAGGGCTGGAAGCAGCTCGCCGACGCCAAGGGCGACGTGCTCAAGGCCGGTGCCCTCAAGACCGGCACCGTCCAGAAGATCACCACCGGTGGTGACGGTCTTGCCGCCTTCACCGACGCTCAGACCGATGTCGGCGCCTACCTCGTCAGCGAGACCAGAACCCCGGACAAGGTCATTCCGGCCGAGGACTTCGTCGTCACCCTGCCGATGACCAACCCGCAGGACGCCACCGCGTGGAACTACAACGTCCACGTCTACCCCAAGAACACCCTCTCCGGTGTGGACAAGCGGGTGACGGACAAGCCGGCCCCCGGCTCCGGCCACGACCTCACCTACACCATCACCACCTCCATCCCGAAGGTGGACTACCCGGGCGGGGCGCGCATCAAGCGCTACGAGGTCGTTGACCAGCTCGACAAGCGCATCAAGAAGGACGCCCTGGCCCCGGTCGTCAAGATCGTCGGCCAGAAAGAAGTGACTCTGGAGAACGCCACCGACTACACCGTCATCACCGCTGATGGCACCGACCACAACTGGGCGACCATCCAGCTCACCGAGGAGGGCCGCCGCAAGGCCGCCGAGGCTCGCTACAACGGCAACGGCGAGACCAAGGTCCAGGTGACCCTGACCGCCACGTTCGACGCCAACGTCAACCTGGAGGGAGACCTGTCCAACACCGCGGGCCTCATCCCCAACGACAGCCCCCAACTTCACCTGGGACCCGAGCAGCCCCGGCACGAAGGTCCCCGGTATCCCCACCACCCCCGTGCTCTCCAAGTACGGCAAGGTGGTCGTCACCAAGACCGGTACGGACGATCTGGCCGATAAGACCAAGTACAACGGCGCCCAGTTCCAGGTCTACGAGTGCACCAAGACCGCGAGCGGTGCCACGTTGCGTGACGCCGACCCCAGCACCTCGACCGTCGACCCGCTGACCATCGGTGGGCAGAAGACCTTCACCACCGCCGGCCAGGGCGTCGTGGAGATCAGCTACCTGCGCGCCAACGACTACGTCAACGGTGTGGCGAAGTCCCAGGACCAGCTGACCGACGAGGACCACTACTGCCTCCTTGAGACCAAGGCGCCCGAGGGTACACCCTCCAGGCCGACCCGATCCCCTTCCGCGTCATGGCTGAGAAGGCCACGGCCAAGGCCCCGACCGAGATGACCGTCACCGACGTGCCGAAGAACGCAGGCTTCCGCCTGCCGCTCACCGGCGCCAACGGCGTCATCTTCCTGACCGTCGCGGGCGCCCTGCTGGTGATCGGTGGTGCGGTCTCCGCCTACGCCAACAAGCGCCGTCACACCGCCAAGCACTGACCGCTCCTGACAGCCATGAGGCCACGAGCCCCATACGGCCGTCATCCTGCTGACGTGCTCACTGTGGGGAGGCGGGGAGAACCCGTCTCCCCACAGGGCATTGCAGGGATCCTCCCTCCCATCCGTTAACCCCCAGCGATCCCCGCATCCGTCCCTCGCAGCGAGCTCCGCAGACAACCCCGACGAAGGAAGGCACGGCTCTCCGTGACAGCGCCACTCCCATCACTTCGTGACCGCATCCTCCCAGATCACCCGGCCCCGCACGAGCCAGGTCGAGAAGGGGACCCGACGACGCGACCCCTGCAGCCCGGCCCGGGCGACGCCGGTCCCCCAGGGGCCGGCCCGCGCAAGGCACCCCGCCGCAAGGTCCTGCGCGAGCGCTTTCTGACCTGGCTCCCACTGGCCCTGGTCCTGCTCGGCGTCGCCGTTCTCCTGTACCCGGTCATGGCGACTCAGCACAACAACGATGAGCAGCAGCGCCTGGCCACGATGTACACCGCCTCCGTGAACGCGGCCGGGCCGGAGGCCATCGCCGCGGAGCGCGCCTCCGCCGAGACCTACAACAACAATCTGGAGAGCGCGCCGATCCTCGACCCCTGGCTCGAGCTGCAGCGTCCTGACACCCCCCAGTACCAGGCCTATCTCCATGAGATGGACATCGACCCGGTCATGGCCCGGATCGTCATCCCCTCCGTCCACGTGAGCCTGCCCGTCTACCACGGCACTGACAGCCGCACCCTGGCGGAGGGAGTCGGGCACCTGTTCGGCACGAGCCTGCCGATCGGCGGCCCCTCCACCCATGCAGTCCTCACCGGTCACACCGGGCTGCCCACCGCGACCATGTTCGACAACCTCAGCCAGGTCAAGAAGGGTGACGCCTTCTACATCTCCTCCCTGGGGCAGACCCTCAAGTACGAGATCACCGACATCACGGTCGTCAAGCCCGACGAGACCGACTCCCTGCGCAAGGTCCCCGGACGCGACCTGGTCACCCTCATCACCTGCACGCCCTACGGCGTCAACTCCCACCGTCTCCTGGTCACCGGTGAGCGCGTCCCCATGGATCCCACGGCCGCCGCGGCCGAGGAGGCCAAGGCCCTGCCTGCCCCCATGCAGACCTGGATGAAGGCCATCATCGCCGTCGTCGTCATCATCATGACGATCGTCACCGGCATCCTCGTGCGCCTGTGGTGGATGCGTCGTCGCCGGAGCCCCCGGGGCGCCGGCGGTCGGACCGCCAAGGACTCGGCCGCCACGGCTCGGACGGTTGAGCCGCCGGACCCCGGGGACGGAGTCCCCCTACAGGCCGATCAACAGCGCCGCCGGCGAACAGGAGGATGACCCGTTCAGTGACGTGCAGGCGCGCGAGTCGTGAGCAGTCCCGCACAGGAATCGCTGCTGACTTCCTATTGGTTGGTGCGAGCAAGAACTTACGATCGGCCGGTGGCCTCCTTTCAGTCGCAGACCTCCCGCTCCCTGGGACAGTTGCGCCTGCGTGGAGGCCTGCTGGCCCTGTCCTGCCTGGCGGCGACGCTCGGTCTGTGGGGGCTGTTCGTGTTCACCCACACCGGCCAGGTCCTCGACGCCATGGCCCTGGAGGGCTCGGAGATCGGCTCGCACTACGTGAGCGCCCACGCCCGCACCCTGCTGTCCGTGGTGTCCATGCCGGCGGCCGTCGTCCTCGTGGTGACGATCCTCGTCATCGGTCTGCTGCGGCGCAGCCACCGCCGCGCCGTGTGGGCCGTCGTCGCCGTGGTGGGGGCCAACCTGACCACTCAGGTCCTCGAGTACCAGATCCTGTGGCGGCCGGACTTCAACATCACCGAGCGCTGGGACAACGCCAACACCCTGCCCTCGGGGCACACGACCATGGCGGCCTCCGCCGCGGTCGCCCTCATCCTGCTGTCCGGGCGGCGCTGGCGGCCGCTGTCGGCCTGGGCCGGGGCGCTGTTCACCATCGCCATGGGCTACTCCACCCTCGTGTGCCAGTGGCACCGCCCCTCCGACGTCCTGGCCGGGATCCTCGTGCCCGTGGCCTGGGGCGCCCTCGCGGTGGCCGGCGGGGCCTGGCGCGCCTCCTGGTCCCTGCGTGAGGGAACCGGGGAGGAGGGCTCCGGTGAGGTGCCCGAGCTGACCACCGTGGGAACGATCCCGGTGACGGCCGCAGGACCGCGCCTGTGGCACCAGCTCGTCGGCAACATTCTGCTGGCCGTTACCGGCATCGTGTGCACCCTGGGGGCGCTCGGCCTGGGGGTCTGGGTGTGGCGTCACCTGGACGGCCCGGACTCGCGCTGGCAGCTCTTCGGCGCCTACGCCACCGGGTCGGTGGCCGTCGTCGGCGTCACCTGCCTGTCCCTGTCCGCGCTCGTCTCGCTCACCGACTGGGGCCGCACCCGCCGCAAGCACGCCCCCCGCCACCGCGACTGATCGCGACGTATCGCGGCCCCACTACCTCGACGACGGCGGCCGGGAGCCTGACGGTGAAGGTGGTCCCGTGGTCCTCGGGCGCGGTGGAGGAGTCGACGTCGATGCTGCCGCCGTGGGACTGGACGATGGCCAGCGCGATCGACATGCCCAGGCCCGTCGAGCCGGTGCGCCGCTCACGCGAGGAGTCCCCCCGGGCGAAGCGCTCGAAGAGGCGGTCGCGCACGTCCGGAGCGATCCCCGGGCCGTCGTCGTGGATGCGCACGATGAGCGTGTCGCCCTCGCGCGCCAGTGTCGTGGTCACATGGCTGCCGGCGGGGGTATGGACCCGGGCGTTGGCCAGGAGGTTGACAACGACCTGACGCAGGCGGGCCTCGTCGCCGATGACCAGTGGCGGCTCGGGCAGGAAGTCCTCGGCCTCGTCCGCCGTGGCGTCGGCCGGTGGCTCCAGGACGGCCAGGTCCAGCCGCCAGTCGTGGTCGGGGCCGGCCGCACGGGCATCGGCCACCGTGTCCACCAGGAGACCGACCAGGTCCACCTCCTCGCGGCGCAGCTCGCGCCCGGCGTCCAGGCGGGCCAGCAGCAGCAGGTCCTCCACGAGCGCCGTCATCCGCACCGACTCGGAGTGCACGCGCTCCAGGGCGTAGGTGGCCTCCTCCGGCAGGTCGGCGTCGGCCCCTCGCGGCGGATGAGCTCGGTGTAGCCGCGGATCGAGGCCAGCGGTGTGCGCAGCTCGTGGGAGGCGTCGGCGACGAACTGGCGCACCTGCGTCTCCGAGCGCTGGCGCGCGGTCAGGGCGGACTCCACGTGCCCCAGCAGCGTGTTGAGGGCGCCGCCGACCTGCCCGACCTCGGCCGAGGAGTCCAGGTCCGCCTTCTCCACGCGGTCCTCGATGCTCACCTCGCCGCGCTCCAGCGGCTGGGAGGCCACGCGGTGCGCGGTGCGGGCCACCCGCTCCAGGGGCGCCAGCGAGGAGCGCACCATGGCCCGCCCGGCCAGGGCCACCACGAGGGGCGCCCACCAGCGCCACCGCCAGCTCGATGAGCAGCTGGGTGCGGATGAGCGCCTTGTCCCCCTCCAGGGAGAGCCCGGTGATGACCGTGCTGCCCCGAGGCCTCGTCACGCGTGGCCACCACCCGGTAGCTGCCCAGGTGGTGCAGGTGGACGGTGACGGGATGGTCCTCGGTGGCCTCGGACAGCAGCAGCCGGCAGTCCTCCTGGAGATGGCCGCGTAGTGGCCGTCCTTGTCGATGTAGGCGGCGGCCTCGCTGCCGGAGGCCCGAGACGTCTGCGGGCGTGATGAGCGTCAGGGTGCCGGTGGACCGCCCCGGCGGCGTCGAGACCCGGAGGGACCCCCTGCTTGCCGGGGTCGCTCGTCGGCCCTCGCCCTGTCCGCTCCGTCGGGCTGGCCTCCCGGGTTGTCCGTCCGTGTCCCTCCTGGGCCGCCTCATCGGAGGCCTTCTGGCCTCCTGCGTCAGGTCGTGGCGCTTGTCGGCGGCGCGCTGGGCGGCCGCCATCAGCTGGCTGTCCGTCCGCGCCATGAGGGTGTGGCGCAGGCTGACGGTGGAGAAGGCGCTCATGACCGCCGCCATGACCAGGACCAGCCCGAGCACCCCGACCACCAGCCGGGTGCGCAGGCTGCGAGGAGGCGCCAGGAGGAGCCGAGCCGGCGCCGTCCGGCGCGCAGGGCCTCGATGCCCGCCGCTCTGAGCTTCGGATGTCCCGGTATGGTCGGCATCTGCGGGCCGTCAGGCGCGCTCGTCGGCGCCGGCGGCCGGCTTGAGGACGTAGCCGACGCCGCGCATCGTGTGGATCATGGGCTCGCGGCCCTTGTCGATCTTGCGGCGCAGGTAGGAGATGTAGAGCTCGACGATATTGGCCTGCCCGCCGAAGTCGTAGTTCCACACACGGTCCAGGATCTGCGGCTTGGACAGGACCCGGCGGGGGTTGCGCATGAGGTAGCGCAGCAGCTCGAACTCGGTGGCGGTCAGCTGGATCTCGTCCTCGCCGCGCCAGACCTCGTGGGAGTCCTCGTCCATGCGCAGGTCCCCGACCTCCAGCAGGGAGGCGGGCTTCTCCTCGCTGGCCCCCGAGCGGCGCAGCAGGGCACGCAGTCGGGCCACGACCTCCTCCAGGGAGAAGGGCTTGGTGACGTAGTCGTCGCCGCCGGCGGTCAGGCCGGCCACGCGGTCCTCGACGGCGTCCTTGGCCGTCAGGAACAGGACCGGCACGTTCGGGGCTGTGGCCGCGCACCCGGCGCATGACCTCCAGGCCGTCGAAGTCGGGCAGCATGATGTCCAGGACGATGACGTCGGGGTCGATCTCCTGGGCGGATCGGACCGCGGCGATCCCGGTGCCGGCGGTCGTGACCTCCCAGCCCTCGTAACGCAGGGCGGAGGCGAGCAGGTCGGCGAGCATCTGCTCGTCGTCGACGACCAGGACGCGCAGGGGGAGCCGTCAGCGCGGGTGAGGTTCTCGGTGGGGGCGTTAGTCACGTCGTCTATTCAACAGGAAGGCGCTGTGCTCGACCACAGCGCAACCTGTGTCTCGACTGTGTTACCGATCTGAGACCCAACGGTGACACAGTGACGCGTGTGCTGTGACATGCTTATGCGGTCATGCGTCTTGGTTGTTGATCTCCACATCCGCATGCACTAGGACGTTACTTCGTAGCGTAGTCGCACAGAGAGGCGGCTCAGTGGTATCTCAGCCGCCTCCTCATCCAGCGTGTCGCCGTCGGTGATCCGGCGCTGACCCGATTTCCCTACAGCACAGCAGGAGAGTCATGGAATACGTCGATGGCAACGAGCGCCGCTTCGGTGCCGAGGACCTGTTCTTCTCAACGACGGATACCAAGGGTGTCATTCGCAGGACGAACCGGGTCTTCGATTCGCTGTCCCGTTACAGCCCCGAAGAGCTCGTCGGCTCTCCGCACAACATCATTCGGCACGACGATATGCCCGCCGGTGCCTTCAAGCTCATGTGGGATGAGCTGGCAGCAGGGCGCTCGTCGTGCGTCTACGTGCTCAACCGGGCCAAGGACGGCCTGACTACTGGGTCTCGCCACGATCGCCCCGCTGTCCGACGGCTACCTGTCCGTGCGCGTGCGTCCGACCAACCACGCCATGTTCACCCCGGTCAAGGAGATCTACGCCCGGGTACGGGCCGCCGAGCGCGCCTACGCCGAGGAGGGCCACGGGCGCCGGGAGGTCGCCGAGCACGGCGCGGCGCTGATGACCGAGGAGCTGGCGAAGCTCCAGTACCACGACCTGCACAACTTCGCCCGGGCCGCGCTCCCGCGCGAGCTGGCCCTGCTGGTGGTCGAGGGCGTCCGGGTGCCGCCGCGAGCCGAGTCCGACAACCCCATGTCCGCCGTCCTCCAGGCCGTCGCCGCGATCGAACGGGACACCGACGAGCTCATCTACCAGCTCGGCGAGTACCAGGAGCTCATCAACGGTTTGGGCGCCTGGGCCGGCGGGGTGCGCTCGGTCATCGAGCGGGCCAACCGCGTGGGCTCCCTCATGGGGGAGGTGACCAGTCCCGACGGCGAGTCCTCCGTCCCCACCGTCTCCGAGCGTGTCAAGGAGCGCGGGGCTCAGGCCGTCGAGGTGCTCCGCCAGCTCAACTCCTCCCTGGTGGCGCTCTACGAGGCGGCCTCCGAGGTGCGCTTCCGCAGCTCGATGATGCGTCTTCACACCCTCATGGCCGGCATCTTCGCCGCCGCCGTCCTGGACGGTCAGGAGGTGGAGTCCGCCGACGCCATCGGCGACCTCGCCGAGGCGATGCTCTCCGACCTGGAGGAGCTCGTGCCCTCCTGCCAGGAGGCCGCGAACCTGGCCGAGCGCCTGGAGGGCGATCTGCGCACCGTGGTCAGCAACCTCGACCGCGTCAAGCGGCCCTTCCAGCGCTGGATCCGCGCCCTCCAGGACGAGGGAGCCCAGGCCCTGGTCGACGGCGTCGACGCCGAGGCCGCCCTGCAGGAGGCCATCGACGTGGGTGAGCAGGGCTTCCCGGAGACGGCCTCGCTGGCCGAGCTGGCGGCCAAGGCCCGAGGCGTCGTCGTGACCCTGGACGAGTCCGTCATTCGTGAGCGGGTGGCAACGGTCCGCGAGAGTCTGAGCCGCCTGGGGAGTAGTTAGTGAAATCCACAAGATAGGTCCCAACTCACTGGTGACAATGTCATAAACAGTCTTCCGCGGGCCCGCGCGTGTCATTAAGGTTTTTCTGGCACTGTGCGAGGAGCTAAGGAAATAGTCCTCGACGAGGTGCTCCCGCGAACCATCTACCATGAAGGAGAGCACCCATGGAATCGCAGGTCGGGTACGAGCGTTTGTTCGATCCACAGGACATCTTCTTTTCCACCACGGACCTGAAAGGTGTTATTCAGAACACCAACAGGACATTCGATACGCTCTCGCGCTACTCGCGTGATCGTCTCATCGGGGCTCCGCACAACATCATTCGTCACCTGGACATGCCGTCCGGCCTCTTCCGCCTCATCTGGGACGATCTGCAGTCCCAGCGTCCGGCCTGCGGCTATATCACCAACCGTGCGGTGGACGGTCTGGACTACCGGGTCTTCGCCACGATCGTGCCGCTGCGTCAGGGGTACCTCTCGGTGCGGATCAAACCGATGGACGCCGAGACCCGGAACAAGGTCGAGGAGGCCTACCGTCGGGTGCGCGGCAAGGAGCGCGATCTCGAGGCCCGGGGCGCCTCGCGCCACCAGCTCGGCGAGTTCGGCGGTCGCGAGCTGGCCGCGGAGCTGACGGCCCTGGGCTTCTCCTCGCTGCACGACATGACGCTGGCGACCCTGCCGCGTGAGGTGGCCGCCCTGGTCAACTCTGGGGTGCGCGTCCCGGCGGCCGCTCCCGAGAGCCTGGGCGCCGTGGCCCGGATCCTCAACACGGTGGCCGCCATGGAGAAGGACACCAACGCCCTGGTCTTCGAGCTCGACGAGTACCTGCGCCTCATCACCACCATGGAGGCCACCCACGGCTCCGCCCGGACGGTGGAGGCGCGGGTGGGGCGCATCGGTCAGCTGGTCTCCCACGACGCCGGCAACGGCGCCCAGACCAAGACGCAGATGCTCGCCGAGCGCATCGCCGAGCTCACAGGGGCCGCGGGCTCGAGCTGACCGGACTGCCCTCGCGCCTGCAGGTCCTGCACCAGTCGGTCACCGAGCTGCGCTTCTCCGTGGCCCCTCATGCGCCTGCTCACCCTCATGGTGGGGCGCTTCGCCCAGTCCATCCTCGACGGCAGCGAGGTGGACGCCGTGCACTCCCTGACGGACCTGTGCGAGGCGCTCGAGTCCGGCTTCCGCGGACTGGGCCCCGTGCTGCGGGCCGTGAGCACGCAGGTCGCTCAGCTCAACGACGCCCTGCACACGGTCACCTCCAGCCTGGACCGCGCGGCCCGGCGCCTGGGCCAGTGGGTCGACCTGCGTGGTGGCGGAGCCGGCTCCTCGGGCTCGCCGGTCGTTGATGAGGTCGCCCAGCTCGCCTCGCGCGGCTTCCCCGAGGTCCGCTCCTTGGCCGAGCTGGCCGCTGAGTGCCGCGGACTGCACCTGCCTTACGACGAGAACATCGCCGCTCAGCGCCTGGCCGCCGTGCGCAGCGCCCTGGCCGAGCTCATCTGAAGGGCTGCCACCCGGGGAGCCGTCCACCTGCGGCCGTCTGACTCGGAGAGGCGCCTGCTGAGACGAAAGTCGTTTTCTCCAGTACACCGCCCGGGTTGGAAAAGGTGGGTGGTGCGTTACAGTCGGCTGAGAGCCGGCACGAGCCGACTCCCCGCCGTCCCCTTCGTCGAGGGCCCGGACCGCCCGGATCGTCACGATCCAGAGGAGACCGCCGGGACCTGCAGACGATGTGAACCACCCGCAGACCCACCAGCGCGGCCAGCCGCGCACCACCCCGTGAGGAAGGCTTTACGTGTCCACCAAGCTCGTCATCGTGGAGTCCCCCAACAAGGTGCGCTCCATCGCCGGCTACCTGGGTCCGGAGTTCGACGTCGAGGCCTCCGTGGGGCACATCCGCGACCTGCCGCAGCCCTCCGAGCTGCCCGCCACCATGAAGAAGGGGCCCGTACGGGAAGTTCGCGGTCGACGTCGAGGACGACTTCACGCCCCTACTACGTCGTCAACCCCGACAAGAAGAAGACGGTCGCCCAGCTCAAGAAGGCCCTCAAGGAGGCCGACGAGCTCTACCTGGCCACCGACGACGACCGCGAGGGCGAGGCCATCGCCTGGCACCTGCAGCAGGTCCTCAAGCCCAAGGTGCCGGTGCGCCGCATGGTCTTCACCGAGATCACCCGCGAGGCCGTCACCCGGGCCCTGAGCAACACTCGCGACCTGGACATCCACCTCGTCGATGCCCAGGAGACCCGTCGCATCCTGGACCGCCTCGTGGGCTACGAGGTCAGCCCCGGTCCTGTGGCGCAAGGTCCGCGCGGCCTGTCCGCCGGGACGAGTCCAGTCGGTGGCCACCCGCCTCGTCGTCGAGCGCGAGCGCGAGCGCATGGCCTTCCGCTCCGCCTCCTACTGGGGGGTGGAGGCCATCTTCTCCACCGTCCTGTCCGCCGTGGACGTCACCGCCCGCCAGGACGCCTCCTTCACCGCCCGGCTCGTCACCCTCGACGGGCGGCGCGTGGCCACCGGCCGCGACTTCAACGACGACGGGCCAGCTGCGCCCCGCCGCGCTCAAGGCCTCCGCCGTCCACCTCCACCAGGTGGGGGCCACTGCCGTCGCCGAGGGCCATCGGTCGGGGCGAGCCGCGCGTGGCCGGCGTGGAGGACAAGCCCTACAAGCGCCGCCCGGCCGCGCCCTTCACCACCTCCACCCTCCAGCAGGAGGCCTCCCGCAAGTTGCGCATGAACCCGCGCGAGACCATGCGTGTGGCGCAGGGCCTCTACGAGAACGGCTTCATCACCCTACATGCGCACCGACTCCACGGTCCTGTCCGGCCAGGCCGTGGCCGCGGCCCGCCTCGCAGGTGGCCGAGCTCTACGGGGCCGAGTACGTCCCCGAGCGCCCCCGCGTCTACGCCTCCAAGTCCAAGGGCGCTCAGGAGGCCCACGAGGCGATCCGCCCCGCCGGCGACCACTTCCGCACCCCGGCCCAGGTCTCCGGCGAGCTCACCGGCGCCCAGTTCCGCCTCTACGAGCTCATCTGGAAGCGGACCGTGGCCTCCCAGATGGCCGACGCCGTCGGCTCGACCGCCACGGTGACCGTCGAGGTGCCGCTGACGCCCGGCGGCCGGCGAGTCGCGCGACTCCGGCCCCACCTTCTCCACGGCCGGCCTGACGGCGTCGGGCACCGTCATCACCTTCCGCGGCTTCCTGGCCGCCTACGAGGAGGGGCGCGATGCCGAGCGCTACCAGGACGACTCCGGCGCCACCGCCAAGGACTCCAAGGACGTGCGCCTGCCCGCGATGATCTCCGGTCAGGAGCTGGCCGCCCTGGCCGCCGAGGCCTCCGGCCACGAGACCACGCCGCCGCCGCGCTACACCGAGGCCTCCCTGGTCAAGGCCCTCGAGGAGCGCGAGATCGGCCGCCCCTCGACGTATGCGGCCACCATGTCCACCATCTCCGACCGCGGCTACGTCGACCACCGCGGCCAGGCCCTGGTGCCCACCTGGCTCGCCTTCGCCGTCACCCGGCTGCTGGAGGAGAACTTCACCGAGCTCGTCGACTACGACTTCACCGCCTCCATGGAGCGCGACCTCGACCGGATCGCCGCCGGCGAGGAGGACCGGGTCGCCTGGCTGCGGCGCTTCTACAACGGCCAGGGCGGCGCTGTCGCGCAGGAGGTCGCCCAGGCCGCCGCCTCGGGCGATCTCGACGCCGCGGCCGCCGCGCTGCGAGCCCAGGGGCTCAAGGGCCTGGTGGACAACCTCGGTGAGATCGACGCCCGCGCCGTCAACTCCATCGAGATCGGTGAGGGCATCACCCTGCGGGTGGGGCGCTACGGCCCCTACCTGGAGGATGCCGAGGGCAAGCGCGCCAACGTGCCGGCCGACCTCGCCCCCGACGAGCTGACCGTGGACAAGGCCCGCGAGCTCTTCGCCCGCGCCGCCGACGACGGCCGCGAGCTCGGCGTCGACCCGGTCAGCGGGCACGTCATCATCGCCAAGGACGGCCGCTACGGCCCCTACGTCACCGAGGTCCTGCCCGACCCGGAGGAGACGGCCGGGGCGGAGGCCTCAGACTCGGCCGCCGCAGCCACTGAGGCCGGGCAAGCGGTGACGAAGACTGCGAAGACGGCGAAGTCCACGAAGACGAAGAAGACGAAGAAGACCGCCAAGCCCAAGCCCCGCACTGCCAGTCTCCTGCGCTCCATGGACCTGTCCACCGTGACCCTGGAGCAGGCCCTGGACCTGCTGAGCCTGCCGCGCGTCGTCGGGCAGGACCCGGAGTCGGGGGAGGACATCACCGCCCAGAACGGCCGCTACGGGCCCTACCTCAAGAAGGGCACGGACTCGCGCTCCCTGGAGACCGAGGAGCAGATCTTCACCGTGACCCTGGAGCAGGCCCTGGAGATCTTCGCCCAGCCCAAGCGGCGTCGAGGGCAGGCGGCCGCTCGCGGGCCGCTGCGAGAGCTGGGGAGGACCCGGCCACTGACAAGCCGGTGGTCATTAAAGGACGGTCGTTCGGCCCCTACATCACCGACGGGGAGACCAACGTGACCCGTGCGCCCGCAGCGAGGACCCGGCCACCATCACCGCTGAGCGGGCCTTCGAGCTGCTCGCGGAGAAGCGCGCCAAGGGCCCGGCCAAGAAGCGCACCACGCGCAAGACCACCACGCGCAAGAGCGCGGCCAAGAAGACGACGGCGAAGAAGGCCACCGCCACCAAGAAGACCACCGCCAAGACGGCGGCGAGCAAGGCGGCCGCCTCGAAGGAGGACTGAGAGGCCGCGGTGGCGGTGTAGCTCGGCGTTGGTGCGACCGCTGGCCGCCGCCGTCGGTCTTGGCTGGGAGGGCATTCCAGGTGCCGGGGTGCGCGCTCGGCCGGGGACGGTCCACGCGGCCGGGGACCGGATTCCTGTCCCCGACGGCGTCGGATGTCCCCGGCCGCACACAGGGTCCCCGCCGGCGCAGAGCACTCCTGAACGTCCGGGCGCAGTGGTCCGTGATCCTCCCCACGGTCGCAGTTCTGCGACAGCACTGCGACGAGGAGGGGACAACCGGCCGGTATTGTATTTTTTGTACAACTCCCCGCTTGATTCCTGAGAGGAACCCATCATGCGACTGCCTACGATCGTTCTCTGCCGTTACCGCGGCCATGGCCCTGTCCTTGAGCCTGGGGGCCTGCTCCTTGTCCGTCAACGGTTCCGGCTCCGGTGACTCCGCATCCCCGGCCGCCGCCCAGTCCGAGCAGAAGGACTCTCAGAGCGCTGACTCCAAGGGCTCGACCAAGACCTCTACCCAGGGGGCCGCGACGACCAGCTCCCAGCCCTCCTCCGGTGGCTCGGCTCAGGCCACCGCAGCCTCCACCAACAAGACCGGCGACCACGACGATGACAAGGATGGCGACGACGCCCCCATCACGGATCCCACCTGGAAGGACATCCAGAGCAAGGGGCAGCGCACCGAGGTCTCTGGCGACTACGTCGTTCAGGACTCCACAGGCACTTTCAACCTGGTGGGTGACCTCAACTCCCTGACGGTCCAGGGCTCCGACGTCAAGATCGCCGCCGAGGACGTCGACACCCTCACCGTTCAGGGCTCCAACGTCACCGTCTACGCCCGCGACATCGACCACCTCACCATCCAGGGCTCGGGCGTCACCGTCCGCTGGCTGGGCGACGACCCCGAGCACCAGGACCTGGGATCGGGCAACACCATCGGGAAGCTCAACCAGTGAGACTGCCGTGACTCAGACTGCCGCACCGGTTCCCTCCGCCACCGTCCTGCTCGTCGACGACGAGGCCCCCATCCGCCGCTCCCTGGGTCCTTACCTGGAGCGCGGCGGGTATCGGGTCCTGCTCGCCTCGGACGGGGTGGAGGCCCTGGACCTCCTGGCCTCCTACCAGGTGGACATCATCGTCTCCGACGTCCTCATGCCCAGGATGGACGGGCGGGAGCTGGTGCGGCGGGTCCGGGCCGCTGGGGCCTGGACCCCCATCATCCTGCTCACCCAGGTGGACGCCTCCTACGAGCGGGTCTCAGCCCTCGACGACGGTGCCGACGACTACCTGTCCAAGCCCTTCGACCCCGCCGAGCTCGCCTCCCGGATCCGTGCGGTGCTGCGCCGCACCCGCGGCGTGGCCCAGCCGCTGACCTCCGCCTCCCGGCTCGTGGCCGGGCGAGCTCGTCCTGGAGCGGACCTCGCGGCGAGTGACCCTGGCCGGGCGCGAGGTGACGCTCACCCCGAAGGCCACAATGCTCCTGGACTACCTCATGAGCCATCCCGGCGAGCTCCACGCGCGCGAGGAGCTGCTGGCCTCCTTGTGGGGCATCGACTTCGCCACCTCCACGCGCGCCGTCGACCACCGCATCCGCGAGATCCGCCAGGCCCTGGGCGACGACGCCGCCAACCCCACCTACATCGAGACGGTCCCTCCGTCGGTTACCGCTTCCGGGCCGGAGGTCCGGGCATGAGCCAGTCACCGTCGGAGACCCGGCGCCGAGACCTGCCGCCCGTCGCTCCCGCCCCAGGCGGCTCCGCAGGACGGTCGCACCCGGTACCCTGCCTCCCACCGTGGATGCGGGTGGGCCCCAGACCGTGGAGATCCGTCAGCCTCTGCGAGCCCGTCGCATCCTCCGGCCACTTCCGTGACGGTTCCTGCGCCCACGGCTCAGCCGACGATGGGCTGGCCAGGGTGGTCACTCGGTCCACCACGGGGCGGCCCGCCATGGGTGCCGACCGCCCCGTGGAGCCGCCCTCCGGTCCCACCCCTGAGGCCGCCCCTGTCGCTCCCGACCTCCGCGACGGAGAGGTCCCTCCGGCAGGACGTGGATCGCGTGGTTGCTCGCGCTGCTCGTCATCGCCGTCGTGGTGGCCGCCGCCTACGTCGTCTACGGCCCTGTCGCCCCTGTTCATCACGACGACCGTGCCGCTCGCCGTCGCGGAGGTCGGTGTCGTGCTGGTGCTGCTGGCGCTGCTCGTCACCGCGGGCGTCACCAGGGCACGGCGGGCGGTCGAGCGGCCCGTCGTGAGGCCCAGCAGAGGCCTGGGCCCGCCACCAGCAGTTCCCTGCGCCGCCTGGACCACGAGCTGAAGAACCCGCTGACGGCGGTGCGTGCCGCCGTCGCCGACCTGCCGCAGGCCCACCCCCAGGAGCTGCAGACTCGGGTTGACGTCGTCGACGCCCAGGCCCGCCGGATGGGGCGCCTGGTGACGGATCTGCGCAAGCTGGCCGACCTGGAGACGGCCGCACTGTCTACTGGAGGACGTCGACATCGCCGAGACCGTCCAGGACGCCGCCCAGGCCGTCAGCGAGGAGAACTCCGCTCGAGATGGGGCGCCCACGATTCGCCTGGACCTGCCACGGGTGCCCTGGCCGCTGTCGCACGTGCGTGGCGACGGCGATCTGCTCTACTCGGCCATCTACAACGTCATCTCCAACGCCGCGAAGTACACCGGGCCGGGTGGGGCCGTGGAGGTGCGCGGTCGGGAGGATACCGGCACCGTCACCATCGAGGTGGCCGACACCGGTATCGGGGTGCCGCAGGCGGATCTTCCGGCGGTGGAGCGAGCTGGCCCGCGCCGGCAACGCCCGGGGCTGCCGGGCTCTGGGCTCGGCTGGCGCTCGTGGCGACGATCGTGCGCCGTCATGGTGGGAGCGTTCGCATGGCCTCCCGTGAGGGTGTGGGGACCCGGGTGTGGTTGAGCCTGCCCGTTGCCGGCCCATTGGATACGCCGTGACTGCGCACGGCGGGTCGGCGGCCGGCCCCGAGCACCCCGCCATCACTGTTGAGGTCCTGTCGCAGGACTGCGACAGGGCGGGAACCCGTGGCGACAACGTGCCGGTAACGTTCAGGCTCGCGACAAAAGCACTCGTCTCCCTGCCCTCCCTTGCTCTCATCACCACCCTCGCGCTGAGCGGCTGCTCGCTGTCCATCGGCGGCTCGTCGTCGCAGGCCCAGAGCCAGGAGACCCAGGCCAGTCAGGCCGACTGGCCCGGCAGCTCCACGGGAAGTGCCAACGGCTCGGCCTCCGCCCGGGCGACCGGAACGGCCGCCTCCACGGGCCAGGCCGCGGCCGGCTACGAGCCCGGCCAGATCCCGCCGATCCCCATGTTCGCGCTGCCCGATCTCAGCCTACTCACCCAGTCCACGGGCGCCTTCACCCCGGACCTCACGCGCTCCATCACCTCCCAGCCCGGCGTCACGGTCAGGCCGGCCCGCTGTGACGCGAGCGGCTCGCTCGTCTCCGGGTCCACGGTGCTCGGCGGTGACGGCTCGATGACCACGAGCTCAGGATCAACCGCGGTCACCAACAACGGCGACGGATCCGGGACCTTCTCCGACGGCAAGGTCTCCATCACCAACAACGGTGACGGCTCAGGCACCTACAGTGACGGCAAGGTCTCCATCGTCGTCAACGGCGACGGTTCAGGCACCTACAGCGACGATCACCTCTCCGTCGTCGTCAACGGCGACGGTTCGGGGACCTACAGCGACTCCACCACCGGGGAGTCCATCGTCCCTGAGTGGTGACGGCTCGGGCACCTACAGCCGTGGAGAGGTCTCCATCGTCAACAACGGTGACGGCTCGGGCACCTACTGCGACTCCACCACCTCCATCGTCAACGACGGAACGGGCAGCGCCATCGTCAACGGCAGGACCGTCTCCGCCAAGCCGGTCCCCAAGGCCGGCAAGGTCGGTACCTTCCCTCCATCGACGCCGCCAAGCCGGTGCAGTCCTGCGGCACGGTCATCACCCCTGGAGGACAGCGTCCTGTCTGACTTCGGCTCATCCGACCTGCGCTCCGAGGCCTCGACCACGCTCACCAACCTGGCCACCGTCCTCAGGACTCCAAGGCCCCCAAGGTCCAGGTCCAGGGGCACACCGACTCCGTCTCCGACGACGCCTCCAACCAGACCCTCTCCGAGCAGCGGGCCAAGGCGGTCACCGACGCACTCACCTCCGACGGCGTCACCGCCGCCATCGAGTCCGTCGGCTACGGAGAGACCAGGCCCGTCGCCCCCAACGAGAGCTCCGACGGCTCCGACAACCCCGCCGGGCGGCGTCTCAACCGCCGCGTCGAGGTCTTCGTCCCGGCCTTCTGACCCGCCTGATCATCAGGCCGCCCGTCCCACCACGTCCACCTGACCGCCCTCACCACATCTGAATACCGGAGAAGAAACCATGTCCCTGACCACTCGTCCCCTCAGTCCCCGCCGTGCAGCCGCCGTCGTCCTCGTGTCCCTGTCCCTGACCGGCATCAGCGCCTGCTCCGTATCCATCGGCGGCGGATCCACCGACCAGGACGCAGCCGCCACCGCGAGCCAGGAGGCCCCCTCAACCGAGCAGGCCGCACCCGCCTCACAGTCCGCGACGCCGGCGAACAGCTCTCAGATCCCCGATCGGCGCAGGCCTCCGCCCCGAGCACCCAGGAGCAGACTGCCCCGGCAGCATCCGCCGGGGCCGGCGCGACCGGAGCCGGTGCGCAGCCCGCGGCCGGTGAGCGCCCCGGCGCCCAGGCGACCATCACCGACAGCAAGTGGCTGGAGGGACTCGAGGACGTGGACCGAACTGTCTCGGCATCCCCCTCCATGATCCTGGACAAGGCCAATGAAGACGTTCGTATCGAGGGGGATGTGGATGCCCTCAGCGTCTCCGCGAGCAACGTGGGAGGTCTTCGTCGACTACGTCAGCGTGCTGACCATCTCCGGCAGCAACGTCACTGTCTACGTCAAGGGATGTCGACCGCGTCGTCATCAAGGGAAGCAGCGTGGATGTGGTCTGGGCCGGCAGCACCCCGAAGGTGGAGGACTTCGGAACCAACACCGAGACCCGTTCCCAGAGCACCAAGAGCAGCTGCGGCTGACTGAGGCCGTCGCAGCCTCACTGTCCCATCCTCACCGTGCGGCCCGCCCGGTTCCCGAGCCCGGCGGGCCGCACGGCCGCTACGCTGGAGACGTGACTCAGCCGCCCCCGCCACGGCCCACCCCGGTCTGTTCATCTCCTTCGAGGGAGGCGACGGCGTCGGCAAGACGACGCAGATCCGCATCCTCGCCGACCTCCTGACCGCCGCCGACGTCGATCACGTCCTCACCCGTGAGCCGGGCGGCACCGGCTCGGCCTTGAGATCCGTCGCCTTCTCCTGCACGGCGGGTACGTCGCCCCGCGCGCCGAGGCTCTCCTGTACGCCGCTGATCGAGCCCACCACATCGCCACCCGCGTGCGGCCCGCCCTCAAGCGCGGTGCCGTCGTTCTGGCCGACCGCTACCTCGACTCCTCGGTCGCCTACCAGGGGCGGCCCGTTCGCTGGGGCCCCAGGAGGTGCGCGATCTGTCTCTATGGGCCACCGAGGGCCTCCTGCCCGACCTGACCATCCTGCTCGACGGCGACCCCGACCTGGCCGAGCAGCGCGCCACCGGCCGCGGTGCCAAGGACCGTCTGGAGCAGGAGGGGATACGTTCCGCACCTCCCTGCGCCGGCAGTTCCTCGCCCTGGCCGAGGCCGAGCCCGGGCGCTTCGTCGTCATCGACGCCGACCGTTCCGTCGACCAGGTGGCCGACGACGTCATCGGGGCCGCCGTCGAGGCCGTGCGTCGCCACGGAGTGCGCCACGAGCGAGACGGGGCCCACCAGGGGCCCTCGTCGACCTGGAGGCCTTCGTCGAGGCCGCCGCCCGCCGCAGCGCGGGGGAACCGCTCAAGGGAGCGGGCTCATGAGTGTGTGTGGAGGACGTCGTCGGTCAGGAGGCCGCCGTGGCTGCCTTCAGTGCCGCAGCCCAGGCCGCCCGTGAGGTGGCCGAGCAACGCAGGCGAGCGCCGCCGCCGGAACCGCCCCGGTGGCAGCGGGCATCGCGGGCGGAGTGGATGGTGCCGATGGCATGGGACGCGGGGGAGCGGGCTCCAGGGCCCGTCGGGCTCGCGATGACCCACGCCTGGCTCGTGACCGGCCCTCCCGGATCGGGCCGCTCGAATGCCGCCCGCGCCTTCGCCGCCGCCCTGCAGTGCACCGGTCCCGTGCCCGGCTGCGGACAGTGCAAGCCCTGCCGCGACGTCATGGCCGGCTCCCACCCCGACGTCGTGCGCCTGACCACCGAGAAGCTCATCATCACGATGGACGAGGTCAAGACTCTCATCGGTGAGGCCCAGCGCCGGCCCTGGACCGGCCGCTGGCGGGTCATCCTCGTCGAGGACGCCGACCGCATGGCCGAGCGCACCACCAACGTCCTGCTCAAGTCCATCGAGGAGCCTCCGCCCCAGACCGTGTGGCTGCTGTGCACCCCCAGCGCCGACGACGTCCTGCCCACCATCCGCTCCCGCTGCCGCCTGGTGACGTTGCGGATCCCGCAGGCTGACGCCGTCGCCGAGCTCCTCGTGCGCCGCGACGGCGCCGACCCCGCGCTGAGCCGCCCGGGCCGCTCGGGCCAGCCAGTCGCATATCGGACTCGGCCCGGCACCTGGCCACCGACGCCGGACGCCTGGGACCGGCGCCGCCGCCTCCTGCTCGCCCCGGTCTCGTTGCGCAGCGTCGGCGACGCCGTCCTGGCCGCCGCCTCCTGGTCGATGCCGCCGAGTCCGAGGCTGAGGAGGCCACCGCCGAGCGCGACGCCCGAGAGAAGGCCGAGCTCACCCGCGCACTCGGCCTGGAGAGCGACGGGAAGATCCCGGCGGCCCTGCGCGCCCAGATCCGCCAGCTCGAGGAGGACCAGAAGCGCCGCGCCAAGCGCGCTCGCACCGACGTCCTGGACCGGGCCATGATCGACCTGCTGTCCTTCTACCGCGATGTGCTCACCACCCAGATGGGCAGCGACGTCGAGCGTGTCAACCTCGACCTGGCCGACGCCGTCGACCAGGCGGCCCGCACCACGACCCCCGAGCAGTCCCTGGCCCGGATCGCCGCCATCGAGGAGTGTCGCAGCCGCCTGCGCTCCAACGCCGCCCCGCTGCTGGCCGTCGAGGCCCTCATGGTCCAGCTGCGCCCCCAGGCCGAAGGAGGGTGACCCCCATGTCCTACCCGGGTTACCAGGGGATGCCCCACCCTCCACCCCGTCCGGGGGCTCCGTACGGACCGGCTGCACCGTATGCACCAGATACCCCAGCTGCTCAGCGCCCTCTGCCCTCTCCGGGTACGCCTGGCAGCGGTCCTCGCGAGCAGCTCCTACGGACAGCCTCGCTACCCGGTACAGGCTCTCCCGCAGCAGGCGCCGCTGCAGTCCGTGACCCGTGCGCCGGGAATGCTCTCGCGCGCCTCGGCGGCGGGGGCATGATGGTTCTTGGGCTGGTTCTCGTGGGCGGCGTCGTGCTCTTTTTGTCAATGGTGAGCTGATCGCCGGCTGTTGCTTCCTGATCGGTGCATCGGTCACCCTCGTGATCGGATGCTGGCTCTTCCGTATGCGCACAGTTTTCGACGCCTCGGGAATCCATTCCTGCTGGGGTCTGGGGACTCGGCATCTTCCTGGCCGGCCTCACGAGCCGACTTCGAGGTGAAGGATCAGCCGGTCAAGAACACCGGCTATCGCACGCAGATGAGGCTCGTGACCGTCAGTGTGTCATCCAACTGGCGCAGTTTCCCTTTGTTCGGCTACCTCGTCTGGGGTGTAGGACTTCCGGGTGCGCGAGCACGTGCCCATGCCGATCTCGACGCGATCTGGTCCTGGGCGGTGGCTCAGGGGTACGTTTCGCCCCCTGCCGGTCGGGCGCTCACTGGTGATCCTCAACCTGGTTGGTCTCGGGACTCGACTCAGGAGCCCACTTGGGCGGATGCGGAAGACAGAGCGGTCACTTCGAGAACCGACTACCGCCAGGCCTATGCTCCCGATCGAGTCGTCCTGCGACGCCGCGAAGAGTCTCCCTGGAGACTCCTGAACTGGGCCGTGAGTGCGCCTCTCATCTGCCTTTACGGCGCCTCCATCATCAGTCGCAGTGATCCGACTAAGTATTCCGGCTCCAGGAGCGAGATCCTTGGTCAAGGCGCTCTGACTGCTGCGATCGAGGACTCTCGTCATTCTCATCGGGATCACTGTTCTGGTGGTCTCCGTCTGGGCGATCAGAACCAGAAGAACCACGTTGGTGGTTACCAGGTCCAGCTTCGAGCTCAGTAACGGCGTCTCCCGGAAGCGGTTCGCCTGGCCGACGTCGCGCAGCTCCCTCTCTCGCCGCCGCCAACGTGGGGTGGCTGGGCCGGGACATCGCGGTCTTCGTCCTCGACGAGGCCGGCAATGCCGTCGAGGTCCCCGGCATGCGATGGAGCGCGGCGGACGACCTGGCGATGACGAACGCCGTACGAGTGGTCCATGACCTGTGGTCCTGGGGCGAGTCCCGAGGAGTGGCTCGCGACGACGGCGCCTACCGTCCCGCCAGGAAGGCCTCGGTGAGCGGGGCGCGCCTCCCTGGCACGCCGGCTGGCCTACAACCGCACCGGTATCCAGTGAGAAGACTGGGGCTGCACCACGGCGGTACGGCGCCAAGACCAGGACAGTCGCCAAAGGACATGCAAGGGTCGTCGTATGACGGCTCCGGATACGGTGGTCCCGTTCCGCCCCCGCGGACAGTCTCCGACCAGTCCGGCATCCACAGCCGCACGGTGCAGCTGGGGGAATGGTCGCCCAGGCGATCACCGAGGACAGGGCGTACCAGTCCATGGGGTCGAACTCGACCGGATCTGGATGGGGGCCATGTCCTGGGGCCTGGTGCGTCCCGAGAATCCTCAGGCAATGGAGCCGGTGGGGATGGAGCGCCGTTCCGGCTCATCCTCGAGAGGGATCACAAACCATACGAACGGTTTATACGATGCTGTCCATGGAGACGAGAATAAGAAAACACAGACCTTGGAACGATGTCGTTTCTGCGGTGATGAGCAGGGGAGGCGAGACGGATGCGCTCGAGGGGCCGGGCGCCGTCGGATGGCTGCTGGGGTGCTGGCGGCTACTGCGGGCGTGTGTCTGGGTGTGGGGGTCGGTGCGGTTCCTGCTGCGGCGGGGCCGGCTCCGGCTGTTGCTGCGCAGGCGGCGGTTCCCAAGGGCCTGGAGTCCTTCTACAACCAGACGGTGGAGTGGTACGACTGCGGTAAAAACCTGGTGGGATGGAGAAGTCCGCGGAGGCGACGGCCTTCAAGTGCGCGAAGGTCAAGGTGCCGCTGGACTACTCCAGCCCGACGGTCAGACCATTGAGATCGCCATGAAGAAGCACGTGGCCACCGGCTCGGTGCGCCAGGGCAGCCTCTTCATGAACCCTGGAGGCCCGGGCATGTCGGGGGTGAATCAAGTCGAGACGATGGCGGACATGAACTTCGCCGGTGTGCAGGAGGCCTACGACATCATCGGCTTCGACCCCCGCGGCGTCGGGTCGTCTACCGCCATCACCTGCACCTCCGCCGCTGAGACACCCGCAGTTGCCGAGGCCGCGCCTGCTGACGTAGCAGCCGATGACACGACCTTCGAGCAGCGGGCACCTCAGAACGCTGCGTGGGTGAAGCAGCTGGAGGCCAACTGTGCCGCGAACACCGCGCCGGCCGAGCTCCTCGACCATGTGGACACGGTCTCAGTGACCAAGGACCTTGATGTGCTGCGGGCGCTGTCCGGGAATGACAAGCTCAATTACGTGGGCTCTCCTACGGCACCCTATTTGGGGGCCCACTATGCCGAGCTCTTCCCGGCCAACACCGGCCGGATGGTGTTCGACGGCGCCGTGGACCCCAGCCTGAGCTACAGCGAGCGTTCTCGAGGGCAGGCCCTGGGGTACGAGCGCGCGCTGCGCAACTACGTCGAATGGTGCCATGCGGGCCAGAGCTGCCCGCTCACCGGTGATACCGATGCCGGGGTCAAACAAGTCGGAGACCTCATTTCGTCGGCAAATCAGACACCCGTTCCCTCCTCAGATCCGAATCGCCCAGTCAAGGGATCAGAGATCCTGCAAGTGATGGTGGAGCACTTCCGTTACTCCGACGTCGCATGGCCCACGCTTACCGAGATGCTGAATCAGACCATTAATCAGCATGACGCCTCAGGTTTCAGGACGCTTCCGGACCAGATCTCCACACAGGCCTCGGTCGTTGTGGGGCCCATGTACGGTACCAACTGCCTGGACTATCGGGTGGAAGGCGACATGGCCACCTGGGCGACGCAGAGCAGGAGCTGGAGAGAATCGCTCCTCGTTTCGGTCGCATCTACGAGGGCGCGGATCTCGGCTGCCAGTCCTGACACACACGACCCGGCCCTCCACGGCCATCCACGCCAGGGCTGCGCCGATCCTCGTCGTCGGGACAACCGGAGACCCGGCCACCCCCTACGAGTGGGCCATGGCCCTGGCCGGTCAGCTCGAGTCCGGCCAGCTCCTCACCTGGGAGGGCAACGGGCACACCGCCTACGCGAACCCCGCCCACGGCCCCTGCGTCACCAGCGCCGTCGACACCTACCTGCTCACCGGCGCCATGCCCAAGAAGGGCCTGACCTGTCACGGGCAGGAGTGAGCCAGGGAGAGGCCGCTGGCCTATCGCGGGACCGTACAGCCCATCCAGACTGTTCGGACTGTCCGCTGACGGATGACAAGGTGTCGCAGAACTCATCACCGCGGTTGGGAAACGCCGGTCTCGAGCGTTCCCAACCGCGGTTCTCAGAACCCTTCGTCATCACCACGCGCACGTCGTTGCCGTTTTGTAATATAACGTTTATGAAAAATAGTGTGAACCATGGTGATGATCGGAAGCATCCTGTGCCGTCATCGCACCGGGATGGCTGCTGGGGTGCTGGCGGCACTGAGCGCGTGTGTCTGGGTGTGGGGTCGGTGCGGTTCCCTGCTGCGGCGGGGCCGGCTCCGGCTGTTGCTGCGCAGGCGGCGGTTCCCAAGGGCCTGGAGTCCTTCTACAACCAGACGGTGGAGTGGTACGACTGCGGTAAAACCGGTGGGATGGAGAAGTCCGCGGAGGCGACGGCCTTCAAGTGCGCGCAGGGTTACGGTGCCGCTGGACTACTCCAAGCCCGACGGTCAGACCATTGAGATCGCCATGAAGAAGCACGTGGCCACCGGCTCGGTGCGCCAGGGCAGCCTCTTCGCCAACCCGGGTGGCCCCGGCTACTCCGGAGTGGAGATGGTGGAGGACAACGAGAAGCAGTTCTCACCCGATCTCAACACGTCCCTACGACATCATCGGCTTCGACCCCCGCGGCATCGGAGACTCGACCCCCATCACCTGCACCGGCGCCGGTGAGACGCCGGCCGGAGGGGCGGCCCGGGGAGCGATGGGAGCAGAGGACCCTCTGTCCGACTCCATCAGAGCAGATGCCGCCGGCGTCGACCCCGCGCCCCCGGAGGACACCGAGGTCCCCGCCGCTGGTGCAGCGGAGGGCGGTGCCGACTTCAAGACGCTCATCGACGAGATCACCAAGAACTACAGACAGAAGGAGGCCGACTGCGCCTCCGCCACCAAGCCTGCAGGACTGCTCGACCATGTGGACACGGTCTCGGTGGCCCGGGACCTTGATGTGCTGCGGGCGCTGTCCGGGGATGAGAAGCTCAACTACCTGGGCTTCTCCTACGGCACATACCTGGGAGCCCACTATGCCGAGCTCTTCCCGGCCAACACCGGCCGGATGGTGTTCGACGGCGCCGTGGACCCCACCCTCTCCCTGGGAGAGCGAGGGGTGGGCCAGGCCCGGGGTTTTGAGAGCTCGCTGCGCACCTACGTCGAGCAGTGCCAGGCCGGTCTGGCCGTCCAGAAGGGCCAGAGCTGCCCCCTCACCGGCGACACCGACGCCGGGGTCCAGCAGGTCCGTGACCTCATCACCTCCGCCAACCAGTCGCCGCTGAAGACGACCGACCCGAACGTGACAGTGAACGGCAGCACGATCCGCGTCGCCGTCAACCGACTCATGTACTCCTCGGAGTACTGGAGCCTCCTCACCTACGCGCTCGACCAGGCCATGAACCAGCAGGACGGCACCTACATCCAGGCGCTCTACGGGTCGGCCACAGCCGGTGGCGGCTCGGGCGCCCCGACCTTCTACGCCGTCAACTGCCTCGACATCCCCCGTCCAGGGCGATATGTCCACCTGGGAGCAGCAGTACCGGCAGAATCTCCAGAGCTCGCCGACCTTCGGTGCCTCGCTGAGCAACCAGGACGCGCGCTGCCAGGCGTGGGGCCACAACGGCACCCGCAAGCCGGCCCCCATCCACGCCAAGGGGAGCCGCCCCATCCTGGTGGTGGGCACCACCGGTGACCCGGCCACCCCCTACGCCTGGTCCCAGGCCGTGGCCGACCAGCTCGAGTCCGGCCGGCTCCTGACCTGGGAGGCAATGGTCACACCGCCTACGGACGCTCGGGCCCCTGCGTGCACCGCGCCGTCGACGACTACCTCCTCAACGGGACCATGCCGAAGGAAGACCGACCTGTAAGGGGAGCGAGTGATACCGGTCCGTGCGTCGACCGGGCGGCGCGATGGGTACTTGTCCCCACTCCGCCTCCAGGAGGAGGAGCCCCATGGCCCGGCGTCATAAGGTGCATCCCGTGACTACTGAGACTTCTCATCGGCCCCGTGCCAAGCGCTTCGCCGCGGCGATCGCCTGCGCTGGTGGTGTGCGCCGGCCTGACCGCCTGCCAGGATGACCCGGACATCAAGGCCTCGCCGGCCACGGCGTCGGCGTCGGCGACGATCCCGGCCGGGCTGGAGAGCTTCTACACCAGAAGGCCTCCTGGTACAACTGCGCCAAGAAGGGGATGGATGAGGTGAAGTCCGGGAGGATACCGGCTTCACCTGCGCCAAGATCAAGGTGCCACTGGACTACGACAACCCCGGTGGCGAGACGATCGAGATCGCGGTGAAGAAGCGGGCGGCGAACGATGACTCGGTCGGGTCCCTGTTCATCAACCCAGGCGGGCCGGGGGCTCGGGCATCGAGCTGGTCGAGAACGTCGGCTCCTACTTCTCAAGAACCTGCTGGGCTCCTACGACGTCGTCGGCTTCGACCCGCGCGGCGTGGGCGCCTCGACGCCGATCGACTGCCTGACCGATGCCGAGCTCGACGCCGAGCGGGCCGGTGCGAACGACCCGGCGACGCCATCGGCCACCGCCACCATTGAGCGGGCTCAGAAGATGAACGCCTCGTGCGAGTCGAAGACCGGCACCCCGGGGCTTCTGGATCATATCGACACCATCAGCGCCGCCCGGGACCTCGACATCCTGCGTGCGGTCGACGGCCAGCAGACGCTCACCTACCTGGGCTTCTCCTACGGCACCTACCTGGGGGCCACCTACGCCGAGCTCTTCCCGGCCAACACCGGCCGGCTGGTCCTCGACGGCGCTGTCGACCCGTCCCTGAGCGCCGAGGATATGAGCCTGGGCCAGGCCAAGGGCTTCGAGGCCTCGCTGCGCGCCTACGTGGAGAGCTGCCAGAGCTCCAAGCTGGGCTGCCCCCTGAGCGGGGACGTCGACTCCGGAGTCTCCCAGGTCCGCGAGTTCCTCGAGTCCACGAAGACGGCGCCGCTCCCCACCTCCGACAGCCAGCGGCCGCTGACCCTATGATCTGGCGCTCTACGGAGTCCTGGGATCGATGTACCAGACGCAGCTGTGGTCGTCCCTCAACCTGGCCCTGAGCAAGGCGATGGGCGACTTGGGGGACCCGGACGGGAGCCTGCTGCTGGCGATTGCCGACACCGTCTCCCACCGGGAGAGCGACGGCAGCTACTACGGCAACACGGCCGAGGCCCTCATGCCGGTCAACTGCCTGGACTACCCGGTCCAGGGCGACAACGCCTCCTGGGAGCAGAACGCCACTGCCGTCAAGGAGGCCTCGCCGACCTTCAGTGCCCAGCTGCTCTACCCCGACGCCTACTGTCAGGGCTGGGGCCACGAGTCGAGCCGCAAGCGCGAGAAGATCACGGCCTCCGGCGCCGCACCGATCCTCGTGGTGGGGACCACCGGTGACCCGGCCACGCCCTCACGCCTGGTCCGAGGCACTGGCCGAGCAGCTCGAGTCCGGCCAGCTCCTGACCTGGAAGGGCAACGGGCACACGGCCTACGGGCGTTCCAACGACTGCGTCAAGAACGCCGTCGACACCTACCTGCTCAACGGGACGATGCCCGACAAGGGGCTCACCTGCTGACCGGGTACGGGGCGCTGTGATGTACCCAGTACGCTGACGCGGCACCGACAGGTACGAGATCGGCCCCGGACGGCTCGCAGTGCCGTCCGGGGCCGATCTCTGCTCGATCCCTGTGGGTGGACTCGGTTTCCGGTGGCGGCGCTACTCGCGCAGCTCACCGGCGATCGAGCGCCCCATCCACTGGGCCAGCTCTGCGGCCCCGCAACCCTGGGAGAGGAGGAACTGCACCTTGGCGTAGGCGGCCTCCAGGGTCATGTCCCGGCTTCCGACGGCGCCGCTGCGGGCCAGCGCGTCCCCGGCCTCGTAGTGCCCCAGGAGCACCTCGGACTCGTGGCACTGGGAGGTGACGATAACGGCCGTCCCCGCGGCGATCACCTGCTCGACGACGTCGGTCAGTCCCCGGCTCCTGGGACGGCACGTTGCCGACCCCGAAGGACCGCAGGGACCACGGCCTCGGGCAGTGGCGTCAGCAGCGCCTCCAGGCGCGCCGCTGTGATGCCCGGGGGCCAGGTCGACCACGACGACGTCGTGGCGGGCGTAGGGCGCGGCGTCCTCCATCCCGCTCCCGACGCCGGCGAGGCCGCCCACTGCCACGGGGCACCGGTGGTGGCCAGTGGTGCGGCGTTGGGGGACTCGAAGCCGGTGAAGGCCCACGAGGAGGACTTCGTCGCCCGGTTGCCGGCCAGAAGCCGGTGGCCGAAGAACAGCGAGACCCCTCTGATCCGCCCGGAGGTGGCGGCCTTGAGCGCGCCGGTGACGTTCGCTGCGGCGTCGGATCCGAGTACCCCTGAGCGGAAGCTGGGAGCCGGTGACGACGACCGGCGCGGCCAGGTCCGTCAGCGCGTAGGACAGGGCGGCGCTCGTGTAGGCCATCGTGTCGGTACCGTGCAGGACCACGAAGGCGGCCTCCGGGTTGTCGACCGCCTGGGCGCGCAGGTCGTCCACCACCGCCTGCCAGGACAGCGGGGTGGCGTTCGAGGAGTCGATGAGCGGGTCCAGTGAGGTCACCGACACCGATCGTGCCAGGGGCGTGCCCTCCAGCAGTGAGCCGAGCCAGCCCTCCAGGTCGGCGCCGGGAACGAGACCGTGGGGGGAGTCCACCATCCCGATGGTGCCCCCGGTGTAGGTGATGTGAACGTGCATGGTTCGGGCTCCTGCCTCTCAGGCGTCGTGCGGCGAGGCGGACACGGACCCGTCCGTCTCATCGGCGAGGACCTCCTCGAGAGGTCTCCCCGGATCCGCCCCCGCACCGCGTACCAGCCTGCCACCATCATGACGACGACGACGGCGAACAGTGCGAGGAGTCCAGCGCCCGGCCGGGTCGGCCAGGTTCGAGGCGACGACGACGGCGAAGAAGGCCAGGGCCGCGTAGTTGGTCCACGGGGCACCGGGCATCCGGTAGGCCGGGCGGACCTCCTTGCCGTCATCCACCCGCCGGAGGAAGGCGAGGTGGGTGACGAGGATGGCGCCCCAGGTCCCGGCGATGCCGATGCCGGCGAGGTTCATGACGATGTCGAAAGCATCGCCGGGCAGATAGGCGTTGAGGACGACGCCGAGCAGCCCCAGCGCAGACGTGATGATGATGCCGCCGGCGGGGACCTGGTGCTTGTTGGAGACCCGCGGCGACACGAGGCGCCTCACCGGCCACCGCCATCGAGCGCAGGGTGCGGCCGGTGGCGTACAGCCCGGCGTTGAGGGAGGACAGCGCGGCGGTGAGGACCACGACCTGAATGATGTCGCCGGCGTAGGGCACGCCGATACCGGAGAAGAAGGTGACGAAGGGCGACTCGGTCTTCGAGTAGGGACGTGTAGGGAAGAACCAGGGCCAGCAGCATGACCGAGCCGACGTAGAAGACGAAGATGCGCAGAATCATGGAATTGATCGCCTTGGGCAGGATCTTCTCGGCATCCTTCGCCTCACCGGCGGCCACGCCCACCATCTCCGTGCCTCGAAGGCGAAGACCACACCGAGGGTCAGGGCGAAGACGATCGGGAATCCCTCGGGGAAGAAGCCCCGTTCCCCATAATGTTGTGCGCGCCCGCGGTGATCGCCTCACCGGTGGACTCCCGTGCCGGTGTGAAGTCCCAGGACAATGGCGACGATGGCGGCCACCATGAAGGACACACGATGGCGGCGACCTTGATGAGCGCGAACCAGAACTCGGCCTCTCCGAACATCTTGACATTCATCATGTTGAGGATGAAGACCAATACCAGGGCCAGCAGCGCGAAGACCCACTGGGGACGATCTGCAGATTCTTCCAGTAGTGGAGGTAGAGGGCCACTGCCGTGATGTCGGCCATGACGGTCACGGACCAGTCCAGAAAGAAGAACCAGCCAGTGATATAAGCACCCTTCTCCCCGAGGAACTCACGGGCATAGGAGACGAATGCACCGGAGGAGGGCCTGCGGATAGCGAGCTCGCCCAGCGCGCGAACCATGAGAAAGGCGAAGAGCCCGCAGATGGCGTAGGCGAACATGAGACCGGCGCCGCCTTCCTTGAGGCAGGCCGCCGGCGCCCATCGAAAAGGCCAGTGCCGATGGAGCTGCCAATGGCGATCATCTGAAGATGACGGTTCTTCAGCGACTTGTTGTAGCCGGCGTCGCCCCGGTCCTGGACGAGGTCACCCCTGGAGCGAGTCGGTGGAGATCTGAGATGAATCCGCGTGCGGTGCCGGGGGAGTGGAGGAGGTGGACGGAGACTCAGTCATGGGGATCCTTACGGGACGAAGGCATGTTGAATGACGTGCGGAGAATACCGGGGTCCGGTCGATCCCGCTGACGCTGACGGTGCCTATACCGGGCAGCACGTGTCCCTCTAGGATGCGCGCCGCCCCGGGTTCTACACCAGTGCAGGGGACTGAGGGGCGGCGATCCGGCTGTGATCCGCTCGATACGCCACCGCCGTTCCGCTGGTGCGTGGAATGCGGTTGACTGTGTCGAGGAACACGGCCGACGATGTGGTGCTGGATTGCGGCGGTGGGCGCGGGAACGGTATCTTCGGCTCTGCTGCTCACGGCAGTCGCCGCCTTAGCTCAGTCGGCAGAGCGATTCACTCGTAATGAATAGGTCGTGGGTTCGATTCCCACAGGCGGCTCGAACAGTCCCGGGAGGTCTCTCCCGGGACTTTACTATGGGTCGGCCGTTGTCCCTCGAGGCCTCTGGGTGTGCTTTCCGACATGCCTGCGTCCCTCTGCGGGATGCTTTGGCGTCCTGTCGTCACTTGTTGCCGCTGCTTTCTGGAGCAGCGACGTTCCCGTATCGCTCGCCGCCGAGCGATTGGCGCAGCTGCACGCAAGGGGCGTGGCTTTACCGACCCGATCGCGTTGTGGGTGAAGGTGAGGCTCAGGTTGTGGTACGTGGCCTCTTCCGGCTGGGAGAATCCTCCATCTTCATCTGAGAGCCCTCTGGGAGGGGGAGTGTTGTGGTTCAAGTGATCCTCGGACATCCCGAGTCGATTGCGTGATCGGCTCTGAGGGGCGTGGTTTGCCCGGCCGTGCTTCGTGGGGATCTCCAAAGGGGGCATCAGTGTATTCACAGTTTTCATCCCCTGCTGTCCGGGTGCATGGGGAGGTGTGTCGCTGCGGGGTGCCGCGGGATTAGGCCGGTAGATGTCATCAGTAATGCGGGCGGCGAAAAGTTGTGTTGCATTGAAGGCGACTATTGTTTAATCTAACGTTGTCCACAGCGGGATACATGCTGAGGCCCGCTCCCCCAATCCGAATGAGGAATCATGGCACAGAAGACTCAGGTCATCCTCGTCGACGATGTCGACGGGTCCGAGGCCAACCAGACCGTTACCTTCGCCCTTGATGGCGTTACCTATGAGATCGACCTGAACGACGAGCACGCAGCAGCTCTTCGTGAGTCTCTTGAGGAATGGGTCGGAAAGGCACGTCGTACCGGTGGACGTCGTAGTTCCGGCCGTCGTCGTTCCAGCGGTCCTTCCGACACTCAGAAGATTCGCGAGTGGGCTCGTGAGCAGGGGCCTGGAGGTTTCTGACCGCGGTCGCGTCTCCGCCGAGGTGCGTAAGGCCTATTACGAGGTCAACCCCAGCAACTGAGGGCGCACGGGTGCGGCGGACTCATATGAGTCGGTATCCTGCATCGAGATCGAGTCGATCTCGAGCTGATTGCCACCTCGCACGATGGTCCTGGTGATGCGGTACCGCATCACCAGGACCATCGTGTATTCAGTACGTGGTGATGGTCCCCGTGAGGCAGCCGGCTCCAGGACCTTCAGGGCCTCGCGCCGTGACTGGGATCCTGGCAGGATGAGGCCGCATGGCTTACACCCTCGTACTGCTCCGCCACGGCGAGCGAGATGGAACGCGAAGAACCTCTTCACCGGCTGGGTCGACGTCCCGCTGTCAGACAAGGGACGCGCGGAGGCCGTCCACGGAGGCGAGCTCCTCAAGGAGGCCGGTGTCCTTCCCGAGAAGCTCTTCACCTCGATGCTGCGCCGCGCCATCATGACCGCCAACCCTGTCCCTGGACGCCGCCGACCGCCACTGGATCCCGGTGGAGCGCGACTGGCGCCTCAACGAGCGCCATTACGGCGCCCTGCAGGGCAAGAACAAGAAGGAGATCCGCGACGAGTACGGGGAGGAGCAGTTCATGCAGTGGCGCCGCTCCTACGACGTGCCGCCGCCGGCCATCGAGCCCGGCTCCGAGTTCTCCCAGGACACCGACCCCCGCTACGCCGGTGAGCCCATCCCCGCCACCGGTGCCTCAAGGACGTCCTCGAGCGCCTCCTGCCCTACTGGGAGGGCACCATCGTCCCTGAGATCAAGACCGGTAAGACCGTCATGATCGCCGCCCACGGCAACTCGCTGCGCGCCATCGTCAAGCACCTGGACGACATCTCCGACGACGACATCGCCGGTGTCAACATCCCCACCGGTATCCCGCTGGTCTACGAGCTCGACGAGGAGACCCTCAAGCCCCTCAAGAAGGGCGGTCGCTACCTCGATCCGAGGCTGAGGCCAAGATCGCGGCGGTGCAACCAGGGCAAGTAGGCCTCACGGGCTGTCCGTCCTCTGCCGTCCTGTGAGGGGCGCGGGCGGCGTCCGGACCTGAAGGAGGGTCCGACGCCGCCCGTCTCGTTCACGCTCGACCCACCCGTGCGCCGGGGTGGCTCCGGCCCGGGGCCGGAGGGCTCAGTGGAGCGCGTCGGCGTCCTCGGCGTCATGCGTCTCCGGCATGGAGGCCCCGGAGACGAGGTAGGCCAGCGGCTGGCCACCGAGGTTGAGTGATCGCCGAAGCGCTCCAGGAACCGGCCCATGAGGACCGCGTCGATGACCTGCTGGCGGCTCAGGTCGTGGGCCGGGTCAGGATCATCTGGAAGGAGCGCCGGTGCAGGGCGTCGAGCTCGGCGTCGTTGGACTGGATGACGGCGGCGGGTCCAGATCCCGCGTCGAGATGAGCCGGGCGACGTCCTTGCCGGCGCGCACCGCCAGGTCCGCCATCTCGAGGATGAGTCCCAGGACCGGCTCGGGCAGCGGCGGCTCGGGGTAGCGGCCCCGGGCGATGGCGGCCACGTGGCGGGCCAGGTCCCCCTGGCGCTCCAGGGTCTGGGCCATGCGCAGCGCGGACGGGACGTTGCGCAGGTCCCCGGCCACCGGCTGCTGGCGAGCCAGCAGCATGACGGCACTAGGTCATCGATGTCCCGCTGGAGGTCGTTGATGCGCTCGTCGGCGTCGATCACCTGCTCGGCGATGACGATGTCCCCTGTCGCAGGGACTCCGCGGCCCGCTCGATCGCGGTGGCGACCTGGTTGGCCATGGACTCGAGGTCGGAGCCCAGCTGCTTGAGCTCCTGGTTGAAGATGGCGCGCATGAGACTGCTCCTGTTCCGGGTGCCGATGGCTCGTGCCCGTCGATGAGATGCGACTCGACGGCGCTGCTCGACGAACCTGTCGAGGCCACCGCCAGGATACTGGCTGCACAGCAGCCCGCGACGCCGCCGCAAGCAGCGCGCCCACTGAGCGAAACCGGCCATCGGGCGCCGTCGGGTCTCCACTACCCTGGAAACGTGGGTCCGACCGTCCCATCCTCCTCCTTGCCGCTGCCGTGGGCCTCGTGTGCCTGGGGATGGCGATCGGTGTCGCGCTGTCGCGGCGTCGGCGCAATGCGACCTGACGCCGCTGACCTCGCCGGCCTGGCCGGGACTGACACGACCGTCCCCGTCCTGGCCGCGCTGCACTCACCGTCGTCGTCCTCGATGACGACGACGAGGTCCTGCGGCCTCGGCGGCGGCCTACACCTTCAACATCGTGCGCGACGACGCCGTCGTCGAACCGACCGTGGCGGCGATGGTGAACCGGGTGCGAGCCTCGGGCAGCGCGCAGGACGCCGCCGTCACCGTGGCCCGGGGAGGGTGCCCGGTGCGGGCCAGTTCCACCTGCAGGTGCGCGCGGCCGGCATCGGTCAGGGGCGCGTCCTCATCCTCATCGAGGACCGCACCGCCGCCCGCCGGGTGGAGGCCATGCGCCGCGACTTCGTCGCCAATGTCTCCCCACGAGCTCAAGACCCCGGTCGGCGCGATCCAGCTGCTGGCCGAGACCGTCGAGGCCGGCGCCGACGACCCCGCCTTCGTGCGCGACTACTCCGGGCGCATGCGCAGGAGGCCCGCCGCCTGGGCGTCCTGGTCCAGGAGATCATCGAGCTCACCCGCCTCCAGGAGGGCGATGCCCTGGCCGAGCCCGAGGTCGTCGACATCGACGACGTCGTCGCCGAGGCCGTCGACCGGGTCCGCGTCGAGGGCCGACGGCAGCCAGATCGACCTCGTGACCGGGGGTACTCAGGGCCTTCGGGTGCGTGGCGACCGCCCTCATCCACCACGGCCGTGCGCAACCTGCTGGACAACGCCATCCGCTACTCGGGCCCCGCACCAGAGTCTCGGTGGGGGTCTCGCTGGATCGGAGCACTCCGACATCGTGCGCATCGCCGTGGTCGACCAGGGCATCAGCATCCCCAAGGAGGAGCAGGAACGCGTCTTCGAGCGCTTCTACCGCGTCGACAAGGCCCGCTCGCGGGCCACCGGCGGCACCGGCCTGGGGCTGAGCATCGTCAAGCACGTGGCCGCCGACCACGGCGGAACCGTCGAGCTGCGGGTCCGCCCGGGGCGCAGCTCCACCTTCACCCTCGTGCTGCCGCGCCTGCGGGGGAGTCATGGCCACCACGAGCCCGCTGCGGGCGCGGTCGGGCGGGCAGGGCTGCCGACGACGCAGCCGATCAGCTCCCGAGGAGCGCGCCGTGAGCCCGATGAGCCCTCCGCCGCTCCGGCCACGCCATCGGCCGCATCAGCGCTCGGCCCGACCCGGATCCTGCTGGTCGAGGACGAGGAGAACTTCCGTGACCCCTGGCCTTCGGTCTGCGGCGCGACGGCTTCGAGGTGATCGAGGCCGAGGACGGCCAGCGCGCCGTCGAGATCTTCGAGACCTCCCGGCGTCCCGGCGGCGTCGGCCCCATCGACCTGGTCCTGCTGGACCTCATGCTGCCGCGCCTGGACGGGACCGAGGTGCACCCGTATCCGCCGGTCCTCCTCCGTGCCGGTCATCATGCTCCAGCGCCAAGGACACCGAGCTGGACAAGATCGTCGGCCTGGAGATCGGCGCCGACGACTACGTCACCAAGCCCTACTCCTACCGAGAGCTCCTGGCCCGTCTCAAGGCCGTCCTGCGGCGTAGCCGAGTGGTGCCCGACGAGGCCCGAGACAGGTCCTGGCCGCCGGCCGGGTGCGGATGGACGTGGAGCGGCACGAGGTGCTGGTCGACGGCGAGGCGGTGGCCATACCGCTGCAGGGAGTTCGAGCTCCTGGAGCTATTTCTCCGGCACCCTCGTCGCGTTCTCACCCGTGGTCAGATCGTTGAGCGCCTCTGGGGACCCGATTACGAGGGCGACACCAAAACCCTGGACGTCCATGTCAAACGACTGCGGGGAAGGATTGAGGCGGATGCCTCCAAACCCGTTCTCATCACCACGGTCAGTCTTGGCTATCGTCTCGACAACGGAACGGATCACTGAGCCTCCATCTGGCGACACATTCCCTCTCTCGCGCGAGTCGGGAGCGCCGTGACGCCTGTGGATACGTCCCCGATCTTTTTCGCGGAATGACCTGATAAACTAGAGGCCCGCAAACCAGTATGGAAACCATCCTTATGACATGAAGTCAGCGAGACTGTCGTCTACCCGCACGAGCCGCGAAGCATCGATATTCGGCAGCTGCGAAAGGGTACGCGGTGAGGAAGACGTATCTGCAGCTCGAGGGTGGCCCAAGGGCGACCTGACGATCTTGGTTTCCCGCCAAAGCGTCGAGCTCGTGGTGTGCGTGACGTCGTCGATGAGACCGGCCTGGAAAAAGGTATTCGAGGTGCTGCGGGCGCCGTTGACGGCGGAACCCACGAACTGGTCGCGTCGATTCAAAGCCAACCAGAAGATCGCCTCCGGAGACGTCATTAAGGTGCGCTGGTCGTGGGACCTCTCCGCCGTGACACGGACCGGGTCTGTCCGCCGGTGAAGCGCATGCTCATCAAAGGCTCGTCAGATCCTCGTCTCCGAGGCTGGCCCTGGCGCAGAAGCGCCCGAGGATGAGGCCGAGTCCCGCCTTGACGAGGTCCTCGCCTCCTGAACCGCGCTGGGCCGGCGGCGCACGCGGTAGCGTCCTGCCTGTAGAGCAGTACTCCGTCATCTCAGCCGTCCGCCCCGCCCGGTCCGCTCCGGGTGGGGCGGTCGCCGTCTCCCACGGCTGCGGGTTCCGGCTCCCCGCCTGAGAGCCGAGCGTCCCGAGCGCCTCGTCCCGGTCGGTGGGATCAGCCTTCGCGGCGGGCGGCGGCCGGCCTTATCGCCTCGGGCTCGTCCGCCACGTCGTTGTCACCGCCCCTGTCGACGGTGTCGAACGCTTCCGTGCCGAGCTGGGGGGCTTGCTCGACAGCCTGCCGGGCGAGGGGACGGGGATCGAGGTCGTCGCCGGCTCTCCGCACTCCAGGCAGGCATCGGTGGCCTTGGGACTGGCGGCGGCCCTGGCCGCGAGTGCCCGCAGGCCGACGTCGTCGTCGTCCATGACGCGGCCCGGGCACCGACGCCACCGGAGGTGACCTGCCGCGTCATCGCCGCGGTGCGCGCCGGGCACAAGGCCGTGGTCAGCACTGCCCGTGACCGACACCGTCAAGGAGGTCGGGGTCAGTGCGGCCGGCCAACCAGGCCCGTCGTCGCCACCCCCGACGCACTCGGCTCCGGGCGGTCGAGACCCCGCAGGGCTTCGAGACCGGCACCCTGGGCGGCCCATCGTGCTGGGGCCGGGCGGGCGGAGGACGAGGCGCTCGCCGCCTCCGACGACGCGGTCTGGTCGAGGCCTGTGGCGGCAGCGTCGTCGTCGTCGCCGGGGACGAGGCGCGCCATGAAGGTGACGACGCCGATGGACCTGGCTCTGGCCGAGCGCTGCTGCGGGCGGGTAGCCCCGTAAAGAGACGAGCCCGCTCTCCTGAGAATGGGAGGAACTGACGATCAGGTCGGTTGCCCGGTCGGTTCCGTGACAAGCACGGATGGTTCTATCGTCTCTCCCATGAGCTCGACAGTGACGCCTGCTCCGACAGGCCGGCTCCCACCGCCTCCTGTCCTGGCCCGTCATCGCCTGGGGCCGTGGGACTGGGGGATCGGCGGCCTTCAACGCGGTCATCACCACCTTCGTCTTCACCGTCTACCTTGTCAGCGACTCCTTCAGGGCCCCAAAGGCGGACAACGAGTCGGCGCTGTCGATGGGGCTGGCGATCGCCGGGCTGTTCATCGCCCTGCTGGCTCCGGTGACCGGGCAGCGCTCGGACAGGGGCCGGGCGGACGGTCTTCTGGCTCGGGGGCTCACACGGCGGTGGTGGTCGCGGTCTCGGCGGCCCTGTTCCTCGTAAGACCGGCGCCCGGCTACCTGTGGCTCGGCATCGTCCTGCTGGGGGTCGGCAACATCTTCTTCGAGCTCGCCTCGGTCAACTACAACGCCATCCTCAACCACCTGGCCTCCAAGGACCGGATCGGCGCCGTCAGCGGCCTGGGGTGGGATGGGCTACCTCGAGTGGCATCGTCCTGCTGCTCATCCTCTACGTCGCCCTGGTGGGGCCCAGTCCGCTCATCTCCTTCCCCGCCGGGAGCGCGATGGGGTGCGCATCGCCATGCTCGTGTCGGCGGCCTGGTTCAGCCTGTCGGCGCTCCCGTCCTCATCAACCGCTCTCGCAGCTCCGGGGCGCTCTCATACGGAGGACGACGCTGAGGTGGGCGAGGCATGTCCTCTGCTGAGCCGGGGCGGGAGCGGGCCGGCATGGAGACCGAGCCCGACGAGGCCGCCTCCCACAACGCGAGCGCAGGGAGTCGTTCCTGACCTCCTACAAGCTGCTGTGGCGTACCCTGCTCCAGCTGCACCACTTCCAGCCGCGGCTGCTGTGGTTCCTGCTGGCCGCCGCCGTCTTCAGGGACAGCCTGGCCGGGAGTCTTCACCTACGGCGGCATCATCGCCCAGAACACCTTCGGCTTCTCGTCGGGCGATGTCATCATCTTCGCCATCGTCGCCAACATCGTGGCCGGCATCGCCACGATCGGGCGCCGGGCGGCTCGACGACCGCTTCGGTCCGCGCAACGTCATCATGGCCAGCCTCGTCATCCTGGTGGTGGCCCGGACTGCTGGTGTTCCTCCTGCACACCGCCGGGACGGCCGCCTTCCTGGTGCTGGGCCTGCTCCTGTCGGCCTGCGTGGGGCCGGCGCGGTCAGCCGCCCGCTCCTTCCTGGCCCGCCTCATCCCCGAGGGACGGGGAGACAGGACCTTCGGCCTCTACGCGACGACCAGGGCGGGCGGTCTCCTTCATGGCGCCCATGATGTACGGCATCTTCATCTACCTGGGCACACGCGTCGTCGGACCGGGTGCAGTACTGGGATCCTCGGGATCGTCGCCGTGCTGGCGACCGGGCTGCTCCTCATGCTGCGCGTGGGCGACCCGGTCGCCGACGAGGAGCCGGCTGCGTAGACAGCGTCGGCCAGGCGGCGTTGCGAGGTCTTGCGCGGCAGGGTCGGGAACGGGCGGCCCGATCAGGAGGAGCCTTCGCGGGCCTCGCGCTCGACGCATGCGCTCGAGGTCCTCCGGCGTGAGCGGCCCCTGGGTGGTGCCCGGCGTGCCGTCCTGCCGGGTCCAGCTCACGGTGAGGCCCTCCTTGGCGCCCGAGAGCAGGCCAGGTGGATGCCGAGCGACGTGCTCGAGGCGCCAGTGCTCGTCGTCGGCGGCCAGGTCGAGCTGGAGGACACCGGTCGTGGCACGGATCGCCACGACGCCGGTGACTGCTCCCTCGCGATCGAAGGTCAGGAGCCGGCCTCGGTGTCCTCGTCCCACGCGGTGGTGATCTGCGACCCATGTGGCCGACCAGCTGCTTGCCGTACCGGGCGGGACGGTCCGTGGTCACGCGGGCGGTGGACTGGCATGAGAGGTGTGGCTGTGCTGAGCTGGTCATGCCCTTATCCTGACGCGCGCTTCTTCATCCACGGCATCCATGACCTCGCCGACATTGCGTAAAAGGACTCGGCCCGCGGTCCGGTTTCCCGGACCGCGGGCCCAAGCTCGCGAGGTTCCACCTGCAACCCGGGGTCCCATGCACCCGAGGAGGAGGTTCCTCCTTCGCCAGAGCGACTGCGCCAGGCTCCCATGACCCGACACCGTCTCAGAGATGCGGCCTGTCACTGGGCTCCCCAACCCCTCGAGACCGTCCCTGTCCGGCGGTGACCCACTATGTAACGCCATCACCCTGTGAAGAGGAGGGGCAGGATCCTGGGAAAAATCTGGGAAATTCTCTTCTGGGTCGGTTCCCTGAGGCCAAGCGTTTTTCCCAGACGGGATGGACGCTCATCATCGCTCAGGAGGTGGAGGAGAAGGCGGACGGCTGTTCCTACGGGCCCGCCTCACGGCCGTTGTGACGGGCAAGCCGTAGAAGGAGGCTGTAGCGCTCACTGATCTCCTCGTGCGAGACGGTGACGCCGTCGAGGCTCCAGGAGAGCAGGTGCGCGAGGCTGAACCGAGGGCGCATCGTGAGCAGGGAGACGGGCGAGGCCGGGCGGCGCATCCGATCGACCTCGTGTCCCGCCGGGCACCTGCCCACCCAGCGTCCCCGCAGCCTCGGCGCCTGAGCGTCCACTGAGCCGTCGGCCCGTGGCTGAGACGGGTCGCCTCCGCGCCCAGACGGCGTCGTGCCCGTGGTGAGGGCGCCACGCGGGCGTGGGCGATCTCGTGCAGGGACCGTCTCGCGCACCTGCGCCTCGTCGTACAGGTTCATGAGGTGGCGACTGAGGGTGAGTCGGCGTCGGGCGTGGTCCGTCTGACCCGCCCGGCGACGCGCCCGGTCGAAGGCCAGCTCCCAGTCTCCGACGTCGGCCTCCTCCGCTGAGAGTGCGCGCCAGGCTCAGGACGTCGGGAAGGTTCACGGCCCACGGTATGCGCCGGAGGTCTCACCTGGTCGGTATCGGCGCCGGTTGAGGTGATGGCGGTGTGCGCCGGGGCGTCACCGGTTGTTCCGAGAACTCCTGGCTCCACGGGAGCGGTGCGTGCGCTCGTTGTATGACACGATGATGCCGATGTCCCACCATCCCTCCAACCGACGCTCGCGGGCCCGCCGAAGCGCCGGCGGTTCTGCGTCGTCCCAGCCGGCCCGTGCCTCGCAGCGCGCCCGCCCGGCGCGCGCAGCGCGGGGCGGTGAGCGCGCCCGCGACGGCGGTCTGCACCATCCTGGACGCGGCCAGGGTCCGCGGAGAGGTGGCGGGCGCCCGAATCGCCCGAGTGCCAGCGTCAGGCGCACGAGGCGAGACGGGAGGGGACCATCCCTGTCCTTCCTGCGCAGCCCGATCGGAGTCGTTCTCGGGCCTTCCTCGTCACGCTCCTGGTGGGACTCATCGCCTTGCGAGCCGCCGGCTCCGCGCTCAGTGGACTCGGTCTGGGACTGCGCGCAGGCCTCTCAGGGGCCACAGGCTCCGCGCCGGCCCCGTTGGCACCCGATGCGAGCGGGTTCGACGCGGCCCGCATCGTCGACGACGAGGTCTTCTACAACGCTGACGCGATGACGCGCGAGGAGATCGCCTCCTTTCTCGAGAGGTCAACGCCGGCTGCCAGCCGGGCGAGTGACGGCACCGAGTGCCTGGCCAGCAGCCACCTTCTCCACGCAGGCCCGCGAGGCCACGACCTTCTGCCCCGGAGGCATCGAGGCCGCCTCCGGTCTCAGCGCGGCCGACGTCGTCTGGCGGGTCTCCCAGGCCTGCGACATCAATCCGCAGGTGCTCCTCGTCCTCATCCACAGGGAGCAGGGCTGCTGACCGCCTCCGGCCCGGACCCTGAGCGCCCGCGACTCGAGGCCGCCGCCGGGTACGCCTGTCCCGATCACGGAGCCTGCGACCCTCAGTGGGCCGGCTTCTCCTCCCAGCTCTACGGGGCGGCCTCCCAGTTCCAGCGATACCGCCTCAACCCGGGGAGCTACGACGTGGTGGCGCAGCGGCCGACGCAGATCGCCTACTCGCCGGACGCACAGTGCGGCAGTGGTGAGCTCACGGTGACGAACCAGGCGACGGCGGGCCTGTACAACTACACGCCCTTCCAGCCCAACGAGGCGGTCGCGAGCGGTGGGGACCAGTGCACCTCGTGGGGGAACTGGAACTTCTACGGCTACTTCAAGACGCTCTTCGGAAGTCCGACGTCGGACTAGCGGCTGGTGGTGATGTGCATGAAACGCCGTCGTTTCAAGGAATGTGTGGGTACTGTGGTGCTGCGGCAGAACGTCGTGACCATATCGTCGTCAGGCGTCATCATTTAGATGCGTTATTTTCCAGCCTTCTCTCAGACAGCGTCGGCGAGTCATAGTCACCGCTGAACGATGGCGACCGCGAGGGTACTGGGAGTACCGCTGACCGGTCACCACCGGTCGGACCACAGCCAAAGGGAATGTGTTCGGGCGTTTCAGTGAAGGAGGACCCGCTGCCGAATGGGAACCGGTAGCGACCTCGTTGCGAAGGGCCCGGCCCGGTGGTTCAACCGGGGCGGGCCTTCGCAGTGCCTGGGCGATGGGGCCATCCGGTCCGCGCCCAGGCGCTTTTACGAGGGCTGCACGGCCGGCATGACATGATGCGAGCATGACGTTGCCACCGGTACTGGCGACCACCTGGGTCGTCATCGAGTACTCATCAAGATCGCTGCGCTGGGCACGGTTCCGGAGAACCGTCGCCCGTCGTCGTCGACCGCGTGGCTGCTGCTCATCTTCCTGCTGCCGCTAGTAGGGGCTCTGCTCACCTGCTCATCGGCAGCCCCTGGGTTCACGGCGCCCGTCGTCGTCAGCAGCACACCGTCAACGAGATCACCCTCGACTACACCCGCGCCATGCCCGACCTGCCTCAGGGTGCGCAGCCCTCGACCTACCTGGCCGGGGCGCTGCGAATGAACCGCCGGCTCACTGGGCTGCCCTGCGTCAGCGGCGAGGTGGTGGCCGTCCACGCCGAGCCCCGCACCACCTATGAGGCCATGGCCCGCGCCGTCGACGCCGCCACCGACCACGTCCACGTCGAGTTCTACATCATGAGCTGGGACGAGGTTACCGACGTCTTCTCCGCCCTGGAGCGCGCGGTGGCCCGTGGGGTCACGGTGCGCCTCCTGCTGGACCACCTGGGCAGCCAGCAAGTACCCGGCTGGAAGCAGTTCTGCCAGCGCATGACCGACGCCGGGATCCGCTGGCGGCTCATGATGCCGTTGCTGCCGCTCAAGCGCCGGTGGCGCCGACCGGACCTGCGCAACCACCGCAAGATCCTCGTCATCGACGGCGAGAAGGCCTTCGTCGGCAGCCACAACGTCATCGACCCCACCTACCGGACCCGACGCAACGTGCGGGCCGGGCGCCGCTGGGAGGACCTGTCGGTGGAGGTCACCGGCGAGATCGTCCTGGAGGCCCAGGCCGTCTTCGCCATGGACTGGTTCTTCGAGGCCGGCGAGCAGCTCGAGGCCTTCGACCTGGCCCTGGGAACGCCCGCTGGAGACCCTGCCGGAGATGGCGGGGCTCCCTGGTGTCCTGGTGGGGACCCCGGCCCCGCGGCCAGGGGCGGCCCGACGCCGTCGTCAACGCCATGCAGCTCGTGCCCTCCGGGCCCGGCTACCCCACCGAGCCGAACCTGCGGATGTTCCTGGCGCTCATCAACGGGGCCAAGCGGCGTGTGTCCATCACCAGCCCCTACTTCATTCCCCGACGAGGCGCTGCTGTCGGCCATGACGTCGGCCGCCTACCGGGGGTGGAGGTCGAGCTGTTCGTGGGCAAGGAGTCCGATCAGTTCATCGTCAGCCACGCCCAGCGCTCCTACTACTCGGCGCTCCTGGCCGCCGGGGTGCGGATCTCATCTCTACCCCTCGCCGACGGTCCTGCACTCGAAGTACATGACGGTCGACGACGAGGTCGGGGTCATCGGCTCCTCCAACATGGACTTCCGCTCCTTCGCCCTCAACTACGAGGTCATGCTGCTGGCCTTCGGCGGGGACCTCGACGACCTGCTGCGCATCAACGATGCCGACTACCGGGAGATCTGCACCGAGCTGACTGCCGAGGCCTGGGCCACCGAGCCCTGGTACAACCGCTACGTGGACAACGTCTGCCGTCTCATGTCCGCCGTGCTGTAGAAACAGCCGGGCGGATCAGCAAGCCCCGACGTCGTCGGCCCCCGCAACGGAGAGGTGCGGGGGCCGACTGTGTGGAACCGGAGAAAGCGTTCGTGAGATGCCTGAGACGGAGAGACGGAGAGAGCAGGCGTCGCAGTGATCGTTTCCTCTATGACTCCAGGTTAGCCGCGCCGGACATCGGCGTAATCGTCCAGGTGGGCGAACGGGCCGCTAGCTCATCTCCTCCTGAGGGAGGAGACATCGTCCGTCTGGGATGACGCCTCATGGTGTGCCCGCGAGGGGCGTGAGGCGAGTCGTCCGTGGGGATCACGCGATCTGGGCGCAGAGCTTGGTGATGCGCTGGAGGCTCACCTTGCGGCTTGTGCCCAGGGTCTGGGCGAACAGGCTCACGCCCAGCTCCTCCACCATCCAACGGGCCTCCTCCAGCGCGGCCTCGCGCCGCGGGTCGGCCGGCAGTGAGGCCGCCTTGGCACGGGCCCTGTCCACCACCTCCTGGGCCTGGGAGACCTGGAAGGCCAGGGCCGCGTCCTGAGAGGCACCTGACGGCGAGGAGGACGCCTTCCACCCGCATCACCAGGGCCCCTCAGGTAGCGCTCCAGATGCGCCAGGTACTCCGGCGGGTGGCGGCGATGAAGCCGTCAGGGACCAGGACAGCCGCGTGCTCGCGCACCTCCTGAGCGTGCCCAGCAAGGTGAGCGAGGTGTGCTCGCCCACCGCGGTCCACCTCCCGGGAAGCCTTGAGCGCCGCTGCCGCATTCCGAGCCACCCGGTAGACCTCGTCCCGAGCTCGTCGCGCATGAGGCGACCAGGGACTCGAAGACCTCGCGCCTGCGCACCTCGGCCACTGGCGTGCCGGGCTCCGAGGTCGCCCAGCGCCCGGCCACGATCCGTGCGCGCGGCTACCTGCATGTCCTCCACCAGCGCCTCGGTGCTCCGGGTAGGGCTGGCCGCCAGGACGAGTGACTCCTGCGCGCGCTCCACCGGCTCGTCACCCGAGCCGTCGGTGGCAGTGCGGTCCGCGCCAGGCCAGCGCCGTGACCCCGGCGCCGTGAGCGCTCACCTGGACGACGGCGTCGGGCAGGATCCGCGGTCCGCGCTCCTGGGCGAGGCCGCCACCAGGGCCGGGTAGCCGCGCACCACCAGGCCGGCCCGGCCCGCCGACTCCACCGAGGCCGGGATCGTCGAGCCATCCGGGTCTCCGAGACCGGGCACGCCACTGGGCCAGTCGCTCAGACCCTGACGCTCCTCCAGACCGGCGCTGGCTCCTGCGGTCCCTGTGGCTCAGCAGCGCCGTCGGACCGCTGGACGGCGGCCGCTTGCCCGCCCTTCTTCCCTACGCCCCCTCACGGCTGGTCCTCCTGCCGGACCCCTGCGAGCCCTGACGCTCCTGGGCCTCGGCCATCGCCTGCGCCAGCGCGCCGCGCACCGCCGAGCGCACGGCCGCCTCCGTCTTGCCCGACAGCCGCTGCTGGAGCGAGACCAGGTCCCGGCTGCGGTCGATGACCCGGCCCCGGGCATCCAGGGCCGCGAGGCCATCGCCAGGTGATCCGGAAGCCGCTCGGCGGCCTCGGCCCAGTCGTCCTCGTGATCTCCACGCCCTTGAGCCGGGACACCACCCGGCTGAAGGCCTCCTCGAAGGGGACGTCGGGCAGCTCGCGCCCGGGCGGCGTCGGGAACTCCTGCTCGATCTGGGCCCGCACCCTGGGCGCCCACGTCCGGGGCCGGCACCAGCTGGCGGCGCACCCAGCTTGGGCAGCGCCCGGATCGTGGCCACGCACAGCCCGGCCGCATGCCCCGGCACCAGCCAGTCGAAGCCCTCCGGCTCAGGCGCCCCAGCACCTCCACCGGCACCTGGACGCTGACCCCGTCCTCGGCGTGGCCCGGCTCGAAGACGTAGTCCAGGCCCCAGGGCGAGGTCCCCCTGCACCCACGTGTCCGGGAAGCCGCTCGCGTCATCGCCGCTTGGCAGCAGCAGCTCGCGGGTGAAGTCCAGCAGGTCCGGGTGGCGCGCCGCTGATCCTTCCACCAGGCGTCGAGGCCGCCGCCGAGGTGACCTCCTCGGGGACGCGGTCGTCGTAGAAGTCGAACAGGGCGGTGTCGTCGGCCAGCAGGCCGTGCTCGCGCCGACGCCGCTCCACGTCCTGAAGCTCCTCGACCAGGGCCCGGTTGCGCTCCACGAAACCGTGCCGGGCGTGCCATCCGCCCTCCACCAGACCCGAGCGGATGAACATCTCCCGGGCGACCTGGCGGGCCGAGTCCGTCCCCACGCTCGCCAGCGTCGCCGGCCGGTCCGCCACCAGGGTCATCCCGTAGAGCAGCACCTTCTCGTGGACCATCGCCGCCCCTGACGGGTCGACCAGTAGGGCTCTCCGAAGACGCGACGGGTCAGGGGCCCGCCCGGTCCGCCACCCTGCCTCGATCCACCGGGGAGTCCACCTTGGCCACCGTGCGGGCGAAGAGCCGGGAGGTCTCCACCAGCTCGGCGGTCATCACCCAGTCATAGGTCTTGCGGCGCAGGCCCGGGCCCGGCCAGATCGTGAAAAGCGCGTCCCGCGTGCGCCGGCGTACTCCCGACGACGCTCGTCCCAGTTGCCCACGTTGGACAGCAGACCCCACCAGCAGCGAGCGGTGGATCGCGTCGGCGTCGGGCGTGTCCGCACTGCGCCCCAGGGCCACGACGGCGGCGGCCACGCCCCGTTGGCGATCTGGGCGGCGTGGCTGCCCGGCTCCAGGGCCTCGGTGGCCGCTCGGATCGAGCGGGCCGTCGGCAGCTCACCGGGGCTGCGTCCAGACCGAGGACGGGCCAGCTGGCGCAGCTGGGTGTGGACGTCCTGCCACTCGCGCACCCGTAGGGTAGTGCAGGAACTCGGCGCGGCACATGCGCCGGAACGCCGAGCCGGACAGCTCGCGGCTCTGCGTGCGCAGGTAGCGCCACAGGTTGAGTACGTCAGAAGTCGCTGGTCGGGTCGGCGAACCGCCGGTGCGGGGCGTCGGAGGCCTCCTGCTTATCCGCCGGGCGCTCGCGGACGTCCTGGATGGACAGGGCCGCCACGATGACCATGACCTCCCCGACGCAGCCCAGCTCTCCCGCCTCCAGGAGCATGCGTCCCAGGCGCGGGTCGATCGGCAGGCGCGCCAGGCGCCGCCCGATCTCAGTCAGACGCGGTCCCCGGCGGCCTTGTCCGGGGGCGTCGTCGGACCGGGCGGAGAGCGGACCCGGCCGACTCGATCGCACCGATCTCCGTGAGCAGCTGCAGGCCGGAGCGGACCTGACGGGAGTCGGGGGCGTCCAGGAGAAGTCCTCCACCGCCCCCAGGCCCAGGGCCGCCATCTGCAGGATGACGCTGGCCAGCGAGGTGCGCAGGATCTCCGGCTCGGTGTACTCCGGGCGCGCCTCGAAGTCGGCCTGCGAGTAGAGGCGGATGGCGATGCCGTCGGCCACGCGCCCGCAGCGGCCCGCCCGCTGGTTGGCGCTGGCCCGGCTGACCGGCTCGATCGGCAGGCGCTGGACCTTGGTGCGGTTGGGTAGCGGGAGATGCGTGCCCAGGCCCGGGTCGATGACGTAGCGGATACCAGGGAACCGTCAGGAGGTCTCGGCCACGTTCGTGGCCAGGACGATGCGGCGCACCTGGTGGGCCTCGAAGACCCGGTGCTGCTCGGCGGCGCTCAGGCGCGAGTACAGGGGCATGACTTCGATGGCGCCCGGCGTGCGCAGCGACCGTCGGGCGTGTAGCGCGTCCCCAGATGGTCGATGAGGGCCGCCTCGGTGTCGCGGATATCGCGCTCACCGGCCAGGAAGATGAGGATGTCGCCGCTGGGCTCGCCCAGGAGCTCGTCGACGGCGTCGAGGATCCCGGTCACCTGGTCCTGGGATCCCCGGACTCGGCGGCCGCCGGAGCCGACCCGGCCTTGCCGCGAGCGCCCTGGTTCCGGGGGCGAGCGACGCGGAGCCGGCACTGGAGCGGACGGCCTCCGGCGGGCGGGCCGCGGCGCGTCACCGCCGGGTCGGGGAGGTCAGGGCCTCCAGCTCGGCCTCGCTCAGCTCGCCGGGAGCCGCCGGGCCGGGCGCGGGGGTGGGCGAGCCTGCCGGCCGCGACGACCGACGTCGTCGGAGGCGGGCTCGGCGTCGTCGGGAGCCAGCGGACGATAGCGGACCTCGACGGGGTAGGTGCGCCCGGAGACCTCGATGACCGGGGGCCCGCACCGCGGTCGCCTCGCCGAGGGGCTGCCCTCGGTCACCGGTGAGCTCGCGGCCGAAGTGCTCGGCGAAGCGCCTCGGAGTCGATGGTGGCCGAGGTGATGATGACCTTGAGATCGGGACGCCGGGGCAGCAGACGCGCCAGATATCCCCAGGATGAAGTCGATGTTGAGGCTGCGCTCGTGGGCCTCGTCGACGATGATCGTGTCATAGCGGCGCAGCTGGGGGTCGGACTGGATCTCCGCCAGCAGGATGCCCGTCGGTCATCGAGCTTGACGAGGGTGTTCTCGCCGACCTCCTCGGTGAAGCGCACCTGGTAGCCGACGACGCCGTCGCGCCCGATCGGGGTGCCCAGCTCGAGGCGATGCGCTCAGCACGCTGCGCGCGGCGATGCGCCGCGGTTGGGTGGCCGATCATCCTGGTCACGCCCCGGCCCAGCTCCAGGCAGATCTTGGGCAGCTGGGTGGTCTTGCCGCTGCCGGTCTCGCTGGCGACGATGACGACCTGGTGGTCGTCGATGGCGGCGGCGATCTTCGCGGCGCGCGGGAGACCGGCAGCTCCTCGGGGTAGACGATCGCCGGGACGGCCTCGGCGCGGGCGGCGAGCTGCTCGGGGAGTAGCCCCTCCAGGTGCTGCCGACGCCGGCCAGAGCCCCTGCCTGACGCGCCGGCCCTGGCTGCTGCGGCCATCGCTGCGTGGGTTGCGCCGGCCCTGCTTGTCCGGCGCGCCTCCGGTACCGCGTCCGCCCTGCTCACCAGGTCTCACCTCACGCTGGTCCTCACCCCGACCACTGCTGTGCCCGCCGGCCTGATCGCCGCTGTGACCCTGGTACCGATCCTCGCCCTGTTCCATAGGTGGCCCATTGTCCCCCATGGATGCGAGTTCGCTTTGTCCGGGACGCCGGGCCGTGCTGAGCCCTCGGTTACGGAAACTGGCAGGAGGTCACCGGGGTCTGGTTGAGTGCGGACATGAGTCGACGTCAACAGCTTCTTCGGTGGGGTCCCGTCGCGGCCGTCGTCGCCCTGGCGCTGGTGAGCGTTCTGCCTCGACGACGGTCTTCCTGCGCCCAGCTCATTGCGTTGCGCTCGCTGCTGGCGGTCGGCGCGGCGTTCCTGGGCCTTCTGCTCCTCACTGTCGTGATCCTGTGGCGTCGTCGGCGGCGTGGGCAGTTGTCTCGGACTGGGCCGGGAACCTGCCGGACGGGTCTGCGTACCGCAGTGGTGGGTCTGGTTCTTCTGCTGGTGGCGGGGGCTCATGGCGGCGTTCTGGTGGCCAGGGGGTTTCGACAGCGACCCGTCGACGCCGGCGCCGTGAGCGTCTTGAGCCTCAACACTGAGCGGGAGGGCGCCGACGTCGAGGCGGTTGCAGGGCTAGCGGATGCGGTGGGGGCCGATGTCCTCGTGCTGCCGGAGACCACTCAGCGCTACGGACGGCGGCTGGCCGAGGCCCTGACCGAGAAGAAGGGGAGCGGCGCAGCCCCTGGCTTCGCCGTCTTCTCCGACACCGGCATGCCCTCCGACCTGGCTGAGCAGGGGATCGACCAGAACTCCGACCCGGCGTACTCCACGACCGTCCTCGTTGCCTCCCGACCGGGCGGCTACAGGCAGGTGGAGGAATCTGCCGGGCCGGTTTCGGTACGGTCAGGCTGGAGCCGGAGGCGGCGACGGTCCCGTCATCGTCGGTGCTCACACCCACCCGCCGCTTCCGGGGGCGATGACGTGGTGGAGGAGCTCGGTGGCCGACGTCGCCTCCCTGTGCCGCCGGCCGCCCGCCGGGCTGATCGTTGCCGGGGACCTCAACGCCACCCGCGATCATGCCCCGCTGCGGGGCCTGGGCGGCTGCATCAGTGCGGGGAGCAAGCGGGCATCGGCGGTCGGCCACCTGGCCCAGCAGCACGGGCACGACTCTGCTCGGCGCCACCATCGACCACGTCCTGGTCGACGGCGCGGTCTGGGAAGGAAAGGGGGGAGGGTCGTCACCATTCCCGGTACTGACCACAGGGCCGTCGTCGTCCAGCTATCCGACCAATCGCAGCAGCCCACCGGTCATTGACCTCAGCGCAGTCGGCGGCGGCCCACTCCAGGCTCAGACGGGCGACCTCCTCCTGGGCCTGGTCCAGGGACCCGGCGTGGACGTGAACCATCTGGCTGGAGTCGGGCAGCAGCGGGAAGCCCTCGGCCGTCGCCTCGGCGGTATCGGGTAGCTCGTTGGACAGCACCCCGTGCACCATGAGCACCGGCCAGGGCAGGTCCGCCAGGGTGCGCTCCGGATCCCTGCATGGAGAAGTCCGCCAGCGTCTCCTTGACAGGACGTTCCACTCACGCGAGTTGGGATTGTCGTCCACCAGGCGCGTCAGCCCGTGCTGGGCGAGCTCGTCGAGCTGCTCGGGAGAAGATCTCCTCCCACAGGATCGACTGCGGGCCCACGATGGCCCCCACGAGCACGGTCCGTGCGCACCTGCTCGGGGCGCGCCAGGAGCGCGGCCGTTGCCCCGAAGCCGTTGGCGTGGATCATCTGACGGGTGAAGCCCAGTCCCGCGAGCCAGCTGGAGGCCGCCCGCAGGTCCTCGGCCTCGCCCGCCAGGGTGATGACGTCGTCGTCGGACCGCCCAGACCGGAGAAGTCCAGGCTGAGCGTGGCCAGGCCCGCCTCGCGGTAGCGGGCGCCGATCCGGTCCAGGCGGCCGTTCTGGCCGTGGCGGTCGGTGAGGAAAGTCGTGCGCCAGCAGGACCACGCCCCTCGGCCCGCGGCTGCCGGGGCTGGCGTCGTCTGGGCGTCGAGGAAACCTCCAGATCGATCGAGCGGCCCCGGCGGGCAGGCTCAGGGTGCCGGCCAGGGTGATCCCGCGAGGGGTATCGATACGGACGTCGCTCATGGGGTCAACCTAAGACAGAAAATAGGGGCGGTCATGGGGATTGTCGGAGGATAGTTGTCGGATTGCGCTTCCAGCGTGACGGAAGCGCCGAAGCCCGCAGGTCGACTGCGGGCTGTGGATATCTACGAACCGTGAGGATTTCTCGGAGGTGGGGTGTGCGGGCGGATAGATCGGCGAGGGGACGGGTGCGGTGAGAGGCCCGAAGGGGTGAGGAGGGCGCGTTATGACGACGGACGCCGTCCCCGGATCGTCACGGGACGGCACCCGACGTCAAGGTCGCAGGAGGGGAAAGGCCGGCTGCTGCGGATGGGCTACTCGGGAAGCGGCACCGCACGGACCGTCTCGACGGCGCGGCGCACCAGGGCCTCGTCGGTGCGTTGGGGCTCGTCGGGGCTCACGCCTCGCGCGGGCAGCGCATGTGGACCTCGCGCACGCCCGTGGACTCCACCAGGTCGACCAGGCCGTCAGGGCGCACGGCCCCGGCTGCGACGACGATCGGTCCGCCGCTGGCCACCAGCCCGGCGATCACCGAGGCGCCGTCGGCCGCCGTCTGGGCCGCGCCGCTGGTCAGGACATAGCGAACGCCGAGCCCCTCCAGGTCCCCGTAGGCCTCGACCGTGTCACGGCAGTGGTCAAAGGCCCGGTGGAAGGTGACTGGGGCGCCGTTGGCCATGTCGACCAGCAGGCGCACCAGGCCGCGGTCGATCACCCGTCCTCGGTCAGGGCGCCGACGACGAAGCCCAGGTCCACCGCGGGCGGCAGCTCCCCTCGCCCTCCTCCGGTGGCCTGGGGGCGGGTGAACTCGGCCATCTCCAGGGCCAGGGAGGCGATGCGTCGCACGTCGGCGATCATGGCCCGTCCCTCATCGGCGTCGTAGACGAAGGAGCCGCCTCGGGGACGGATGAGGACCCGCAGACCGAAGGGGGCGGCGGCCTCGGGCTTGTCCGCCCAGTGGGCGCTGGCCTGGGCGCGGCGCTGCTCCACCTGCTCGGCGGCGGCGAAGATCGCGGCCTCGATGGTCCCGATCGAGGGAGTGGTACCGGCGGCGGTGAGAGTTATCGCCCTAGCTCGGCGCGGTCGGCCCCGGCGCGGGCGGAGATCCTCACACCCTCAACGTCCTCGACGCAGGTCTCCAGGACGACGTGGTCGGCCGGCGCCAGCTGGGGGTTGGGGCGGTGATTTCGTGCTGGCGCAGCGACGGTGCTGAGCCGGTGAGCCTCATTGCGTTCATGGGGCTGAGTCTGGCATGTCCGGACGATGATGAAAACCGAGTAGACGTCAGATGTCCTCGAGATCGTCGTAGGACTTGGGATCCTCGATCGGCTCCAGGTGCGCCGAGATGCGCAGACTGGCGTCGGCGTCGACCAGCTCGTCAATGACCTGCTCGGTGAAGTCGTGCCCCTTCTTGACGCTCCAGGCCGCGGGGAACCAGCACGTGCAGCTCCATGAACCGTCGGTTGCCCGCCTCGCGCACCCGCACCGCGTGAAAGTCGATCATGCCCACTTTGCGGTGGCGCGTCAGAACCTCCTCGACGCTCTGGAGCACCTCGGTGGAGGGGGCCATGTCCATGAGCCCGCCCACCGAGTCGCGGATGAGTGTGAAGCCGGTCCACATGATGTTGAGCCCGGCCCCCAGGGCGACGATGGCGTCGAGCACGGCGGAGTCGAAGACCGCCACCAGCGCCACCCCGACCAGCACCGCGGCGGAGGTGATGATGTCGGTGGCCAGGTGCTTGGCGTCGGCCACCAGGGTCATGGAGCGCTCGCGGCGCCCGGCCTGGTAGAGCACCCACGCCACCGCGCCGTTGAGCGAGCGAGGCGATGACCGAGACCGCCAGGCCCGCCCCCAGCCTGCTCGGGCATCTGCGGGTCGATGAGGCGCCCGATGGCGGAGATGATGATGAAGGCGGCCGCCACGAAGATCACTGACGCCCTCGACGACGGCGGAGAAGTACTCGGCCTTGGAGTGGCCGAACTGGTGGTCGGCGTCGGCCGGCCTGGCCGCGATCTTCAGGACGATGAGCGCCACGACGGCGGCGACGAGGTTGACCACCGACTCGGCGGCGTCGGAGAGCAGACCCACCGATCCGGTCAGCCAGGCCGCGGCCCCTTTGAGCGTGATCGTGCCCAGGGCGGCGCGCGATGGAGAGCCAGGCGTAGCCGCTCAGGTCCTTGGGGGTGCGTATCGAGACACGGCCGATCATCGCGTGGGCCGGTGCGCCCTGACCACCTGAGGTTTTCGCATCGCCGCAATGCGCGGGCCACAGGGCGGGGTTGTCCGGCCGGCGAGCCGGGCGTGGGCTGGGCAGTGGCCGGTAACGCGGCGGCTGCTGGGCCGACACCGGGGTCGACGCCGGGGTCGCAGACCACCTCAGGAGTGAAAGGCGGTGGATCGGAGTGCTGGACGGCTCATCCCTCGCGCTTCACATGCCGGCGTCCCTCACAGACACCTTCCGGGTGCTGGATCTGTGCGGCGTCCTGCTCAACGGGCATCTTGGGGGGCCTCATCGCCCGGCGCAAGAACTTCGACCTGGTGGGCTTCGTCGTCCTGGCCATGCTCACGGCCACCGCCGGCGGCATCCTGCGCGACGTCATGATCCAGGCCGGACCACCCTTCGCCCTGACCGACCCCTACTACCTCTACACCGCCTGCCTGGGTGCCACGTGGCCTCGGTTCGTGCCGCTGACCTCGCGTCCCACCCGGCGCCTGCTGGTCGTGGCCGACGCCGTCATCCTGGGCTGCTGGGCCGCCACCGGCGCCTCGAAGGCCCCTCACCCACGGGCTCGGCGTCATGCCGGCACTCCTGCTGGGCTGCCTCACGGCGATCGGCGGCTCCGCGATCCGTGACGTCGCGGTGGGGAGACCCCGGCGGTCTTCGGCGGCAACAAGCTCTACGCGATCCCGGCGCTCATTGCCGCCGGCACCCAGGTCCCGCCGTTGAGGGGGGTGGCTGACGCACACGCCATGCTCGTGTCCACCGCCGTCGGGGCGGGCCTGTGCGTGCTGGCCTACTGCCGGTCCTGGCAGCTGCCGGTCATCGCCGACCGGGAGGCGCCGGGCCGGGCGGCGCAGCGCTCAGGAGTTTGGTCGGCTGGCGCCGGGCTCCTCATGATGGCTGCTTCAGACCGCCTGGCGCGGCCGCGGCGGGCGGGGACCAGACGGGGCACGCCGTCGGAGCGGTCCGACCGTGGTTAGACGGCAGCGTCAGCGGCCTCAGCCGGCCTCGCTGACCGGTCGCACGCTGGCCTCGCCGGCGTCGACGGGCTGGGACCGCCACTGCTCTTGGCGGATGGCGTCCCGGAAGAGCTGCTCCTTGACGGCGTCGGCGACCTTCTCGGTGACGGCCTCGCCCTGGGTGCGCACGGCCCGCTTGACATGGCTGGAGGCGGCGTCGACCCGGTGCGCACGAAGGGCCGCTCGGCGACCCGGGATGCGGTCAGTCTTGATGCGCTCGTACTGGGCGCCCCGCGCGGGTCCCGAGCACGTATCCCGCGCCGAGTCCGAGGATGAAGGGGATCTTGCCGGCCATATCTGTCTCCTGAGCCTGAGGGAAGCGCTGGTTGATGAGTCATCACCATACCGGCCGCGAGCCGGCGCGGCCGCCGAGAGCTGCCCGATCGGCGGCCTGATCGCCCACAGCGCGTCGACGCGGGTGGGTCACCGAGGGTCGGCCAGAGCGCCCGTGGGCTGCGCCTGGCATCACATGGCCGCCGGCGAGGAGCCGTCATCGGCCTCGTGAGGTCCCGCCGTCTCGGCACTGGGCCGTGGGCGCCTGGCGGGAGCTGATCGAGGCCGTCGGGCGAGACGGTGGTGATGTAGGAGCGTCCGCCCAGGACCACGCCGAGCGCCACCAGCAGGCCGGTGCCCATGAGGGTCGCCACCCGCAGGACGTTGAGGTCGGCCAGGATCGCGTGACGGCGCAGCGAGGCGCGCGGCTCGAGCGGGTCGTCGGGGTCGGTCGCGTCGCTCGCGGGCGTCGTCGGAGTCGTGAACGCTCGTGACGTTCGTGGAGAGGGGACATGTGCTGCTCCTGATCGATGGGGATGGGAGCGGGGACGTCTGCCCCAGGTGGCGAGACCAGGTAACTGTCGGGACCCTGTCGGCGTCGTACGGTGGGACCCTGTGGTGTCCCTGTGAAGGAGATGAGACGGGTGAGCGAGCCGCATGCTGCCGGGGATCGACGAGCGGCAGCTGCGGCGTGAGACATGCCGCATCGCTGGTTCTGCTCAAGGCCGTCATGTCCTCGGATGTCCCGACCGCGCGGTGTCGCGGATTGTGGGGTATCAGGTGACATGGAGGGCGCGAAGGGATCCTCTCGGTGGCCGTCCGAGGCTCAGCGGCACGGCGAGGCCCGAGCAGCTCGCGGGGCAGGAGCCGGCAGCTCGTAGCCGTCGGCGCCGACGACGACGAGGCACGTCCGCCTCGGCCAGGGTGCGGGCCCGGGCCCGATCCCCATGGGTGCGGCGGTCAGCCCTCCGGCGAGCACCTGCTGGGTGGCGGTCAGGCGCGGATGGCGACGACGGCGATCCGGTCGGCGTGGTGGCGGGCGGCCTCGCCGTAGATGAGTGGGTCGCTGGCCGTCGTCGCCGAAGAGGATCCAGGTGACCTGGGGCAGGTCGATCATGAGGCGGCGCAGCTCGGTGCGCTTGTGCTCGATGCCCCGAGCGGAACCAGCCGGTGTTGGTCGGCCCCCAGTCGGTCATGAGCGCCGGTCCGGAGGGGAATCCGTGGCGGGAGAGGAAGGAGCGCAGGGTGGGCACCACGTTCCACGCTCCAGTGGACAGGCATCATCATCGGGGTGCCCGGGTGGGCGGTCTGGATGCGCGAGTAGAGCTCGGCCATCCCTGGGACGGGCTCGCGCCGAGGAGTACTTGACGAGCTGGTTCCAGGCCGCCACGAGCACGCGGGGCACGTGCGTGATCATGGCCGTGTCGTCGATGTCGGAGATGATGCCCAGACGCGGGCCCTCGGGGATGATGAGGACCTTGGCGGCGACGGCCTGCGCCCCTTCGCCTCGATCCGGCCTCGTGCCAGCCCGGTTCCAGCCCGTCGCGCGCACGACGACGTCGATGTAGCTGCCGCGGTCGGCCTGCGTGCGCACGCTGGCCTGGCCCACGTGAACGGTCACCGGCAGAAAGGCCACCGGCACCTCGATGAACAGACGCCATCCGCGCTGGGCGTCGAGCAGGCTGGTCAGGGCGAAGTCGCGGGCCTGAGCGGGGCTGACGGGCAGGGAGGCCGGCAGGGAGCGGGAACAGCGGCCCCTCGGCCGGGGCGTTCTGGGGCGCATCACCATGTGAGCCAGGACCCGGGCCATGGAGGTGGGCCGAGAGGACTCAGGGAGGCTGCGGAGGAGGCGGTTCGAGGACGCAGGGTGGCGCTCGGGCGGTCGCCGGCTCTCGGTTCGCTGCCCGGCCGGGCGGCGCGCGTTTCCGACGTCGGCCCGCGGGATCGACGGCCCGACTCTGCCGGTGCACTAGTGCCGTAGCCGTCGTAGGGATGACGCGGACGCCAGCCCCTGCCGCTTGAGGACGGGACGGAGTCGCGGTGGAACTGGTCTCGACGGCGCGGGCGATGTCGGAGAGGGGCACCCTCGATCCTAGATGACGGGCCTCATCGAGGAGGGGCGATGCGAGGCAGGTTCTGGGCGCGCTGGTGGCGAGATCTCAACGGCGCAAGGCCGCGGGCGTCGGCGGAGGCCCACCACAGGGCGAGTCCGCAGCCCAGGGGCCCACCAGGTGTAGCTCGAGCCGACGACCTGGCCCAGGCCGGGCCAGTTCTGCTCGACGTGGTTCTGCTCGGGGAACCACCACTGCATCGCCAGGACGAAGACGAGGATCCCGGCGAGCCCCGGCGACCCCGAGCGTGAGCGGAGCGCCAGCGCCAGGTGGCCGCCCCCACCGACACGAGAGCGCCGGGCAGGCACCACACCCAGTGGTGCGACCAGGAGATGGGGGAGATGAGCAGGCCCAGCACCATGACGACGCTGACCTGAAGGGCCAGGACCAGGCCGGCCTCGCCGGCGTCGGCCGTTCGCCGGTGCCCCTGCAACCGGTCCAGCCGGCGGCACAGGAACCAGCCGGCGAGCACCGTCAGCAGTGAGCAGGCCGCCCAGGTCGGGTTCCAGGCCGACTCTGGCAGCGCCCGGGCGATGGCGCCCTTGAGGTTCTGGTTGCCCGAGTAGTCGGCGAAACCGGCGCGCCCCGGGTCCCACTATGGCCCAGGTGAAGAACTGCCAGGTCTCGGCAGGGAGCCGCCAGGGCGGCCAGGGCCGGTCAGCCTGACGGCGCTGCCCGCCATCGTGGCGGCCGCCCGCCACTCGCGGCGCGCCAGGAACACCAGGATCGCGACCGCCGGCGTCAGCTTAATCCCGGCCGCCAGGCCGCCGAGGACCCCGCGCCACCGTGAGCGGCCGGGGACCCACGAGCAGGTCGACGGCGACCAGCGCCATGAGGATGGCGTTGACCTGCGCGTACTCCATGGTCTTTGGGGAAAGGGCTCCAGCACGACCGACCCGAGCAGGGCGATCCACGGCGCCAGGCCGTGTGCGCGTCCGGCTCCTGGCCCCAGGCGCCCGAGGACCGCGTACGCCGTCACGGCGGCGCACAGTGGGTGGCCACCACGAGCAGCACGGTGGCCGACTGGCACGACATCCGGGTCAGCGTGATGACCCAGGCCGCCAGCGGCGTGTAGGTGAAAGGCCACAGGTGCTGCGGCGGGTTGGCGGTACCAGTGGTAGAGGTCTCCGCCGTCGAGCCACTGACGGACCGCCTCGTAGTAGACGAAGGAGTCCAGCTTGAAGCACCCACTGCTCGTCCACCAGCGAGCGGTGGCGGCACCACGAGCGCCAGCCATCCGAGGATGGACGACGACGGTGCCGACGGCGAGTGCACGCCGCGACCAGGCGTGAGAACCGGTGGAGCGCACTGCGCGCTCCCGTCATCGGTGCCGGTGTCACGAGTCAGTGCTGGGTGCCGCGGCTCGTGCGAGTGAGAGCGAGAGCCGGGTCGTTGCTGGGTTGCGTCTGCGTGGGACATCGTGCACCGCAGTGTAGAAGCAGGCGACGGGAGCCTCGCACGGCCGGGACATCGAGCGGAGCGGCTGAGGCGTCAGTGGGCGGCCAGGAGGCCGGGTGGTCCGTGCGAGCTCGAGGGCGGGCAGGCCCAGGATCCCGGCTGCGACGGCGGTCCAGGCGAAACCAGCCACTGCCGGTACGCCGGCGCGCGAGCCGCCGGCGTCCGTGGCCTGCCCCGCCAGCAGGGAGACCGACCGAGACCCCGACGTTGAGCGCGGTACTCACCCAGGCCAGTCCTCGGTGAGCTGGGAGGGGCCACCGTGACCTGCACGATGTTGTTGCCGCTGGTCAGGGTCGGGGCGATGGCCAGCCCCGTCGGCAGCGCCAGGACCGACAGCACCACGAGAGTCTCGGGCGCCAGGCTGAAGGTCGAGGCGCCCACGGCCAGTGCCACCAGTCCCCGGCCATGCAGCTGCTTCCACAGCGGCCATCCCCCACGCGTGCGCGATCCGTAGAGGAGCGCTGCGGCGAAGGACCCCACCCCCAGACCGCCAGCACGAGCCCGGAGGCCGACTTGCTGTCCGGCCTCGGTGGCGAAGGCGACCGCGGCGACGTCGTTGGCCCCGAACATGGCCCCCGAGAGCAGGAAGACGACGACGGCGGCCACGACGGCGCCGTAGCGCAGCACCGGTGGATCCCGCTGTGGTTCCGCGGACGTCCATGCGAGCGGCCGCGGCGTGCGCGGCGGCTTCACAGCGCCGCGGCCGGCGGGGGTGCGCCTCGGGCGCGCTGACTGAGGAACCACAGCCCGCCCACCGCTGCATCGCCAGGCAGGCGAGCCAGCCCGGAGGTCACCGGCAGGACCGACGTCGTGCACAGGGCGGTGGCCAGTACCGCCGAGGATGAAGGCCACCCGTCCAGGGCCGCCTCCAGGGAGAAGGCCGCGTGGACGTCCTCGGGCGATGAGCATCAGCGCGGTCCAGCGCGCCCGCACCAGCGAGCCCATCGAGCCGGCCAGCCCACCCGCCAGCGCGGCCAGCACAGCCAGGACCCCCAGGCGCATGTGCGCGTGGCGGCGGCCACCAGTCCCGGCCAGGCTCGTCGCGAGACGACGATCGCCGGCAGCATGACCCGTGACTGGCCGAACCGGTCGACGCACTGGGCCAGGATCGGCGCGCCGACCGCCAGCGCCACGAAGTTCGCGGCGCTGACCAGGCCCGGCGGCCGTGTAGGGAGCTGTAGAGCCCTCGACGGCGAGGATCGTGGAGATGCCCCACCATCGACATGGGGAACTGGGCGATGAGCGCCGGCGGTCGTGAAGGACCGCGCCCCGGAGCGGGTGAGGATCGTGCTGTAGGAGGTGGCCATGCGAGAAGCGTGTGAGCTGTCAGGATGTTGGTGAGTGACCGACGCGGCGGTGGAGGAGCCGGACCGAGGCGGAACCGCTCAGCGGCCGTGGTGGTGGACTCTGACCCGCCTCGGTGCTCGAGCGGTGAAGCCTCTCCGCTGACCTGGCTCCAGCACTGCATGCCGCTCCGCGGTCGAGGTGCAGGCGAAGCTGGCGTTCTTGGCGGACACGCTGTAGTCGAGGCTGTCCTGCTGGGGGTGAAGGTCGAGCCGCAGGACTGGGTGGACTGCCCGTTGGCGGCGATCTTCACCGTCAGCGGCTTCGAGGCGGGGCAGGAGGCGGTCGCGGCGTGCTCGTTGATGACGCAGGTGACGTCGTTGTTGCCCAGGGTGCAGGTGATGTTGCCGCTGGGGGCGTGAAGGAGGACATGTCCCGGGCGTCGCTGGGCGCGGGGCCTTGAGGGTGGCGTCGCCGAGGCGCTCGGGGTGGCGGATGCCTTGGGGAGGCCGAGTGCGCACTGCGGGCCGGCGCTGGTCCGCTGGGCGCTCCCGGCTGCCTGGGCTCGGGTCGTCCGACCGCGCGCGGAGTTGCCGCCGTCGCCGCCGGAGAAGTACCAGGTCGCCAGGAAAGATCAGGATGATGGCCACCATGAGGGCCAGGATCAGCAGGATGCGGTTGGAGGTCAGGAAGAGGACGAGGCGGAGGAGTCGTCGTCCTCGGTGCCGACGCCGAAGACGCCGGTACCGCCGTCGGTCGAGGCGGACGGGCCTGGCCGCAGCGGGAATCGCGTGCCCAGCGCCTGGGAGACGCTGGCGGACTGCTGGAAGGTCTGCTGCAGAGCGCGGCTGGACCGGCGTGCCGGTGACTGCGAGGGGACCGCCTGCGTGGGGCTGGAACGTCGGGTTGGAGACGGTCGGTCGCCCGTGCCCGGAAGCTGTCGACCTGGGTGCTGGCGCCTGCGGCACTGAAGGCGCTGGAGGCGCTCGCGGCGCCTCGAGCTGGTCGCTCGCGGAGGCCCCGGAGATCCCGCTGAGGTCGCCGGAGGCTCTGGCCTGGAGGCGGCACTGCCCGGGCTGGAGCGAGCGCGGCAGGGTCACCTGAGTCGGGGCCTCGGAGGACCCTGACCGACGGCGAACCGGGCTGGGACCTGGGGGCGAGACGACCGCCAGCTGCGGCGAGGTCTGCGGGGACTCGGGCCCGACTGGGGCTGGCTGCGCGAGAGGCCAGGGCGGCGTCGACCGCGGGTCATCCAGGGTGCCCAGCCATCTCCAGGAGGGCGGGTAGGTCGCGCGGTTGGCGGCGATGTAGGGGCGCAGGCCGGGGAGTTCTGCGCGCAGCTGGTGGAGGGTCTCCAGCCCGCGTTGGGATCTGCGCGCGCGCGACAAGCTCGTCCTTGGCCTGAGACTATGCTGGGTCCTTTCGGGGGTCGGGAAAAACTGCGTCGGTCCAGGTTGTGACCGGCACCTGACTCCGTCGTGGATCGGTGCCCGGAACCACCACGCGACTGCCGAGTCGAGGAGACGCGGTACCGCGCTGGTGGCGCACAGGCCGGGTAACCGGCCACGTCAGAAAGACTACCTGAGGACCCTCGTGGTGCTGACTGCCCTGACGGGTCACGGCGCAGGCGGGTAGCGGCGGCGACCGAGGTGGTGGCGGTCGGCTAACTGCGAGGGCGTCGCGGGCAGCCCGGAGGGTGCCTCGGGGCGCGTCGTCTCAGGCGTCTCCATGCTCCCGCATATGGTGGACCTCAGCCGTGGTGCGGTGGTTCAGGACGGTGCTGGGGTTTACTAGGGGGTAAGCAACGCAGGGGAAAGGAGACGATGACCGAGCACATCTCGTGCCGAGGCCGATGCCCTCGCGATCCGTGGCGCGACGGCGTCGGGTTCGCGGGGTCGTCGTCGGCGCGGCCACCGACGTGGGGCGCCCTGCGCACGATCAACGAGGACGGCTACCTCGCCATCGCCCCGGCCTTTCGTCGTCGTCGACGGCATGGGCGAGGCACGCCGCCGGCCGCATGGCCACGCAGGTCGCCCTCGACGCCTCTACTCGTTGGCCGGAACGACGGTCACCGAGCGTGGAGACGGTGGTCCGCGGTGATGCCGCCCAGGAGGCGATCGTCGCCATCCCATCCCACGCCGCCTACCTCGCCCGGCGCGACGATCGCCGGCGTCGTCCTGGCCTGGATGGAGGATGAGCAGGGCGACGCCCGGCCGACCTGGATCATCTTCAACATCGGGGACGCCCTGGGTCTACCTGCTGCAGCGAGGGCATGCTCTCCCAGGTCACCCGGGACCACTCCGGGTCCAGATCCTGGTCGAGACCGGCGAGATCACCCCGAGCAGGCTCGGCAGCGACCCCGCGCCGCAACGTCGTCACCCGCGCCCTGGGAGGGAATCGCTGACCCGCCGTCCCCGATCTCTACAGCGTCCCGGTGGCTGCCGGAGACCGTCTGCTCATGTGCTCCGACGGGCCTGAGCGACGAGCTCGACGACGAGGCCATCGCCACGGTGCCGGCCGCCAGCTACACGGCGCAGCGCACGGCCGAGCTCCTGGTCGCCGCCTCCCTCGAGGGGGCGGTCACGACAACACCACGGCCGTCGTCGTGGACGCCATCGAGGTCCCTGACCAGTGCTCCCGCGACCGTCCCCGGTGAAGGCCGCGGTCGAGACGTCGCTGACGGTGCGCAGTGACCGCATCCCCCTGCCCGGGCGAGCGCGTCCCGCTGCCCGAGGGCTGACGCGCCTGGCGGACGGGTCGCTGCGAGCCGACGGCGTCGACGGGGTCGCCGTCATCAGTCCCCGCCGCCGGGGTCCCGGCACGTTCCGTCCGTCGAGTGCGGGGCTGCGGGTCCTCGAGGCCCTGGGGGCACCCACCTGCCCACAGTGGGGCCGACGACGTCGAAGCGACTGTCGCGGCGCACGTCGACCGCGCTGCGGTCCGTGGCCGCGCTGGCCGGCGAGGGCTCCGACGGCGACGATCCGCGCGACATCGTCCCGGCGGAGCCCGGTGACGGACCACGCTGCCTCGCCGGTCCGCCTGGTGACGGACCTGCCGCCGGACACGTGGCCTGACGGAGCTGCGGGAGCTGCAGGTCCGTCCGGGCCGGACGAACGATGAGTCCGGCTGAGCGTCTCTGATACGTGCCCGCTCGACGACCGCTCGGGCTGACGCGGCGTCGCCGGGCGAACGACGGGCGAGAGCGAGGAGGAGCTGCTGCGCGCGCAGCGCGCGCGCGCCGCGACCCTCGGAGGCGTCCCGAGCCTCCTGAGCTGCTGGAGACGGGTGTCTGGAGGAGCCGACGACGTCCTCTGATCTCCCTCGACGAGAACCGGCGGCGGGGCGCGCTCCGTGATGCGGAGGGCTCCCGACACCGGCGACGTCGGCATGTTCCGGAGTACTCCCGAGCCCGGAACCCGGGGTCGGGGCGTCGGCGTCGGGGCGCCCACCGGGCCCCTGACGGCGCCCGCTCGGCGAGCTCGGGGAGCAGCCGACGGCCGACACCCCCACGGCGCCGGACAACTCCAAGAGCAAGCAGCCCCAGCCGGTTCGCGCCCCTCAGCCCCTGGAGGCGCTGCCCACACCGAGGTCGTCTCCGCCTCCGAGGCGGCTGCTCATCGCGGCGCCCCCGGTGCGGGCCTCGATCTGCTCCCCGGGGCACGCCAACCCGCCTGAGATCCGCGAGTGCCTGACCTGTGCTGCAGCCCCTGACAGGGAGTGTTCTCCTCGTGCGCCGGCCGGCGCTGGCCACGTTGACCCTGTCGACCGGCGCCGCCGTCGAGGTCGCCGGTGACGTCGTCATCGGGCGCGCCCCCCAGGTGCCGGGTCGGGAGCGATCCGCACATCGTGGCCCTGCGTGCGGTACCCCAGTCCCTCAGCACACGGTCTCGCGCTCCCACCTCATGCTCGACGACCTCGGGGTGGAGCATCCTGGCCCAGGACCTCCGGCTCGTCCAACGGCACGGTGGCTGGCGCGCCCGGCGCGACGCCCGTCCTGCTGGGCTCGGGCATGCCGACGCCCGGTCTTCATGGGGGACCTCTATGGATGTCGGGGACGGGGTGACGCTTCGCATTGATCCGCCGGCATGGCTGAGACCGCAAAGTGGTTGAGGTCATTCTGCTCGGGAGGCATGCTTCGCGAGTGCGGATGCGGGTTGTCGAGCAAGACTTGTCTCAGAGCGACCAAGAACAACTGCCGTGATCAACGCCATCGTGATCCGCCGATCAGCCTGCGACCGTTCGCGCTGACCGCGGGCACGAGCCGGACCTGTGGAAGGAGACTTCATGAGCGACCTGACCTGGACGGAGATGCCGGAGGTCAATCCGGAGCAGCCCGATGAGCCTCGTCCTGGACTTCTCCGGCGAGATCCATCGGGTCGCCTCCTCGGACACCTTCGTCATCGGTCGAGGGCGGTGACCTGGACATCGATGACAACCCCTACCTGCATCGCCGCTTCCTCGGTCCTCGCCCTACTCCGGAGAAGCTGTGGTGGATCGCCAACGAGGGTCGCGGCTGTCAGCCACGCTGACCGACGGCGAGGGGCTGGTCCAGTCGCGCCTGGCCCCTGGGGCCCTGGATCCCCCTGGTCTTCCCCGGGTCATCCTCACCTTCTCCGCCGGCCCGACCACCCTACGGATCAACCTCGTCACCTCCGGGAGGACCACTCTCCGGGATCGACGGCTGCGCCAGTCCTCGGGCAGACCACCATCGGGGTGACCCCGATGACCCGCTCCCAGCTGCTGCTCGTCCTGGCGCTGTCCGAGCCGGTGCTCGCTGGGCTGGGACCGGGGCCGCCGAGATCCCTCCTCCGCGGCGGCCGCGGCGCGCCTGGGGTACGTTGACCAAGTTCAACCGCAAGCTCGACAACGTCTGCGAGAAGCTCGACCGCGTGTGCGCGGGCTGCGCGGCGGACGCGTTGCGGGAGCCGCCTCCAACCGGCGCACCGCGCTGGTGGAGCACGCCGTGTCCACCCTCATGGTCACCGCCGAGGACCTCTACATGCTCGATGAGGAGCAGGGCCGCCAACCAGACGCCTGTCGATGAGACGGCCGAGCGCTCGGCGACCACCGCTCCAGTGGCTCAGAGCTCAGCCCGACGGCGTCTGAGGCGATGACGTGGAACGCGCGTGATGCGAGACCCGAGAGGGCGAGCAGACTGGGTCCTCGCCGAGGTGTCCGGAGGGCAGGAACGGGGCAGGACAGCCCGCCTGAGGGCACCTTCTTCGACGAGGTCCTGGCGGGACGATCCCGAGGACGTGACGCGTCGGAAGGCGAGCGACGCCGTCCTGCTCGCGGCGTCGTCGCCAGACGGCGATGCGGTGGTCGCCCTGGTGCTCGTCGTCGTCCTGACCGCCGGGGCCATCGGGCGCGAGTACCGTGCGCAGCCAGATCGACTCCGCGGTGCGCTCCGGCCCTGCCGGGACTCAGCTCGGACGCGAGGATCGCCACCAAGGGCATCGTCCTGACGCAGCTCGTCGGCGGGTCGCTGACAGCCTGTCGGTGGACCTGCAGTCCTGGAGATCACCTCCAAGGGGCCAGGGCGGCGCCACGGTCACGCTCAGCGACGTCGACGTCGACCTCAGCCGCATCCGCCTGCGTCAGCCCTACCCGACGGATACGGTGACGGCGTCGGGCACCGTCGGCTGGAAGCAGGTGACCGCGCTCGCCGCCAGAACGCACCCGAATATGCAGGGCATGACCTCCAGGCCAAAGCGGACGGGGACGAGCGCCCAGGAGCCCGGGAGCCATCCAGGCCTCGGCCTCCCCTGCTCGGCATGAGCGGCGAGGCGGAGATCGTGCCGTCGGTGGGGGACGACGGCAGCCTGGTGCTGACCATCACCTCCACCCGGATGGGAGGGACCGATCCGGGCGTCGACGTGTCGGCACGGAGAGCAGCCTGCTCAGCTATGTCGGACTGGACTCCCGGAGATCAGGATTCCGGCCGAGTCCCTGCCTCAGGGGCTGCGTCCCGACCAGTGCGATCGTCACCGATGACGGGCTCCGGCTGAGCCTGGCCGGCAAACCAGGTGAACCTCGGGCCAGCTCTGAGCCGAGGCGCGGCCTGATCACGATCTCGTCTCACATTTCTCGTCGATCCCATGTGATATCAGTGAAAGGTGGGACTGTTCCGGCCTGATGGGAGGACTCTCCCGCGGTGCGCCCCAGCCGGCGCCGGCTCGTATAGCCCTGCCGATGCGTTGCCTGTCGCCGACACGTGAACACGCGCGAGGAATCAAGCGAGGACCGAGCAAGGAGAACCATGAGCATGCAGCCCGAGCACCGCGCCCAGCCCGGCAGTCAGCCGGGCGGCTGGGCGGCCAGCAGTCGGGTCAGTCGGGCAGCCGGCCGGGCAGCCGCACAACAGGCCCAGCCCGCCATGGTCCTCCGCCGGGCAGGGGCAGCTCGCGCCATCGGTCCAGCGCCGCCCGTGTCCCGCCCCAGGCGATCGGGACCGGGGCGCACGCCCTCCGTGGCGCCTCCGCCAGCACCTGCGTCTCGCGGGCAGACGGTTCCCGGCTACCCCTCCGGGACCGGCGGCCCCGGCGGAGGAGGGTCGGCACCGGCCCCCTGCCGTCCGTCGAGGAGGCGCTGCGCCGCGAGGCCCGCGCCGCCTCCAGCCGCCGGGGCGCCGGGGACGCCGACGTCGAGCGCGCCGGCGCGCTGCTGAAATCGGTGGCCGACATCTTCTCCCAGCGGGTCGTCGGTCAGGAGCAGCTGCACGGCCCTGGTCACCCGCTGATGTCCAGCGGCACATCCTGCTGGAGTCCGTGCCCGGGCCTGGCCAAGACCACCGCCGCCCAGACGCTGGCCTCCGCCGTCTCCGGCTCCTTCCGCCGCATCCAGTGCACGCCCTGACCTCATGCCCAACGACATCGTGGGCACCCAGATCCTCAACTCCTCCACCGGCGAGATGACCACCAGCTGGGGCCGGTCCACGCCAACATCGTCCTGCTCGACGAGATCAACCGCTCCAGCGCCAAGACCCAGTCGGCCATGCTCGAGGCCATGCAGGAGCGCCAGACCTCCATCGGCGGCGTCGTCTCACCCGCTGCCCCACCCCTTCATGGTCCTGGCCACCCAGAACCCCATCGAGGAGGAGGGCACCTACGTCCTGCCCGAGGCGTAGATGGGACCGCTTCCTCATGAAGGAGGTGCTCACCTACCCGCGGGCCTCGGAGGAGGCCGACGTCCTGGACCGCATCTCCAACGGCACCTTCGACCAGCCCGTGACCGCGCCCCATCTCCACCGACGACGTCGAGTGGCCCAGCAGGGCGCCGAGCGGGTCTGCTGTCGACCCCTGTCATCAAGCAGTCACATCGTCGCCCTCATCAACACCTCCCGCGGCGGGGGCCCGCGGCCCGTGCCCGACCTGGACCGGCAGGTGCGCGTGGGAGCCTCCCCGCGTGGCGGCATCGCGCTCATGAAGGTGGCCCAGGCCGTCGCCCTCCAGGAGGGCGCACCACGTCATCCCCGACGACGTCCGCCTGCTGCGCCACGGGGTGCTGCGCCACCGTCTGGTGCTCACCCATGACGCCCTGGCCGACGGCGTCGCCCCGAGGCGATCATCGACGCCATCTCGCCGCCGTGCCCCACGCCCTGATCCCGGTCGGGGACCCGCTGAGCGATGAGTATGGAGGCACCCGAGCGCTCCGGAGCGCTCCGAGTCCGATTCCCGAGGCGGGCGGCGCGGCGCGCGGATCGAGCGGCTGCGCGCGGCCCTGAGCCTGCCGACCCTGCGGCGGGCCACGGGCTGCCTCGACGGGCGCCACAAGTCGCGTCTTCGTCGGGCGCGGGCAGGACTTCGACGACATGTCCTTCTACCGGCGGGGACGACATCTCCGGACATCGACTGGAAGTCCTCCGGCCCGCCTGGGCCAGCCGGTTATCAAGCGCCACCAGCGCGAGTCCATGATGCCGCTGGTGCCCGGCCGTCGACACCGGGCCGGACCATGGCGGCGATGGCTCCCCTCCGGGAGGACAAGCGCGACCTGCCCTCGGGGTCGCCGAGGTCTCCCGCCTACCTGGCCCGGATGCGCGGGCGACTCGGTGGCGCTCGTGGCCGAGACGCCGGTCGGACGATCTCGCGGCCGGCCCGTTCGGGCGCCACACGTCGAGACCCTACTGACGCTGCTGGCCCGAACCTTCGAGGACCTCGACGCTCCCTGTCGAGGGGCGCCCGCCGGCTTCTACGAGCTGGCGCCCGGGCCCTGCCTCCAGCCTGCCGCGCCCTCAGCGGAGCGGGTGAGCACCCGGCACCGCTCGTCGCAGCCTGGTCGTCCTCATCACCGACACCGCCCACGGTCCCGACTGCGCGACCTGGTTGCGGCGCCTGTCGATCCAGCACGAGGTGATCGTCGTCCAGATCGAGGACGACGACCCGCTGCGTCCCGGCGGCGGCCGCGGCCGGGACATCGACCTGCCGGTGGAGATCCCCGCCTTCCTGCGCTCCGACAAGCACCTGGCGCTCAGGCCGCCGCGGTGCGCGAGCGGGCAGGGCCGCCGCCGAGCAGGTGCTCGAGGCCCGGCACGTGGAGTACGGCGTCGTCTCCTCCGGGAGACCTCATCGACTCCACTGCCGAGCTCCTCCAGCGCGAGCGCGCCGCCGTCGCCCGAGGGAGGCGGTGAGCCATGAGATCATGCCCCCGGTCCTCATGCCGATATGGATGATCGTCGTCATGATCATCGGGATCCTCCTGGTGAGCGCCTGGTTGCTGCGCACCTTCCTGGCGACCCGCAGAGACACACTCCCTCGAGGTGGGCGACATCCGATGGCGCTCGTGAGCGCCGTCAGTGGGGCGAGCGCTCTCCGAGATCGCTCGGCGCTGGGACAGCGGCGAGCTGGACCTGCCGCGACCTGCACCTGGAGCTGGCTGCGCTGCTGCGGGCTCGCCGAGGCCCGCGGCTGAGAGATCACGACCGCCACGGGTCTCGAGATCCAG